>OFGD01001468.1_pt1 | contig 11678 bp, 9 predicted proteins | sample 1521671 | NCBI WGS metagenome assembly OFGD01 (sample SAMEA3504114, study PRJEB24116) | mouse gut metagenome | biome: mouse gut; feature: mouse-associated habitat; material: faeces | place: Denmark | collected 2011 | reverse complement strand
TCCGCTCCAATCCTGCCAGACGGGTATCACCCATGAAATATCTTGCCATATTCTTCTGTCCTCCTGTTTTGGTATTTCCAATCCCTGAAAAGAGGACAAAACGAAAAAAGGCGCTGCCCTTTTTTCAGGGAAACGGCCTTAACTGGTACAAATATTGGGTTTTAACTTAACTGCATCCCGCCCTCTCACGGGGGCTCTATAGCCGCAAACTCCAACTCTTTTTGGTTGGACGCCTCTGCCAGCGCCTCCAGATCCGGGACGCTGCGTTCGATTGGTCCCACGGTGGATTCCGGGCATTTCCATCGTTCATCTGTGGGGTTGTTATTCTATAAAAAATGTATAACCGCTTTGTTCAGGATCGAGTGAGTCACAAAATTCTTCCTCTTTTTGCAAGGAAATGTCAACTCGATCCTCCAAATCAGGGATAGTGCGCTCTATTTGTTCCGCCGCAGAGCTCAGATGCTCCTGCCGTTCACTGGTAATGCTGAAGTTTTCCAATGTTTCATGGATACTGCGATAGACTTCTGTAAGTTGTTCGGGAGTAAAAAGGACAACGTGGGGGATGAGGCCGGAGCGGGTTGTGAAGTCGCGCTTGGCCGCGGTGTAACTGTCCACACCGCCGGGAGGTCCGTAGAAGTTCCCCGCGTTCAGGCCAGTGCGCTCCCGCACACGTTCCCAGGTAGCAAACTGGACGCCGTACCTGGTGGGGTGGCCCGCCAGAACCACATCGTTGAAATCCGCCAGCAGCCTGTAGTCTCCCGTCAGGCCGCTGGCTGTCAGCTGGGGCGCCGTCTCCATCTGGCGCATGTACTCGGCAGTGGTTTTGGTGATAGAGATTGCTTTGTCCAGAGCGGCGCTCCTGTGATCATCCGCCACGTCCTCTCGCCAGTACCTCACCGAGCCGGTATCCAGCGCGAGGCAGAGACGCTGTCCGTCCAGCTCTATTGGCAGGAGGCCCTCCTCCGTTTCCGGTTTTACGGCGAAGCCCTCGTGCTGGAGGTTCAGGGTTAGTTCTTGGAAGTATCTGTTTTTTTCTTCTGCGTTCATTTTGATCCTCCTTGCTTTCTAATATAATGGCAACTTTTTGCGCTGAAAAGTCTGGGGCCCTTTTTGATTTTGCCTGTTTTGAAAACAGGCGCTGGGAGTATTGTGTTTTCCTGGAAAAACAAAAAGCGCCGGTCTGTCAATTCCTTTAGAACTGACGGATCGACGCTCAATACAGACGCTCAAAATCGTAGCGCCCTATTTGAAACTGTTTTGCCGCAGGTTTAAGTCCTGCCTGAGTGAATAGGAGGTGGGGAAAAATCTAAATTTTGAGGCCCTTGGATTTTCACTATCCAAGGGCCTCTGAGGTCTTGAAATCTCTCGGTTTTTTCACCAAAAATCTTTTTTGACCTCTTTTTCTGGTCCGGGTGACACGACTCGAACGTGCGACCTCCTGCTCCCAAAGCAGGCGCGCTACCAACTGCGCAACACCCGGATATAGGATTTGCATGGATAAAGCTGCGAAAACGGGGGCAGCCGTAATGCCTGGAATTGCTTGTCTCAGGCCCGTCAGGCTAAAACATTATAACTGATTTTCTTGCGCTTTGCAAGGGGGTATGGTATGATATCTGAGAAAAACAAATTGAGGTGAGCCTCATGCGGATGAGAAAGAAGAAAAATTTGACCTCACGGATGGATGCTTGCGGAGCGCTACTGGTGGGCGATCCCACAGCGGAAAAGGGTTGTTGGCGCGAGCGCAAGCCGGATGCGGCCAAGCTGCGTTTGGAGTTGGGCTGCGGCAAGGGCCGTTTCACCGCCGAGACGGCTGCCGCCCACCCGGAGGATTTGTACGTGGCCGTGGAGCGGGTGCCCGATGCCATGGTCATTGCCATGGAGCGGTGCCAGGCGCTTGGCCTCACCAACGTGTTTTTCATCGACGGAGACGCCGCCGTGTTAGATGAGTACTTCGCCCCAGGCGAGGTGGATTTGATCTATATCAATTTCTGTGACCCGTGGCCGTCGGTGAAGCACTCCCGCCGCCGGCTCACCCACGAGGGGTTTTTGCGGGGTTATCGGAGGGTGCTGCGGGAGGGGGGACAAATCCACTTCAAGACCGACAACCACGACCTGTTCGAGTGGTCCCTGTTCCAGTTTCCCAAGGCGGGCTTCGCGCTGTCCGAGGTGACGCGGAACCTCCACGAGCACGGCATTCAGGGCGTTATGACGGACTACGAGGAGAAATTCCACGCCCTGGGCACCCCCATCAACCGCTGTGTGGGGACCATGGGCCCTCTGCCCAACGTGCCGCTGACGGAGGGCCTGGGCCGCCTCCTTCCCGGCTGGGAGGTGCGCCCGGTGGCGGAAAGCGACGTGGAAGCCGTGGCCGCCCTGCTCCAGACGGACCCGGACTACTTCGCCATAGAGGGGCCCCAGCCCAGTCTAGCTTCCGTTCGGGAGGACATGGCCATCCTGCCGCCCCGGTGCGGGATGGAGCAGAAGTACTACCTGGCCATGTGGAAGGAGGGCGCGCCCGCGGCGGTGCTGGACCTGGTGGAGGGCTACCCCAGAGAGCGTACCCTGTTTGTGGGCCTGTTTTTCCTCTCACCCGCCCTGCGGGGGCAGGGGACGGGCCGCCAGATCATGGAGGCGGTGCTGGGGGCGGCGAAGGACGCGGGCCTGGACAGCGTTCGTCTGGCCTGCCTGATGGACAACAAAGCGGGCCACGCCTTCTGGCGGGCCTTGGGCTTCGGCGATCTGCGGGAGGATGTTCACCTGATGGGGGAGAACTCCGCCCCCGTCTGGATCATGGAGCGGCTGATATGAGCGGGAATCATCCCGTTCGGGTCCGTCCGGCGGAACCGGAGGATATGCCCGCCCTGCTGGCCCTTTCCCAGGCGTGGGCGGCGGAGGGCATCACCTACGGCTACTCGCCCACCGGCAGGGAGGAGTTTGCCGGCTACCGCTGCTGGGTGGCCGAGGCGGGCGGCGAGGTGGTGGGCTACGCCGGGGGAGAGGTGGACACAGCCCGGCGGGATATCGAGATCCAGCAGGCCGGGGAACGATATTTCGAGCTGGAGGAGCTGTACGTCTGCCCGGACTTCCGGGGCAGGGGAGTGGGACAGCTCCTGCTGGCGTGTGTGGAGGAGGACGCCCGCCGGGAGGGGCTGGCCCAGATGATGCTCAACGCCGCCAACCGGAACCACGCCCCGCTGCTGCGCTTCTATCTCCGGGAGGGCATGACGCCCCACAGCTTCCGGATGTTTAAAAGATTGTAAAAAAACTCCCCTGCTCGGAAGCTCCGGACAGGGGAGTTTTTGCGCTTTCACAGCGGCAGCAGCACCTTGTACATCATCACAAAATGGGCCGCCGACCCCAGCACGATGAACACGTGGAACACCTCGTGGCAGCCGAACCGGGGATTGTTCCGCCCCGGCCATTTCAGCGCGTACAATACGCCGCCGATGGTGTAGAGTATGCCGCCGACCAGCAGCCAGGCCACGCCCCGAATCCCCAGCCCCTGCCACAGAGGGTAGAGGGCGACCACTGCCAGCCAGCCCATGGCGATATAGATGGTGGAGGTGACGGCGCGGGGGCAGTCGATCCAAGTCAGGCTCATCACCAATCCCGCGATGGCCAGGGTCCAGATCACCCCGAACAAGGACCAGCCCCAGGGCCCCCGCAGGGCGATGAGGCACACGGGGGTATAGGACCCGGCGATGAGGAAATAGATAGACGTGTGGTCGAATTTGCGCAGGGCGATGCGCCCCTTCACGCTGGTGTTCACACAGTGGTATAAGGTGGAGGCGGTGTACAGCCCTGTCATAGATAGGCCGTAGATGGCGAAGGACACGATCTTCCACACGTCTGCGCCGCCCAGCGTCGCGCCTACAAGCAGCACTACTGTGGCCGCCACGGCCAGCGCCGCCCCAACGCCGTGAGTGATGGCCGACCATGGGCGTAGGCCGTCGTATGGATTGCGGCCTTTTTCTGTGGGCCGCTCCCGCCGCCGGGGGATGCCGTCATAGGGGATATGAGTTAACGCTTGCTCCATTTCAAGCACCTGCCTTTCTGTTAAGTTAATTATATCTCCAATGCCACGAAACGTCAAGATAAAAATGATGAAATCTAATTATTAAAATTATTTTGTGGGACAACGTCGAAGGTTGAGGGGTATTGAATAATGGAGGCGGAAGGAGTATAATACCTCCATACGGCGGCTGGATGCACCCGCCGAAGCCGTTTTGTTCCCGCCCCTTGGGCGGTGAAGGAGGACGCTTATGGGAAACACGTTAGGGCTATATCTGCACATCCCGTTCTGCCGGAGCAAATGCGATTACTGCGATTTTTACTCCCTGGCAGGGCAGGAAGACCGCATGGACGACTATCAGCGTGCACTGCTGCGGCACATCGCGGAGACTGCGCCTCGGACGAAAAAGCAGGTGGTGAACAGCGTTTACATCGGCGGCGGTACCCCCAGCTATTACGGGGAAAAACGCCTGTTGGAGCTGCTGGCCGCGGTGAAGAAACGGTTTACGTTGTCCAAGGATGTGGAGATTACCCTGGAGGCCAACCCAGACAGCGTGGACGTAAAGCTGCTGAAGCGGCTGCGCCGGGCGGGGGTGAGCCGGCTGTCCATGGGGATGCAGTCCGCCTGCGACAGCGAGCTGGTGAGCGTCCACCGGCCCCACACCTTTGCCCAGACGGAGGAGGCGGTGAAGGCCGCCCGGACGGCGAAAATCAAGAATCTAAACCTGGACCTGATCTACGGTCTGCCTGGTCAGACCGGGGAGAGCTGGCGCGCCTCGGTGGAGGCGGCGCTGGCACTGGAGCCGGAGCACCTATCCTGCTATGGGTTGACGGTGGAGGAGGGCACTCCCCTGGCTCAGCGGGTGGAGCGGGGAGAGCAGCTGCCCGATGACGATGAGCAGGCGGCGCGCTACCTGTGGACGGTGGAGCGGCTGGCCCAGGCGGGATACGAACAGTACGAGGTGTCCAACTTCTCCAAGACGGGTTGCCAGTCCCGACACAACCTGAAATATTGGATGGGACGGCCCTATATTGGCATCGGGGCGGCGGCCCACTCCGACTTCGGCGGCTGCCGGTACTCCTTCGTGCGGGATCTGGAGGGCTACATCCGGGGCGTGCTGGGGGACGAGCGGGTGCTGGACGACATGAGCGAAATCCCCCAGCGGGAGCGGGGCAGCGAGTACCTCATGCTGCGCCTGCGCACCACCCACGGCATTGAGGAGTGGGAGTACCGCCGGGAGTACTATATGAATTTCGATCCCATCGCCGCCAAGCTGGCGGAGTATGAGCAGAAGGGCTGGGCGGTGTGCACAGGCCGCCGCTGGCATTTTACCCCGGAGGGCTTCCTGTTATCCAACCGGCTCATCGGCGAGCTGCTGGAGCTTCAGGAGGTGGAGACCCTGGCCAATACGCTGGAGAAAATCCGCAGTGGTCAGCTCCCCAAAACGGAAAAGTGAAGGGGCAGGGGCGGCGTGCGGCGCCTCGTCGCCGCAAAGACTGAAAACTGGGTTTGCGGGACCTGCTAAAGATGTAAAGAGGGGCGACTTGCGCCGCCCTTTTTTGCGGTGGGGAAACTCCCTTTTCAGAGTGGTGTTGCCGAAAGCCGCTTCGTCAAATCACTCGTCAAAATATCCAAAGCGGGCAGTCACCTGTTGAGGGATGACTGCCCGATAAATCAGGATTTATATCATAATTCTAATCTCATATAAATAACTTCTTGAAATCCCGCTAATCGAGAATGAAAGCCTTTGGGATTTCTGCCATATTCAACAAACCCAGCTTTTTTATATATGGATAATGCTCTTACATTGTCGGCAACCACATTCAACTCAAGCTGGACATATCCCGCAACCTTTGCACATTCGATACACGCTGTAGTTAATGCCTGTCCAATTCCCAGCCCCCAAAATTCTTTAGCGACACTGATACCAAATTCGGCACGATGCCGTATCTTATATTTTTTCCCCACTGCTTCAATCCCAGCAGTTCCCACGACTACATTATTGACGACGGCAACTATTTCGATTTCATTTTTGCTTTCGGATTTCTCTTTTAGGAATTGACTTTCCTGCATAACATCAAAGCAATTTTCGTCTGGATAGGTAAGTAAATAATCGGTTTCTCCATGTGTTAAATTAAAGTTATCAAATACAGCTTGCCCATCACATTCCGTTCCATTTCTCAAGCAGCATTCAATACCATTTTTTAACATTATCACTTTGTTATATTTCATCACTGATACCTCACAAATAGGGGTTTGTTGGGCCGATTATAACACAGGATTTCTGCTATATCAACGTGCTTTTTATAGATACCGCTAAAGTTATACCCCAGCAACACTTTTCTTAAAAGGGACTGGGGAAATCTCCCGTTTACAAAGGGACGCTTTTATGTTAACATAACGTTTACTGTGCCCCTTGGTACAGCGGATGAACACCAGACGTTTACGTGAAGACAGGAGGAACTCATGAAAAAATTTGGCAGACGGTTGGCGGCTCTGGGTCTGGCCCTGACGTTGGCGGTGGCCGGAGCCGGGCAGGCGGCCTACGCCTCATGGGCGCTGGGCGAGGAACTGACGGATCGGACGGTGACGCTGGCGCAGGGGGCGACTCTTACCACCCAGAAGCTGTGGTCGGCCTCCAAAAGCGACCTGCGTACCGAGCACTATGTTACATATACCCCCGGAGGCCCGGTGAAGCCGGTGATTTTCAGCGGGACCTATGTGGCCAGCACCAACACGGTGTCCGCCGCCGCGGCCCAGTGGGAGGCCCAGGGCTACCGGGTGGCGGCGGCGGTGAACGGCGGCTTTTTCAACACCGACGGCACCATTGTGGGGATGCTGGTGACGGACGGGGTGGTGCGGTCGCTGGACGTGGACAACTACACCATGCTGGGCTTTACCAACGACGGCAGGGTGTTTATCGACGAGAGCCGCCCCACCGCCGCCATTTCGTGGCTTCGGGCGGACGGCACGCCCTTCGCATACCCCATGACCGGGTTCAATGCCTACCGCAACGCCAGCTACCTCAGCGGGCTGTACCTCTATAACAAGGATTTTTCCTCCCGGGTGACCAGCGGCGGGGCCAATGTGTCCGCCATCCTGCGCCCTTTGGGGGAGGACGGGCTGAAGATGAACGGCACGTTGGCGCTGGAGGTGGTGTCTGTGACGGACGCCACTCAGGAGGGCGTGGCCTTTGACGGCAATATCCCCGAGGGCTGTTATATGCTCTATGCGGAGGACCGGGAGGATCCCGCGCTGGTGGAGGAACTGCGCCGGCTGGCGCCGGGCGGCCAGGTGACGGTGGCCCTGGGCGGGGCCAGCGAGCAGTGGGCGGACGCGGCCTATGGCGTCAGCGGCCTGCACACCATTCTGCGGGACGCGGAGATTGTCTCTGGCCTGCCCACCTCGCCCAACCCCTACACCGCCGTGGGCGTGAAGCCGGACGGCTCCGCCGTGTTCTACACCATCGACGGCCGCCAGAGCGGCTACTCCATCGGCGCGACTTATGCCCAGGTGGCCCAGCGCCTTCAGGAGCTGGGCTGCGTCACCGCCGTGGCCCTGGACGGGGGCGGCTCTACCACCATGGGGGCCACCCTGCCCGGCGGGGACAGCTTCTCCATCGTCAACCGGCCCTCCACCGACGGCCGGCGGATCAACAACACCATTTTGCTGGTGGGGCCGGAGACCGGGGCCACCGGCGTGCCCGCAGGGGCCTATGTGACGGCGGACAGGCAGGTGGTGCTCACCGGGGCGGAGCTGACGGTGTCCGCCCAGCCCTATGACACCGCGGGCTATCCCATGGCCGACCGGGTGCCGGTGTGGACGGCCACCGGCGGCATTGTGCAGCCCGGCGAGGACTTTGCCACCGCTTCCTATTCCTGCGTGATCCCCGGAGAGTTTTCCATCTCCGCCGCTGACGGCGGCGAGGGCGCCATGGGCGTGCGGGTGGTGAATGAGCTCACCGCCCTGAGCGTGCGCCGGGAGGACTCCGCCGGCGTGCTGGACGAGCTCCGGCTGGAGCCAGGCGGTCAGGCGGACCTCACGGCCTCCGGCTCCTGGTGGGGGCTGCCGGTGGCCATGGACGATGGGGACGTGAAGTGGAGCGCCGACCCGGCGGTGGGCGTCATCGACGAGACCGGCCGCTTCACCGCCGTGCAGGACAATGCGGAGGGGAACATCACCGCCACCGTTGGAGGCAAAACCGTGACCATCCCCGTGTCTGTGGAACGTGGCGACCCCTTCACCGACATGGCGGGCCACTGGAGCGCCCCCTATGTCACCCGGCTGTATAAGCTGGGGCTCACCTCCGGCTATGAGCTGGAGGACGGCACCTTCGTCTTCCGGCCCGACGGCAAGCTCACCCGGGGCGAGCTGCTCACCTTCATCACCCGGCTGCTGGGGGTGGATCCCGATTTGTATCAAAACGTGGAGCTGCCCTTCGCCGACCGAGACGGCATCGCCGATTGGCTGCTGCCCTATGTGAAGGCCATGTACGCCCTGAACGTGTTCCAGGGCAGCGAGAACGGAGGCGCGCTGTACGCCGATGTGTACAGCAACGTCACCCGTGAGGCCGCCATGACCATGCTGGGCCGGGTGCTGGCCGAGAGCCGGAGCGCCGACCTGTCCGGCTTTGCCGACGCAGGGGCGGTGAGCGACTGGGCCCGGCCCCACGTGGAGACCCTGGTAGGCCTGGGGATCGTAGAGGGCGGCGACGGCCTGCTCACCCCCAAGGCGGACATCACCCGGGGCGCGGCGGCCAAGCTGCTGGTGGAAATTTACGAGCTGGACAAGGCGGAGCTCACCCCCGGCCAGGAGGAGGACCCTGCCGGCCAGCCCTCTGTGGACCCTGGGGTGGGCGATCCCTCCGCCCAGCCCAGCCAGCCCGGCGGCGCGACCTATGTGGACCCGCTGGAGGTGCTGGACCTGCCCAAAGGAGAGGAGTGGTCCGGCGGAAACCCGGCCATTGACAACCCCTGGGACTGGAACGTGTTCGACTAAACCGCGTCAAAAAGAGAAGCGGGGCGAAAGCCCCGCTTTTCTCATGCCCTTTTTTTGAAAATAATCCACTTGCTCAGCACGTAGTTCACCACAATCACCACCACGTTGGCCGCGATTTTCACCGGGCCGTCGGGCAGATGCAGCGCGTCTACAAACAGCCACAGAAGCCCCAGCTCCAGCGCCCCGGAAAAAAGCCGGGAGGCCACCATTTGCCACAGCTCCCGCAGGGCCACCCGCCACGCCCAGTCCGTGGAGCGAAACACAAACAGCTTGTTCACAAAATAGGCGAACAGCACGCTCACCGCCCAGGCGATTCCGTTGGCGGTGAGGTAATACACGTGGAAGATGCGGGTGAGCAAAAAATACGCCGTGTAGTTCACCGCCGTGGTCATCACGCCCCAGAACCCGTAGCTCACCAGCTCCCGGTGGGCGCGCAGCAGTTCCCAAAGTTTTCCCATTCGCTCCGCTCCTTGCCGTTTTCTCTCATTATAGCCCTTTTTTCCGGGAAAGCAAGCTTTTTTTGTCCCGAAACTGGGCGCTGTCGCCCACATTCGACAAATTTTGCGCTATCATAGGGGCGGGAGAGTTACGAAAGCAATAAGGCGCTTCGCGCCGCAGACAAACGGAGGAATCTGAATGATTGAAAACTACGGCTATATCCGCGTTTCCAGCCAGGAACAAAACGAATACCGGCAGCTGCTGGCCATGCACCAGCGGGTTCCGCGGGAGAACATCTTTATGGACAAGCTGTCCGGCAAGGACTTCAACCGCCCGCAGTACAAGCGCATGGTAAAAAAGCTGCGCGCCGGCGACCTGCTCTACATCCTGAGTATCGACCGCTTAGGGCGCAATTACGAGGAGATTCAAAACCAGTGGCGGGTGCTCACGAAGGAGATCGGGGTGGACGTGTGCGTCATTGATATGCCCCTGTTGGACACCCGGCAGGGCCGGGACCTGATGGGCACCTTCATCGCCGACCTGGTGTTGCAAATCCTGTCCTTTGTGGCGCAGAACGAGCGGGAGAACATCCGCAGGCGGCAGGAGGAGGGCATCGCCGCGGCCCGGGCCAGGGGCGTGCGCTTTGGCCGCCCGGCCCGGGAGACGCCGGAGGATTTTGTCCGGCTGGTGGCCGCGTGGGAGCAGAAAAAAATTACCGTGGGGGAAATTGTGGACCAGTGCGGTATCAGCGAGGCCACATTTTTCCGCCGCCTGCGGGAGCTCCGGCTGGATGGAGGGGTGAGAAGATAAAAAAGGACTGTCAAAAAGTACACTTTTTGACAGTCGCCTTACACTTACGGACTATACCACAAGATTTGGCGAAATGCAATAGGGAGATGCAAAATTTTTGTAGAACTTCCATACCAAAATTTGCTGGGCTTCCAGAAAATGCCTGAAAAAAGGGCGCTGTCATAAAGTACACCATTTGACACTCGCAAGGGGTTTACGTTTATCAGAGCGGATGGTAAGCAAAATTTTGAGAATCAAGGAGGACATACAACAATGAAGAAACGCATTTTACCTGTCCTGCTGGCGCTGTGCATGGTGATGTCGTTGCTTCCCGTGGCGTTTGCGGCTGCTGGCGCGAATGGCTGCACATGTGACGGTAGCGAGGCGAACTGTAAGCAGTATAGTTCTGCTCAGCATGGGGATGGCCAGTGCACTGGCACTGCGACTGATGATCAGTGCAGCGACTGTAAGAAAGACACTACTCCTCCCAGCGGTGGTGACAATGACGTTACCTGCACTTGCACGAGCGATGCCTGCACCAATGACAGCCATGCGGACAAGAGCCAGGCTTGTGGCGCTACCGTTGAGGATACGTCCGCCGGCAATACGCTGTGCAACGCCTGCAAGCCCGCTGATGAGGGCCCTGGCGGTGATGGTGGTGACGGCGACGACGGCGAGGATACGCCCGCCGAGTGCACCGGCGGCACTGACTGCGCGGCTCCTGCTGGCACCCACAAGAGCACCGGGTTTGCTGACGCTGAGGGTGGCACGACCGCTGCCTGCAAGAAGTACGTGAAGTGCGGCGTGGGCGGCTGTGACCTGGACAAGGGCCACGAGGCTGACCATTCCGTCGGTGGCGGCAATATCGCGAAGTGCCTGGGCTATTCCGCTGACGCGAAGTGCTCCGCCGCTACTCACATTGCCGGCTGCCCCAAGTATGACTGCGGCTGCGACCACACTGATGCTGGTTTTAACGACAGCCAGGAAGAGGGCTTTGTGGCTCTGACCTGCACCAGCAAGCCCGGCTGCCCGCTGTGTGCGTCTTGGAACAGCTATGTCTCCGGCAAGAACGCTGAGTATAACAAGGCTCTGGCCACGTATCAGGCTGCGAAGGCCAAGTGGGATGCGGATAAGGCCGCTTATGATGCCGCTCAGGCTGAGGATCCCACTCAGACTGCGGTGAAGGATCCTGGTGCTGAGCCTACTGCTCCCACCAATCCCAACCTGACCGCCTGTGAGTGCGCCGACTGCCGTCCCAACCCCGCTATGGGCGTTGTGACCGACGAGAACGGCAACCCCGTTGACCCCACTGATCCCACCGATCCCGAGGTTCCCAGCAAGGCTGAGGACTTCACCGATATGGAAGACTGGATGGCCGCCGATGTCCAGGTCGCTCTGGACAAGGGCTGGCTGGAAGGCTACGGCGACGGCACCTTCAACG
>OFGD01001457.1_pt1 | contig 11733 bp, 9 predicted proteins | sample 1521671 | NCBI WGS metagenome assembly OFGD01 (sample SAMEA3504114, study PRJEB24116) | mouse gut metagenome | biome: mouse gut; feature: mouse-associated habitat; material: faeces | place: Denmark | collected 2011 | reverse complement strand
ATATGACAAAGGTGGTCCCCTTCAGGTTCAGCACGTTGGCATACAGCAGATACCAGGGAATCATGCCCCCGCCGAAGATGGTGGTGAAATACAGCAGGAACGACACCGTGTTCCGGTACTTGAACTCCTTCCTGGACAGCACATAGGCCGTCAGGGTGGTCACGAACAGCCCCACCGCGGTTCCCACCGCCGTATAATAGATAGTCATCTTATAGGCCTGCAGAATCGAGGCCGGGTTCTGGAAGATGGTCTTGTAGGCATCTGCCGAGAACTCCTTCGGGAGCAAGCTGTACCCTTCCGTCAGAATCACGCCATTGTCCGTAAACGACCCCGACACGATCAGCAGGAACGGCAGCACGCACACGATGGCCGTCACCCCCACGAAAAAGTACGCGATGATATAAAAGGCGATGTCGCTGCCCGAAAGCCTTATCTTGTTCTTCTTCTGTTCGCTCTTCATCTCGCCGCCTCCTTAAAACAATGCATAGTCCGCTTCTTTCCTGCGGATGGCCCAGTTGGTGACCAGCACTACCACGAACCCGAACACCGACTGGAACAGGCCGGCTGCGGATCCCAGGCCGATGCTCAGCGGCTGCCCGATGGTGATCCGGTATACATAGGTGTCCAGGATGTCCGTCACCTCGTACAGCAATCCGTTGTTCCCCACGGTCTGGTAGAACAGCTCGAAGTTGCCCCGCATGATGCCGCCTAAGGAGTAGATCAGCAGGATGATGAAGGTGGGCTTCAGCTGGGGCAGCATGATGTAGCGGATGCGCTGGAAGATGTTGGCCCCGTCCACCTTGGCCGCCTCGTACAGCTCCCCGTCCATGCCCATGATCGTGGCCAGGTACACCACCATGCCGTACCCCACGGACTTCCACATGTTGAACAGCGTGATCAGGAAGGGCCAGTAGACCGGGCTGTTGTAGAAGTCGATCGGCATCCCACCGCCGTTTCGGATCATGTTGTTGATGGCGCCGTACTGGTACTCCAGCAGGCTGTATACCATGACCTTCAGTAGGACGAAGGACACGAAGTAGGGCATGAAGATCAGCGTCTGCCCCACCTTCTTGAACCATTTCAGGGTCATCTGGCTCACCAGGATGGCGAAGAATATCTGCAAGACATTGCCCAGCACGATGAAGACAACGTTGTAGAGCACGGTGTTGCGGATCAGCCTCCCCATCTGGGACTGGAACAGGAACTCGAAGTTCTTCATCCCCACGAAGGGGCTGGCCCACAGGCCGTCCGCAAAGTTGAAGTTCACGAAGGCGAAGTAGATGCCCACCATGGGCAGGTAGGAGTTCACCAGGAAGAACACGCCCACGGGCAGCAACATCAGGAACAGCACCCAGTTCTTCCTGAATTCCTTCACCAGCCCGTGCTCATGGCAGCGCACCCGCTCGGCGGCCTCCAGCTTCTTGATTACCAGGTACGCGGCCAGGGCCAGCGCCAGCTCCTTGCCATCGCCCGGGCGGCTATTGCGGATCCTCCGGTGCTGATTCTGGACGAAGCCACCAGCTCCATCGACACCAGGACGGAGAAGCTGGTGCAGCAGGGCATGGACGCGCTGATGAAGGGCCGCACCAATTTCGTCATCGCCCACAGGCTCTCCACCGTCAAGAACAGCGACTGTATTATGGTGCTGGAACAGGGGCGCATTATTGAGCGCGGCACCCATGAACAGCTCATTGAGGAGAAGGGCAGGTACTATCAGCTTTACACAGGAAATGCTATCACCACATAAGGGTCCCGCCGGGGCCCGGAGGGAAGTGAAAAAGGGATATCTGGGCAGGGGGAGGTGTGCCGGATGATATATAAAATAGCAGTCTGCGACGACTGTGCCGCAGATGTGGAATATCTTTCTCTTCTGGCGGGGGACTGGGCGGAGGGCGCCGGGGGCCAGGCGGCGGTGAAAGCATTTCCCTCCGCCGAGGCCTTCCTGTTCCATTACGAGGAGGAGCGGGATTTCGACATTCTTCTGCTGGACATAGAGATGGGGGCTCTCAACGGCGTGGAACTTGCCCGGAAGATCCGGCAGGAAAACGGGACGGTGCAGATTGTGTTTATCACCGGATTTCCGGATTTTATGGCGGAGGGTTACGAGGTGTCCGCCCTGCACTATCTGATGAAACCGGTGTCCCGGGAGAAGCTTTTTCAGGTTCTGGACAGGGCCGCCGCAAATCTGACCAGAACCGAGAAGCGGCTGAAGGTGGTTTTTGACAGACAGACGGACTTTGTGCCCCTGATCAGATCCTGTATGTGGAAGCCCAGCGGCAGTACGTGGTGGTCCACACCGCCGGTGGATCCTGCCGGATGAAGGCTTCCCTGGCGGACACCGCCAAGGAGCTGGACGAGAGGTTTTACAGGTGTCAACGTTCCTTTCTGGTAAATTTGAGCTATGTGGTAAGGATAAAAGGAAATTGTGTGGTGCTGAAAAACGGAGAGGAAATCCCCATCAGCAGAGGGGCGGGGGAAGAGATCGGAAAAGCCATCATACAATTATTTTAGAGGGCAGGACAATGAGCAGACTCTTTGGAAGGTGGATTGACAGGCGGATAGAGGCGTACCAGACCGACCTGATGCAGAAATACTGCGATGAAGTTGAGAGCATGTACACAAAAATGCGGGGCTGGCGCCATGACTACCATAACCATATCCAGGCCATGCAGGCCAGCATGGCCCTGGGCAGATATGAGGAGGTAAAGGAGTATCTGCGGCTGCTGAATGATGATCTGACCACTGTGGACACGGTGGTGAAGACAGGACGTGTGATGGTGGATGCCATTTTGAACGGGAAACTGTCCCTGGCTGCCCGGCATGAGATTCCCGTAAATGCCAAGGCAAAGATTCCTGCGGACTGCAGGGTCAGCGATGTGGATCTGTGTGTGGTGATCGGAAATCTGCTGGACAATGCCATAGAGGAGAACCGCAAACTGGAGGCTTCAAAGCGGTTTATCCGGGTCTACATCGGCACCAAAAACACATATCTCTACATTGCAGTCACCAATGCCGCGGGCAGGAGGCAGGAAAAAACAGGGGCCCGTTTCCTGTCCTCCAAGGGCAGTATGCATGGGTTCGGCCTGTCCCGGGTGGAGGGGATTGTGAAAAAACAGGAGGGAGTCTTTACCGCAGACAGCGAAGACGGCGGCTTTACGGCGGAAGTGCTTCTGCCCCTGTAAGAAATCCCTGTGCCCCATGAAGGCAGGCGTTCAGACGCCTGCCTTCATGGGAAGGACCCACTCTGTTTGCTGCTGCTTTGAGAGCAGATGAAAGAATTCATCCTCCGGCATGGGCTTGGAGTAATAATAGCCCTGTACATGGTCGCATCCTATGCTCTGCAGCAGTTCTACCTGTTCCTTGGTCTCCGTGCCTTCTGCCAGAAGTCCCAGTTTCAGCTTGTTTGCCATACTGACCACCTGCTCCAGAACCAGTTTTCCCTTGTTGGAGATCATGAGGTTTTCCATAAATTTTTTGTCCAGTTTTATGGCGTCAAAAGGTGTCTCCACAAGAATGTTCAGGGAGGAATAGCCGCTGCCGAAATCATCCATCAGCAGGGTATATCCTTCCTTTTTTAACTGCAGGGCCTTACTGCTCACCTGTTCGCTGTCCGCAGATTCCGTGATTTCCAGCTCCAGCAGGGATTTGTCGATCTCATTCTGGGCAATGATGTCAGAGAGAACCTTGATGCACTCGTTGTCATTCAGATGGACTCTCGACACATTGACCGAGACAGGGCAGGGTTTCACGCCCGCCTTGTTGCAGCGGCTGATAAAACGGCAGGCCTTCTCCCAGATATAGTAGTCCACCTTTTTGATATAGCCGTTTTCTTCTATAATAGGGATGAACTGGTCCGGATAGATCATGCCCCGTTTTGGATGCCGCCAGCGCACCAGGGCCTCCGCCCCGATGATTTCATTTCTTGCAATGCTGTATTTTGGCTGTAAATACATCAAAAACTGTCCTTCGGAAATGGCGGTCTGAAGGTTTTCTTCGATAAATTTCCGGTTGTACAGAGAATCTTTGTACTGTTCCTTGTAGAACAGAATATTGGTGAGAATATTGCTTTTTGCTGTTTTTCTGGCCATGGCCGCCCGGTCTTCCATCTGACGCAGCTCCATGCTCCGGTCTGTGACCGAATATACGCCATAGGTCATCTGCAGCTTTACTCCCTTATAACGGCAGATTCTGGCATCCAGCTGCTGGATGAAGGAAGCCAGGGACTTCTTGGTCTCATACTCGGTGACAATCATAAAGACATCGCTTCTCAAATTCATAAAGTACTGGTCGTCCCGGCAGTAATCCCGCAGCTGTCTGGTGATAAAACCGAGAATCTCGTCCCCGAACCGTTCTCCGTACAGGTCGTTGACAATCTTGAACTTACGGATGTCAAACTGGATGAAGGCCACATTGCCGGCGGCGGTCATCAGAAGATGAGTTACATTCCGGCGGAATTGTTTCAGTCTTCCCAGCTCTTTTAAAATAATCTGCATTTCGTCGGTTTCGGAAAAACATTCCAGATCAAGATCCGAGTCCTGGATATCCTGCAGGTACTCCGTGAGCATGTCTTCCAGGATGTCCACGCTGGCGCTTATGGCGCGGGGACATTTTTGAAGGATCATCTTTTCCTGGCGCACCGCCGCCATGCCTTCCGGCGTGGAGATGTCCTTACCCAGAATTTCCTGGCACCTGGTACGGTCCTCCATGGCGTCTTTGAATCGCTGTATGAACTCCTCGGTCTTCCGGTTGCTGTAGATTTCGGTCTCCCTGTCCTGGGGATCGCAGAAGCCGAAGGCCAGCCCCAACACCAGCATGGAGGCCGTAATGCAGCCGCAGGTGCCGCCCTGGCGCATTCCCCCTGCAAAACAGGTGCTGATCTTAAACGCGGTCTTCAAATCCATTCCGAAATCACCTGCAAACGCACCGAATAAGGCCTGTGAACAATGGTAGCCTTGATATAACAGTTGAGCGGCTTTTTCTTTATGTGTCATCCTGACGCTCCTCCTGCGGCCGGCCTGTATCGGCATTGTCGTCGGTCCGCAATTTAGATATGACTTTGCTGTTTGTCCAGCATATGTTTAAGAAATTCTAAATTTTATTGTAACATATCATTGGCAGATTGTGAAGTATTACTTAAATAAAAAAACGGCAGGCTATCTCCTGTACGAGGAGGCCTGCCGTATGGGATGTGTCTCAGCAAGAGCGCCATGTCCTGAACGACGCTCTCAGATTATATTATGTCCTGGATGCCTGTCTTCTCGGCGAAGTAATGCTGCTTTGCCATAAGTTCCTGCCGCTTTTCTGCCGGGATGCCGTTGAGCATATCTTCAAAAAGCATGTCCCGCATGGGAGTTCCCTTGGACAGGGTGAACAGCTGTGCATTCAGCCACTCGTCCCACAGGTGCGCAAACAGGCTGCGGCTGTCCATAAAGGTATCCACGTTCTCAAAGCCTTTTTCAGGATCATAGTACTGCAGCACCACAAATCCGTAGATGCCCGCGTCCAGCGCAATGATATCTTCTTCCGCATACAGTTCCGCAAAAGCATCCGCCACCTGACGGCATTTTGCCTGCTCTTCCTGGGTTATAAATTTCTTCTCGTTCATGTTATCCTCCTTCTGAAACGAAAGGTGTGCGTCATTTCAGACTTCGGATCCAGTCTTCGTAACGACACACAGGTTAATGGGTTCAATATAGTCTACAGAATATGTAATATAATCCTATGGGAATTATCATACCACATATAAGAAGTAAAGTCTATTCGTTTTCTGAAATATTTTGCGAGAATTTGTCGAAAAAGGGAATTTTTCCATAAAAAGGTCTGCCTTTTCAGTGTGAGGGGATGGTTTTCTGCAGAGTGTCTGGAGAATCAGAATGCCGGAAATTTTTACTGTCCGTATCAAAATAGATGTTTTTTGCCTGGCTCCATGCCGATATATTCAAGTATATCATGCCTGAGAAAAAATGTCTATGAAATAAGGCAAAACTATATGTACACACGGGTAAGAGGGTACTTGATTTTATCCTTATCTTGTTTTAAAATCATTTTGTATCAAACTAAGAAATATATTTACAGATAAACAAGGAGGCGAAAGGCTGTATGCAGAAACGTATTTTGGTGGTGGATGACGACGCGATGAATTTAAGGATGACGAGTTTGATCCTGGAGAAGCACTATGAGGTTCTGCTGGTGAAGTCAGGGGAGGAAGCTCTGGACAAACTGAAACGCGAAAGCATCGACTTAATTCTCCTGGATATTGCAATGCCTGGCATGAACGGTATTCAGACGTTTAAGCGTCTGAAGGAAGATGATGTAGAGATTCCTGTGATTTTCCTGACGGCATCAGGGGATGAAGATGATGTAATGACAGCGATCAGACTGGGGGCGGCTAATTATCTGAAGAAACCCTTTATGCCAAAAGAGCTTCTGGAGCGGGTGGCAAAGGAGTTTGAGAAAAAGTGAGGACAGAGGCACAGACAAGCATACATTTGTTTATGGCAGGTGTTGTCAGCACATTCAGCGTGATGTTGACTTTGATTACTTTGGCAATGCTTTGGGAACCGTGGACGGTTGTTTTGACGGTGGTAGGCTGCTTTGTGGTATGGTGGCTTCATATTGGCAGAATTGGCTCAGATCTGTTGTATGAAAATATTTGTGCCGGATTGTTGATGATGGAGTTTTTTTTCTTTGGGGTACACAGCACCAGCCTCTATGATATTCCTCTTGTGGCCTGTGTGCTTCTTGTCAGCCTGTCCCTGCTGAGCAGGAAATTGCTGTTGTATCTGATCGGCGCTCTGTATGTGGTCATGCTGTTGTACCATTTTCTGCTGCTCCAGACCATTTCAGCCCATATGGGTCTGGAAGGCGCTCTGCGGATGGTGCTGGGCGCCGCCTCCGTGGCGGGGGTGGTGGCAGTGGGAAGATACCGGATCAACAGACGCCACCGGGAGCAGAGGAAATATTCCAGTATGCAGGAACAGCTGCAGACGGCGGTGCGCCAGAATGCCGATTTTCTGTCAAATGTATCCCATGAGCTGCGGACTCCTGTGAATATGGTCATCGGGATCAGTGAGGTGGCTTATGGGAAAGCTGTATCCAAGGAAGTCAGGGATGATTTAGACTCTATAAAACTGGCTGGCAAAAGGCTGTCCAGCCAGATTAACAATATTCTCAATTATACTGAAATTGTGGAGAACACGCTTTCTGCGGTGAATGAACCCTATGCTATTACTTCTGTGGTCAATGATGTGGTTGCCATGGCGACCATACAGGGCAGCAGTCATCAGCTGGAGCTGGTGTTTGACATGGATCCCAGAATTCCTTCGGTTCTGCTGGGAGATGCGGAGAAAATTTCCCATGTAATTAAAACTCTTCTGGAGAATTCTCTTAAATTTACCGAGGAGGGCGGTATTGACGTCTATGTGGGATACCGCCGTGAGGAATATGGGATCAATCTGATTGTGGACGTCTGTGATACAGGCATCGGCATGACGTCTTCCCAGCTGGGGCAGATGAAGGATGATTTCTATCAGGCGGATTCCGGAAGCAGGCGTTATGTGGGCGGCCTGGGCCTGGGAATTCCCATTGCCCGGGGGCTGCTTCACGCCATGGGGGGCTTTGTACACTTTGAAAGCAGGGAACAGCAGGGAATGCAGGCTCACATTGTCATTCCCCAGAAGGTGGAGAATTACACCCCCAGTATTGTGGTGCCAAATGCCCAGCAGCTGTGCATTGCGTGCTATTTCCGGCCGGAGCGGTACAGCCGCGACGAAGTGAGAAGATATTATGATAATATGATACTTCATCTTGTGGAAGGGCTTGGCATTGAGGGATACCAGGCGCACAATTTTGAAGGGCTGCAGAAGCTGCAGAGAGAACATAAACTGACCCATATTTTTATTGCCCAGCTGGAATACATGAAAAATTCTCCTTATTATGAAGAACTGGCGCTGACGCATCAGGTGGCGGTGATAGCGGAGAAAGACTTTGTGCTGGATGAGGACAGCAGGCTGCTGGTGCTGAGAAAGCCGTTTTTTGCTTTGACCATCGTAAATCTGCTCAGCGGGCAGGAGCGGGACACTAACTTTGAAGAGATACATAATTTGGGACGCAGGCCATTTACCTGCAACGGCGTGCACGCGCTGGCGGTGGACGATGAGGAGATGAACCTTATGGTGGCCAAGGGGGTGCTGGGAAACTACGGCATGCAGGTGGACACCTGCCTCAGCGGCAAGGAGGCCGTGGAGCGCTGTATGGAGAAATCTTATGACATCATCTTTCTGGACCATATGATGCCTGGATTTGACGGTGTGGAGACCCTCAAGCGCATTCGGGAGATCAATGACGGGGCCTATAAGACGCTGCCGGTGGTGGCTCTGACAGCAAACACCATCAGCGGCGCCAGGGAAATGTTTCGTAATGAGGGATTTTCGGAATTCGTACCAAAACCCATTGAGCGTTCTGTTCTGGAGAGGGTTCTGCGCAGGGTGCTGCCGGAGCACTGTATCCAGTATGAATCAGAACAGGAGATATGCATAAAGATGCCGGAGGGTGTGGAGCCGGAGATTGATTCTGTGGAGATTTACCGGGAGATGCCGGAGGAGTCCTCTGCGGAAGGAAGTGCAGTGGAAGAGGAAGGAACTGGACTGCCTTATGGTTCTCTTGTGCGGGCAGGTATCAATGTGGGGATGGGCCTGGATTACTGCGGCGGAGAGGAAAGCTTTTATCTGGAAATGCTGCAAATGTTCCAGGAACAGGAAGAGGAGAAGCGCGCAGAGATCATATCCCTGTACGAGGAGGGCAATTGGAAGGACTATGCCATTAAGGTCCATGCGCTGAAGAGCACTTCGCTGACTATCGGCGCGGAAGCCCTGTCAGAGCAGGCCAAGGCACTGGAACAGGCGGGCAAGAACGAGGATGAGGGCTTTATCCGCAGCAACCATTCCCGGCTGCTGCAAATGTATCAGGAAGTCTGCAGAAGTATTGCCAATCTTTAAAGGATATGTGTCCCACAGAGGGGCAGTGAGGAGTTAGCGTGTTTAAGAAATGGTTTGACAATATCTTTGACCACAGGATCAGCCTGAGAGAGCGCATGTTCCGTCTGGTCACAAGCATCAGCATGATCGCCCTGCTCTTTATGCTGGTTATGTGCAGGTACACGGCAAACCTGTTTTTGCTGGCGGGAAGCCTGTTGTTTATGTATCTGGCCATGAGGATCAGTATTAAGAAAGAAAATATCAATGGGGGGGCCACGGCCACAGTGGTGCTTCTGCTCTGTCTGTTTCCCATTGTGTTTTTTACTGGGGGCGGGATTTACGGCGGGGTGCCGGAGTGGTTTGTGCTCTGTTTTATTTACATTATCATTACCCTGGAGGGAAAGCGGAAAGGCGTGTTTTTCCTGCTCTGTACGGCGGAGACAGTGGCATGTTATTACATAGCATATAATCATCCGGAGTATGTGATGCAGAATACCAAAGCAGAGGCGTATTTTGATTCCATCCGCTCTGTGGTTCTGGTGGGAGGGCTCACCAGCCTTCTGCTTCTGTTCCTGACCCATCTGTACGAAAAGGAGAACAAGCTTACGGTTCAGCAGAAGAAGGAGATAGAGGAGCTGAACCAGGCGGAGAACCACTTTTTCTCCAGCATGAGCCATGAGATCCGCACCCCCATCAACACCATTATCGGTCTGAATGAGATGATACTGCGGGGGGATATTTCTGATGACATTGCGGAGAATGCACGGAATATCCGGGGAGCCAGTAAAATGCTGCTGACGCTGATCAATGACATTCTGGATCTGTCCAAGATTAAATCCGGCAAGATGGAGATTGTGAACGTGTCCTATGAGACAGGGGAGCTTTTTTCGGAAATCGTCAACATGATATGGATCAAGGCGAAGGAAAAGGGGCTGGAATTCAAGCTGCACGTGGATCCATCCATACCCAGCATGCTCTGCGGCGATGAGGTGCGGATCAAGCAGGTGCTGATCAATCTGCTGAACAATGCGGTGAAATATACAAAGGAGGGGACTGTCACCCTCTCTGTCCGCTGTGAGCGGGTGGGGCTGAACCGGGTGCGGGTCTGGTATTCTGTGGAGGACACCGGCCAGGGAGTGAAAAAGGAAAATATTCCCTACATCTTTGATGCTTTTAAGCGGGTGGATGAGAAGAAAAACCGTCACATTGAGGGAACGGGTCTGGGCCTGAGTATTGTCCGTCAGCTGGTGGAGCTGATGGGGGGAGAGATCAGTGTAAACAGTGTCTACATGAACGGCTCCACATTCCTTGTGACCCTGGAGCAGGACATTATAAGCGAGAAGGAGCTGGGAATGTTCACGCTGAGTTCCCGCATGAAGGTCCGGGAGGGGGAGCAGTACAAGCACAGTTTTGAGGCGCCGGATGCACATGTGCTGGTGGTGGATGACAATGAGATGAATCTGCTGGTGGTGTGCAAGCTGCTTTCGGATACGAAGATTCAGATTGATACCGCCTCCAGCGGCGCGGAATGTCTGAGACTGACGCAGTTTAAGCACTATGACTGTATTTTGATGGATCATCTGATGCCGGAGATGGACGGGATAGAGTGTCTTCATGCGCTTCGTGTACAGCCAGGGGGACTGTGCCAGGACATTCCTGTGATAGCTTTGACGGCCAATGCAGGAAGTGACAATCAGATGCTCTACCGGAAAGAGGGATTCAACGGCTACCTGGCAAAGCCCATCAGCGGGGTTCTGCTGGAGGCTGCGGTTCTGAGCATTCTGCCCAAAGAGCTGGTGAAGCTCAGCGAGGAAGCCAGCCAGTCGGAGATCGGCAAAGAAGTGCTGATTTTTGAACAGGCCAAGAGGATATCTCTGATGGTCACTACGGACAGCGTGTGCGATCTGCCGGAAGCTCTCAAGAAGGAGTTTGGCATCTGTATATGCCCTTACTATGTCCGTACGGAACAGGGACGTTTTCTGGACGATTCGGAGCTGATGGTGGATGAGCTGCTGTCCCATATGGCTGAGGGGAAGGACGGTATGTCCCAGCCTCCTGATGTGGAGGACTATGAAAGGTTTTTTGCACAGCGGTTGAATGAAGCGCAGAATGTGGTGCATATTACCATGGCAAAACATGTGAGCGCAGGCTACCGCAATGCGGTGGAGGCGGCCAAATCTTTTGAAAATGTCACGGTGATTGACTCGGGGCATCTCTCCAGCAGTATGGGGCTTTCGGTGCTGTACGCCGCCCATTTGGCCCAGAACCATGCCTCAAAGGATCAGATTGTGGAGGTGGTTAATAGGCTCAGGCGCTATATCTCCTCCGCTTTTATCATTGACAGTACCCATATGATGTGCCGTTCGGGGCAGATTTCCAGGAAGATTCAGGTGCTGTGCGACGCTCTGCTCCTGCATCCTGTGATTGTGCTGCGGAAGAGCCGGATGGCGGTGGGCAGCATGGAGATGGGAAGTTTCAACCATGTGATTAAGAGCTATGTGCGGAAGGTACTTTTAAATACAACGAATATCGACAGGCGTATCCTGTTTATCACTTACGCCGGAATGGACGAGAAAAGTCTTGCCTATATCCAGGAACTGGTGCGGCAGTACTGTCCTTTTGAGAGAGTGTACCTGCAGAAGGCCTCCTCCGCCATTGCCAGCAACTGCGGTCCGGGGTCCTTCGGCCTGCTGTTTATGAAGAAGAATGATTTGTCCATCACTTTTTCCGAGGCTTCCAGGGGAGCCTGATGTTTGTG
>OFGD01001456.1_pt1 | contig 11736 bp, 9 predicted proteins | sample 1521671 | NCBI WGS metagenome assembly OFGD01 (sample SAMEA3504114, study PRJEB24116) | mouse gut metagenome | biome: mouse gut; feature: mouse-associated habitat; material: faeces | place: Denmark | collected 2011 | reverse complement strand
GCAGATTTAACTGGGGCCGCCCCGCAGGGGCGGCAGAAGAAAGGACCTTTTTTGTGCCAATTCAAGATATTGACCAACCAGAGAGTCTCTCGGTCACCGAGAGACTCCGCCTCCGAAAATATGATGGAACCCATGATTTTGCCCTCTCCTGGTACCTGGACCCGGAAACCGTCTGGCTGGTAGACGGAGATCATGACCTCTACACGCCGGAGCTGCTGGACAAAATGTATGCCTACCAGGACACCCACGGGGAGCTCTACTTCATTGAGGCCCTGGAAGGCGGCCGCTGGCGGCCCATCGGGGACGTCTGCCTCTCCGTGGATGACTTTGCTATCGTTATCGGGGAGCGGAGCTTCCGGGGAAAGGGCGTGGGCAGGGCGGCGGCTTCCGCCCTGATCCGCCGGGCCCGGGCCCTGGGCTGGAGCCGGGTCAGGGTCAGCGATATCTACGATTTTAACGCCGGGTCCCGGCAGATGTTCGCCTCCCTGGGGTTCCGGGAGGAGGCCAAAACGGAAAAGGGACACAGCTACATTCTCTCTCTTGAAAAGGAGTAACCCCGATGGATGTCATTGCCGCCATTTCTACCGCCCCCGTTCTCTCCGCCATCGGTATTGTCCGGGTGTCGGGGGCCGGATGCTTTGCTATCTGCGACAGCGTGTTCCAGCCCACCGGAGGCGGGCTGTTCTCGGCGGCCCGGCCCAGAGAAATGGTCCTGGGCCGGCTGCGGGACCGGGAGGGACATGTGGTGGATTCCTGCCTGGCTGTCCGGTTCCCCGGACCGGGGAGCTACACCGGTGAGGACTGCGCCGAGTTCCACTGCCACGGCTCCCCGGTGGTCCTGCGGGAGGCGCTGGAGGCCCTCTTCGCCGCCGGGGCCCGGCAGGCGGGCCGGGGGGAGTTTACCAAGCGGGCGTTTTTGAACGGCCATATGGACCTGACCCAGGCGGAAGCGGTGATCGACCTCATCGAATCGGAAACCGCCCAGGCCGCCCGCAACGCGGCGGAGCAGCTGGGCGGCGCCCTGCGGCGGCGGATCGAGCCGGGGTACGACGCGCTCCTCAACATCGCCAGCCGGTTCTACGCCGTGGTGGACTACCCCGACGAGGATATTCAGGACGTGAACCCGGCGGAGGTGTCCGCCGCCCTGGCCTCCGCCGAGGAGGCCCTCACCCGCCTCCTGGCGGACTGCCGCCGGGGGCAGGTCCTCAAGCACGGTGTCCGCACCGCCATCGTGGGCCTGCCCAACGCCGGGAAATCCTCCCTCTTGAACGCCCTGGCGGGGTATGACCGGGCCATTGTCACCGACATCCCCGGCACCACCCGGGACACGGTGGAGGAGCGGTGCGAGCTGGGCGGGGTGCCCCTGCGGCTCATCGACACCGCCGGCCTGCGGGACACCAGCGACCCGGTGGAAAAGCTGGGAGTGGAGCGCTCCCGAAAGGCCATGGAGGAGGCGGGGCTGATTCTGGTGCTCATCGACGCCTCCCGGCCCGCCGGGGACGAGGACTTCGCCCTGCTCCATGAGGCCGTGGCCCTGGCCCCCACCATCCTGGTGTGGACCAAGGGGGACCTGCCCCAGGCCCCCATCCCGGTGGTGAACATGACGCTCCCGCCCTCCGTGACGGTGAGCGCCAAGGTTAGAGACCTGGACGAGCTGTGCAATGAGATCTCCTGCGCCTTTCCCCAGGACCTCTGGGGGGGCTACGGCGAAATACTCACCAACGCCCGGCAGGAGGAGGCAGCCTCCCGTGCTCTGGAGGCGGTCCGCCGGGCCAGGGAGGCGCTCACAGCCGGCGTCACCCCCGACGCCCTCCTCACCGACGTGGAGGAGGCCCTGGCCGCCCTGGGGGAGGTCACCGGGCAGTCGGTCCGGGAGGATGTCACCGACCGGATTTTCCAGCGGTTCTGCGTGGGAAAGTAGGGGCGGCTGCGTCGCTGTCCACCTGCTGGGCTAAATCGTGCAGTTCATCCCCCTTCGCCTTGCGCAGAACGTCCCAGGCAATCGCTTGGGCACAAAGCTGTTCTTCCACTGAAAGAAGTTCCTTATCATTCATGGTGATGGTACGAGCCGATTGAAGGAACTGCGCAACGCAAAGGGTCTGTCCCAATTGCAGATGCAGCTTTTGACTGGGATAGACCAGAGTGATGACTCCAAAATCGAGAGCGGAACGCGAACTCTGTCGTTCAGCCAATGCAAGTGCGTCGCGCTGGCGCTGGACGCCAGTATGGATGATCTGGCAGGTCTGACGGACCAGCCTGAGCCGTATCCCCGGGCAAAACAATAAACCCTCCGGCATAGCCGGAGGGTTTATTACGCAGCGTTTAGGCCAGGGCGGCGGTGATAATCGCCATGGAGTAGACCTCCAGGGCGTTGCAGCCCCGGGACAGGTCGTTGATGGGGGCGTTCAGGCCCAGCAGGATGGGACCGTAGGCGTCAAAGTTACCCATACGCTGGGCGATTTTATAGCCGATGTTGCCGGCGGTGATCTCCGGGAAGATGAAGGTGTTGGCGTAGCCCGCCACCTGAGAGCCGGGGAACTTCAGCTGGCCCACGGAGGGGTTCACCGCCGCGTCGAACTGCATCTCGCCGTCCACAGGGAAGTCCAGCATCATGTCCTGGAGGCGGCGGGTGGCATTGCGCATTTTGTCCACAGTGGAACCCTTACCGGAGCCGTTAGTAGAGTAGGACAACATGGCCACCTTGGGGTCCACGCCGAAAATACGGGCGCACTTGGCCACCTCCTGGGCAATCTCAATAAGCTCATCCTCGGTGGGGTCAATGTTGATGGCGCAGTCGCCCATAGCCAGCACCTGGTTTCCGCCGGTGGCGAAGGGGCGCACCAGGATGAAGCAGGAGGACACAATCTTGTTGCCCGGCTTGGTCTTCACCAGCTGAAGGGCGGGGCGCACCGTGTCGGCGGTGGAGTAGGTGGCACCGCCCAGCAGGCAGTCCGCCTTGCCCATGGCCACCAGCATGGTGCCAAAGTAGTTGGCTTTCTGCAGGGCCTCCCGGCACTCCTCGGCGCTCATCTTTCCCTTGCGCAGCTCCACCATCTTCTCCACCATCTCGTCCATGCCCTCGTAGGTGGCTGGGTCCAGCACCTGGACGTTCTGCACATTGAGGCACTCCCGGTCCGCCGCGGCCAGGACCTCCTCCTGGTTGCCCACCAGGATGGGGGTGAGGAAGGTTCCCGACAGCAGGCGGGCCGAAGCCTCCAGAATGCGGGGGTCGGTGCCCTCGGTAAAAACAATGGTCTTAGGGTTGTGCTTCAATTTTTGAATCAGCTTCCGGAACATAGTATAAATTCCTCCCAAATCAGGTTTTCCCGGCGGCGGCCAGGGCCGCTTTGCTTATAATGTACCACTGCTCCGGCCCTTTTTCAAGAGTAATCGGGAAAAAACACAAACTTAGCTGGCAAATTGAGGAATTTTCCCCTAAGTGACTCTTTACAAATCGTTTTGCCCTGATTATACTATACTTGCTGTGTTGAGACGCCGCCCGCCCTGAAGGACGGACCCTATGAGGAATCGCCGGAACCTGCCCCATGTGCACGGATTTGTCCTGCCCTTCCTCCATGAGATTTACAAGAGGGGGAAATAAAGACATGACAAATCCGGATTTCGCACGCACCCTGTCCCTGCTGCGACAGGAAAAGGGAATCTCTCAGCGCCAGGCCGCAAAGGCGCTCGGCATTTCACAGGCTCTGCTCTCCCACTACGAAAACGGAGCCCGAGAGCCCGGCCTGGTTTTTGTGGGCAAGGCCTGCGATTTTTATAACGTGTCCGCCGATTTTCTGCTGGGCCGCACCCTCAGCCGGGACGGCACCACCATCTTGGATGCGGACACCCTGTACGACGTATCCGATGAGCGGGACAACGTGCTGCGCGGCTCCGTGCTGGCCACTCTGTCTAAAAAGCTAATTGTCAACTCGGTCGGGCTGCTGTTTGACCTGCTCAGCCAGTTAGGCAACAAGAAGGCCACCCGGGCGGCGGCCAACTACCTGTCCACCACCATATACATCCTGTTCCGGCACCTTCACCGCGCCAGCCCCAACGGCGAGGACGACATTTTCTCCGTGCCGGAGGAGTGGTTCCTGGCCGGCCTGTCCCGTGCCGATATGATTATGAGCGAGTCAGAGTACGCCCAGGCCCTGAATAGCCCCGGCAAGGACACCCGCTTCCCCGCCATGGACCACAGCTCCATGAAAGCAGCCTACCCCGGCACCTACCAATCCCTGCTGCAAATTGTCCACACCTGCGGCGAACGGCTGAACGGCGAGATGTCCAGCCACATGGACAACACCAAGTGAGGAAAAAATCCCCCGAAACCGAGGAGGAGCGATGAACGTACAAAGTCATCTGTTCGTGCTGGCCTATCTGCCCGCCGCCCTCATCCTGTGGCGGGTGCTGAACCGCTGGGCGGGAAACTCCGCCGCCCGGGCCGCCCTGCTGTGCGCGGGGCTGCTGTTCTGCGGCTGGGGCTCCCCCTGGTCGCTGCTGGTGCTAGCGGGGGAGGGCGCGCTGAGCTTCCTGCTGGGCCGCCGCATCGCCCAAGCCCCCAGGCAGGGCCGCCTCCTGCTTTGGACGGGCAGCCTGACTCTGCTGGCGGTGCTGGCCTTTTTCAAGTACACCGGCTTTGCCCTCTCCCTCACCCCGCTGGAGGGACTGTTCACTCCGCCCAGCTGGCTGGCCCCCTTAGGGCTCTCTTTTGTCACCTTCCAGCAGATTTTCTGGCTGCGGGACTGCTATGACGGAGCGGTGGGGCAGGATGTCACCCCGCTGGATTTCGCCTGTTGCCTCACCTTTTTCGCCACCGTCACCTGCGGACCCATCACCCGGGTGGGAGAGCTGGCGCCCCAGCTGCGTACTCCGGCCCCCCTCTCCTGGGACGATTTGGCGGCCGGGCTGTACTGCTTTTCCCTGGGGCTGGCCAAGAAGGTGCTGGCGGCTACTGTGTTCGCCAACGGGGCGAATTATGGCTTTGCCAACGCCTGGACTTTGGCCCCCATGGACTGTGCCCTCACCATTTTGTGCTATACCCTGCAAATCTACTTCGACTTCTCCGGCTACTGCGACATGGCCTCCGGCATGGCCCGGATGATGGGCATCGCCCTGCCGGTCAATTTCAACAGCCCCTATCAGGCCCTGTCCGTCAAGGATTTCTGGGCCCGGTGGCACATCACCCTGTCCCGCTTCTTCCGCCAGTGCGTGTACATTCCCCTGGGGGGCAACCGAAAGGGGACCGCCGTCACCTGCCGGAACATCATGCTCATTTTCCTGCTGTCCGGGCTGTGGCACGGGGCGGGCTGGGGCTTTCTCATCTGGGGGGCGCTCCACGGAGCCGCCCAGGTGGCCGAGCGGCTGCTGAAGGGAAAGATATCCCTACCCAAGCCCGCGGCCTGGCTACTCACATTCCTCTTTGTGAACGTGGCCTGGGTCTTCTTCCGCGCCGACAGTCTGGACCAGGCCCTGGCCCTGCTGGGCGGGCTGTTCCGCTCTGGCTGGGGAGAGCCCAGCCCAGGCTTTGCCGCGGCGCTGCCTATGGGCGCCCTGTCCCACGCCCTGTCCTTCGCCCAGGGGCTTTTGAAGGAGGGAGGCCGGGCCCTCACCTACTGGGCCCCGCTGATGGCCATTCCCGCGGGGCTGGGCCTGCTGGCCTGCCCCAACCCCATCGTCCAGGCGGAACACTTCCAGCCCCGGGTGTGGAAGGCAGTGCTGGCTGTGCTGTGCGTGGTGGGGTCGGTGATCTTCTTCTCTGGCGTAGAGACGTTTATTTACGCAAACTTTTAGCCGAACGCCACCCTGGTTGGAGCGCAGCGTGACAACGTTGCCGCAAACGGCAACGCCCTCTCACACTGCACTGCCCCTCCTCTCCTTGTAAGCCCAAGAGGCGGTTTTAGGGAACCCAAAAGGCATAGAGCAAGCAACCCACCACCGCGAAAGGAGGACCTTATGAAGCCCAAACACTTTTTTATCGCGGTGCTGGCGGGGATTTTGGCCTGCTTTGGGGCGCTGACCCTCCTGCTGTCCACGGAGGACCCCTTCTTCGTGCTGGGCGGCATTGGCGAGGAGGAAACCGCCCTATTTGATAACCAGCGCTATCAGATGGCGGGCCTCATCCGTCACCAGGATTACTCCGCCGTGGTGATGGGCACCTCCCTGGTGGCCAATTACCGCGCCAGCTGGTTCACCCAGGGCACCGGGGAACAAACGCTGAAAATCACCTTCCCCGATGGGTGGATTTCCGAATTTGACACGGCGCTGCGCCTGGCCTTCCGCACTCACCCCAAGCTCAACCGGGTTTACTTTGGCCTGGACCCCAATATCCTCGTCCGTTCGGACAGCGGCCGCACGGTGGAGCTGCCCCAATATCTCTACAATCAAAATCCCCTGGACGACGTGGAGTACCTGCTCAACGCCGATACCTATGAGACCGCCCTGCGCACCTTTCTGCGTCGGCGGTCCGAGGAGGCGGTGACGCTGGACGACGCCTACGTGTGGGACGGAGCCCACGATTTCAGCTGGGACGACGCTCTGCGGGGCTATGCCCGCCCGGAGATAAACCCCGCCCCTCTCTCCGCCGACGCCTACCTGGGCGCGGCAGAGGAGAATCTGGACGTGGTGTGCGCCTGGCTGGAGGAGCACCCGAACACCCAGTTTATCATTTGGTTTCCGCCCTACAGCATTTTGTACTGGGACAAGATGACCCGGGAGGGGACGGCGGACGCCATCCTCACGGCGGTGGAGTACGCCGCCGGCCGGCTGCTGGAGTACGACAACGTGTCGCTGCACAGCCTGATGTACTGTATGCCCATGACCAACCTGAACTACTATACCGACCACGTCCACTGCTCCGGTGACGTCACCGCCTGGGCCGCCCAGGCGCTGATGAACGGAGAGTTTCGCTGGACCCGGGAGGACTACCGGACCCAGCTGGCTGATCTGCGGCAGTTTGTGAAGTCATACGACTATGAAATACTATTCAACCGCCCAAAGCAGGAGGGCGGACACTCATGACAGACCAATCCAAAATTCGCAACTTTTCATTATTGCACACATGGACCGCGTCGTCGCAAAGTCCGCTTGACTCCGCTTCCGCCTTTGGCAAAAACGGAGTGCGCTCCCTTGCTCCTCCTTTCCCCACAAAGCCAACGGGCGGCTTTGCGGGGGCCCCGATTTTGATTAAAATTAAGCGCCCCGCCTGCGGCGGGGGTGGATTTGCCTTCGGAGGTATCCCATATGACAGACCAATCCAAAATTCGCAACTTTTCCATTATTGCACACATCGACCACGGCAAATCCACCCTGTCTGACCGGATGATCGAAATCTGCGGCGCGGTGGAGCAGCGGCAGATGGCATCTCAGCTGTTGGACAACATGGATTTGGAGCGGGAGCGGGGCATCACCATCAAGGCCCGGGCCGTGCGCATGGATTACAAGGCCCAGGATGGGGAAACCTACTGCCTCAACCTCATCGACACCCCGGGCCACGTGGACTTCAACTACGAGGTGAGCCGCTCTCTGGCCGCCTGCGAGGGGGCGGTGCTTGTGGTGGACGCCGCCCAGGGCGTGGAGGCCCAGACCCTGGCCAATACCTACCTCGCCCTGGACCACGATTTAGAGATCCGTCCCGTGCTGAACAAAATTGACCTGCCCGCCGCCGACCCGGAGCGTGTGAAGCACGAGATTGAGGACATCATCGGTCTGCCCGCCTTGGATGCGCCGGAAATTTCCGCCAAGCAGGGCATCAACATCCAGGCGGTGCTGGAGGACATCGTGCGCAGCATCCCCGCCCCGGAGGGCAGCCCGGACGCCCCCCTGAAGGCCCTGATCTTCGACAGCCAGTACGACCCCTACCTGGGGGTGATCGTCTACTTCCGCATCATGGAGGGCACGCTGAAACCGGGAATGCAAGTGAAGCTCATGGCCTCCGGGGCGCAGTATACGGTGCTGGACTGCGGCTACCTGCGCCCCCTGGGCATGGACAGCGCGCCTGCCCTGTCCGCCGGGGAAGTGGGCTGGTTCACCGCCTCCATCAAAAACGTGAAGGACACCCGGGTGGGCGACACCATCACCGAGTCCGCCCGCCCCACCGCCGAGCCCCTCCCGGGCTACCGCCCCGCCCAGGCCATGGTGTACTGCGGCGTGTATACCGAGGACGGCTCCAAGTACCCCGACCTGCGGGACGCCCTGGAGAAGCTCCAGCTCAACGACGCCTCCCTGTCCTTCGAGCCGGAATCGTCCATCGCCCTGGGCTTTGGATTTCGCTGCGGCTTTTTGGGAATGCTTCACATGGAGATCATCCAGGAGCGGCTGGAGCGGGAATTTGACTTGGATTTGATCACCACATTACCCTCCGTTATTTACGAGGTGACGAAAACCGACGGGACTGTGGTGCGGGTGGACAATCCCCACAACTACCCCGACCCCGGCTCCATCAAGGAGGCCATGGAGCCTTACGCCGCCGTGTCCATCATCGCCCCGCCGGACTATGTGGGTAGCATTATGCCGCTGTGCCAGGACCGGCGCGGGGAATACAAGGATATGCAGTACCTGGACACCAACCTGGTGGAAATCCGGTATCTCATGCCGCTGAATGAGATCATCTATGACTTTTTCGACACCTTGAAGGCCAAGACCCGGGGCTACGCCTCCCTGGACTACGAGCTGGACGAATACCGGCCCTCCGATTTGGTAAAGGTGGATTTGCTGCTCAACGGCGACCAGGTGGACGCGCTGTCCTTCATCGCCCACCGGGAGAAGGCCTACAAGCGGGCGCGGCGCATCTGCGAAAAGCTGAAGGAGAACATTCCACGCCAGATGTTCGAGGTGCCCATCCAGGCGGCCATCGGCGGCAAGGTCATTGCCCGGGAGACGCTGAAGGCCCTGCGCAAAGACGTGCTGGCCAAGTGCTATGGCGGCGACATCACCCGAAAGAAGAAGCTCCTGGAGAAGCAGAAAGAGGGCAAGAAGAAGATGCGCTCCCTGGGCACCGTCCAGATGCCCACGGAAGCCTTCATGGCCGTTTTGAAAATCGACGACGAGGGATAACTCACACAAAAAGCCTTCCCCCTGCGGGGGAAGGCTTTCCAGCCTAATATAAAGGAGCGATGCCTATGGCAACCATCGAGGCCGTACAGTGCTATTCCGCAGCTCTGAAGCAGGGCCAAAAGGAATACAAAAACTGCGTCCACCGAGGGCTGTACCCTTATATCCAGTCCCTCCAACACCTGCGGCAGTCCGCCCCCCTGTCCCAGATTTCCCTGGGAACTATGGAGATTCCCATCTATCTCATCGTGGGTTCCACCCAGGACGCCCGGTGCAATTCCTTCTCCCCCGGGTTCTACCCCCTGCTGGGAACGGAGACCGAGTTTGCCGTGAAGTGGACTAACCTGTGTGCCTCCCAGCTCAGCGAAGGCATTCACGACCCCATCAAGTGCTTTGAGTACCTGGGCCGGTTCTATGTGGAGGAGGGCAACAAGCGGGTGAGTGTGCTCAAGTCTCTGGGCTCCACTACCATCCGCGCGGAGGTCATCCGGCTGATGCCCAGCCAGAGCGAAGACATCACCGTCAAAATCTATCTGGAGTTTCTGGAGTTCTACCGCTGCTCTAAGTGCTGGGGCGTTCACTTCAGCGACCTGGGCAGCTACGCCGCCCTTCAGGCCGCCCTGGGCTTCGCCAAGGACCAGCTCTGGCCGGAGGACTTTCAGAAGAAATTTAACCGCCGCTTCTTCGCCTTCCGCAACAGCTTCTACCGCCTGGGCGGCGCTGGACTGGGCCTCACTGCGGGGGACGCCCTGCTGCGCTGGCTGCATTTCCACACCGCAGCGGAGTTTATGACCATGGAGGAGGACGGCTACCGCCAGACCCTGTCCGCCGTGTGGCGGGAGCTGTGCGTCTACACCGAGACAGAACCCATCGCCGTCAGCCTGGCCCCCATGGGCGCGGAAAAAAAGGCGGGAGGCGGAGGCCTGCTTTCCTTCGGCAAAAAAAAGCTGCGCTGCGCCTTTTTGTTCCAGAAAAATCCGGACACCAGCGCCTGGACCGCCTCTCACGACCGGGGCCGGGAGTACCTGGAGGAAACCCTGGGCGACAGCGTGAGCGTGCAGTGCTACTATGATGTGGACCCGGAGCGTGGAGAGGACGTGATTGAGCAGGCAGTGAGCGACGGCGCGGAGCTTATCTTCACCACCGCTGTCAGCCTTATCGACGCCGCGCTGCGCGTGGCGGTAAAGTACCCCAAGGTACGCTTTATGAACTGCTCCATCGACCAACCCTATGTAAACGTAAAGGCCTACTACTGCCGGGTGTACGAGGGCAAATTCATCACCGGGGCCATCGCCGGAGCCATGTGCAAAACTGGGCGCATTGGCTATGTGGGCAGCTATCCCATTCTGGGCGTACCCGCCAGCATCAACGCCTTTGCCTTAGGGGTGGCCCTTACCAACCCGGACGCCCGCATTGATTTGCGCTGGCACTGCCTGCCCGGAGATTATATGGGCGAGTTTTGCCGCCAGGGCATCCAGTTGGTGAGCGACCGGGACCATATCTCCGAGCAGCCCGAGGGGGCCCAGGGACTGGCCCGCCTCAGCCCGGACGGCAGCCTGAAGCTGCTGGCCTCTCCCAGCTGGCTGTGGGGGGAGTTCTATGTGCGCATCGTCCGGGAGCTGCTCCAGGACCCCCGGCGCATCCCTCTGGCGGAAGACAGCGACAAGGCCATCAACTACTGGTGGGGGATGAACAGCGGCGTAGTGGACCTACGCCTCAGCCCCGACCTGCCCGAAGGGATGCTGGCCCTGGCCCGCATTCTCCAAAACGGCATTCGCACCGGGGCCATTCAGCCCTTCCAACGCGCCATCGTCACCCAGGACGACCGGGTAGTCAACGACGGCAGCCGCCCGCTGTCCATGGAGGAAATTTTGAAGATGGACTGGTTATGCGACCGGGTGGACGGCTGTCTGCCCAGCTATGAGGAGCTGCTCCCCGTGGCCCGGCCCACCGTCCGCCGCCTGGGAGTGAACCGCCGGCTCATCCCGCCGGAGGAGGCGGGAGTGTGAAGCTGCTTGTTATCTCCGATGCCGCCGACCCCGGCCTCTGGGAGTATTTCACCAAGGATAAACTGACGGGGGTAGACGCCATTTTGTCATGCGGCGACCTGCCCGCCAGCTACTTGAGCTTTCTGGTCACCATGGGCAACATCCCCGTGTTCTACGTCCACGGCAATCATGACACCGGCTACGAAAAAAATCCCCCCGAGGGGTGCGACTGCATCGACGGGGCTGTGGTAAAATTCCGCGGCTATAAAATTCTGGGTCTGGGGGGCAGCATGGAGTACAGCCGCGGCCCCCACCAGTACACAGAATGGGGAATGCGCCGGCGTATCGCCCGCGTGCGGGGCGAGCTTCGGCGGGGCGGAGTGGATATTCTGATGACCCATGCTCCCGCCCGGGGCTTGGGAGATTTGGACGATCTCTGCCACCGGGGCTTTGAGTGCTTTCGGGAACTGCTGGACCGATACCAGCCCCTGTACCACTGTTATGGCCATGTCCATTTGCAATACGTCCCCACGCAGCCCCGGCTGCGGCAGTACGGCCCCACCACAGTGGTCAACGTCACGGGGAAATACCTGCTGGAGCTGCCCGACCGACCGGAACAACCGAAAAAATGGTGGCAGCGGAGCTAAATCCGCCTACTCTAAATGATTTTATAAGAGACCGCCCTGCCTTTCCGGCAGGG
>OFGD01001437.1_pt1 | contig 11910 bp, 8 predicted proteins | sample 1521671 | NCBI WGS metagenome assembly OFGD01 (sample SAMEA3504114, study PRJEB24116) | mouse gut metagenome | biome: mouse gut; feature: mouse-associated habitat; material: faeces | place: Denmark | collected 2011 | reverse complement strand
AGGCGCTGAAAGAAACCGTGCCGAAACAACCGCAGGTGACAGGAAAACGGCAGGAAAACGAAAAAAAGCAGCCGCAGCAGACAAAACTGACAGAAGAACAGAAAGCCGTTTTTTCCTATTTTGTTCCCGTTGCCGGTATGGAACGCCAGATCTGCGAAGTATTGTCGCATACGACGCAGAGGTTTGCAGCCGGCAAGGCTTCCGCGGAAGGGAACATACTGATACAGGGAGGCGCGGGTTGCGGAAAAACCGTGCTTGCCGCGGCGCTGATTAAAGCGCTTCAGAAAGAAGAAAAACATTTGAACGGAAAAGTCGGAAAAATCGACGCCGGCATATTAAATAAAAAAGATTTGACGAAGATGCTCAAGAAAGTGGCGGGCGGCTGTCTGATTATCGAGCGGGCGGGCGGGATCAGCAGGGAAACCGCCGTAAAGCTTTCGTTGTTATTGGAACAGGACGACAGCGGCGTACTCGTAATCATGGAAGATACGAGAAGCGGGCTGGATACGGCGCTTGGGCAGGATGACGGGTTTGCAAAGAAATTTACGGAGAAGATAAAAATACCGGTATTCACCAGTGACGAACTGGTTGAATTCGGAAAGGCATATGCGCATGATCTTGACTATGAGATCGACAACATGGGCGTGCTTGCGTTATATAACAGGATCAGCAATATCCAGAGGCTGGATCAGCCTACTACGCTGACAGAAGTAAAAGAAATCGTAGACGAGGCGATTGAGAAAGCGGAAAAGAAATCGTTAAAAAAAGCGTTTTCCATTATTACTTCCAGAAGATATACTGAGAACGATTATATTCTTCTCAGAGAAAAAGATTTTGAAGAATAAAAAACGGAGGGTAGAAGTATGGGTAATTTTTCAGAACTGGACATGTATTTGTTCGGGCAGGCAACGCACTATGATATTTACAAGAAGTTAGGAGCGCATCCCCAGACCCGCAGAAAGAAAAAGGGAATTTGCTTTTCCGTATATGCGCCTCATGCACGGAAAGTATTTGTCATAGGGGAATTTAATGATTGGGATGAAACTTCGCATGAGATGGAGAGACTGGAGCCGGAAGAAACGGGGATTTACGAATTATTTGTGCCGCATCTTGGGACAGGCAGTCTCTACAAATATATGATCGAGACGCCGGACGGACGAAAGCTTTACAAGGCGGATCCTTACGCAAACTTTGCGGAAGAACGTCCGGGCACGGCGTCCCGTATCGTAGATATCGATCATTTCAAATGGTCGGACGATGCGTGGATGAAAAAACGTGCGGCGGCAGGAACGATGGATGAGCAGCCGATGAGTATTTATGAAGTGCATCCGGGCTCCTGGATGCGCCATCCGGGCTATCAGGAAGATACGGGGTTTTATACATACCGCGAATTTGCAAAAGCGCTCTGTGCCTATGTCAAAGAGATGGGCTATACGCATATCGAACTGATGGGAATTTCGGAATATCCGTTTGACGGCTCCTGGGGCTATCAGGTGACCGGATATTATGCTCCGACGTCCCGTTACGGTACGCCGGAGGATTTTGCTTGGATGGTCAATTACTTCCACAAAAATAATATCGGCGTTATTTTAGACTGGGTTCCGGCGCATTTTCCAAGGGATGCCCACGGACTTGCCGAATTTGACGGACAGGCGTTATACGAATATGCAGATCCGAGAAAAGGAGAGCATCCGGACTGGGGGACCAAGATCTTTGATTACGGCAACAACCAGGTGAAAAACTTTTTGATCGGCAGCGCGCTGATGTGGGTAGAACATTACCATATCGACGGGCTTCGGGTCGACGCGGTCGCATCGATGCTTTATCTTGACTACGGCAAGAGCGACGGACAGTGGGTGGCGAACCAGTACGGCGAGAATAAAAACCTGGAGGCGATCGAATTTTTCCGCCATATCAATACGCTGATCACGGGACGCAACAAAGGAGCGGTTATGATTGCCGAGGAATCTACGGCGTGGCCGATGGTTACGGGACCGGCGCAGGAAGGCGGACTGAACTTCTCCCTGAAATGGAATATGGGCTGGATGCATGATTTTCTGGATTACATGAAGTTAGACCCGTATTTCCGCAAAGATAACCATAACAGGATGACGTTTGCCATGTCGTATAACGGCAGCGAAAAATATATCCTTGTGCTTTCCCATGACGAGGTGGTACATTTGAAATGTTCCATGATCAATAAAATGCCCGGCGTCGGAGAGGATAAATTCGCGAACTTAAAGGTCGGGTATGCGTTTATGATGGGGCATCCGGGCAAAAAACTGTTGTTTATGGGACAGGAGTTTGCGCAGCTGCATGAATGGAGCGAAAAAACGGAGCTGGAATGGAATCTTTTGCAGGATCCGAACCATAAGCATATGCAGGATTATGTGAAAGAGCTTCTGCATATTTACCGGAAATATCCGGCGATGTATGAGCTGGACCACAGCTGGGACGGTTTCGAGTGGATCAATGCAAACGACAATGAAAGAAGTATTTTCAGTTTTATCCGTAAGAGCAAAGACGGGAAAAACTGTCTGCTGTTTGTCTGTAGCTTTACGCCGGTGGAACGGGAAGATTACCGGGTAGGCGTACCCGTAGGAAAATCCTACCGGCTGATTTTCCACAGCGACGATGCGAAATTCGGCGGAACCGGGGCAAAACGTCCGGCAAGTTACCGGGCGAAAAAGCTGGAATGCGACGGCAGGAAATATTCGTTTGCCTATCCGCTTCCGGCATACGGCGTGGCGGTGTTTAAGTTTTCTTATTAAGGAAATGTGATCCGGGGAAAATGACCGGTACGATCGGCAGATGCGAAATGACCGAGGAACTTTTAGGAGTTCTTCGGTCATTTCGTATTTTTTATTTGCATAAAAATGAGCTTAGGCAGCGGGGTTCGGATAAGCATGGAAACGAAGTAACTTCTTTGCTGAAGCGAGAGAGATATGGCAGGGGTTTGTAAAAGACAAGGTAATCTTTTGGTAGATATCAATAAAAATTATGGATGTAAAATAAATACGCTATTAAAACTTAATTAAAATGCAAAAATTTATGGCCGCATTGGCGGTTACGGCAGTAGTTGGATTTCCGTTGACAAATGTAATGGCTGGCAGCGTAACATTTACGAACAAAACCATTCAAACGGTGGCAAATGATGAAACGTATTATAAAATTGTCGCGAAAGCCAAAGCAGACAATGAACAATATTGGTATGTTACCATAACAAATTCTGTGAATCTAAGTGCCAGCGGACAGTCCCGGCTTATTTTAACCTCTGCAAAGAACAAGACACAGGCACGCGCTTCATCGTCTAAATTGGGATTGTACAAAGGAATGACTGGCGTACAGAAAATGAAATATCCGTCAAGGGCAAACGCAGGAGTTACTTACAAACTGTTTGGAACCGGAAATAACAATGCAACCCAAGGCTATACCATTACCATATCCGGACGTTACACATCTTAATTCCGTGAACAGGGAATGCCGTATCGTCTTTCGGTACGGCATTCCTCAATATTTTGAAAAAAGGAACAGAATAACATGAAGAAATATATAAAAAATATAGTGTTGCTGGTCATATGCATCGCTGCAGTAGGAGTTTTATGGGAACAATCCCATATCAAAATTGATCAGAATTTCGGAAATCCGGTACAGAAAGATGCAGCGCTAAAACAGGAAGTGGAATTTCCTAAAACCTACAAAGCGAATGTAAATGAAACCTTCTCAATCAATGCCGACATCGTCGTGCCGGATGATTTTGATCCCAATCAAATTTGCCGTGCAACGGCGGAAATACAGGAATTAGACATGAATAAATGGAAAAAAAGATTTTTGAAGGGAGATGAAAGTTATGAGGAGGATCCGGAAGGCGGAACGACGCGCGAAGGAGGACTTGCGTTATGTGAGTATTATCAAAGTGAGGAATTGTACTTATATCTTTCCGGACAGGAATCGTCTTATTACAAGGGTATGAGTTATATGCAGACACACGCCTGCCTGGAATATAATATCAATAAAGGGACGGAGGATATCCTTTCAAAAACGGCGGACCTGGAAAATTTAAGCAGTACGAATGCATGGGACGGGCTGATATCGGAGCTGAATACATTAGGGATTACGGCAAACGATTATGTTGTTTCCTATTGTTATGCGCTTGATCATCAGACGCTTCAGCGGGAAGAGCAGAAAATGCTGAAAGACGGAAATCTCGAACCGGACGAAAAAAAGGGAAACTGGAGCGAAGAAGATAATACATATTTTTACTGCCTGCTTCAAAAGGATCAGGGACTTCCGGTATTCTATCCGAAAGAAGTCATAGAGTATGAGGAGGATCCTGATTTTGGCGCGGTGCGGGCATATTATGGAGTTTCCGGCCTGCTTAGCTTGGAGGCAAATTATTTGTTTGACATCAAAGACGGAAAAGAACCATTAACGCTTGCACCGTTTGAAAAAATTGCGGAGACTATAACAAAAAAATACGAACAAGCAGTTCTGGAATTTAAAATTACCGTTACAAAATGCAGGCTCTTTCAATATCCTCTGCGCGTGGGAAAAGGAACCTATGAACTTGTACCGGTCTGGGTCTGCACATTGCAGTACGAAGATTCGGACAGCGTAATATATCTTCCGATTCATGCAGTCACGGGAGAAGAAATGACGGAAATGGGGTGATCTGTAAATGCATAGGATGATCAGGTATTTAAAAACGGATTTTTATCGGTTATTTCGGTCCCCGCAGTTTTATATATCGATCGCCAGCGTTTTTTTGATCTATATGGTCAGCAGCCTGCAGAGCGTGGGAAGCCTTAGCGTATTTGATTTATTTTATTTTATCAAATTTTTCAGCCTGATTATCGTATTGTTTGCCTGCAGCAGTTTTGCATTGGCGGCGATGTGGCTTTCCCTGGTTGCAAAAAACAGGATGTTTGCCATGTGTATGCCGATTGCGGCGTACTATATTTTGGTAAACTGTATCAAGGATGATATGTTTTCGATTAACGGGATGTATTTCTTTTCCGGTAATCTCTTATCGGATCCGCTGCTTTCTTTTGGTTGCACAGTATTTGTTACGGCGTGCAGCGTAAGTATTTTTATGGTGTTGATATACCGCCGGATGCGCCGTATGGTGAGAGGGGTGAAAAGATGAATGTCAGGGCAGAACTGGACACTTTTATACATCGTATCTGTTCCCTGCGGAGCGTGACGCTGCTTGTGGCATGGATCTGTATGCTGGATATTACGCTGGGCGCGTTTCGGGACGAGGCGGCTGCGCTGGGGGTAAAAGATACGTTTGTCGTTCTTCCGTTTGTACAGACGGATATGTATTTCAGCAAGGTCATTCTGCTGGGCGTGCTGTGTTTCTATTCGAACGCGCCGTTTATGGAGAAAGGCGAGATGTATGCCGTGCTTCGGACCGGGCGGAACCGCTGGGGCAGGCGGAACATACGGTATATTTGTTTCAGCAGTTTCTTCCTTTCACTGTGTCTGGCATTCTTAAGCAGCCTGACGATTGCTCCGGCGGCCACATGGAGCAATGCATGGGGACGGTATATCATACGCTTTCCGTAACCGGCAGTACGATCGGCGCTTATATATCCGGAAAAACGCTTACGGCGTTTGCTCCGTTTGAATTGTTGGCGCATATCATAGCGATCGACAGCCTGGTTTTTGCATGTATCGGGATGCTTTTATATGTGCTGGGACTGTATCTGCCGAGAATCTGGGGGTATTTGATTACGATTGTGATTGCATTTCTGCCCACAATGGAGTGGATGCCGTATGATATCCAATATATTTCTCCGTGTTCCTGGATGTATCCTAGTCAGTGGCGGTACGGGCAGAATATCGATTATCCGAGCCTTACCTATATTTATACGGCGCTTTTTTTACTGCTGCTGCTGTTGGGATGGGCGGGACAGGCAAAAATATCCCGCGCGGCCTGGGGAAACCAGGAAGAAACGTAGAGAAACGGAGGGAACTAATCATGGGAGAAACCATTCGTGTAGAACATATCACAAAACAATTTCGCGGCCATACCGTGCTGGACGACGTTTCGCTGGCGTGTGAAAGCGGCAGAATTTACGGGATTGTAGGTTATAACGGTTCGGGAAAAACCGTGTTGTTTAAGTGTATCTGCGGATTTTATTTCCCGGATCGGGGCGATATCTATATTCGGGGCAAAAAAATGGGCAAAGACGTCGATATGATCCAAAATGCGGGCGTGATCATCGAAGAACCTTCTTTTTTAAAGCAATACAGCGGCCTGCATAATCTGCAGCTTTTATACCGCCTGAATCATAAAAAAGATACTGAAAAGTTAAAGCGGACCATGGAATTGACGGGACTGAACCCGGCGGAGAAGAAGGCGGTGGAAAAGTATTCGCTCGGCATGAAACAAAGGCTTGCCATTGCACAGGCAATTATGGAGGAACAGGATATTCTGATTTTGGACGAACCGATGAACGGTCTGGATAAAGACGGCGTAGCGCATATGCGGAACCTCTTTTTAAACATGAAAGAAGAAGGCAGGACGCTTTTATTTGCAAGCCATAACAAAGAAGATATCGATTCGCTCTGCGATGAGGTGTATGAGATGGATCAGGGAAAGCTGCAGAGAATACGGTAGGAAAATCATATTTTATAAATGACAATATAAAAAACACATAAGCAGACAGCTGAAATATAGCGCTTATGTGTTTATTTTTTGCGTAAACAAACCGACATAGTATATGATAACATTTACCCGGCAGATCTTTCGCAATGGCATGCGGATGCAGAGTGGTTTGCTGCTGTATACATGCGGACCATTCCATAAGCATACATTTCTGCGCAGCAGACAGACCGGGGATTACAAAGATACGGAGCAGAGAATATGAAGATAGAAAAAAACGATTTGTTCAATCAGCAGGTCCAAAACGAAAAACCGTTTGAAAAGGCAAGCGTAACGACATCCTTTTCAGAGACGGTAAAGGCGAAAACAGATGCGCTGGAGCAGTCCGTCCGCACAGGATTGACCGGCTACAGCAAAGAAGAAGTAAAGGCAAAAAGCGCAATGGAAGAACTGGAAGCAAAGATCGGAAACCAGATGGACGCCTCCATGCGCAAAAACCAGATGGCGGTTTTGTCAAATACGATGACGCCGGAAGATTATAAACGGGCGCAGGAGGAAGGGTTTTCCTTAAGCAGTACCGACGGACAGACCCTGGTTACGGTAACGGATAAGATCAAAGCGCAGCTTGCAAAAGCAGGGGTAGACGTTTCCCATATGGGCGGCTCCCTGACAAAAGAGCAGTTTGAAGAGATTGCGGGCAGTCTTGCCGCTGCCGCGCAGTTAGAGCACAGTTTCGAGTCTGCCGCTCTTCCGGTCACAGAAGAAAATATGACGGAAGGCATGGAGGCGTGGAAGCAGGCGGAGGAATTAACGCCGCTTTCCAGAGGTGCGGTCAAATACATGCTGGATAACCGACTGGCTCCAAGTATTGCAAATCTGTTTACGGCGGAGTTTTCCGGAAGCGCGGCATATGCGCCGGTGGAAGAAGAGATCGATTTTGAGGCCCTGCGGGGACAGATGGAACAGGTGATTACCGCTGCCGGCAAGACGGTAAACGAACAGACCATTGCGGATAGTAAATGGATGATTCAGAGCGGGATTGCGTATACAGCGGATAATTTTTCCTATATGCAGAAGCTTTTGGACCTTCAGCTTCCGGCGGAGGGAAGCGTTACTGCGGCGGCAATTGCGGCGGCAGTGGCGGAGGGAGACCGTCCCAAGGACGCCATGCTGCTGCGTGAATACAGTATCACGGCGCAGGCGGAGCATGCGGTCGAGGTTGTAACGGAAGCTTCGGATGAAGACATTGCCTATCTGGTATCGAACCGGATGGAACTTACCGTAGAAAATTTAGAACGGGCGGCAGCGCTGCGCAGACAGGGGGCCCTGGATCCGAACGCGGCAAAAGAAGTCATAGACGAAGGATCTGCGGCAGCGGCGGCAGATAGCGGCAGTCAGGAAGCGAAAGCCGTTTCCGATCAGGGACTCGCATTCTTAAAAGCAAAAAGAATTCTGGAAGAGACGCGTCTTGCCATGACGACGGAAGCAAACCGCGCGCTCTTAAAACAGGGAATTTCCATTGATACGAAACCTCTGGAAGAACTGGTGGAACAGTTAAAAGAGCAGGAACAGAATTATTATGCGAAGCTGCTTGGCGAAAACGGCAAAACTGCCGATATCTCCATGGCGGCGCTGTTTGAGGAAACGGAACAGAAAGTCTCCGATTTAAAGCAGATGCCTGCCTATCTGCTTGGTATGAAGGAATATTCTCTGGATACGGTGACAAAACTGCATGAAGCAGGAACCGTATTAAAGGAAACGATGGAACGAGCGGGGGAAAGTTACGAAGCGCTGATGACAGAACCCAGGAAAGATCTTGGTGATTCCATTCAGAAAGCGTTTTCCAACGTGAACGATATTTTGGAAGATTTGGGCATGGAGCAGAGCGAGGCAAACCGCCGTGCGGTCAGGATTTTGGCATACAACAGCTTAGAGATTACGAAAGAGTCGGTATTGTCAATGAAAGCGGCGGACGAACGCGTACAGCGCACATTTTCCAATCTTACGCCGGCAGCGGTGCGTGAGCTGATCGGACAGGGAGAAAATCCGCTGGATCTGCCGCTGGATGAGCTGAATCAAAAGGTGGAAGCGATCCGTCAGGAAGGTACGGAAACGGAGCGTTTTAGCGAATACCTTTGGAAATTAGAGCAAAACGGCAGCATCACGCCGGAAGAGAAAGAGTCGTTTATCGGTATTTACCGGCTGATTCATCAAATTGAAAAGACGGACGGGGCTGCGATCGGCGCATTAGTCAGCCAGGGCGCGGAATTTACGATGCGGAATCTTTTGACCGCAGTCAGAAGCGCGAAAAAGAGCGGAATGGATTATGCGGTGGATGATTCGTTCGGCGGGATCGATGCGGCGGAGACAAATACGAAATCCATTACGGATCAGATCGAAACGGCATACCAGGCCGATTGTATGAAGGACGTGATGGAAACGTTAACGCCTGTAACGATGCAGAAACTACTGCAAAATCCCGACTGGGAAAATTATACGCCGGAACAGTTGAAGGCCGCTTTGGATGAATATGCCAAAGAGACGTCATCGAAAGAAGAGGCGTTAGATATCAGTTATGCAGAAAGCCAGTTGGAAGAATTGAAGCAGGCAGCGGCGGCAGATGAGGAAGTATATCAGCTTTTAGAGCGGTATCAGCTGCCGGATACGACGGAACACATTCTGGCAGCCAACCGTATGGTAAACAGGCGCAACCAGATCTTTTCTAAGATGTTCAACAGCGACGAGGTGTTTTCCGGAGGACCGATCGATTTTGCGGCGATCCAGGAAGAGATCTTAGGCCGTTTTGCAGAGGCCCTTAAGACGCCGGAAGAGATGGCGGCGGCGCAGGAGGCTCTGGCGGATACGGCGGAACGTGTGATGAAGACCATGATCGCGGATAAAGAGCATATTACCAGTATGGATATCCGGGAATTAAAGCTTATGAATACGCAGATTTCCATTGCCGGAAAGATGGCGGACAATGAAGAATATACGATACCGGTTCTGGTAGGCGGCGACGTAACCAATATTTCGCTTAAGATCGTACGCGGAACCGAAAAAAAGGGCATGGTAGAGATTCTCTTTGAGACAGATCGGGCAGGAAAAGTGGCGGCGCGTTTAGAAGCGAAAGAAGAAGGCGTTTCCGGGTTTGCCGCGACAGACAACAAGGAAATGCAGCAGATGCTGGAGCAGCATATACAGGATATTACCAAAGAATTTGAAGAAGAAAAGAGCGACTTTCAGGTTACTTATGTCAGCAAATTGAATTTTTCACGGTTTTCCGATCACTATAAATCAAAAGAAACTGCCCGGGAAGCGGACGAAGAAACCTATCAGGTACAGACGGCGCGTCTTTATAAAATTGCAAAGGGATTTTTAGAGGGCATTAAGAAACTTTCGTTTTAGACCGATATAAAGGTCAGAGAAACAGAATGCAAATCAGAAACACTACAAGGATGTAGCAGCATGGCAGGGACGCGTAAGAATAGGAAGGTATAGAATATGAAAGTAAACCACAATATGTCGGCGGTTGTTACCAATGCACAGTTATTGAAAACAGAAGGCGGATTGGCAGCTTCTATGGAGCGTCTCTCCTCGGGACTTAAGATCAATCATGCAAAAGACGATCCGGCAGGAATGGCAATTTCCAATAAGATGCAGGCACAGATCGACGGGCTGGGAAAGGCTTCGGAAAATGCATCCAACGGCATCAGCGTATTGCAGATCGCGGATTCTGCACTGGGAGAAGTGACTTCTATTCTGCAGCGTATCCGGGAGCTGTCCGTTCAGGCTGCTACCGATACGAATCAGCAAGAAGAGCGGGCGGCAATCCAGCAGGAGATTAATTCTCTGACGGAAGAAGTAGACCGTATTTCCAGGGATACCGAATATAATACGCAGACGTTATTAGACGGTTCCTTTGATACCCGCGTGTACGGAGAAGGGTTTTCCAGAATGGCGGTTACCGATGCGGTACGAACAGGCGATTATAAATTTACGATTGCGGCGGGGGCTGCGGCGAAACAGGGATCGGTATCCTGTACGCCGAGTTCCGGGACGGTTCCTGCGGGAAGCGTAATTATCAACGGTGTGGAAGTCGTGATTTCGGAAGGAGAAGATATTTCCAGCGTATATGAAAAGTTGAGGACAGGTGCGGAAACTGCGGGAGTCAATCTGATCGTAGCAGACAGGACGCAGCCGCTGGATTTTGAGGCAAATCCGACGACCGGCGGTTATACGCAGATCGAGAAGACCTACGCACAGGGCGATACGCTGGCATTTATATCCGATCAGTTCGGAGAGGGTTCTTCCGTAGAGATCGTATGCAGCAATGCGGATCTGCAGTCATTTTTAGGCCTTGACGGCGGAGAAGTAACGACGCCCGGAGAAAATGCGGATATTACGCTGGATCTGACGTCTTCGTTTGGAGCGCAGGCAACGGTTTCCATGGACGGAAATAAAGTAAAAATTACGGATATTTCCGGTTTCCAGATGGATTTTATGGTAGAACCCGGAAAAACGGGCGATTTTAATATACAAGTGACTGATATCGGAACGATGACGCTTCAGATCGGGGCAAATGAAAATCAGACGATGGAAGTGCGGATTCCGGAGATTTCCAAGAAAACGCTTTATTTAGACGAAGTAGATGTGACAAAGGCGGGAGGAGCCAGCAAGGCGATTCATCAGCTGGATCAGGCGATTTCGATTACGTCTTCTGCCAGATCTGCAATCGGAGCCTATCAAAACCGCTTGGAACATGCCGTAGACAGCCTGGATTCTTCACAGGAAGATTTAACGAATGCGATTTCGCGTATCGGTGATACGGATATGGCAAAAGAAATGTCTGAATATACCAAATATACGGTACTTCAGCAGGCGGGAACATCTGTTTTGGCACAGGCAAACGATATTCCGCAGACGGTACTTCAGCTTCTGCAGTAAGAGAGGCGGATATGAAGCAGGAACAGGTACAGATTTTTACCAGAAGGATCAGTCAGAGCAACAAAAGCGGTCTGGTTGTGATCGTATTTGATATTATATTTGCATACATAAAAGAGGCAAAAGAGTGTTTATCCGCAGATGACTACGAAGGGTTTAAAGAGGCGCTTAAGAAGGCGCAGGCAGGCGTGGATGAATTGATTCGATCGCTCGATTTTGGGTACGAAGTTTCAAAAGATTTATATCCGTTGTATATTTTTGTGAAGGAAGCCATGGCAAAAACCGTGGTTACCAAGCGGTTGGATGAATTAGATACGGCAGAGGAGGGTCTTGTGAACCTGCATGAGGCTTTTTCGGAA
>OFGD01001431.1_pt1 | contig 11949 bp, 10 predicted proteins | sample 1521671 | NCBI WGS metagenome assembly OFGD01 (sample SAMEA3504114, study PRJEB24116) | mouse gut metagenome | biome: mouse gut; feature: mouse-associated habitat; material: faeces | place: Denmark | collected 2011 | reverse complement strand
CATTCTCCAAAAACAGGACGTCGCCCGGCTGCAAGACGAAATCACCTTGATTCAATTCCTGTTGGTTCAGATAGAGCCGCTCTTTTCCATTTGTCTCAGCACACATCTGCATTCCTCTGATATAAAAACGGCTTTTTAGCCCAGGAATCTGCAGCAAAGCCTCCGTTCCCTCCGATATGGTGACACACGCTTTTCGGGCAAACAGACGTCTTTCTCCACATAGCCAAAACACCTGCCTGCCATCCCGAAGCTGCCATATATCTTTCTCATACTTTGTTGGACAAAGTCCACCCGCCCCGTAAGGGGCATGTATTACGGTATGCCCTTGGGTATACTCTTTTGTACGTCCAAATACAGGATACTCCAAATATCCATCCCTGGTCTGCATTAGCAGATACTCCATAGCCGGACCTCCTACGTTTATTCAGGTAATCAGATTCCTAATTTTCCTGCAAGTTCTTCGATCTCCTTCACTAACTCCTGCTTCCTGCCGCGCTTTTCTTCGCCGGATAATTCTCCATCCTCTTCCATCTGCCGCAGTTCATGCATGTAAGCATACAACAAAAGCTGGTCGTCCGACATCTTCATCGCAAGCTCCTCGGCCTCCCTTACCTCAATTCGTCCCAGATGAATCCAGTAATCCAACACATTTTCATTAGACTGGCAGGTAATTTTGCTCAGAATATTTTCCTTATCTCCGGCGCTGAACGTGTCCACAGCTTGTCCCTGGATATAGGCAGTGGCAAGCATATATTTTTCAGTTCGGTTAAGTTCTGAAATCCGAAATCCTTTCAATGCGTCAATCATTGCTATATAATCCTTCTGAATATAAGCGTTCCCGGCTGTCCTTAACTTATCCTGTTTGGGCATACGCCAGCCAAAACTGTAAAATACGGCAAACAAAAGCAATACCAGCAGGCACACAGATACCCCGCAATATCTGACCAGCCCTTTATATTTCCAGATTTCCACCTTTTTCATAAGGTTCTTTTCATTTTCCATGAGGTTTGCATATTCCTCCAGTAATATTTTTTTCTCTTCCTGAACTGTTTCCGGCTCAAAGAAAACGGTATGCTTATCCTGCATTTTCAAGATTTCCAGGCCGCCATACAGATAGTCCTCATAGGGATGTAAGCCTTCCAGGATATATCCAATCAATGCCTGGTACTGCCTTAGAAAATACTTTGTCCGGTTCTTCCTGTCGGGGGAAATGATATCCCGGTTTTTCACCCTAACCCTGCCGAGAACATCATAGAACAGATTCTCAGGTTCGAGTGCAAAATCATAATCCTGATATACTTTTGCAAGCTCCGCCACCTGTGCCAATACCATAAGCTGCTTCATCCGATCTGCCCCTTTTAGTTCTTCAAATCCGCTCATACCCCGCATGTCGAAGCTCATACATACAGTCTCTTTTTCTTCTTCCACCTTACAAGGGAGAAACAGAGCATGTTCCTCTTCTAACCGTCTAAAATCATACCTGGTTTTTGATACCATCTCACACTTCTGTATCCGAATCTTCATTCCTGCCCTCCCCTGCCTTGCCTCTGCTTCTCAATACGCCCCAAACGTTAGAATGTCCCCTGCATAGATCCCTCCCTGCCAGAAGGTAAGCATAGGGTTCACATATGCCTTTTTCCGCATAGAATATACTTTCATCCCTTAGCGGCGAGAAAAAACCGGCTTCGAGAAGTCTTTGGTAAACATCCATGATTCTCTGCTCCGGCTTCACCATAACGTCCAATTTTTTGCGTTCTTCCACAAATGTCAGTATCATTTCTTACTCCTATTTAACTTTTTACCCCTGGTTTTTCGTCTGCCAGAAAAGAAATTCATGATTCCTTTCGCTGTAACCAGGAAAAGAAGCGCCGTTATCGCCAATCCCGATTCTAACCCTGCTACTGACAGTGAATCTTCCACTGCCAAGTATCCCTGCATCGGTTCTCCCGATACGGTCCGGAAAATCTGGCGGCGGATGTCCCAGAGTCTTTCTTCCTCCTTCCTCTCCGCCCCAAATATCTCCTGTCTTATCCGCTCTAGCCTCCGGCTTTCTTCTAAATGAAGTTCCCATTCCTTTCGGCTGGTTTCTACTGCAAATACAGGAATCCCATACCGATCGCTTAACGGAATTCGGTTTCCGCCCCCACCTTCTTTTATATCCGCAGCCGGCAATTCCGGATTCAGCCGTATATCACGGTTCCTTTCCACAGCTGCTACCTACGGTTCAGAGAACCCGCCGTCCGGTCGAATTCTGCATACTGCTGTGCATTCATCACAACGCCCTGCCCAATAGCGGAAATCAACTCCCGCATCGCCTCAAAGCTTGGCGCCATCTCTGCCACTCTTGCGGCAAACCCCTCGTATCCGCTTCCTTCCCATAACTCCGGAAGCTGGCTGTTTACGACATTGTTCAGATAATTCTGGAGAGCCGTGACATCCTCAACATGGCTTTCAATCTCCTGACCTCTTGCAATCACATCCTCCGTATTCATCCTGATACTCATACCTTTTCTTTTCCTCCTACTAAAATAGATTCTATCATTAATCTGCCACCGGATTTCCGGATCTGTCCGCTGCGCTAAGTGGGTTTGCTATAAACTGATAAACGCTCATGTATTCTGCATTTCCAAGCCTTGTATACGGAAGTTTTGAAGCAAAATCTCCTAAGATTCTCTGATTCATAGCGCTATTTTTCTCTTTTACTTTTTTTGCAGCACTCATCCCTTCCGCGGCTGCATCCCTGGATGAATTCTGAACCTCTGAAATGTATTTCTCTAATTTATCGGTATAGTCCTTCGACAAATCAGCGGATTTCTGGGCATAGTCCATATACGCCTGATTATTCACCAATAAGGCATTCTGCATATTTTCGTGATTCTCCTTCAACTTACGAATACTCTGTTCAAGGAATTGGCTGTTCATCTGAGGATGGAAACCGGCAAGCTGCCCATTATACGCTCGCACTGCCGTAAGTTCCGCCTCATATCTTTGCTGAAATGCTTTCTTTGCCTCATTCACATTAGAATTGATCGGGTCCATATATTCTCTCTGTACCAGTTCCGTAATCTTGTCCATATCAAAATTTTCTGCCTGGTCTGCTTCCTCTATTAGTTTCTCAAGCTCCTGTGCCTGCTCCAACAGTAAGCCTTGTAAATCCTGTTGGGCTTCCCCTTCCTTGGAATCATTGATTCCGGTTGACTGCTCGAACCTTTTGAGCATCTCCTCATTGCTGTCTCTTAGTTCCCTCAAACCCTCGGTTACAAACTCTTTCTCCAATATAAGCTCCGTCTGCCTTTCCAGTTCTGCGCGCAGTAACCCTTCCGCTTTCCCGGCAATGCTCTCTCCGTTCCCGTCTAAAGTAAGGTCGAGCTCCACCGTCTGCCCTGCCAGGTTTTCCAGACAATCTGCTAACGATTTCCCTCCGGCGTCTAAAGCTGCAATTTGGGTCTGGATATCCCGGACACTGCTTTCATACTGCGCTCCTACAGACTCCTCCAACAGAGAAATTTGTGTCGTATAACCGGAAATATCCGACATTTCCGGTATTTCTTCCTTCTCGGGCATCTTTGGCATCTCTGCCAACGTAATCCATTCCTGGGACTGGATTCTTTCCATTGCCTCTAAGTCTCTCAAATCATTTTCCATCACACGTCCTGCTCCGTCCTGGGCATCATGGAACTCCCTTAATATGTTGTCCACATACATATAGCTTAAATGATTGTTCAGCGAATCGATATAACTCCAAACATGATAAAGAAGTTCATACTGTCTCCTTCCGGAACAGGATTGGCTGACGATATACTCCAACTGAGATACCTGCGGCGCTGTGTTAATGCTCTCCACATTCTGGGAAAAAGCCGCCGGGATAATAATATATGCCCCGTATTTTCCTGTCTCAAGTCCGGTTCTTGCCGCCTCCAAGGATGCATACTCAAAATCCATACTTGGAAACCTGGACAGACGCTCCGCATAATTCACCCGGCCTTCGTCTTTCGTTACTCCTTCATCCAGGTTCACTACCGCAATCTTCCTTAACTCCTCCGTTTCTCTTTTGTCCGACGCCGCATATGTGTTCTGTTTTGCAGCACTGCCAGGACTTTCAGACCAGCTTCCCGCTCTCCAAAGTGCCGCGGCTCCAAACATAATTGTCAAAAAAACAACGATTTTTTTGTAATTCATCTTCTCCTTCCTTTTTCAATTCATTTTCTTTTACTTGGGTTTCTTTTGGAATTGAAGGTATCAATCAAAACCTTCAATACAGATTCATAAAATAGATTCCTACGATGTGTTGAACAACACTATATGTATGTGGCTCATATCATACAATAATTTCCCTTTTCTGTCAATCATTCTACATATTTTCCATATTTTTTTGTTCGACTTTTTTCGACAAATACCGCTTTTCTACTTGACCTGCTCCTTCGTTATCCCTATGATTGGTATAGAGCATGTTACGGAAAGAAGGTATTTTTTATGTATATAGCAGATTTACATATTCATTCCCGCTATTCCCGGGCAACCAGCAAGGACTGTACTCCGGAATCCCTGGATCTCTGGGCAAGACGGAAAGGCATCGGCATTGTAGGAAGCGGTGATTTCACACATCCTGCATGGCGGAAGGAACTGGAAGAAAAACTTGCGCCTACAGGCAACGGACTGTATGTGTTAAAGGACGAATATCGGATAGAGGACCCGTTTCTTGCCGATACCATACAGCCTCATTTTGTGATAACCGGGGAAATCAGTTCCATTTACAAAAAATATGGAAAGGTGCGCAAAGTCCATAGCTTAATCTTGCTGCCCGGGCTTGACGACGCCGAAACCATTTCTCACAAACTGGAAGCAATCGGTAACATTCATTCGGATGGCAGACCGATATTGGGGCTTGACTGTCATGACTTGCTGGAGATTCTTCTGGAGCTGTGTCCATCTGCCGTATATGTCCCTGCCCATATCTGGACACCCCATTTTTCTCTGTTTGGCGCTTTTTCTGGTTTTGATTCCGTGGAGGAATGTTACGGCGACCTTGCCAGCCATATCCATGCGATGGAAACAGGGCTTTCCTCCGATCCGCCCATGAACTGGCGGGTTTCTGCCCTTGACCGTTACCAGCTTATCTCCAATTCGGACGCACATTCTCCGGCAAAGCTTGGACGAGAGGCAAATCTTCTGGATATTTTCCTGTCCTACGAAGAGTTGGCTGCGGCAATCCAAACTGGAAAAGGGCTGGTGGGAACGATTGAATTTTTTCCGGAAGAAGGAAAATATCATTATGACGGTCATCGGAAATGCGGCATCTGCCTCTCCCCCACTGACGCCGAAAAATATGGAGGCGTATGCCCGGTCTGCGGACGTAAACTAACCATCGGAGTATCCCACCGTATTGAACAGATGGCAGACCGAGGCGAAGGGCATGTGAAAGAAAATGCAGCACACTACGAAAGCCTGGTTCCCTTGCCCGAAATCATCGGAGCATCCGCAGGATATTCGTCTGCAAGCGTCAAAGTCCAACGGGAATATCAGAATATGCTGAAAAAACTGGGACCAGAATTCCATATCCTGCGGGACATTCCTCTGGAAGAAATCCGCAGCGTATCAGGCATATTGATTTCTGAAGGAATCGGACGTCTACGGGAGGGTAAGGTGACAAGAATTCCCGGATTCGACGGGCAATACGGAACCATCCGTCTATTCACTCCCCAAGAGCTTGACCGTCTTCACGGACAGCTAAGTCTTTTTGACGGGCAGATGGATGTTATGGAGAATACCTCCACACTTGAAACAGGCTGGCAGAATCCGGGGCATATTCTGGAACCTGAACGCTTAAACAAAAGTGTCCAGGACAACAACATTTTAGATCAAGATATGACTAACGCGAACCAGCGCCTTGCAATAGAAGCCATCGACCGTGTTACCCTGGTGACTGCGGGACCCGGAACCGGCAAGACACGCACCCTAACCTCTCACATTCTGCATCTCCTGGAGACAAGGCGTGTCAAGTCATCCTGTATCACAGCGGTTACATTTACCAATCAGGCTGCAGAGGAAATGCGGGCGCGTATCCGGAAGCAATCCGGGAAAAGTACGGCAGCAAGAAAGCTTACCGTTGGAACCTTCCACTCCATAGCCTGGAAGATCCTTATGGAAAATGGTAATGAGGCATCCCTGGCCGGCGAAACGGAAATGAGAGATCTGGCAAGGCAGCTTATTAAAACCTTCCAACTGGACATGTCCGTCTCCCGTTTTCTGACTGCAGTCTCAGAATACAAAACAAGACTTTACCGCCTTGATTCCTGGGCAGAAAAGGAATCCTTACAGACGGGGCCTGCCTTCCCCATAGAAGAAAATGAGCCACAGCTTAAAGATGCGTTTGAGGAATACCAGAATTTTCTCAGAGAATGGAATCTTCTGGATTTTGACGATATATTGATAGAAGCCCTGCGCATTGCCCGCCAAAGCGCCGTACCAGACGACCGTTTTTCCTATCTCTTAGTAGACGAGTTCCAGGACATCAGTCCTCTTGAGTACCAGCTTGTAAAGACGTGGAATGCAGGCGGAAAAGAGCTGTTCGCCATCGGAGACTCGGACCAGTCCATCTATGGTTTCCGCGGCTCAGATGCAGGCTGTTTTAAACGTCTCGCCAAAGACTTTCCTGACGCCCGCCAGATTACCCTTGAGGAGAACTACCGCTCTACGCCGCAGATTCTTTCCTTTGCATCAGAAATTATTTCCCAAAATCCGGGAGGCAGGCGGCATTTCAATCCAAACCGACAAGACGGAACCCCTGTCCGGCTTGTGGAAGCAGACAGCGCCGCGTCCGAGGCAATCTTCATAGCCAAAGAAATCAACCGTCTTGCGGGAGGAATCGGAATGTTGGAAGCCCATGAGATATTTCCGGAAAATGAGGGGCAGATCCGAAGCTTTGACGATATTGCTGTTCTGTATAGAACCCACCGTCAGGCTGATTTATTGGAAACCTGCCTGAAAAAGGAGGGAATTCCTTATGTAGTGTCAGGGCGGGACGATTACCTCACGGAGCCTTACGTGCGTGGAACCATAAGTTTCTTCCAAAGCCTGCTGTACCCAGAAAACAGGCTCGCCGGACAGACGGCTCTGAAACTTTTATGGAACCTTGAGGAAGGGGCGCTGACAGACAGCATTTATGAAAATATGGCTGAGAAATATATGCCTTGGATGAAAAAGAAGAAACCTGTGAAAATCCTGGAGGAATGGATGGCAGATCTGCACCTGGAAAAGAACAAATCAATGCAAAAGCTGACTCAGACTGCAGTCTTCTATCCGGTAATGGCTGATTTTATGAATGCGCTGGAGTTCGGTGTAGAAAGCGACCTGAAGCGCTGCGGAGATAAACAATATAAGTCGGGAGCCGTTACGCTGATGACCCTTCATGGCTCAAAGGGTCTGGAATTCCCGGCTGTCTTGATTTTCGGAGTCAGCAAAGGACTGGTTCCATTTGAAAATGGACGTTATATCACCGATATCGAGGAAGAACGCCGGCTGCTTTTTGTGGGAGCTACCAGAGCGCGGGAAACCTTGCTCCTTACTTCCTCAAAGGAAGACTCTGAATTTTTAAAAAATCTGCCCCAAGAACTGGTTCATCGAGAAAAAGCCAGGCCGTCGAAACAGGAAGGAAATGGCAGGCAGATGGAGTTGTTTGAGTTTATGAAAATCGAGTAGGGAAGTGCCATCTTTCCCTACTCGCCGCGGGGCAATGCTTACCGCACTGCCCCCACCAATTCCTTCACATCTTCCATACGGTTCTCTCTTAGGTATGTCTCAATCCCTTCGATAATCTCCACCGTCACAGCCGGATTGTGGAAATTCGCCGTTCCCACAGACACGGCGCTGGCCCCTGCAAGCAACATCTCAATGGCATCTTCCACGCCCGCGATTCCTCCCATGCCAATTACAGGAATCTTCACTGCCTTCGCCGCCTGATAGACCATACGCACGGCAATCGGATGAATCGCAGGTCCGGAAACGCCCCCTGTCTGGTTCGCCAACGCAAATGTCCTCCTGCGGATATCAATCTTCATTCCCGTCAATGTATTGATCAGAGACACCACGTCTGCGCCCCCTGCCTCAACTGCCTTCGCCATCTCGGAAATATCCGTCACATTGGGGCTTAACTTCATGATTACCGGCTGTTTCGCATACTTTTTGACTGCTTTGGTAATATCTTCCGCCGCCTTGGGGTTCTGTCCAAAGGCAATCCCGCCCTCCTTCACATTGGGACAGGAGATATTGATTTCCAGCATATCCACATCTTCATTTCCAAGACGCTCCACAACCTCACAGTAGTCTTCCTCAGATTTTCCGCATACATTCACGATAATCTTTGTATCGTATTTTCGCAGAAATGGAATATCCCGCTCACAGAACAAGTCAATCCCCGGATTCTGCAGCCCGATTGCATTCATCATGCCGCCTGTGGTTTCCGCCACCCGGGGAGTCGGATTTCCCTCCCAGGGCACATTGGAAACCCCTTTTGTGGTAACGGCGCCGAGCCTGTTCAAATCCACAAAATCCGCATATTCCGCACCGGAGCCAAACGTCCCGGAAGCCACCGTCACCGGATTCTTCCACTCCACTCCTGCAATATTTACTTTCAAATTCATCAGATCTCCACCTCCGTCGAAAGGAATACCGGACCATCCTTACAAATCCGGGCGTTATGCACGTTCGTATGAGGGTCACGTTCCTTGGTGCGGCAGACGCATCCAAGACATGCCCCTATCCCACACGCCATCCTTTCCTCCAAGGAAATATAGCACGCTATCTTTTTTTCTTTGGCAAACTCCTTGATTGCACGCAGCATCGGAGTGGGCCCACAGGCAAAAATAATGTCCGCATCCAGGCCATTTTCCCGAATAGCATCCAGTACATTCCCCTTCGTTCCCACACTCCCGTCTTCCGTGGAAATGTACAGCTCTCCGTTTTGCTCAAACTCTTCTTTTAAAAATATATGGGCATCCCGGTATCCGGCCACAATCTGTTTCTTCCCGCACTCCATCTGCTTTGCCAGCTCCAAAATCGGCGGCACTCCTATCCCCCCGCCCATCAGAAATACGCGTTTTCCTATCGCTTCTTTCACGGGAAATCCATTCCCAAGGGGCCCGACTACCGGAATCCTATCGCCTGCACTCATTCTGGAAAACTGCTCTGTCCCCGTGTTCTGACCTGTTACACGGTATACGACGCGCAGTCTTCCCTTCTCACGGTCTATCTCACATATGCTGATCGGTCTTGGAAGCAGCCTGCTTGCATCATTGGTATACAAGGACAAAAACTGCCCAGGCTTTGCACTTTCTGAAGCCTCTGTCTGTATCCACATGCTGTAGATTCCATCTGCAAGGGATTCCTGCGACACGACTCTTGCAATCTCTTTCTTCCTCTCTTCCATCTCTTTCTCCCACTTTCCATTATATTAGAGCCGAAACATTCTAAAGCGCACCCTGGATATCTGTAATCATTTCCTTCACTGCCGCCCTTGACGCCTCCGCAAATGCCTCCTCGCCATACCTCTCATACTTTTCCTGCTTATACGCCGCAATAATCCCGCGGGAGGAATTCACGATTGCCCCCAACCCGTCTTCATTGAAGAAATGCGCCAGATCTTTTCCTTTTCCGCCTTGCGCTCCGTAACCCGGTACAAGGATGTAAGCCTTTGGCATAACCTTTCTGAGAATCTTCCCCATCTCCGGATAGGTAGCGCCCACGACTGCGCCTACGTAACTGTATTCGTCTCCCATCAGTTCTTCACCCCAGGCGGCAACTTTCTCACCCACCAGCTCATACAGCGGCTTTCCGTCAACCAATTGATCCTGGAACTCTCCGCTGGACGGATTTGACGTCTTCACCAGCACAAAGATTCCCTTTTTCTCTTCCTTGCAAACCTTCAAGAACGGATTGACACCGTCCGACCCCAGATACGGGTTCACCGTCACGAAATCCTCGTCAAAAGGCCGGCAGGATTTGCTCCCTACCTGAACCCGTCCCAGATGCCCCACTGCATAGGCGGCCGAAGTGGAGCCGATGTCTCCCCTCTTAATATCTCCGATAACCACCAGCCCTTTTTCTTTACAGTAATCCACCGTCTTCGCAAACGCCGCAAGCCCTGGGAGCCCAAACTGTTCGTACATGGCAATCTGCGGCTTCACCGCCGGAATCAAATCATACACGGCGTCCACAATCGCCTTATTAAACTGCCAGACCGCCTCGGCAGCCCCTTCTAACGTCTCGCCATGCTCCGCAAACGCAGCTTCCTTCAAATGCTCCGGTATATACCCCAGCATCGGATCCAGCCCCACGCAGACCGGAGCATGGGTCTTTTCGATTTTTTGAATTAACTTCTGAATCATCCCTTTCATCCTCCCTTTTTATCCCGCTTCGCACTGCAGCCAGCAGACAAAACGCATCATTCCTCGCTGTACACCACTTCCCCGGACACAATCGTCGTAATCACCTTCCCGGTCACCTTGCGGTTGTCAAACGGCGTATTCTTCGCCTTGCCCGCAAACTCCTTCGCCTGAATCGTATAATTCTGGTTCGGGTCAAAAATCACGATATCGGCAGCGCAGCCCTCCTGCAGCGTACCTTTCTCCAGCCCAATCACCTTCGCCGGATTGTAGCTTAGCTTTTCCGCCATCTGCATCGGCGTCAGATAATCCTTGAGCACCAGCTCCGAATACGTAATCGCCGCAGCCGTCTCAAGCCCGACAATCCCAAACGGCGCCCGCTTCATAGACTGCCCCTTCTCCACCGCCGTATGCGGCGCATGATCCGTCGCAATCACGTCAATTGTACCGTCTTTGAGCCCTTCCCGGATCGCATTCACATCCGCTGCGGAACGCAGAGGCGGATTCATTTTAAAATTGGCATTGTCAGCCGTAATATCCTCATCCGACAGCGTAAAATGGTGCGGGCAGGCCTCCGCCGTAACAGACATGCCGTTTTCCTTCGCCTGCTTTACCATCCATACGCTCTTGCCCGTAGAGCAGTGGCACAAATGCAGATGCACGCCGACGCTTCCCGCCAGCACAATATCCCTTGCCACCACAATATCCTCCACTTCATTTAAAATGCCGGGCAGCCCCAGTTCCTTCGCACGCGCCCCGGCATTCATCACGCCGCCGTGCATCAGATGCTTATCCTCACAGTGGGCAAACACCGGAATGCCCTCCTCCTTCGCCGCCTGCATTGCGCGGTAATAAAGCTCCGCATTCATCACCGACTTTCCGTCCTCCGAAACGGCAGGGCTTCCCGCCTGCGCCATCTTCTTAATATCCGCCAGCTTCCTGCCCTCCTGCCCCTTCGTAATCGCCCCAATCTGCAGCACATGGACCGGAGCTAAATTCTTCGCCTTCTGGTGCACATAATTCACCACATCGGCATTATCCACGACAGGCTTCGTATTCGGCATCGCCAGAATCGTCGTAAAACCGCCCCTTGCCGCCGCCTTCGCGCCCGTCACAACCGTTTCCTTCTCCTCAAACCCCGGATCCCTCAAATGCACATGCAGGTCAATAAACCCCGGCATCACAAAGCATCCCTTTGCGTCAATCACCTTATCCGCTTTCCCCTTAATCTTCTCCTTCACCTTGGCAATCCTGCCGTCCTCCACCAGAATATCCGATTCCGCGTCCAGCTTCGACGCAGGATCAATCCCCCTGCCGTTTTTAATTAACAACTTCATAGGTAGTACCTCCCCATCTTCTCCTTTTTTCTCTCAAACCATCCGCCCAAAGCGTGTTTGAAAATTCATTCCCGCCGCCCGCGTCCGTCCGGACGCCGCAGAACGCAATTTTCAAACACGCTTTCGCGCCGTTACAGCTGCGTCGTCACAAAAATATCATAAATAGATTTAATCGCCGTCTCAAAATCACAATTTGCCACGCCGATAATAATATTCAGTTCACTCGACCCCTG
>OFGD01001422.1_pt1 | contig 12018 bp, 9 predicted proteins | sample 1521671 | NCBI WGS metagenome assembly OFGD01 (sample SAMEA3504114, study PRJEB24116) | mouse gut metagenome | biome: mouse gut; feature: mouse-associated habitat; material: faeces | place: Denmark | collected 2011 | reverse complement strand
GCAGCATATCGTTTACCTCCTTTGCTTGCGGCTCTATGGTACACCAAAAGCGAAGGCCGTTGTATCGAAGTCATATTGATTTACCTTACAATTTTGTAAGGTTTTCCTTTGCGGGAAAAGTCAGCGTTACTGTAGTTCCAGCCCCCTCCTGTGAATCCATGCGCAGTTCCAATTCCAGGAAAACCGCCAGCTTCCTGCACAGATACAGACCTATGCCGGTAGAGCCGCCTCGAATCCGTCCGTTGCTGCCGGTAAAGCCACGCTCAAACACACGGGGAAGTTCATGCGCCGGGATACCGATGCCGTTGTCGTGAACAATCAGCTGGGTCTGTCTCCCAAGAGGCTTGGCTGAAAGGGTAATGACCGGTTCCGGTCCCCGATAGCGGGCAGCGTTTTGGAGCAGTTGGCCCAGAATAAAGACCGCCCATTTTTCGTCGGTATAGACGGCACAGTTCATATGTTTCATCTCTACCCGAATACCGTTTTGGATCAATAGGGAACGGTGGTTCTCAATCGCCTGAGCTGCGATTTTTTCAAGCTCTATCTGCCGGATCAGGCAGTCTTGCTCCGGGTTCTCCGCACGGGCGTAGAACAATGCCCGCTCTACATGAGCCTCGATCTGACTGAGTTCCGCTGTGAGCTTCCGGCGAGTGTCCCCGTCCAACTCCCGACAAATGAGGCGGGCGGCGGTGAGAGGGGCTTTGATCTCATGCACCCAGCGTTCCACATACTCCCGGTACTCCCTTTGGGATGCCTGAGCGTCAGATACCGCACCAGTCATATCGCGGCCAGCCAGGCGGGTCAGGTCAAAGAGCCGCCGTTCAAAAAGCCCTTTTGGCTGCGGAACGCACTCCGTAAACAGGTATTTACGGTCCAGACCATCCAGAATAGATTTCAATTCCAGCAGGCGGGCGCGCTGCTGAAAGAAATCAAACATATTTACCGTCAGGAAAACCAGCAGAAACACAATCAGCAAAATCACCAGAACTCCTGGCTGTGTTCCCGTGGCGAAAAGGAACAGCGTTGCCAGTCCGGCGCAAATCACTTGGAGTGCGATACGCTTCAGTCGGTCCGACAAAAATTCCCGCAGGGTCATAGTTGATACCCCATTCCTCGCCGGGTCTTGATGGCGTCCGGCAGACCGATCTCCGCCAGCTTTCCCCGCAGCCGGGTCATATTCACGCTGAGGGTGTTGTCATCAATGTAAATCTGGTTGTCCCACAGGGCGTCAATCAGATCGGCCCGAGAAACAATCTGTCCGGTATGAACCATCAGGCAAGCCAAAATTTGCAGTTCATTCCGGCTGAGTTCTATGGCTTTTCCACCGGACGACACAACCCCTTTTGTCAGGCTCAATCGCAGTTCACCGGCCTCCAGTAAATCAGCCTGTTCCGGTCCGCCGCCGCTCCGGCGCAGAACCGCCTTGATCCGGGCCAGCAGAACGGGAACACTGTATGGCTTGGTGATGTAGTCGTCCCCGCCCAGGCTCAGCGCCCGTACCTCATCCGCACCAGCATCCCGGCTGGTAACAAAAATTACTGGCGCAGGAACGGCCTTCCGCAATGCGGCGCACAAAGAGAAACCATCTTTACCCGGAAGTCCAATATCCAAAAGGATAAGGCTTGGGTGTTCCTGCGCTGCTTGCGCGGGTATATCTGTAAACCTCTTAATTACCAGAGTTGTATACCCCTCGTTTTCCAGGAGCAGCGTCAACTCTTCCCGAATGGCTGGGTCATCCTCGATTATCATAATTTTGGGCATACCATTCCTCCTGCTATTTTACTTACATTTTAGCACAGGAAAGGCAGATGATCAATTATGGACAGGAACAAAGCCATTCGCATTTTTGAAAACCTCCTATCTTGGAAAATGGCCAAATATACAGGGAACAGCACCTCCCACTCCCACTGTGACTGACGCTTCAAATTCTCGGTCACGCTCTCATTCTCCGCCATCTGGTGAACGAGACACCAATAGCGATTCTGTGCCTGCTCGTTGAGGTCAGTAAAATAGGTGTGCAGCTTGCCCGCAAGAAGCAAGTGATTGAGCAAAAGGAAAACCAGAGGTCAATCCTCTGACTGTTCTTTTGCCTTACATATTCCCTGCGCTGTCCCCACTATGATAGTCAGTTCCGCATCATCAAAAAAGCATCCAATTGACTGCATAAGATTATACTTGTTATAGTTCTTTTTGATGGATATAATATTATGGTACGTTGGGTAGTCAGATATGTTTGAATATATGGCAGCCCAGGAAAGCGAAAAAACAGAACGTATCACTTCGGTGGGTACGGCGGATATCTAAAAAAATCAGATTGAGGGCGCAATAAACATCTATCGGATATGGCTCATTCTGAAAGATGCGCAAAAGCCTGTTGATATTCGAAAAAAAGTAGGAACTTGACCACTTTTTGACTTTTAAGCTTTATAATATTTTGGATTAGGAGGTTTTTGCTATGGCATATAAGATACTCATTGTTGATGATGAAAAAATGCTGACTGAATTATTATCAAGCCACTTGCAGGATTGTGGATATGAGACTTTTGTAGCGGAAGATGCGGAGCAGGCAATATCCATGCTGAATACATATCCAGATTTGATTTTGCTTGACATCAATATGCCGCAAATGGATGGTATTGAAGTTTGTAAAGCCATCCGCAAGGTCGTTTCCTGCCCAATCGTATTTTTAACAGCACGGGATCAGGACACGGACAAAATTGAGGGTTTTGCGGCGGGCGGAGATGATTACATTGTCAAACCGTTTTCGCTGGCAGAATTGGGAGCGCGGATTGAAGCGCACCTGCGTCGGGATCGGCGGAGCAAGGACATCCAAAGAAAGGTCTTTGGTGACATTACGATTGATTATTCCTCACGGGAAGTATTTGTGCGCGGCGAAAGGCTCCACTTCAATCGCAAGGATTTTGACATTGTTCAGCTGCTTTCTCTGAATCGCGGACAAACCTTTGACCGTGCGAAAATATATGACCGTGTATGGGGCCTTGAGGGTAACGGTGACGATATTGTCATCATGGAGCATATTCGCAAAATCAGACTGGCCTTTGCAAAAGCCGGGTGCGAATCGTGTATAGAAACAGTTTGGGGGATTGGTTACAAATGGGTCGGATAGGAAAATGGCTCCATAAAGTTTCCATACCTGCTGCTTTCATCATTTGCGCCTTGTCCTGTTTGCTGGTTGCCATTTTGCTTACCAAGGCAACTGTCTGGTTTGCTCAAAAGAACAGGAGCGAGATTGAGGGGGAATATGTAAGCGTCTTGCCTTTGGATATGGATGAAGTTCTTACAGGAGAATTTATCGACAATTTGGGGGTGAATTTCATCGGTGACGGGCAAGGAGAGCAAAATGAACAACTCCCAGCGTATGTAGTCCGTACAGATGGTGGGCAATTATTGTGGCAAAGTATTTCACTTCCAGAAGAAGCTAAGAAGCAGTATGATTTCTATGTCAACTTGGATGATATAGCGGCTGTATTATGGTACTCCGTCTGCCTCTGCCTTGCTGCGCTGATTTTTTACCTCTGGAAAATTAAAAAGCCGTTTCATGTTCTCAACCAGGCCGTTCAGAAAATATCGGAAAACAATCTGAACTTCCAGATTGAATATGAAGGGCAGGATGAATTCGGCCGTCTGTGCCATGCTTTCGAGATTATGCGGCAGGAATTGGAGCAAAACAATAAAAAGATGTGGAACTCCATAGAGGAACGCAAACGCTTAAATGCTGCCTTTGCCCATGATCTGCGCACGCCCCTTACCGTTATGCGCGGACACACAGATATGCTGCTCAGTACAATTACAGAGGACACCGATCCAAGCGGCGAGATGGCAAACTCTATCCATGCCATTTCAAATCAAATCACACGGCTGGGCGCTTTTGCGGATACAATGGGGAGTTTGCAGCGGTTGGAGGATTACGAGCCATGTCTGAAGCATATACCATCCGCTGTTTTAACAGAAATGGTGTCGCAAGCAGCCATCGCCCTGATTCCAAATGGACAGATAGAAATTCACTCTGAATTAAAAGAACAGGATTTTCTGCTGGATAAAGAGGCGTTGGCACAGATTTGTGAAAACATACTTTCCAATGCGGCCCGATATGTAAAGGAAGTTGTTACACTCACTCTGGAACAGAAGCAGGAATATCTAATCATAACAGTTGAGGATGACGGCACTGGATTTACCAAAAAGGACTTGGCAAACGCTTCATTAGCTTATTATCGAGGTGAGAAAACACAGACTGACGCCGTTTCCCACTTTGGCTTGGGACTATATATCAGTAGCATACTTGCGGAAAAACTCGGAGGAGGTCTACAATTAAGCAATGGAGCAAGCGGCGGTGCAAAAATTCAAATAAAGGTTCGCTGCATTTGAGAATTTTGTGAGATTTGCATTTTAGAATACAGGTATGAGGGGCTTTCTCTCATACCTGTATTCTTTTTTTAGGAGGGCTTCTATGAAGAAAACGATTTGTATTTTGGGGTGTGTGATCGCACTCATGCTGACGGGATGCCAAACGCAGCATGATCCATCAATGGATACAGACCAGATTTTCCCCAGCGGCAGTTCCAATACAGGAGTACCGTCCGCAAGCAATCCCGTGAACACCGATACAGGCTCCGATCAAACCAACGGCAAAGACAATCCCAATACAAATACCCCATCTGAGGATGATTCTGCCAATACGCCTACACAGTCTGCACTGATCAGCGGAGACATTGGAGACATCAGCTCAATCGAGAATGATTCACCCGATGCTGCCACCTTAGACAAGCAGGATGGAGAACGCGAGCTGAAAAATGAGGACAGCCTGCGCGGTGAAATCGAAGTTACCCATAAACTGCCCATCGGGAAGACGAACCTTTTTGAGGGGGACACTGTTGTTTTCCACATCGAAGCAAAATCTGCTGATGCAGACCTCAAAATCACCCTGACCGGCACTGGAACAGGCACAATATTGGAGGGCAGCGTTACAGGATCAGGTGACATATCTTTTGAGATCGATACAGCGGACGAGTATACCGCAGTGCTTGAAAATTGCTCCTTACATGAAGTGAAGTTCACGATTGATTATTCTGTTGGAGGTTCCAAATGAAAAGACTAACGCTTGTTTTTATTTGCATCTTTATCTTCCTGATGGCTGGCTGCCAAAGTCAAGATGTGTTGCCGAATGATGACCCAACGCCGCCAGTTCATTCCTCAGATGCCGATGAGAATACCCCTGGCAGCGATATACTGACTAATAGTCCTGCTAATCCAGGCAATGATTCCACGGGGATTGATACAACCGGTTTCCAAAAGGAGATGAACATTCAACATCCGTTCCGACTAAGCGGCGTATGTAAGACAGAGGTTGGCTACTATCTTCACTATGATGGACTTCTCTATTTTTTGGATGGCACAACAGGAAATGTGGCGGCCGTATGCGCAAAGCTGGAGGGCAGCCATACTGACGATAACTGCAATGCCTGGATCAACTCCAGGATGCTCAGCTATTATCAGGGGAAATTGTACTATGTAAACAGCGATGCAAAAGGTGACAGTATGAAAACGCTCTATTCTGTGGATCTGGACGGTACAAATCACACGGAAATCCAACGGCTTCAGCTGGAATATATGCCGTGGCGTACTGTTTTGTGTGACCCAATCTTAGCCGGTGGAAACCTCTATTTTTTAGAGGGTGATTCCAAAATTTATACTGTGAAGCTGGGGCAGGATGTTTCAAGGGCGGTTTTGCTTTTTGAGGATGATATGTCCCGCAAGCTGGAATCCGCGTGGAAGTTCTGGGCGGATGACGGCGAGGTTTATGCAATGAATCACATTCTTGATAATACCGGATATGAACAGGATATATTATATCGGTTGGGTGCGGCAGAATCTGAAACCCGTGAAATCTGGCGTTCAACGGAGCTTGCGAAAGGTGTTTCTGATTCCTCCTGGTATATCACAAACGGGCATATGTATTACTGCTTCTCCGGCAGTGACCTTTGGGACATTGAGCTGGAAACCGGCAACGCGAAAAAGATGATTGGCCTGGCAGATACAATAAAAAGCGGAACGGTACTGTTTACGGATACTTATGTCCTATTTTTAGATGACCAGCCGGACAGCCAATGGGGAGCGCAGAGCGGATTACGTGAGGGTGGAGAGAATATCTCCGTCTATGATTACAGCGGAAATTTGGTGGGCGAGGTCAGCCTGTCCCCCATTTTTGAAAAGCATTCTGATGTCGTTCAATGTTCGATGGCTTTTGCGGATGATAATTGTGTGTATCTGCTGGTCTATCGAGGTGCGTTTAACAGTGCATCCACGCTTTTCTATCAAGTAGCTTGGGATAAGGGCAGTGTATACGAAGTGACGAACTGGCCGGGAGCAGATGTAATATATGACGATACAGTACATGAAACATGGCAGGTAGGAACCTTCGGAGGATAAATCATGCAGCTTGAACTTAAGAATTTGACAAAGCGATACGGCAGCTTTACCGCACTCGACTGCATGAATATCACCTTTACTGAAGGAATCTACGGCATCCTCGGTGCAAACGGCGCAGGTAAAAGTACGATGATGAATCTGCTGACCGACAACATTCCCCGGACAGACGGGCAGATCCTGTTTGACGGGACGGACATTCTGAAGCTGGGCAAAGACTTTCGCCGGCTGCTGGGCTATATGCCTCAGCAGCAAGGATATTACGAACACATGACGGCGCAAACCTTTCTGTCCTATATGGCCGATTTGAAAGCGATCCCCAAAAAGCAGGCTAAAGAGGAGATTGAAAGGCTATTGACAATCACTAACCTGTCAAATGTACGGCACAAGAAGCTGGGTGGCTACTCCGGCGGCATGAAGCAGCGGGTGCTGCTGGCACAGGCGCTGTTAGGTGATCCAAAGGTTGTGATCCTGGACGAGCCAACCGCCGGACTTGACCCCAAAGAGCGCATCCGCATCCGCAACTTCATCTCCTCCCTGTCCCGTGGGCGAATCATTCTGCTGGCGACCCATATTGTGAGCGACATCGAATCCATATCAGACCAAATCCTGATGATGAAAAAGGGACGTATGGTTGGCATGAACACCCCCGGCAACCTGGTGGAGAGTGTAGCAGATAAGGTGAAAGAGCTGCCCTGTCCGCCGCAAATCCTGGATCGTATGCAGGAGCAATACAAGGTTGGCAATGTATTTCAGCGCCGGGGCGAAACATGGGTGCGGGTCGTTGGTGACGAGCTGCCCAACGGAGGACAGTATGTGGAAGATCATCTGACACTGGAAGATGTGTACCTCTACTACCTCGGAGAGTGAGGCGGCGCTATGAAAGAACTGGGACGCATTTTATCAAACCGCCGCTTACTGTTGGGGCTTGTACTCATGATTCTGCTGAACGCGCTTCTGTTCATGAGGGAGCAATCTGCGAAAGACTACGGGATGGACTGTTCTTTGCCCACTTCCTCGATATTGGTTTTTGACGGCAGCATACCAGCATCGGAATCCATAGACGCAAAAGAGGCGTATGCGCATTACTTGGATTGGATAGGCAGGGCAAAATCACTTTCGCTGACCGATGCTATTTCCATTCTGGAACAGGAAGAAGCGCGGCTGCGAAATCTTCTGTTCGGCGACCACGTGGATAAGGATGTGAAGTTAGAATATATCGCGGTCAACAATCTTCTTTCACAGGCCGACTATCTGGCTGGTTACGGCGATTGGCTGAATACCATTCAGAAGAACAAGGACAATATGCTGGCGTTTCCCATCTTCAATGACCCAAACAGCTTCTCAGGGCGGAACATTATCAAGACCGCAGATGAATTTGAAAAACTGCAAGGGGTTGATCTGGCACTGGGCGTAAATGGAGCGATTGAGGCATTCCTATCTTTTACGTTGACCGACTATTTTCTGCTCGTCATTCTGTTGTCGTTTTGCATCTCCTTCTTGGACGAACGCAAAAAAGGTCTGTGGAACGTGATACACGCCATGCCAAATGGACGGCTGCGCCTTGCAGTACATAGAATGTCGATTTTGTTCGGAGTGTCAGTCTTTGGTGTACTTCTGTTTTATGGGACGAATCTTATGATCGGATTCTCCCTGTACGGGGGTATCAATGATTTAGGGCGGGCGCTGCAATCGATGGAATTGCTCGGCAAATTGCCTGTGCTTAGTACTGTGGGCAGCTTTTTGATCCGCTATTTTCTGCTGCGGACCGCCGCCGCCTTTTTCGTGAGCCTGCTCCTTTGGCTGTTGCTTACAGCGGTCAATCATGTCAAGTACACAATCATTGTAGCGGCGGGTGTACTGGCGGCGGAGTACAGCTTATACACTTTTTTGCCTGTGCAGAGCGGGTTGAACGGACTGAAATACTTTAATCTTTTCACCTATATCAGCCTGTCCGATCTCTATACCAATTATCTGAATATAGACCTATTTGGCTATCCGTTGGGGATTCGGAGCATTTCACAGCTTGCATTGCTCCCGCTGTGCGGGCTGACGGCAGCGATATGTATTCTCATCCATTGCCGCAAGAAGCCTACGGCAGGAAAGAACCTGTTAGGGCGTGTCGCCTATGGAATCAACACCGTCACCGACACAGGGCTGCGTCATTTGGGGCTATTCGGAATGGAACTGTACAAGACGCTTTGGATTCAAAAAGGCATTGTGATTACGGCACTATTTGTCCATCTGGCTGTTGGCCTTCCCTTTACGGCGAACATTCCCATATATAATCCTTCGGAAGTGGCTGCACGGCAATATACCATAGAACTCATGGGCGAAATTACTGATGATACCTTTGCCCGGATAAACGCGATTGAAGCTGAACTCGACCAGACGATTGCGGATTATGAGGACGCAACGCTTGCGTATGAAAATGGAGAAATCGCTGACAATCAGCTAAATTTGTACTCCTACTACGCCGAAACTGCCCGTACCAATAAAGAGGGGCTTAGTCTGGTACGCAGCCGAGCAGATGAATTGTTGGAACTTGGCGTGGAACAGGGTTTTACGCCGTGGCTGATTGAGCAGACACCCTTTGAAAGTGTTTTTGGGACGGCGGCGCAAGACAATCAGCATCAGGCGGCGGTTGTCGCGGTTCTGGCCTTAATACTTCTTTTGGCTGGGAGCATGGCCTATGAACGGCAATCCGGCATGACCTTTTTGTTGGAAGCCACACCGAGAGGACGCAGGGCGCTGCTGAGGTGCAAAATCGTCGTGGCGATGCTTGTGGCAACAGCGGTTTGGGCAACTGTTTATGGAATGGAGGTATATGTCCTAATCTCTAACTTCTCCATTCGGACATGGAATGTCCCCGTACAAAGTCTTTCTATGATGGCGAGGTTCCCAATCCTCTGCTCCATAAAAGAATGGCTTGTGATTCTGTACGGCTACCGTCTGTTAGTGCTGTGCTGCGGTGCAGTTCTTATGCTGTTAGTGTCAAGTTTTTTCAAGCGTGTAGAAACTGCCTGCATCGCAGGCTGTGGTATCATGTTGATCCCATCGCTGCTACGCCAGTCTCGCCGCCGCAGTGGCCGCCAGCAAGGCCGCGGAGGCTGGGGCGGGCCAGACTACCACCACCGCCCTGGAGGCCTTGAACGCCCAGATTCAGGCCGTCTACGCCGAGTCCCGCGAGCTCCAGCAGCAGAAGGGCAAAGCGGATCAGGCGGAGGCCCAGCGGAAACGCATCGCAGAGCTACAGGATCAGGAAAAGGCTCTGTCGGCGCAGTACGAGGAGCTGGAGAAGGGGATTTACCTTTGCGAGCAGTTCACCAAGGCCAAGGTCAGGATGCTCACCGACCGCATCAACGGGAAATTCAAGAATGTCCGGTTCCGCCTTTTCTTGGAACAGGTGAACGGCGGTGTCAAGGATGACTGCGAGGTCCTGGTGCCCAATGAGGCGGGCTCCATGGTTCCCTTCCGGGATGCCAACAACGCCGCTCGCATCAATGCCGGACTGGAGATCATTGAGACCTTGGCCTATCACTGGGGGATTTCCATGCCGGTATTCATTGACAACGCCGAGAGCGTGACCCGGCTGGCTCATACGGCCATGCAGACGGTCCGGCTGGTGGTTTCCGAGCAGGATGCCAAGCTCCGCTTGGAACTGGACGAGACGAAGGGAGGCGCAGCGGCATGATGTTCGGAAAACCCAAGACCACCGCCCCCTACCTGACACGGGCACTGGAAGCCATCGATGCTGAGAAGTTCCCCGAGGCCCAGCAGATCATCCAGGATGGCGCCATCGACTACTTTGTCCGCTTCAAGCCGGCCGCCGCTAGAGGTATGCCGGCACTGCGGTATCAGCAGTATCAGCTACTCCCATGGTGCTGGCGGGGGTCCCCAGCATGGCGCAAAGCATCAGGCAAACGAGGATCGCAGAAATGGCTCTCTTTTTCATGATATAATCGCTCCTTTGTATGATATATTTGGATGTTGCAGCGGGACAAAAGAATTATCTCATTGCAAACACTCCTTTGCTGCTTACTACATACATGGGATATTGCATATGTTGTTCCCCACAGTAATCATGTATTAAAGACCATAGCATTGGAATCATGCACTGGCTGTTTGACTGATGTTTGTGAGGAAGTCCTGCCAATCATTTATGTAGTTCTGATGTGTAGAATTGCTGCGCCGGGGGGACCGGCCTATCATGGCAAGCATCTGTTCTATCTGCTGTTCGGATGCTGTTTGATTCTCAAGGTTTGGTACGGTATAGAAGGTTTCCCAATACCGATCCATAGATTCGCCCCAGCGAGTTGCATCTGGCTTCTTTACATATGCCTCCGCAGTGGCCGCTTTTCCATGGGTTACACCTGCTCGGACCGCTTCCGCACCGTCACCGCCATTTTGATGGTAGGCATTTAAGACCGCTTCATAGATGTCTCGAAAGACATCACAATCAACAGCTGCATACAAGCTCTCAGGCCCGCCAGACGGGGCCGAAGCATCCCGGGAGTCCAGGTGCTTGGCAACAGCTTCCAAGGCCGTAGCGTGGCCTGCAGAGCGTGACACGCGCAAAAGCTTGCCCATCCGCTCACTTACAAGATTCTTTTGAATCAGAGTTTCTTCTTTCATGTCCGCAAAGGCGAGATTTAAGGCCAAGAGAGCTTCGTTTTGTCTGCCGGTATGAGCCCCCTCGATCTCAAATTGGTATGCCTGGGCAATCCAGCCAGCTGCCATCAGATCCTGAGTGGAGTATATCCCTCTTGCAGGAATGGCACCCGCTCTGGCAGGCCCTGCAGCTTTTCGAAGCCGGGTGGCCATATATGCGTCATGATTGCAGAGCCAGCAACTGTCCAAGCCGCTCTGGGAAGCGGTGGCGGTGTTTGTCGGTTCTACCATCGCGCGATATGCACAAATTCTCTGCTCAAGAAGCGCGTCCAGACTGGTTCGGACTGCGATGGCATCCAAATCCGAAATACCCAAGTTGCTTTGCAAAAAGCTGACATATCCATCAACCAGGCCAGTCGCACCTGTGGCCCAGATATCTTTTAGCTTTTTCTCCTGCTCCGCCAACTCGTGTCCTGCAAAGTTTCGCTTCAGCTTATCCTGCACCGAAACATAGCGTGAGGCCACATAGTCTAAACTTGTAATCAGCTCTTCTGGTGGGATATCCTGAAAGCTCCTGAACTCTGCGATAAGGTCGGGCCAATCCATCTGCCCATCCAGGCCATTCTGGCGGAGGCCGACCAGATAGTCTTTGATTTCCTTTTGAGTGGGAGTCATCCTAAAATTTCTGCTGCGCAGACGTGCCTGTAGCCGTGCCACCGATGGGGCGTCATCCCTTCGGACCCTGGTGTTCTCCCTTTGCCAAAGACTTGCCGCAGCATCGGTGATTGAATAGCTGCATTGGAATCCTTTAAGATTGAAGATATCTACCAGCGGCAACAATCTGGCATTGGCATCCATGGCCTTTTGTGAGCTTGCATTTTGTGCGCAGTGAGTTCTGGGCAACACCTTAGTGCGCCCAGGCGGGCGAGAAAATTTTTTTGACATGTCAGTCTGCATACACAC
>OFGD01001414.1_pt1 | contig 12060 bp, 10 predicted proteins | sample 1521671 | NCBI WGS metagenome assembly OFGD01 (sample SAMEA3504114, study PRJEB24116) | mouse gut metagenome | biome: mouse gut; feature: mouse-associated habitat; material: faeces | place: Denmark | collected 2011 | reverse complement strand
AAATCCAGGGGGTCAAACACCATTTCGACGACCGCGAGGTTGTGAGGGAAATCTTGACGGATGTCAGTTTATGAGATCAGGGTTATAAGCGCCAAACCAACATATACCACAACCGACAACTTAAAAACTTATAACCGATAACCTGACCAATGTTATATTATCTGTTCAAATATCTGGAAGGGACTGGGTTCCCGGGAGCAAGGCTGATGGACTACATCACCTTCCGGTCGGTGGCCGCAATCCTGATATCGCTGTTCATCGCACTTGTGTTCGGGCGTAAAATCATCGACAGGCTGCAAAAAATGCAGGTAGGCGAAATCATACGCAACCTCGGTCTGGAGGGGCAGATGAAGAAAACCGGCACGCCTACCATGGGTGGAATCATAATCATAATAGCCACACTTGTGCCTTGCCTGCTGGTGGGTAACCTGGGAAATGTATATATGATTCTCATGCTCGTGTCCACGATGTGGCTGGGATGCCTCGGCTTTGCCGACGACTACCTGAAGGTGCAGAAGCACAACAAGGACGGCATGAGCGGGAAGTTCAAAATAATCGGCCAGGTCGGTCTCGGCCTTATTGTGGGGCTTACGATGATGATGAGCCCGGATATAGTAATCCGTCAGAACCACGAGGTTACGAATGTAGCCACCAACGAGGTGGAACAGGTGGTTTACGAATCCCACAACATCAAATCGACACAGACCACCATCCCGTTCGTGAAGGGTAACAACTTCGATTACGCCTCGCTGACCAAATGGATGGGCGACCACGCCCAGGCGGGAGGCTGGGTGCTGTTCGTGCTTGTCACGATTTTCGTAATCACCGCCACTTCCAACGGAGCCAACCTAACCGACGGCCTCGACGGCCTTGCCACAGGATGCTCGGCCATAATAGCGGTAGCACTCGCGATTATGGCATATCTCGGGGGATCGATAATCTATTCAAGCTACCTCAACATAATGTATATCCCCGGAAGTGAGGAGCTGGTGGTGTTCTGTGCGGCATTTATAGGCGCCCTGGTCGGATTCCTATGGTATAACGCCTATCCGGCACAGGTATTCATGGGCGACACCGGTTCGCTCACCATAGGGGGTATCATAGCCGTGCTAGCCATCCTAATCCACAAGGAGCTTCTTATACCGCTGCTTTGCGCGATTTTCTTTGTCGAGGATGTGTCGGTGATGATACAGGTGGCCTATTTCAAATTCACCAAACGGAAAACGGGAGTAGGCAAACGGGTGTTCAAAATGACCCCGCTTCACCATCATTTCCAAAAGCCCGGCAACGCAGGGATTGAAGCCATCATACAGAAACCGCTTAACGCAATCCCGGAATCGAAAATCGTTACAAGATTCTGGATTGTGTGCATCACCCCGAAGGGGGCCAAGTTACGGATGGTCTGCTTGTAATTCTCGATGTACTGATCCTGGGTGGGAAGGCCGATCTTGATGTCGTCGTGGACGTTCACCGACTCCACCACGTCCATGTTGAAGCCGTACTCGTCCAGCTGCTTCTTGACGGCGGCGATCTCGTCGGGCTGCCACACCTCCCCCGGCATCTTGTCGTGGAGCGCCCAGACGATGCCCTCCACCCCCGGGATCTGCTTGATGTCGGACAGCTTGATCTGATCGTTGCCCTCGCCGTACCAGCGCCAGGTCATTTTCATGCGATTTTCTCCTCCAATAAGGTCTTATGTAGTTAGCCGAATCAGCCATGCGCCGCTTCCGCAATATGCCCCGCACACAACCCGAACTGCTCCAACAGTGCCCCGGCAGGGCCGGAGTGTCCGAACTCGTCGTTGACGCCGATGCGCTCCACAGGGCAGGGCAAGCCGTGCTTTGCGATGACGGCGCACACCGCCTCGCCCAGTCCGCCGATGATGGAGTGCTCCTCACAGGTGACGAGCCTGCCGCACTCCTTTGCCGCGTTCAGTACCAGACCCTCGTCCAGCGGCTTGATGGTGGCCATGTCGATGACACGGGCGCTGATACCCTGCTGGGCCAGCAGCTCGGCAGCTTCCAGCGCCTCCGCCACCAGCAGGCCGTTGGCAATGAGGGCCACATCGGAACCCTCCCGCAGGACTTCACCTTTCCCAATCTCAAAAGTGAAACGGTCTGCGTCGTGGATGACCGGCGCGCCGTACCGGCTGAACCGCATATAGACGGGGCCTTGGTGCTCATAGGCGGCCCACACCATGGCTTTGGTCTCCACGTCGTCTGCCGGTGACATCACCACCATGCCGGGGATGGAGCGCATCAGCGCAAAGTCCTCACAGCACTGGTGGCTGGCCCCGTCCTCGCCTACGGAGATGCCGCCATGGGTGGCGCCGATCTTCACGTTCAGGTGGGGGTAACCGATGGAGTTGCGCACCTGCTCAAAGGCCCGCCCCGCCGCGAACATGGCAAAGCTGCTGGCAAAGGGCACATACCCCGTGGTAGACAGCCCCGCCGCCACGCACATCATGTCGCTCTCCGCGATGCCGCAGTCAAAGTGGCGGTCTGGGAACGCCTTTTTGAAGATCTCCGTCTTGGTGGCGTTGGCCAGGTCGGCGTCCAGCACCACCACATCGGGATGGGCTGCCCCCAATTCCTTCAGCGCCTCGCCGTAGCTCTGCCGGGTGGCGACTTTTTTCACATCTGCCATTTCAAACCGCCTCCAGTTCCGCCAGCTGAGCGCTCAGCTCCGCCATGCCCCGGGCATACTCCTCGTCGTTGGGGGCCTTGCCGTGCCAGCCCACCTGACCCTCCATGTAGCTCACGCCCTTGCCCTTGGTCGTCTCCAGCACGATGGCGGAGGGCTTGCCCTTGATCTGCCGGGCAGCGTCAAAGGCCTTTTCCATAGCCTGGAAGTCGTGTCCGTCGATCTGGAACACATTCAGCCCAAAGGCCCGCAGTTTATCCGGGATGGAGCCCAGCCCCATCACCTTTTCGTTGGTGCCGTCGATCTGGAGGCCGTTGTGGTCTATGATGACGCACATGTTGTCCAGCCTGTAGTGGGCGGCAAACATCAGCGCTTCCCACACCTGGCCCTCCTGCATCTCGCCATCTCCCAGCAGGGTATACACCCGGGCGGCGCTGCCCTGGTGCTTCAGGCCCAGCGCCATTCCCGCCGCGCAGGAGACGCCCTGCCCCAGCGACCCGGTGGACATATCCACGCCGGGCACCGCGTCCATGTTTGGGTGTCCCTGCAAATAGCTGTCAATGTGCCGCAGGGTGGGCAGGTCGTCCACTGGGAAGAACCCCCGGTAAGCCAGCGCCGCATACAGCCCCGGCGCGGTGTGGCCCTTGGACAGCACAAAACGATCCCGGTCTTTCCGCTTAGGATTCTGCGGGTCAATGTTCAGTTCCCTGAAATACAGGTAGGTAAACACATCCGCGGCGGACAGGCTGCCGCCGGGATGGCCCGCCTTGGCCCCATGGGTGGCGGTGAGTACGCCCATGCGCACCTTGCAGGCCGTCTTTCCAAGTGTGATTTCTTCCTCTTTGGTCATGATAGATTCTCCTTTTCAGCCCTGGCCATAGTAGGCCCCCGGCCCGTGCTTACGGAAATAATGCTTATCCTGAATACGCTGGGGGACGGGGCTGGCGGAGGGCCGCACCTGCCGGGTGAGCAGGGCCATTTTTGCAACTTCCTCCAATACCACCGCGTGGTACACCGCCTGGGCCGGGTCTTTGCCCCAGGTGAATGGGCCGTGGCTGGCGCAGATCGCGCCGGGGACGGCGGTGGGTTCGATGCACCGCTCCCGGAAGGTTTCCACGATGACCACGCCGGTGTTTTTCTCGTAATCCTCCTCCAGCTCCCCCTGGGTCAGGTGGCGGGCGCAGGGGATGGAGCCGTAAAAGTAATCGGCGTGGGTGGTGCCGAAGCAGGGGATGTCCTCCCCGGCCTGGGCCCAGGCCACCGCGTGGGGGCTGTGGGTGTGGACGATGCCGCCGATTCCGGGGAACGCCCGGTACAGCTCCAAATGGGTTTTGGTGTCGCTGGAGGGTTTCCAGCGGCCCTCCACCCGCTCCCCGGTATCCAGGCTGACCACCACCATGTCCTCGGCGGTCATGCCGTCATACTCCACCCCGGAGGGCTTAATCACGACCAGCCCCTTGTCCCTGTCGATGCCAGACACGTTGCCCCAGGTGAATGTCACCAGGCCGTATTTGGGCAGGAGCAGGTTCGCTTCCAGCACCTTTTGTTTCAGTTCCTCCAGCATTTACAGCACCTCCACCGCTTTTCGCTCCACATCCAGCAGAGCCCTGTACCGCTCCATATAGGCGTTGAAGCCGTTTACTGTCTCCTCATCCGGCTGGACGGTGGAGCCGGACACCCCTGCGAACACGCGGCGGTTCAGGTAGTCCTCCAGCGTCTCGCCGCCGGACTTCCACACCCGGTACGCCGCCAAAAGCGCCATGCCGTAGGGGCCGCCCTCCCCCGCCGTCTCCATGCAGGCGACCGGGGCATTGCAGGCGGCGGCCATGTAGGTCTGGCCCACCAGCGGAGTCTTGAACAGCCCGCCGTGGCCGGTGAGGGAATCGATGGCGACCCCCTCCGCCGCCAGAATATCCATGCCGATTTTTAGGGTAGCCATTGTGGAATAGAGCTGGGCGCGGAAGAAGTTGGCCAGGGTGAATTTGCTGTCCGGGCGGCGCACTACCAGAGGCCGGCCCTCGTCCATGTGGGTCACGCCCTCGCCTGCCAGGTAGTTGCAAACCATTACACCGCCGCAGTCAGTATCGCCCTCTAAGCTCTTTTCGTACAGTTTCGTGTATAACGCACTGGTATCGGGCGCTGCCCCAAACAGCTCCGCTGTCTCCCGCAACACCCCGGCCCAGGCGTTGGTATCGTTGGTGCAGTTGTTGCAGTGCACCATGGCCACCGGGGCCCCAGTGGGGGTAGTCACCAGGTCGATTTCCTCGTAGACGCGGGACAGCGGCTTTTCCAAAACCACCATGGAGAAAATTGACGTACCCGCCGACACGTTGCCCGTCCGAGGGGCCACGGCGTTGGTGGCGGTCATGCCGGTGCCTGCGTCGCCCTCGGCGGGGGCAAAGGAGATGCCGGGAGTAAGCAGGTTGTCCAGCAGGGCCGCGCCCCGTTCGGTGAGCGCGCCCGCGTCCGCGCCGGCGGGAAGCACGCTGGGCAGTATATTGGCCAGCGTCCAGGGCAAATCGCGGGACTTCACCAACTCGTTAAACTTCTCCATCATTTCCCTGTCGTAGTCCAGGGCCTCGCTGTTGATGGGGAACATACCGCTGGTTTCGCCCACACCCACGGCGTTGATGCCGGTGAGCATATAATGGACATAACCCGCCAGGGTGGTGATATGGGCAATCTGGGGAACGTGGGGTTCCTCGTTCAGAATGGCCTGGTAAAGGTGGGCGATGGACCACCGCTGGGGGATATTGAAGCCGAACAGGGCTGTCAATTCCGCCGCCGCTTGCCCCGTGACGGTGTTCTGCCAGGTTCGGAAGGGCGTCAGCAGGTTCCAATCCTTGTCGAAAGCAAGGTAGCCGTGCATCATGGCCGAAACACCCATGGCGCATATATTCTCCCGACCCTCCACCCCGGACAGGGCGGTCTTCAGGCCCTTCCACACCTCGTCCAAGCTATACGTCCAGATGCCGTTTTCGTAGCTGGACGCCCAGATGTAGTCCCCGGAGGACACAGGGGTATGCTGTCCATCGACGGCCACCGCCTTGATGCGGGTGGAGCCCAATTCGATGCCAAGGCAAAGTTTTTCCATGGCGCTCAACCCCAGGGATTCTCGGTGGGATAGGGCAGGGACTTGGGCTGATTATACGCGATATCCTGAACGCCCAGGAACTTGAACACCTCGAACAGCGCCTTGCCGTAGTGGCCGAAGGCCACCGCGCCGTGGTGGGGGTAGCGCTTCTGGATCAGTACATGGCGGTAGAACCGGCCCATCTCGTGGATGGCGAACACGCCGATGCCGCCAAAGCTGCCGGTCTTGACGGGCAGCACCTCGCCCTGGGCGATGTAGGAGCGCAGATTGCCCTCGCTGTCGCACTGGAGGCGGTAGAAGGTGATGTCAGAGGGCGCAATGTCCGCCTCCAGGGTGCCGCGGGTGAAGTCGGGGTCGCTGTCCTGGGGCTCCAGCAGGCGGTGCTGAATGAGCTGGTATTTCACCGCCCGGTCGGCGCACAGCTTGCAGGCGGGGGTGTTGCCGCAGTGGAAGCCCATGAAGGTGTCGGTGAGCTGATAATCGTACTTGCCGCGAATCTGCTCCTCCCACATCTGGGCGGGGACGGAGTTGTTGATGTCCAGCAGGGTCACCGCGTCGCCGCTGACGCAGGCCCCGATGTACTCGCTGAGCGCGCCATAGATGTCCACCTCGCAGGCCACGGGGATGCCACGGGCGGCCAGACGGGAGTTGACGTAGCAGGGCTCAAAGCCGAACTGGCTGGGGAACGCGGGCCAGCACTTGTCCGCGAAGGCCACATACTTGCGGGAGCCCTTGTGGTTCTCCGCCCAATCCAGCAGGGTCAGCTCAAACTGCGCCATCCGCTCGCCCAAATCCGGGTAGAAGCGGCCCTCGCCCATCTCGGCCGCCATCTCGTCGCAGACGGCGGGAATGCGGGGGTCGCCCGCGTGCTCCTTGTACGAAACCAGCAGATCCAGCTCGGAGTTCTCCTCCACCTCTACGCCCAGCTCATACAGCCCCTTGATAGGGGCGTTGCAGGCAAAAAAGTCCTGGGGCCGGGGGCCAAAGGTGATGATCTTCAGGTTCTTCACGCCGATCACCGCCCTTGCGATGGGCACGAAGTCCGCAATCATTTTGGTGATGTCCTCCGCCGTGCCCACGGGGTACTCCGGGATGTAGCCCTTCAGATGGCGCATCCCCAGGTTGTAGGAGCAGTTGAGCATACCGCAGTAGGCGTCGCCGCGCCCATTGATGAGGTCGCCGTCCCCCTCGGCGGCGGCCACGAACATACAGGGGCCGTCAAAGTTTTTGGCAATGAGGGTCTCGGGGGTCTCGGGGCCGAAATTGCCCAGGAACACCACCAGGGCGTTGCAGCCGTGCTCGTTCACATCGGCCAAGGCTTTCAGCATATCCAGCTCGTTCTCAACGGTGACAGGGCACTCGTAGAGGTCGCCCGCATAGGCGGCTTTGATGGCGGCGCGGCGCTTCTCGCTCAGGGCGATGGGGAAGCAGTCCCGGGAGACAGCGATGAGGCCAAGTTTTACGTCAGGGATGTTTTTCATGATGTTTTCCTCCTATATCAAATATCGTTGGCAATGTCGTTGTTATCGCCGGACAGCCGGACGGCGGCGCCTTGTCCGGCCTCGGCGCTGTCCTCATGGGCCAGCAGCCACTTGTTCCGGGCCCAGAGCAGTTGATCCTCCTCTGTTATGGCCTTGATGGCGGGTTTTGCCTCGTTGGTGCCCCGGGGCAGCGCCACCGCCACCCGGAAGCCCTCGGCCTCGTCGGTGTGGCAGGGGGCATAGTGCAAAGTGGTGGCGTACACCTCCACCAACACCCCGGCGGGGACGCGAAACGCCCGGACTTTTGCGGTGTCCAGCATACCGTCCACGATTTCGTCCTGCTTGGCCAGCAGGAGAATGAAGTCATGGGTGCCCACGTTAAACTCGCTGTCCCGGTGGTACTCCAGGCAGTTCAATTTGGTGTTGCGGCCCCAGCACATCCCCAGCTGGACGGGCATCCCGCCGTAGGCGTTGGCACCAAACAGTTCAAAGATGGGCAGGGCCTCCAGCTCAGGAATGGTGGGCTGGTAGGTGGTGCCACTTTCCGGCAAGGGGATGGCTTTCATGGCCGCCAGCAGGCCATCCAGCTTATAGCCCTTATGCACCTGCCCATAGGGGGAAAATTCTGCGTCAAATATGCTTTTGATCTCCATGCTTGACCTCCTCATTTCAACGCTGGAAACACATTTTTTAGGGCCGGGTAGATTTGTTGGAACTTTCGATATCGCTCCTCGTACCGGGCGGTGAGTTCTGCGTCCGGCTCCACGGTCTGGGCCACGTGGATCAGCGTGTCACAGGCGGCCTGGACGCTTTCAAACGCCCCGCAGCCCACCATGGCCAGCACCGCGCCGCCGTAGCCGGGGCCCTGCTCGGTCTGTGGCAGGGTCAGCGGAATGCCCAGCACGTTGGCGAAGATGGTCCGCCATAGGGGCGATTTGGCTCCGCCGCCGCAGATCATGCTCTTGGGGATGGACACGCCCAGGGACTTGGCCACCTCGAAGCTGTCCCGGATGGCAAAAGCCACACCCTCCAGCACCGCCTGGGTGAGGTCGGCGCGGGTGGTGTCCATGCTCATGCCGATGAACGTGCCCCGGGCATTGGTATCGTTGATGGGGGAGCGCTCGCCCATGAGGTAGGGCAGGAAGAACACCCGGTTTCGGCCCAACTTATCCTTGCCGATGGGCTTTTGCTCGGTTTGGTAATCGCTGATACCCAAAATGTCCCCGCACCACCACTTGTTGCAGGAGGCAGCGGACAGCATACAGCCCATCAGGTGCCAGCCGCCGTCCGCGTGGGCGAAGGCATGGAGGGCGTTGTTTGGGTCAACCCCAAACTTGTCCGAGCTGATGAAGATGGTGCCGGACGTGCCCAGCGAAATATTGCACCCGCCCGCGCCCACGACGCCCGTTCCAACAGCGGCGGCGGCGTTGTCCCCCGCCCCGGCGCAGACCTTGACGCTCTCGGGTAACCCCAGCTCTTTCGCCACATCGGCTTTCAGGGTTCCCACCGTCTCCCAGCTCTCGTACGGCTTGGGGAGCTGTTCCTCGGTGACGCCGCAAATTTGACACATTTTCCAACTCCACCGTTTGTGCTCCACGTCCAGCAGGAGCGTCCCGGAGGCGTCGGAATAATCGGTGCAGTGGATACCTGTCAGCTTGTAATTGATGTAGTCCTTGGGAAGCATGATCTTGCGAATCTTGGCGAAGTTTGACCGCTCGTTCTCCCGCATCCACAGCAGTTTTGGCGCGGTGAAGCCCGCGAAGGCGATGTTGGCGGTATAACGGCTCAGCTTGCCCTTGCCAATCTCGTTGTTGAGATAGTCCACCTCTTTGGCCGTCCGCCCGTCGTTCCACAGGATGGCCGGACGGATGACGTTATCATCCTCGTCCAGCGCCACCAGGCCGTGCATCTGGCCGCCCGCGCCGATGCCAACAACTTGGGCGGCATCAAAGCCACACAGCAGTTCCGACATTCCCTGCATCACTGCCTTCCACCAGTCCTCCGGGGCCTGCTCGCTCCACCCCGGCTGGGGGAAAGACAGGGGGTACTCCTTTGTGACCTCGCGGAGCACCGCGCCGCTCCCGTCCACCAGCAGCAGCTTGCAGGCGGAGGTGCCAAGATCAATGCCAATATAGAGCATATTGTTATCCTCCTCAGTGGATCACAGGGATGGTAACACTCCCTGCGTATCTGCCGTCTGCAACAGCCAGGGTGAGTTCCGCACCTTCTCCTGCTTGCACGACAGCCAGTGCCTCACCGTAATAGGTGTCGGTACGGTCTGTGGTGTAGCCGATCTCATTGTAGGGGCACGCACTGCCCAGGCCCAGCAGTCTGCCGCCCGTCACCTTCACGCTGAGGATGCCCCGCTCCAGCGGCTTGACCGTGCCGCTTTCGTCGGTGTATTGCAGTCTGATATGGCACAGGCGGCCCGGCTCCACGGCGGCCTCCTCGGGTACAGCCCGCAGCTGTGTTTCCGGGGATGCGGTGCGCAGGGAGCAGCGCCCCAGCTCCTGTCCATGGCTGTCATAGCTCACCGCTTCCACTGTGCCGTCCTCATAGGTGCTGCGGAATTTGGCCATGCAGTCGTTTTTCAGCTCCTTTTTGCCTGCGCTTTTGCCATTCACCAGCAGCTCCACGCTGTGGGCACGGGCGTAGACCTCCACGTTGGCGCTCTTGCCCGCGCAGCCCCGCCAGCTCCAGGAGGGGATGGCGTTGGACATTTTCCAGGCGGAGGGGGAGTGCTTGTCGCCGGTGTGGTTCACCGGGCACACGGCGATGTACGGGCCCTTGTCCTGCTCCATGGCCACACGGGTGTACAGCGCCTCGCCCAAGGGCCGGCCTGTCAGGTCGATCCGGCCGGAACCCGCCGACACCCAGCCCACACCGTGGCCAAAGTCCGGCGCGTAGTCCTGGTACTCCCAGGAGCCGATGCCCACCTCGCCCAGGTAGTCCATACCTGCCCACACAAAATCGCCCACGATGCGGGGCTCTTTTTTCGCCAGTTCCCGGAACCGGTAGGCATCAGAGCAGAAGGTCTCGCTGCCCAGGATCAGCCGGTTCGGGTACTTTCTCAGGTCGCCCTCATAGCGGAAGATGCCATAGTTGTATCCCGCCACGTCCATATTGGCGAAGGCGTCCCGGGTTCGCCAGTCACAGGGGGGGAGGGTGGCCCCCAGCTTCATGAAGTTGTCCCCAAACAGCCCCGCCATGTTGTTGAAAAACTCGCTGCCCACCGCCTTCTTTTTCTTGGGCACCGCCCCGGCGGCTTTCAGCTTTTCCGCCTTTTCGGCCTCTTTTTTTGCCTTCTCGTCGCTGTAGACGCCAAAGCCGACAGAGGACAGGAAATTGAAAAAGATGTTCACGCCGCAGGTGACGGGCCTGGTATCATCCAGCTGGTGGAGATGGTTCGTCAGATCGGCAGTGAGCTTGATCCCCTTTTCCTGGGCGGTCTCGGACACCTCGTTGCCGGTGGAGTAGAGGATAACTGAAGGGTGGTTGTAGTCCTTGTCCACCATGTCCTTTAAATCCTGCTTCCACCACTCCATGAAGTAATCCACATAATCATGTTCCGTCTTATGGATGTACCAATGGTCGATGTACTCGTCCATCACCAGCACACCCAGATGGTCACAGGCATCCAGCAGGAACTTGGAACAGGGGTTGTGGGCGGAGCGGATGGCGTTGTAGCCGTTTTCCTTTAAAATGCGGATCTTGCGCCACTCCGCGTCCTCGTAGCAGCAGGCCCCCAGCACACCGTTGTCGTGGTGGATGCAGGCCCCCTGGACAATGACCCGCTCCCCGTTGAGCAGCAGACCGCGGCGGCCCCACTCCAGGGTGCGCAGACCGAAGGTCTCCACCACCTCATCCGTCCCAAACCTTATCCGGCACGCATAGAGCTGAGGATCGTCCAGGCTCCAGGGCTTAGCCCCTTCCAGGATCATGGTAAATGTAAACTGCCCCTTGGTCTCCCCGGATGCGGCGGCCAGCTCTCGTCCGTCGTCCAGAACGGCCACGGACACCGGCCCCGCACCCTCCGTCTCCACCCGCACCTCGATCTGGGCCGGATCCAGGGATAGTGTGCGGATCTTCACCCCGTTGAGCTTGATGTGCTCCCGATCCGCCGTCCACAAGACAACAGGCCGGTAAATGCCCGCGCCGGAGTACCAGCGGGAGTTGGGCTGGTCGGCGTTGCGGGCGATGACCTCCAAGGTATTTTCCTCCCCCGCCCGCAGCTTCCCCGTCAGCTCCACATAGAAGTTGGTGTAGCCGTAGGGCCGGAAAGCCAGCTTTTCCCCGTTGAGCCACACCTCGGCGTTGTGGTACACGCCCTCAAACTCCAACACAGCGCATTGATCCGTCAGCGCTCTGTCCGGCGTAAAAACCTTGGTGTAGAGATAGTCCCGCCCCTCGTACCAGCCGGTATTGATACCCCCGGCGGACAACTCCGTCCGGGGCTCAGACAGCATGGCGTCGTGGGGGAGGCTGATGGGAACGCCAGGCGCCCGTTCCCCCAAGTACTTTACCTGCCAGTGGTCATTAAATTGATTTGCTTTCATCTTTTGCTCCCTCCAACGAAAAGAAGTGGAAGTCAACACGTCCCACTCCACAGAATTTGAAATACAGTGCCCGTTTCCCGTTATCTAAAGCACAGTCTGCGCGGAACTCCGCCCGCCCACCGATCAGCTTCAGCGGGATGCGCGCCGACACCGTTTGAAAGTCCGGCCTGCCGGAAAGCAGGAATTCCCCTTCCGCCGCGCCGCTCAATTCCACCGATACAGTTTTGAGCTCCCGGATGTCAAAATACTTGAAGCCTGCCACAGCGCCGTCCCGCATATTGGCGAT
>OFGD01001411.1_pt1 | contig 12084 bp, 10 predicted proteins | sample 1521671 | NCBI WGS metagenome assembly OFGD01 (sample SAMEA3504114, study PRJEB24116) | mouse gut metagenome | biome: mouse gut; feature: mouse-associated habitat; material: faeces | place: Denmark | collected 2011 | reverse complement strand
CCGCCGCAAAGCTGGTGGCGGACGGGAGCTGTGAGCGGGGCGTGGTGCTGTGCACCACCGGCATCGGCATGTCCATGGCGGCCAATAAGGTAAAAGGGGTTCGGTGCGCCCTGTGTCACGAGACCCTGTCTGCCGAGATGACCCGCCGCCACAACGACGCCAACGTGCTGGCCATGGGGGCCGGGGTGACGGGCGGCAACCTGGCGGAGCGGATTCTGGACGTGTTCCTGACCACGGACTTTGAGGGCGGCCGCCACCAACGCCGGGTGGACAAGGTCATGGAGATCGAGGCATGACCGCCCCCAGCCGCGAGCACCTCCAGGAGCGGTTCCGGTACTGGTGCGGCAAGCTGCGCCTCACCCCCGGCTGGGACGTGCGGCTGGAGTGGGTGGACGACCCCCACTGGCCAAAGACCGGGGACTTCAAAATTGACTGCGACGACCGCAAAGCCATTTTGATGCTCAACGCCGCCAACCCCAAACAGGAACATCTGGAAGAGGTTATTGTCCACGAGCTGATGCATTTGAAAATGTATCCTTTGGACCAGGTGACGGAATCCCTCATCGTCAGTCATTTTGAGGAGGGCACCCCCGCCTGGGATTTCGCCTATCGGCAGTTTTTCGGGGCGTTGGAAGCAACGGTAGAGGAACTGGCCAAGTGCTTCCTGCTGGAGTTCGGAGAGGACCGGGAGCTGTCCTTCGGGCGGTGCGCCGGGATGAAGTCCTTCAATGAGCTGTACGACGGGCTGAACAATCTGGAATAAAAAACCGGGACAAAACCATCCGTTTTGTCCCGGTTTTTTATTCCGTGCCAGCGTCTCCGGTGGGGCGGCGCACCGCCGCCAGCTTTCCCGCCAGCATATTGTTGTGCGCCACAGCGGGCGTGAAAGGTCCGGTCTGCTGCTCCGACAGAACCCGGTTGAGCGACTTCAGCCCGCGGGCCAGCGCGTCCAGAAGCTCGTCATAGCCGCACGCAAACTGGTATGTGGTCCGCCCGTGATCCATACACCGCACCGCCAAATCCTCCGCGCCGTCCTTGGAGATATCCAGCGCATATGGGCCGTCCATGAAATGTAGCGTAAACCGGGATGGCCTTCCCCCGCTCTGCCGGAGCAGCTCCCGCGCCCACGCGCTCAAAATATCCTCCGCGAAATCCGTCCAGCCCACGCAGGGAAACGCAAATTCCCCGATGGCAAGGTAGAGAGTTCCAAACAGCCTCTCTGCGTCAAAAAACTTCTCCGTCACAATAATGTCCACCATTTGTCTCTCCTACCTCCGGAAACCGTCCAGCAGTGTTTCCAACTCGTCCGGGGTATACAGCGCGTTCAGCGCCGAGAGCAGGGCCTTGGCGCTCATGTGCTGGGGCAGGTCCAGCCGCCCGAGCAGTTCAGCGCGCCGTGCCGCCGCGTTCGGTGTGCCCGACAGGCCCAGGGCGAACAGGTCCGCCGGGGTCAGGTCCCCTTGGGGGCGGTCCGGGGCGTCGCCGTCCAGCACGGTGGCCCCGGCGCGGAGAATGGCGTTGCGAAGCACGTCCGGGGGCATTCCCTCCACCCCTAACTTGCCCTCCTTGCCGGGGGCCCGCTTGCGCCGCTCCTTGCCGAATACGTCGGGGATGTAGGCGTGTTTGAGCTGGTCCTTGGGGATGGCTCCCTTGAGATAATTGCGGATGACAAACCCCGCTCCGTCCGAGTCGGTGAGCACAATGAGCCCCCGCCTGGCTGCCAGCCTGCGCAGAAAGGCCAGCCGCTCGCCGTCCTTAAACACGCCGAAGCCCGCCGTCTCCAAAATCAGGGTGTCTACCACGCCGGACAAGGCGGCCTTGTCATACCGGCCCTCCACCACCACCGCCTCCCGGATACGCAGCGGGGCGCTCATTCCGCCACCCGCCGACCAGAGGCCAGCTCCACCAGCAGCGTGGTGAGCACCTCGCCGTCCTGCCCCCGGGGGGCGGACTTTACCGCGGCGTCCGCCTGGGCGCAGCGGCGCACGGCATACCGGCACCAGGGCAGGGAGAAGCGCTTGGCGGCGTCCAGCAGGCGCTGGGCCTGCTGCTCCATGAAATAGCCGCCGCTCATGTTCCAGAGCTGCATATATTCCGCCTTGCTTTTGCCTGCGCTGAGGTAGAGGCGGGCGGTGTACAGCTGCCGAAAATACTTGCCCATCACGGAGAGAATCATCACGGGGGACTCCCGGTTATGGAGCAGGTCGGCCAGCACTAAGGCGGCCTTGTCAAAGTCCTTGTTGGCCAGGGCGTCCGTCATGCGGAACACCACCGCGCTCACCTTGGGGGAGGCCACCGCGTCGATGTCCTCCCGGGTGACGCGGGGGTGGGCAGCGTAGGCGGCGATTTTGCCGATTTCGGAGGACAGGTCGTGCATCAAATCCCCGCACAGAAAGATGAGGTAGCCCGTGTCCCGGGTGTCGATGGACTTGCCCGCCTTTTGGAACTGGCGGCAGATCCAACTGGTGAGCTCTCCCTCCTCCTGGCGCTGAAAGTCCACCACTGAGCCCTCCTTTTTGAGAAAGGTAGCCAGCTTGGAGCGCCCGTCCGGCTTATAGGGCAGCAGGTCGTAGACAAACACCAGGCAGCAGTAATCGGGCAGAGCGGAGAGCAGCTCCAGCAGCTTTTTTCGGGGCCCCTCCCCCAAAGAGAACAGGTCGAAGTCGGTGACGGTGACGAGGGTGCGCGGGCTCATCATGGGCAGGCAGTCCACCGCCTGCTCAATCCAGTCCACCGAGCAATCCTTTCCCTGGGCGGCGTGGAAATTGAAATCCTCCAGACCGGGGGGGAGCAGGACCTGCTTGAGCTGGCCCAGATAATATTCCCGCAGAAAGGCCTCCTCCCCGTGGAACAGGTAAAGGTTTTTGAGGGAGCCATCCCTCAGGGCGCGCTTCAGCTCCCGCATGGCGGTGTTGTCGGTGGGCTTTTTCTTGGGCGGCATGGCGCTGCCTCCTTTGTCAGAATACCCCCACGGCCCCGTTTCGCACCCGGACCGTGACGGTTCCGTCCTGGTCAGTGCGGCGGATATCCGTACCCAGGGCGTTCAGCCGGTCCAGCGTCTCCTGGGCTGGGTGGCCATAGGAGTTGCCCCGTCCGGCGGAGATGAGGGCCAGCTCCGGGGCGGTGGCGCGGAGAAACTGCTCGCAGCTGGAGTTTTTGGAGCCGTGGTGTCCCACGGCCAGCAGCTCGGTGTCGGGGATGGGGTAGTACTTAACCAGCATTTTTTCCACGAAGGCGTCCGCGTCGCCAGTGATGAGGGCGTCAAAATCCTTGCAGGTGCACAGGGCGAACAGCCCGGATTCGTTGGAGGTTCCGCCGCCCAGAGGTGGGAATAGGGTGAAAGTCGAATTTCCCAGGGGCAGAGTTTTTGTCTCGTCCACCAGCACCACCTGCGCACCCTCAGCCTGAGCCAAATCCAGCAGGCAGGCCAGCTCCGTCGGGTCGGTTTCGCCGGCGGGAATGGCGATGCATTCCACGCTCATGCGGTAAAACAGCTGCTCCACGCCGTTGAAGTGGTCGGTGTCGAAGTGGGTGAGCACCAGCAGGTTCAGCCGGGTGCGTCCCTGGGCGGCGAAGTAGTCCGCCGCAGTGTCCCCGGCGCTGCGTCCGCCGCTGCCGCCGCAGTCTACCAGGGCGGTTTGTCCGCCGGACAGCAGGGCGGTGGACGAACCCTGGCCCACGTCCAGAGCGGTGATGGTGAGGTCGGCGGTATCCGCCTCCAGCCGCTCCAGGCCGATGGCGGCGCACAGCAGCAGGGCCAGGGCGCATACGCAGAGGGCGGGCCGCCTGGGCTTGTCCCGGCTGAGGGCAGCGGGCAGGGCCAGATACACCGCGCCCAGCCAGATCAGGCAGTACCGGCTGCCGGCACTGAGGGAGGCGAAGGGGAATTTTCCCAGCGCCAGAGTCACCCACCGGGCGTAGTGCCCCAGCAGGCCCGCCGCCACGCCCAGCAGGGCGGCGGGAGCGGGGAGGAATATGGCCAGCGTCCCCAAAATCAGGGCGCACACCATGAGCAGGCTCAGCGCCCAAAGCACCAGCACGTTGGACAGAGGGGAGAGCAGCACAATCTGCCCGAAGTACAGCGCGATGAGGGGGACGGTGAACAGCATGGCCCCCAGGGAGGCGGACACGCCGGACAGCGCTGTGCGCCCCGCCCGCCAGAGGAGCAGCCGGAGCCTGCGCTCCTTCTGGGGGCGCAGGGGCTTCAGCGGGCGGTACAGCCGCTGGAACAGGGGCTCCGAGACCAGCAGAATGCCCGCCACGGAGGCAAAGGACAGCTGCAGCCCCACGCTGGCGGCGGCAAAGGGGTTTTGGACGAGCAGTACCAGCAGAGCCAGGCCCAGGGCGCAGGGGGCGTCCTCCTCCCGTTGGGCGATGGGGGCGAGGAGCAGGGCGCTTTGCATAATCACGGCGCGGAAGGCCGACGGCGTGCCGCCCGCCATGAGTGCGTAGAACACCAGCAGGGGGACCATGGCCAGCGCGGCCTTTCTTCTGCGTCTGGTGAGGGCCAGCGCCATGCGCACCAAAAAGCTGATGTGCAGCCCGGACACCACCGCGGCGTGCATCAGCCCTGCCCGGTTGAAAGCGGAATACAGCGTTTCGTCCAGCCCCGTCTTGTCCCCCAGGGCGACGGCGGCGGCGATGGGGGCGGCGGTCCCGTCAAAGGCGGCGTAAATACCCCGGCGCAGGGCGCGGGCGCACAGAGCGGGCCAGTACCGGGCGGGGACACGTTCTGCCGGCGTGATTTCTGGCGGCTCATTGCAGTAGGCCAACAGGTACACGCCCCGGGCGGTGTAATAGGTGGTCTCGTCGCCATAGGCGCGGTCGGACAGTCTCACCCGCGCCGTACAGGATACCCGGTCCCCCGGCTGGAGCGCGCCCCAATCCCGATTTCCGTACATCAGCGTGTCCGACGCAAAGAAGCCGCCGTCCAGGCGGACGGTCACGGAATACCCGCCGATGGAGGTGGGGGCGGGATAGGAGGACACCTCGCCGGACAGCGCCACCTGGTCGCCCACCCACCGCTGGGCCGGGGCGCGGAACAGGGCGAAATAGGCTCCAGCCCACCCAAAGGCCAGCACTGCGCCCAGGCACAGAGCCAGCGCCCGGCGGGAGACCTGGAACACGACATAACGGGAGAGCGGGCCCTTGTCCTTCGTGGGGGGCGGGGAGAGAGGGGGGTGTCCGGTACTTGGACGGGTGGCCAGCCACCCGCCCAGGGCCAGGAGCAGCGTACCCAGCAACTGCACGGGGCCTATGTCATAGCAGGCCCACAGGCAGGCGGCGGCGAAGCCGCCGGAGAACCAGGCCAGCTTCCGCATGGGATCGCCTCCCTTCCGTCAATCTTTTATTATTTTATCTGTTTCGGGGGGACAAGTCAACGCGAAGGGTGAAATTTGTTGGGAAAGGGTTGCGGGAGGGCGGCTCGTTTGGTATGCTGAGTAGAGAATAGGAGTTGAGCGTATGTACATATTTGACTTGGACGGGACCATTACAGACACCAACGGCCTGTGGGCAGAGGTGGACCGGGAATTTCTGGCGCGCCGGGGGCTGGAGCCCGACATGGAGTATCAGAAGGTGGTGGAGCGCTCCATCTACCCCATCGCGGCCCGGTTTACCCGGGACTATTACCACCTGGCTGACACGCCCGAGGAGATTATGGCGGAGTGGGATGAGCTGGCGGAACGCCACTACCGGGAGCTGGCCGGACTGAAGTCGGGAGCGGGGGCGCTTTTGGAGCAGTGCCGGCGGGAGGGCCGGCCCATGGCCCTGTTCACCGCCTGCCGTCCGGCCCTGTGCCGGCTGGCGCTGGAGCGCTTCGGTCTGCTGGAGCTGTTTGGCCACATCGTATACGCCGAGGAGGTCGGCCTGGAAAAGTGGGACCCCCGGTGCTTTGTGGAGCTGAGCCGGCGCATCGGCGCGCGGCCGGAGAAGTGCGTGCTGTTTGACGACAACCCGGACAACTGCGCCACGGCCCGGAAGGCGGGGATGGAGGCGGTGGGGGTATACGACGCCTACTACGCCAATCGGCAGGACGAGCTGCGGGGGGTGTGCAGCCGGTACGTGCGCTCGCTGGAGGAGCTGCTGACATGAAAAAGCGGAAGGATTTCAAATTGAAACCGGCCCGCCGGGGTGGTAGGATGAAACCATCAGGGCGCGCTGAAATTTGAAATCCAGGAGGCAGCAATATGAAAGACTGTTATACCATTGAGGATATGGCCGTATTCACTGGCCTGACCGACCGCACGCTGCGCAATTATCTCAACGAGGGCAGGCTCACGGGGGAGAAGGTGGACGGGGCCTGGCGGTTTTCCCCGGAGGACCTGGGGCGGCTGCTCCGGGACGGCGGCGCCCGCCGGGCCATGGAGGCCAACCGTAACGCCGCGGTCTATGATTTTATGCTGGGCGGCCCAGGGGAGGACCGCTGCTGTGTGATTCGGGACATTCCTGTGCCGGACGGGGAGGAGGAAGCGGTGCGCACCCGCCTGGTGGAGCGGGTGAACGGGGAGGAGAGCCGGGTGAGCTTTTCTTATTCCTATGGATTGGACCGGCAGGGCCGGGGCAGCGCACGGGTGATTTTGGTGGGCTCCACGGCGGTGGTGCAGAAAATATTAGCGGACACATAAGGAAACAATCCGTCCCCCCGGCGGTGGCCGGGGGGACGGACTTTTTATGTTCTGAGATGCTCCGGCGGGCGGTATTGCAGCGCTTCGGCAAGGTGGTGCACCGCGATATCCGCCGCCCCGTCCAGGTCCGCGATGGTGCGGGCCACGCGCAGGATGCGGTCGTAGCCCCGGGCCGTCAGCCCCAGCCGGTCGTAGGCCCCCCGGATGAGCTGCTGGCAGGGCTCGTCCAAAACGCAGTGCTCCCGCAGCTCCCGTGGCCCCATCTGGGCGTTGCAGGCGGGGCCGTCGGGGCCATACCGCTCGGTCTGAATTTTGCGGGCGGCGTTCACCCGCGCCCGGATGGTTTCCGAGGGCTCCGCTGGGGCGGACGCGCCGGACAGCTCGTCATAGTCCAGGGCGGGCACGTCCACGCAGATGTCGATGCGGTCCAGCATGGGGCCAGACAGCCGGGATAAGTACCGCCGCACCGCCTGCTCGGTGCAGGTACACCGACCGGAGGGGTGGCCGTACCAGCCGCACTTGCAGGGGTTCATGGCGCACACCAGCATGAACCGGCTGGGGTAGGTCACCGAGCCGGAGACGCGGGAAATCTGGGTCTGCCCGTCCTCCAGGGGTTGGCGCAGCACCTCCAGCACATCGGAATGGAACTCGGGCAGCTCGTCCAAAAACAGCACCCCGTTGTGGGCCAGGGAAATTTCGCCGGGCCGGGGATTGGAGCCGCCCCCGGTCATGCCGGCGGCGGAGATGGTGTGATGGGGCGCGCGGAAGGGCCGGCGGCGCACCATGGGGTGCTCCTTGGAGGTGAGGCCCATGACGGAGTAGATTTCCGTGCAGGCCAGGGCCTCCGTCCGGGTCAAGTCGGGGAGGATGCCGGGCAGGCGCTTGGCCATCATGGACTTGCCCGAGCCGGGGGAGCCGGACATGAGCACGTGGTGCCCCCCGGCGGCAGCCACCTCCAGCGCCCGCTTGGTGTGCTCTTGTCCCTTTACCTCGCTGAAATCGGAGTCCTGGACGGGGGTGGGGTCGTCCCGCCAAACCGGGGCGGGGGAAAGGGGTACTTCCCCGGACAGGTGGGCTGTCAGCTCTGCCACCGTGCGCACGGGGAACACCTCCAAACCATCGGCCAGGGTGGCCTCCGAGGCGTTGTCGGCGGGGACAAACAGCCGGGTGAGCCCCGCCCGCCGGGCGGCCAGAGCCATGGGCAGTACGCCGGACACCGGGCGAAGCCGCCCGTCCAGAGACAGCTCGCCTAAAAAGACGGAGTTCTTTTCATTTCTCAGGGTGAGCTGACCGCCGGCGCACAAAATGCCCACGAGTATGGGCAGGTCGTACACCGTGCCCGCCTTGCGGCGGCCGGCGGGGGCCAGGTTGACGGTGATGCGGGAGACGGGGAAGTCGAAGCCGCTGGATTTGACGGCGGAGCGAACCCGCTCCCGGGCCTCCTTCACGGCGGCGTCGGGCAGACCCACTACGTCAAAGGCGGGCAGACCGTTGGATAGGGCGCATTCGGCCGTCACCGGATAGCCGGTGACGCCGTACAGGCCCAGGGAGGTCACGTTGCACACCATGGGGGCACCTTCTTTCAAAAGTAATGGTTATGGAATAGCTTACCACGATTTTTCCGGTTCCGCAAGGGATGCAGGAAAAAACGCGTCCCCGGCAGCTGTCAGGGCCGGGAGCGCGGAGATTTACTGGGCGGAAGGGGACCGGCGCGACGCTTTCCCGCAGGAGGGAGGCGGGAAAACTTTAGCGGAAAATCTGTTCATTTGTAATTGCAAAATTGGAGAGAATGTGATAAGCTTGACAATGCGAAACGGAGCGAAACCATATGGAAGCACGTTCTCATATGAAAAGGAGGAAAAACGCCTATGGCACGCAAGTTTAAAACCATGGACGGCAACACTGCCGCCGCCCACGTGTCCTACGCCTTTACCGAGGTGGCCGGCATCTATCCTATCACGCCGTCCAGCCCCATGGCGGACAACGTGGACCAGTGGGCCGCCGCTGGCCGGAAGAATATTTTCGGTCAGACCGTAAAGGTCATTGAGATGCAGTCCGAGGCCGGCGCCGCCGGCACGGTGCACGGCTCTTTGGCCGCCGGCGCCCTGACCACCACCTATACCGCTTCTCAGGGCCTGCTGCTGATGATCCCCAATATGTACAAGATCGCCGGCGAGCTGCTTCCCGGAGTATTCCATGTGTCCGCCCGGACCGTGGCCAGCCACGCGCTGAACATCTTCGGCGATCACTCCGACGTGATGGCCTGCCGTCAGACCGGCTTTGCCATGCTGGCCGAGTCCAATCCCCAGGAGGTCATGGACCTGGGCGCGGTGGCCCATCTGGCCGCCATCAAGGGCCGTGTTCCCTTCCTGAACTTCTTCGATGGCTTCCGCACCTCCCACGAGATCCAGAAGATCGCCATCTGGGACTACGAGGACCTGGCCGAGATGGTAGACTGGAAGTCCGTTGAGGATTTCCGCGCCCGCGCCCTGAATCCCGACCACCCTGTGATGCGCGGCTCCCACGAGAACGGCGACATCTTCTTCCAGCACCGCGAGGCCTGCAACGCCTACTACGACGCCATCCCCGAGATCGTAGAGGAGTACATGGGCAAGGTCAATGCCAAGCTGGGCACCAATTACCAGCTGTTCAACTACTACGGCGCACCCAACGCCGAGCGGGTCATCATCGCCATGGGCTCCATCTGCGACGTGGCCGAGGAGGTCATCGACTACCTGAACGCCCACGGCGAGAAGGTGGGCCTGATCAAGGTGCGCCTGTACCGCCCCTGGCGGGCCGACAAGCTGCTGGCCGCCATCCCCGCCACCGCCAAGAAGATCGCCGTTCTGGACCGGACCAAGGAACCGGGCGCCATTGGCGAACCGTTGTACCAGGATGTGAAATCCATCATCGGCGACCGCGCGGCGGTGTTCGGTGGTCGTTACGGTCTGGGGTCCAAGGAATTTAAGCCCCGCGATGTCAAAGCCGTGGCGGAAAACCTGATGCGTGACACGCTGCATCATAACTTTACGGTTGGCATCGACGACGATTTGACCAATTTGTCCCTGAAAACGGACCCGGCGTTCGCAGTCGAAGACCCGAATTTCAAAACCGCCGTTTTGTACGGTATTGGGTCGGACGGGACTGTCGGTGCGGTGAAAAACATCGTGAAAATTGTCGGTGAAAATTCCGATTTGTATCCACAGTCTTATGCGGTCTATGATTCCAAGAAATCGGGTGGGCTGACCGCGTCGCACATCCGTTTTTCCGACGCCCCAATCAAAAGCCAGTATTTAATCGAAGTCGCAGATTTCATCAGCGTTTCGAATTTCATGATTGCCCAGCGTTTTGACGTTTTCCGTGGTCTGCGCGCGGGTGGAACCGTCATGATTAACACATCCATGGCGCCCGACGTGGCATTTGCCAATTTGCCACGTGAAACCCAGGAACATCTGATTCGTATGCGTGCGAACGTCTATTTCTTGGACGCGAACCGTGCGGCGGCGGAATTGGGACTGGGCAACCGTATCAACACGTTTATCATGTTGAACTTCTTTAACCTGACGCGCGTTATCGACCCGGGTGTCGCCGCCGCGTCGGCCAAGATTGCCATTGAAAAAACGTACAAGAAAAAGGGTATGGACGTTGTCCAGGCCAACTGGGCCGCGGTGGACAAGGCGGCCGAATATCTGTCCCAGTACACGTTGCCGTCGTCGGTTTCGAATTTTGCCCCGGACTTTGTTCCGGCGATGACGGCGGATGCGCCGGCGGAAATCGCGGGCACATTGGGTGAAATGGCGGCCCAGCGTGGTGACAGTTTGCCCGTGTCGCGGTTCCGCGTGGACGGTAAATTTGGCGCGGGTCAGTATCCGGTCGGCACCGCAAAATATGAAAAGCGTGCGATTTCCCCCATGGTTGCGACATGTGATTTGTCGAAATGTATCCAGTGCGGGAAATGTTCGATGCTGTGTCCGCACGCGGCCATTCGTATCAAGGTTATGACCCCCGCCCAGGCGGACGAAGCCCGCGCGGCCGGTATCATCGTTGTTCCGATGAAAACACCGGAACTGGGGCCGGATATGTATTTCACATTGAATATTTCGCCGGCCGATTGCACGGGGTGCAATATCTGTGTGAACAATTGCCCGGTGCGCGCATTGGCGTTGGCGCCGTACGCGGATGCGGCCAAAAACCAGGCGGCATTTGACGCGGCGGAAAAAATGTTGCCGGATATGCCGCGCGAAAAATTAAATTTGAACATTCCGAAACATGTGGAATTGTTGCCACATTACTTTGAATTCCCGGGCGCATGCGCGGGTTGCGGCGAAACACCGTATGTGCGCATGTTGGCGCGTCTGTTCGGTGACCGCATGGTTGTGGCCAATGCGACCGGATGTTCGTCGATTTATGGCGCGAATCTGCCGACAACACCGTGGACAACGGATGCGGCGGGTCGTGGGCCGGCATGGTCGAATTCGCTGTTCGAAGATAATGCGGAATACGGGCTGGGAATGCGGTTGGCGCTGAACCAGAAACGCGCGACGCTGAAATCGTTGCTGTTTGAATTGGAAATCCCCGATGTCGAAGAAATCTTTGACGTCACCGACCCCGCGCGTCAACGCGAAATTGCGGATAATTTGCGCGCGAAACTGGCCCAAATGCCGGGCGAACGTGCACGCATGGCCGAAAGTCTGATTGGTGAAATCGTCGAAAAATCCGTTTGGATTATCGGTGGTGACGGTTGGGCGTACGACATTGGTTACGGCGGTTTGGACCACATCCTGCACAGTGGTGAAAACGTCAACATCTTGGTCCTGGATACAGAAGGGTATTCCAACACCGGCGGCCAGCAATCCAAATCCACCCCGTTCGGGGCCAGCATGAAATTCGCCATCGGCGGCAAAGAACATGCGAAAAAAGATTTGGGCATGATTGCGATGATGTCCGGCGCATACGTTGCCCAGATTGCCATGGGCGCGAACCAGGCCCAGGCGATTCGGGCCCTGCGCGAAGCGGAAAGTTTCAACGGTCCGTCCATCATCCTGGCATACGCGCCGTGTATTGCGCACGGGTACCAGTTGCAAAACGGCCCCCAGCATCAGATGCAAATGGTCCAGACCGGCGCATGGCCGCTGTATCGTTTTGACCCGCGTCTGATTGCCAACGGCCAGAATCCGCTGATGATGGATTCGAATGTCGAAAATCCGTTGCCGCTGGAAGATTTCTTGAAAACGGAAAGCCGTTTTGGCGGCGCGCGCGGCCAATCCGAACTTTGATCACTTGGTTGAAATGGCCAAGGCCAACAACCAGTACAAAAGTGAATTAAAGAAATACATCGCCCAGTTTGCTTTGCGCGATGTGCCGAACAAGAAAGAAAACGGCCAGGGATAATTTTCCCGAACATTGATGTAAAATCCCGCCGCCCGGCGGGATTTTTTCGTTGCATCGCGGCCCAAAT
>OFGD01001402.1_pt1 | contig 12108 bp, 9 predicted proteins | sample 1521671 | NCBI WGS metagenome assembly OFGD01 (sample SAMEA3504114, study PRJEB24116) | mouse gut metagenome | biome: mouse gut; feature: mouse-associated habitat; material: faeces | place: Denmark | collected 2011 | reverse complement strand
GCATGGCCACCGCCCTGGAGCGCCTGACTGGTCTGGAGCGGGCAGAGTCTAACAAAATCCGCTCAAGGACCTCCTCAGACTGCACAGATGCAGCCTACATCGTCCGCCAGAGCAGCTTGTCCGGCTGAATCCGCCCCGTTCGGCGCATCGCCGCCAGCGCGCGGGCCATATACCCCGCCTTACGGCACAGCCCCCCATTTTTTACGAAGGCCTTGAGCACGCCGCCAACGATCCTCCGCCGTCCCCTCCGGGACAGGACGGACATCGTGCTGGGATGGCGGTTCAGCACAGTTACGTAATCCGGGACCTCTCCAAACAGCTCCCCCTGGCCGATCAGCGCGTAAAGGAACACCTGGTAACCGTCGTCGTGAACGCCCCTGAGCACCTGCATCAGCAGGGTTTCCGCCCCCGCCCTTCCCAGGGTATTCACCACAAACAGCAGGCTTTTCTTGCCGCCCATCCGCAGGGTCCGCTCCATACGGCGCTCCCGCCGCCGTTCCCACGCGGCCGACAGTTCCATGCTGCCCCAAAGTCCCAGGCAGGCCAGAAAACTTCCGCAAACCAGAACCATCCACGCCGTTTCCGCCTTCAGCCCGCTGAGCAGCCCCCTTACCGGCGGCAGGGCTTCCGCCAGGACAAGCAGCGCCCCGATCCCGCCCCACAGGGCGCAGAGGTCGGCATCCAGCCGTCCTCCGGCCCGGAGCCGCACGCCGGCCGCTATCAGAGCTATTCCAATGGACGGCATCACTGCAAACACCATGCGACCCGCTTCCCTTTCCCGATCTGCACGGGCGGCCCTTTCACGGCCATCTCCCGCCTCCGGCCAGGCACAACCGCCAGAGCGCCCTCACCGCCTGATCCCACTTCCCCGTGCTCCGCGCCAAGTCCAGCCGCCTGCGCAGCTTCCATTGCAGCAGCCGTTTTTCCGACGGTTTGTCCTGAATGGCGCATATGGCGGCGATGTCATCGACCAGCCGTTCAAACCCCTCATACCGTTCCGCCCTCTCCCGCTCCGACAAGGCCCGCCTGGAGCTGCTCCCCTCCCGCACCGCCACCTCATAAAGCTCCCGCTGGACGGTGGGGCATTTGTAGCGGTACAAAAACGGGAGCAGCATCTGGAAGTTTTGCCCGACATCGTATTCCGGGATCCTTTTTTCGGGATAGATTTCAAAAAAGCGCTGCGATTTCAGCATGTAACAGCCGCAGCACACAAAGGTTTTCCCCTCCAGCACATCCCAGAACAGCTCCTCCTTTGCCAGCTCCCCCCGCCGTTCCTGCGCCTTCGCCGGCAGGCCGGTTTTATCGTCAAAATAGGAGGGCAGGGACCGGACGCAGCTGTAAGCGGGGTTTTCCAAAAGGAACCTCACCCTCGCCTCTATGGACTCCGGGGCCAGCCTGTCGTCGCCGTCCGGCCAGACCAGGTATTCCCCCCGTACAAGGGGCAGGCCCCGGTTCAGCGCCGCCGAGGCGTTTTTGTGCGGCGCCCGTATAATCTCATACCGGTATCCCTTCCGGGCAAACTGCTCCCGGTAGCGCTCCGCGGCCAAAACCGTGCGGTCCTCCGACCCATCGTCCACCAGGATCATCTCCACACGGGGATACGTCTGGTCCAAAACGGACTGAAGCAGCCTGGACACGTATTTTTCCCCGTTAAACACCGGGGTGACTACAGATACCAGGCCTTTCCCGTATATCTGCGGCTCGTTTCCCATATCAGCTGCAAATCCCCCTCCTCCCCGCGCCGTCCTTGGCGGCAGGGGCCTACCGCTCCCCCGCCAGGGCCAGGTTGCAGGGATTTTCCAGGTTCTGCTCCAAATGGAAGCAGATAAAGCTCTCGTCCTCATAATAGACTTCCATCTGGTCCGGGTATGCCTCCATCAGGCGCACGCACTGTTCATACGCCCTGGATTCCAGCACCTCCCGGTTTTCCAGCCTCGTATATTTCAGCCAGCTGTCCGTCTCCGTAATCTCCCGCCCGGCTTTGCCGTGGGATATCTCCGACGCGATCACATGCGGCGCCTGGCTGACCCGCCAGGAGAGCACCGTCTCATACTCGCTGCGGCTGGCCTCGGGATACTTCTCCTCCCCCAGCCAGGCGGGGCCCTGGGCGAAATAAAGCTGGGCATAGTAGAGCGGCTTTTTCTCCACATAAAAGAAAATATCGTCCAGCCAGAGGTAGTAATCCTCTTGCTCCACATCCGCCAAAAAGTTCAGCAATTCTATATGCAGGCCCTTTTCAATCATCTGGTACAGCTCATCGGTGGTTGATACGATCCCGTAGGTATGGGGCCGGAAGTTTTCCATAATCGTGCGGGTCAAGGCCACGGCCTGGGGATAGCGGGACAGCTCGTAGTACAAAAAGCCGTGATAATTCCCGGACAGGCGCACCACGGCGTAGATCCCCACCGCCGCCAGGACGGCCGCCTTTCGCAGCGCCTTCCCGCCATAGCGCCCCTCGGCCAGCGCCCCCGCGACGTCCAGCGGAACCAGCGCCGACGCCAGGGTCAGCGGATGTCCGATGGCGCCGAAGCGGCCCTCCGCGATAATCTGCGGCAGGCCCATATACGGCATGGCATAGGTCGCCACGTATATCACGGACATCAGAACCATCGGGATATATCCATACCCCGCCCCCTGCGCCCATTCGGCCCCCCGGATTTTCCCGGCCAGGCAAAGCGCCAGGACGGCGCAGCTCAGCCCCAGGAGCAGCGCCCGCCCCATAGAGCTTCGCGTAGCCGTTTTGGTAAATGCCCCCCCGGCCGGCTTCCCGCGCCGTTTCCGTCCCCTGGCCCGGCTCCGCCGCCCCGTTCGCGGCCTCCAGCCGCTCCTGGTTTTCCCTCGCGCTATCCCCGCTCAGGGTGCTCAGCGCCCAGCCAATGGAATCCTGGAACGGAATGCCCGAGGCCAGCGCCCACGCCATGGGGGCCGCCGCGATCAACAGGCTGCACAGCGCCGCGGCGGCCAGCGGCAGCAGGCGGCTGGGGCAAAAGACCTTCCGAACCGCGCACAGCGCCACCGGGACGCACACAAGGAAGGCCATAATGGCCGTATAATAGTGGGTAGCCAGCATCGCCGCCAGGGCAAGCATAAATACAGTCAGGTTTTCGTTTTTCCAGCAGGCCCGGGCGCCCCTGCCCTCAGGCGCCTCAGGCGTCCCCTTTATGTACCGCATGAGGAACAGGGCGCACAGGAACACATACGGCAAGCCAAACTCCATGGGAAGCGTGTACTGCAGCCTGGACATGGGCGTAATCATCTCCGCCCCCCTCACATCCAGGGTCAGGAACAGGAGCAGGGCCAGGGCCGGCGTATACCGCCAGTGGAATATTTCCCGGAGCAGGCAGCCGGCGCACGCCAGGAACACCACCATGTGGACGCACTGGAGAAACCGCAGGCCGCTGAACACCGAAATTCCGAACAGGGCCTTCAGGCAGTAGATAAAGCAGTGCATGGCCTCCGGGTAAATGCCGCCGCTGTACACTTCCCCCTGCATAAGCCCATAGATCCAGGAGTGGTGTACGTACAAATCCCCAAACCCATAGCAGGAGGCCTGAAACGCCCCGTAGGTAAAATATACCGCGCCAAACAGCAGCGTGGCCGCCCACAGCTCCTTATATACGGCGTCCCCCCTCCCCAGGGATTCCAGCACGCGGCACGGGAACCGCCCCGCCCTCTCCAGCAGGCCCTGCCTGCGGGTCCAGACCAGGCGGGCGGCGGATGCCACGAATATCCCCGCCAGAATCAACGCCGTCAGAGGCATACTTAAAATGTGAAGAAGTCCCAAACCCAGCACCAGCCCGTTCAGGCACACCGGAACCACCGCAACGCAGAAACCAAAGCGGTACACCGGCGGTTTCTGGCGCAGGTGCCCATAAAACACAACGTGGGGCCACGCCAGCATCAAAAAAGCATATCCCAACAGGACTTTCCCATATTCACCTGCCTCATAGAGGACGTCGATGGTCATGCGCCGTCTCCTGTTCCTTCCCCTTCGGACATCATCGCGGTTTTCCTGTCATAGACCTTGCCGTCCGGCTTTTCCCGGTCCTCCCGCCGCAGCATGGTGCCCTCGCAGAAGGTATATGTGCTCAGGTTCCGCTCAATCCACCGCAGCCGGGCATAGGCCAGCGTCCAGCCGGCAAACGCCCCCAGCACAATGCCCAGCCCATACCAGGTCTCCGACAGCCCCATGGAGAGGACGCTTCCGAGAAATGTCACGGCGCAAAATCCCGCGGCGGTAAGGACCGCCCCGGCAAAATCGTTGAAGTAATACAGGAAGTGCATGGCGGCATACATGATAAACAGGATGAAGAACCCCGCAGCCAGGCAGGGGTAAATCCGCATGATGCTTCCCGCAAAGCCCAGCTGGGGCAGGATCACCACGCATAACAGGTACACCGTCACCGTTATGATGAACTGGAGCCGCACCAGATTGAGCAGCTCCTCCGACAGCTGCCGGAACATCCGGGACCCGGCCGCGTCGATGTCCCCCCACTTGCCGCCGATCACCGCCTCCGAATAGGCCTTATATTTCTTGTTGAAGTTCATCTCTACGCTGGAGATAAAGATAATCAGGGTGGAAATATTCGTGAATATGGCAATATAGGTGGCCATATCGTAGTTCTGGTTGCAGATAAAGCTCTTCGCCACCACCGACCTGGTCTCATGGGACCAAAACACAAAATTGTGGATGTAAAGCCCCAGCACATAGAAGAAATTTGAAGCCATCAGCTTCCACCATTTTTTGCAGTAAACAAACACCAGCTTATACTGCCCGCTGTTTTCCGGGAAATAATTTTTGAGCGCCGTGTATTCCAGAATTCCGATCAGCAAAAAACCAACGGCCAGAGCCGAGAGCAGGCTGTAGGTCACCTCCACATGCAGCCCGTAACGCAAGAGCAGGGCACACAGGCAGGCCGCCGCCATGCCGATCAGGAAAAACAGGGATATCCTTTCATAGTCCTTGCAAACCGAGAGATAAACCATGGAATACAGCACAAAAATCATAGCCGTATAGCCGCAATAGCCGAGAAACACGAAACCGGCCTCCACGCCGCCGGCAAAATGCACCCACAGGGAGAACACGGCCCCCGGGATGCAGCCGAACAGCAGGGTCAGCAGCAGCCCAACCTGATAGCAGGGCATCACATCCCCATACCGCTCTTCAAAAATGGCGTCCTGTACAAAGCGGGAGAGCACCGGGCTGAACAGCAGGTGGACCGCCAGCAGGGAAAAGATGAAGATGTACAATATCACACTGGAAAACAGATCCCTCGTCAGATAGCTCTCGTCAGCGAAGCCCAGCGCGTTTTCCATCACCCAAACCGACGCCACGATAAAAAGCACGGGCGCTACGGTGATGATAACGCTGTAGCCGATTCCCAAGACGTTTGCCGCAATCGACTTTTTTTCGTAGATGCGTTTTAATTTAACGCCAACTCCCGCCATGCCTGCTCCCCCTCCTTTTGTTTCTGCTCCGGGCCGCTTTGCCCAAGCTCCTGGTACAGCGCCCGGTAAGCATCGTACATGCTCTCCGCCCGGTACAGGGAAGTGACCCGTCTGTAGCCGTTTTCGCCCATGCGGGCCCGCTCGGCCCCGTCGTCCGCCAAGCGCAGCAGCGCTGCGGAAATCCCGGCCACATCCATGACGGGGACCACAATTCCAGCCTCGCCAAAGCCGTCGGATTCCCCAAGGATCAACCCCCTGCAGTCCCCCACATCCGTGGCGACCACAGGCTTGCCGGCGGCAAAGCTCTCCATAACGGCCAGCGGCTGCCCCTCGCTGATGCTGGTCAGGAGCATTACGTCCATCCTTCCATAGTACTCCCGCACATCAACCTTGCCGGTGAATTCAATGTCCGGAACACTCATGACCCGAACCAGCTCAAAGCACTCCTTCGCGTAGTCCTCGTCCTCCTCCCAGGGCCCCATGACGTACAGGCGCAGGGCGGGGTTGCGCTCCTTGGCAAAGCGGAAGGCCTGGATCATGGTCATGATATCCTTTACCGGCGCGACGCGCACAACCGCCCCCACATTAACCCATCCGGCGTCCTCCTCCCCCTTCCCCGGCAGGGCTTCAAACCGCCCCACGTCTATTCCGTTTGGTATCACCCTTGTCTTTTCCTCCGGGCAGCCCTCCTCAATCTGAAGCCCCCTGGCGTGTTCGAAGAGGCTTACCACCACGTCCGCCTTTTCATAGGCAAGGCCCGACATCTTCCGGAACTGCTCAATCCATATGTTTTTAAAAATGCCCTGCACCCACTTGGCCTTAATCAGCTCCTCTTCCCGCTCCCGGGTATAAATACCGTGCTCGGAAACCAGCATCCTGCCGCCGTGGAGGTACTTGCCTATGCTCCCCAGCACACCTGCGTAGCCGGTGCAGACGCAGTGGTACACATCCGCCCGGGGAAGCCCCATTTGCAGCGTAAAGAACATGGGCAGGTAGATGGAGCGCATCATCCACAGGAAATCGGTGAAAACGAGCTGGCTGTAGTAGCTCTGGTAATATTCCGTGATAATCTTCAAAAAGTCCGCACCCATCAGGATGTCATTGACCGAGGATATCTTTTCCTGGAACAGCCGGAAAATCACTTCCCACTCCACTTCCCGGTTTAGCACCAGGCTGCGCAGCGCCTGGTACTCCTTTTTGTCCAGCCGGATCCTCCCGTGCTTTCTGCTCCTCCAGTCCGCGTCGTTCAAGTAAACCTCATGCACCTCCCACACATTCCCGGGAAGCTCATACTGGAACTTTCCCCGCTGGGAGCGCTCCGCCAGAATGCTGACGATTACAAACTCATGCTCCGGAAAGGACCGTATCAGCTGGTGCGTCCAGGTGGATACGCCCCCGACAACATATGGGTAGCTGCCTTCCGCAACTATACATATTTTCATCTTGTCACTTCCTTTTTCCGCCGTTGCCGCAAGGCCCTTTGTTACCCCCGCGTACTGTTTTGCAGCGTGATTACCACGTTTTCCTCCGTCGCCTCGATGAGGTACGCGCCATCCTCCAGCAAGGTCCACTGGCCGCCCTCTACCGCGCGGATCCGTTTCCCCTCCCCCCTCAGGACAAACCAGGCCGGGGAACCCGGATTTTCAAGCTCCAGGTAAACTGTGTTCCCATCAATCCGCTTGCCGTAATCCAGCGCGAGGAATGCGCGGATCCGCTCGTCGCTTTCCGACACGGTGGTCCCTTCAAAATTCTCATAGCCTTTAAAGTAATTTTGCAGGTTCCAACCCAAATTAGAGCTCATCTCATTCAGCGCGTCGCCGCTGTCCGGGTACGCAATCCACTCCATGTCCACCATGACGCTGGTATAGCCCAAAGCCGTCTCCACACATTTCGCCAGGAAATCCTGGCCGTAGGTATAGTGGACGCCGTCGGCCAGCAGCGCCTGCCTGGTCACATTCTCATTCAAATACCCAAAGACATCCAGCTCCCCGCCGTATTGGGAGACGACCGTCCGCACCGACTCCAGCAGCCTGTCCTGCAATTCCACCTCCAGGGTATGTCCCTGCGTGCTGTAGAAGGAGGTAAAGCGGTAATCCGGCAGGGTCCCCTCCATAAACCACCGGTCCTCCAGCAGCTTCTGCTCCAGGGGCGTATCGGAAATGCGGCCGCCCGACAGCCCCACCTCCGCGCTCTCCTCGTTCAGCCGCTTCATGTAATATAAAAGCTGCTCCTGCTCCGGGAGGTTTTCATCCTCGTAATCATACTGCGGCGCCAGCATACAGGTCAGGCCCAGCGCGTTCTGCCTGTACGCGGCGATGAACACAGGCCATACCCTGTCGCGGAACAGCCGGTCAAGGCCCTGGCCGTAAAGGCCCTGGATTTCCGCCTCGTTCTCCCGGGCCAGCCCGGGGTAGTTGACGGCCACCAGGTTCTGGGCGTTGACCACCGGATAGATCTCGCAATCCTTTCCATCCGCCCAGATGGCGGACAAAAGCCCCAGGCCGCAGGCCCCCTCCATATAATCGCCGTTTACCACATAGGTGTGCGGTTCTTTTGCCGGGGTCCGCCAGATCACGGCGGGCAGCTCCTCCGCCTCAAGGCTTTCATCCTCCAGGATCCCCCGCATATAGGCTTGCGCATCCTCCGCGAGCACATACCAGGGAAAGGTCAGCTCCATGTCCTGGCGCCGTTCGTTTTCCTCCTCGTCTATGCTCCAGTACTCCGCCCCGCCGCCCAGCAGGAATCCATCCTCCAGGCGAAGGCCCTCCACGGTGGTCTCTGCCGCCCGCACCTGGGAAATCCCAAAAAGCCCGCGCAGTCCCGCGCTTTTTCTGATAAGCTCCGCCTCCGGGAGGCCGCAGAAAACCAGCCTGCCGCCCTTGCCGGCGCCTGCCTCCAGGCAGCTCCACGCCGCCTCGTCCCCCCAGTCAATGTCCTCGGAATGGACGCTCACCGTTCTCTCCGGGTATGCGGCCAGGGCCCCCGCGCTCTCCCGGTAGTCCTCCAGCGTCTCGCAGCCCATGAAGTTCTGCTTTGTGTAGACAGCCCACTGCCGCGTAACCTCAAAGGCGGACGCGTCCCTGCTCCCGATATACACGACCATCCCCCGGGAGCTGTCCGGGCTGTCCTCGTCCAGCGCATACATATCCGACTCCTTGGGCAGCTCCTCCAGATTCCGGACAAAGCTGTTTTCCTCATAGTGGTTCCAGCGCTCCAGCATCACGTTGGTCATCTGGAACATCAGCAGCACAACGCCCATCACTATGGTGATTGAAAAATAGTTCCACCGTGATATCATGACACCCTCCCACGGCTGAAGATCCGGATGATCTCCAGCGTCTCGCTGTTTACCACAACGTTCGATTTCTTCAGCTCATCCATGGTCTGGAAAAACTCGTCCCTCCGCATCAGGGTGAAATACAGCTTCAGCCTGCAGGTATAGGCGGGGAGCTGGTCCGGGTACTGCCGCGCCAGGCGGCCGCACCATTTTTCGGCCGGCTCCGTATCCCGGACCTCCAGCAGCCGCAGGCAGACGCTCTCATAGCGTCCGGGCGTGAGCCTGGACGCGTTTTTCTGATAAAGCTCCTCCGCGGCGCGCTCCATGATATGGACAAAGCGGTTCTGCTCCAGGTCGGAGAAAACCTGCTGGCGCAGGACCCCGTCCATATAATCCAGCAGCTCCTCCTCCGCCCCGGTTTCCTCCGGGGGCTCCTCCTCCAGCTTTCGCAGCATTTTGCTGACGGTGATGCGGAAATCGTTCAAAATGCTGCTCAGGGCGGACGCGGCGTAGTGCGCGGTCTCGGAGTCCTTCGCGCCAAGCGCCGTGGAAACCGCCGCCAGCGATTCGCTGATGTCCCCCTTAATCACGTTCATCATCGCCAGGCGCTGGTTTTTATGGTCGTCCACCAGGACGGCCTCATCCAGCGGGAGGATGTTTTTCTCCCGGTTCTCATCCGCTTTCAGCTGCGTTTTAACCCGCTCCTTGCCAAAGACCACATCCTTCAAATCAATCTCCATCCCCGGCGCCGCTTTGCACAGCAGCCATGACAGGAGATAAAACGCAGCCCCGACAACCGGGCAGAGCATCATGACCCCAAATCTGGCCCAGCACTGCTTCGCGCCCCTCGCCTTGCCCCAGATCAGGCAGCACCCAGCGCCCACAGCATTTATAACCAGCAGTATTAAGACGATAAGCTCTCCTTTTGCCAGTCCCATAACTACCGCACCTTCCTCAGACAGGTCTCATAGCCGATCCCGCGGATACGCCTTCTCACGTCTTCGGATTTTTCCTCATTTGTATTGGCCAGCAGCACATACAGCTTCCCATCGTCCAGCATCCCAATGTAATCCGTCTGCCGCACGGCCTTCCCTAGGTCGCGGCCCGCTTTCGCGTAAGTTTCCTCGCCGGCCCGCACCTCCAGCAGCACGCACTCCGTAAGCCCCCGGTTCCCGGCGTCCATAAACGCATTCACCAGCGCGCCGAACGCCTCCGGCTGCAAGGTGTTTGTCCCCTCCAGGTAGCGCTGTTCCTTCAGCGCCTCCAGATAGCGCCTGGCCCGGACGACCGAGTTCTGAATCAGCGCGCCCGCAATCATAAGCCGGTTCGCCTCGGCCAGGTTCATGCGCTGCCAGGGGATCCCCCACACCATGAATATGAACTGCATTTCGTCCTGCACAAAGACGGCGCTGGCCATCATGGGAAGCGTTTTGTCCATGTTGTGGTTGATAAAGACCCTGCGCTCCTTCAGCGTCTCATACAGCTCCCCCGAGCCGGCGTAGGCGTAAGAGTCCCCCAGCTGCCTGGCCTGGGCGGATGTGGCGGAGAAAAGCCGCGCGTATCCCTGGTTGGCTACAAGGTAGACGGCCACCTCCCGGCTGTCCATCAGCTCCTCCAAAACCTCGGCCGCGTAGAACAGGACCTCCTCCGGCGCGTACTTTTCCAGCCGGGAGGTCAGCTCGTAAATCCGGCCGAGGCTCTCCCGCTGGTTTACCAGCTCCGTCTCAAAGCCCTGCTTCATCCTCACGTTGCTGTCGTTAATCTCCTCGATGTTCTTCACGCGCTTTTGCAGGAACAGGATCTCCTCCCTCTGTTCCTCCCGGATGTGGTGCATACGGTCCCTCATGATGCCCACCGCCATACCCACGATAAAGAGCTGGGCTGTCCACACGTAGGTATTGTAATCCAGCAGCACCTCAAACCCGCTGCGTCCCGAGGTCTGCTGGAAGAAGTACCCCAGCACCGCCAGCAGGGCCGACAAAATCGCCTGCTGCTGCCCGTGCATCAGCGCGAACAGCAGCACATACAGCAGGAAGAAGTCCAGCCTTCCAAAATACCGGCTGCCCGCCACCTGGCTGCTCAAAAAGCCGAAAAGCACACAGCAGATCACGTTTTCCACAAAGGGGAATATGCTTCTAACCACCGCGCCCAGGCTCTTTTTATTGCCGCCGCCCGGCTCCCCGGGATCTATGTAGGAGCTTTTTCCGCGTTCCATAAAGCGGATAATCTCCCTTATTTCCTCCCGGTAGCCCGTGACGGCGCTGAGCCCGAACTCCCCGGTAAACCTGCCGGCGTCCAGCACCCGCCGCCTGTCCCGGCCGGCCTCCTGCTCCAGCACCTCAACGGGGACGCCCGCTTCCCCGGCGATGATCCGCGCCAGCTCCAGCTCGCTCAGTTCCTCCATGGAAGACAGGTGGTATTCGCTGTACGCATGGCTCCCGGCGGTCATCACGGCATAGATAAACGCCGCCGCGTCCTTTACGTGCAGCATGGAAAAGATGTCCTTGCCGGAGGCGGAAATGGTCCCTGTCTTTAACGCCTCCAGGCACTTGGTGAAGCAGATATCCCCTTCCCTCTGCCCCTTTCGCGGCATACCGTAAAGGTGGTCAAGCCTCAGTACCACAATGTCCTTTCCCTGGGTTTTCCGGCAGTTTTCGCAGATTCCCTCCCCCTGCATAACGGCCATCGCCCGGTAACCGTCCGGCGCAGGCGCCGCGTCCTCCCCCAGGCCGCCGGGGCAGGCGTTCCCGCTGCTCCCGTAAATTTCATCAGAGGAGAGGTAGATAAAACGGCCGTTGGCGGACGAGGCGTACACAGAAATTATATTCGCGATGGACGCCGTATAGCGGGACAGCTCCCGGCTTCCCTTTTCCTCCCATGCGAAGCTGGTATCCTGGGCGCCCATAAACAGCACGGCATCCGGGTTGATCCCCTGCATGACGTCCTTTATGCTCTCATCCTGATAGGAAAAACTGTATTTTTCAAAAGCGCGCCTATAGGCGGAGGAATCCTTCCCCCCCTCCATAAGCACATAGGATTTGTGGCCGTTTTTATTCACGGTATCGACCATGGTATCCATGAGCTGGCTGGGTCCGCCCACCAACAGTATATTCATTTTATTCATCTCCTACATTTTTATTGGCATTCTCAACCACGGCCCAAGCGGAACCGCAAAAAGCCGGAACGAGATTCCCCCTGTGGCAGAAAAGCGGGATCGCTCCCTTCAAAAAATAGAAAACGGCTGGCATCCCTGTCCCAGACGGCCCCCTCCTTTCCAGACACTCCCCTATGTATTTCCCAGCAAGCCCCGCAGGGGCTCTTCCCGGTCCGCCCGAATGCGGCAGATATACACGACGGAATAAACAGTATGGGACAGCCTTCTT
>OFGD01001401.1_pt1 | contig 12144 bp, 8 predicted proteins | sample 1521671 | NCBI WGS metagenome assembly OFGD01 (sample SAMEA3504114, study PRJEB24116) | mouse gut metagenome | biome: mouse gut; feature: mouse-associated habitat; material: faeces | place: Denmark | collected 2011 | reverse complement strand
TACCTGCCCTACACTGCGCAATGCGATCGTACAGACCAGAGACAGACCCAGAAAGAAATAGGTGATGACCGAATACCGGAAATAGACCGCTCCCATGGAGATGATCGTCGTATCGGTCGTATACATCCGCATGATCACGGACGGGATCGTCAGCGTAGCCACCGCAAAAAGCAGTGCCAGGCCCACCGTCAGCCGAACCATAAGGCAGATCGTCTTTTTCAGCGCCAGAGAGGACTTCTCCGGCTCGGTCTCTTTCATCCCCCAATAGCGCGACACCAGCACCGAGGCTCCCATGCCCAGTCCCATACAGAAAATATGATAGATATTGATAAACTGATTGGCCAGCGAAGTGGCCGACAGCTCCTGCTCTCCCAGCGTGCCTACCATGATCGTGTCCAGCATGTTGACGCCGATCGTGATCAGGCTCTGCAGGGAGATGGGCAGCGCCAGCAGAAGCACTTTCTTATAGAATTTGTGATCCGATAGAAAAACAGTCTTAAGTAATTTCATAAAGCATTTGTTCCCACTTAACCATACTGTCTTATAAAGAATATGTTATGACAGCAGCATCTTCTCTATGACACACGTATGTTTTCTTTTGTCATTCTCCACGTTGTAACTGATTCCCACAAGCAGGACATCTTTGCCATATCCCTGCAATGCATCCGGATATCGCTTTTCTTTTATCTGCCTGACAGCGGTGGCAGCGTTTTTATTCCACTTTAATTCCACCACCAGCGCAGGTTTATTCACATTTCGTTTAGGCAGATACACCACATCTGCATAACCAATTCCAGATGGCAATTCCTGTACATCCATATACTCTTCCATACAGCTGATATATGCAAACCGTATCACACTTCTGAGCGCCTGTTCATTGTTATAAAAAGTAGGTGCTGTCGATGCACTGTGGAATTTCTCTATTGCTGTCGCAACATTTTCTGCATCCATCACCAATGTATCATACAGCAGCTTGTCAGACGATGCGAGCAATTCCGCTATCTCCTTATGTTTTCCATGCCGCACTGCCCTAATAAACTCCTGCCGCACCTCTTCATTGGGTATATAGACTGACTTTGAAGATATCTCATAGGCCAAATATCCCAAATGCACCAATAGCGTCAGCACATCATCCTTACTGTTAATACTCGTCAAGTCATTTTGAAAAGTCCTGATGTCAATCGGATAACGCTCTCCGCCAAGCATGGACACAATCGCCTGTTTTAGCCCGTCTAGATCCATATCAATATAGAGTTTCAAGGATTCATAAGTTTCCGTCTCTGTCCAATACGTTCCGAATTCGCCGTTTTGCATCACCTGTACAATGGCATTTGGATTATAAATAGATTCTGCCCCGCTAAAAGAATAACCGTCATACCATTTTTTTGTTTCTGCGAAATCCATATCATATGTCTTACACAGCGCTCTTGCCTCCGGCTCGGTAAAACCCGTATACTTTGCAAGTTTTTTCGGAGATGTCATGGTATATTCCCTGAAATCGGTCATGGCAGACTGTGTGCCGTACTTCTTAATCGGTAAGATTCCTGTCATATAAGCAGCCTCTATCATTCCATCTGTAAGGCTGCTCTTAAACAATCCCCGCAGTAATTGAATGTACTCTTTTTGCAGAGCATCGTTCTCTTTCGATTCACGGAATAATGCATCCCATTCATCTACAATGATGATAAATTTACTCCCTGTCCGTTGGCTGATTTTGGAAATTGCCAGCGGAAGAGAAGTCATATTACTCAAATCCGGATATTCCCCGGCCAGCTCTTCTATGACCTGTTCCTGAATATATTCAACAATATTCCTGCCTTTTTCACATATAGAGAGAAACCATGTAATATCCAGATAAATAACATCATATTTGTTCAAATTCTTTTCAAAAGAAGAATCCCCTGCTATCTCTAAATCTTCAAACAACGCCCTTGAATCGCAGCTTTTATCATAATACGCGCAGAGCATCTTTGTAGCAAAAGACTTTCCAAACCTCCGCGGGCGGCTTACGCAAGTAAGTTTCTCCGATGTACCCAATGTTCTGTTCATATAGGAAATAAGGCCTGTTTTGTCTACATAAAGACCCTTTCTAATCGACACGAATCCGTCATTTCCCAAATTCAAATACATCCCCATAGTCCGCATATCTCCCTTCAAAGGCTGGTAATCTCATATTATCATGCAAACATTTTTTTCGCAAGCCAGTATATAATACCACGCATCAGGCATTTGCCATCAAATCGATATAAGTTATGAAATTGTCAAGGTTCAAATCATCTATCTCTCAACCAAATATAAGGTAATTGCCATGCTCTATATCAAATAACATTCCGGCTCATTCAATATGATATCCGTAATCCCCTGCTGCTCCAAAGCCTCCATATTAAGCTTTGTCCCCGTAGTTTTCTCCGGATAGAGATGTCCTCCCATCCATGCCCTCACGGGATAATCCCCAAGCTCTTCCCTCGGCAAATCCATCGCCCTCCAAAATGGATGAAGGGCATCCGCACCCACTCCTCTTAACTTGTACAGGCAGTCGGACACCTTCGAGTCCAGCATCCCTAACTCCGCATCCGGCTCCAGCCTCCGCATCTTCACCAAAGACTTTGCAGAGAACGAAGAATACAAAACCTGTCTCTCCAATCCTCTCCGCCGAATTAATTCCACAATCTTTTCTTCCATACCGTCATAGGAATACACACCGTTCTTTAATTCTATATTCAGCCTTAATCCGACCCTTAAATCCGGCTCCAGCAAATCCAGCACTTCTGTAATCGTCGGAATCTGCTGGCTTTTAGACTCACCCGCATAGATATGGAGCCTTCGGATTTCCGAAAGCGTGTAATCCCTTACAAAGCCAATCCCTTCTGTCGTCCTGTCCACTCTCTCATCATGGATGACCACCATCTCCCCATCCTTTGTCAACTGGATGTCCAGCTCAATCCCTGTTAAGCCTTTTACTGCCGCCGCTTTTTCAAATGCAAGCAGCGTATTCTCAGGATACCGCTGGCTGCATCCTCTGTGTGCCCATAGTTTCACTCTATCGCCCTTCCTGTCTGAGGAATCTTTCCATAATATCCGCCATTGCGATGGAATCTCCCCTCGTCAGTTTGAAATCACTGTTGTTTCTTCCATTTATCATATTTACGAAATCTTTAATCTCATATCGAAGCCCGTCTTTTAAGAACCGCTCTGAATATTTGTCAACCCTGGACGGGTCTTCATAATGCACTTCGAAATATGTTGTCTTCCACCAGGGCGCTTCCGCCACGATATATCCTTCCGTTCCGGCTATCAAAAGCCTTCCCTCTGATTTCACCCCAAGCCCGCAAGTTGCCGTCGCGATTCCGCGCGGAAAGACAAATGATGCTTTAGTGAAGATATCCAGCCCGTCACCGTTATGTACCGCATCAAATCGGACGTCTTCATATTTATGACCAAAAAGCTTTATAATCGGCAGCATACAGTAACTGCCAAGCTCCGTAAAACTGCCGCCATATTTTTTATCCGTAAGCTCCCGGTTCGATACGCTCTCAAGCTTGGTAAAACATGCGTCCACATACCGTACGCTCCCGATGACTCCGCTGCCCGCAATCCCTAAAAGCTTTTCGAACCCAGGGCAATATGCTGTCTTTATCCCTTCCATGAGGATAAGCCCCCGCTCCTTCGCATACGCGAATAGTTCTTCTGCTCCCGCCTTCTCAAGAGCAATCGGTTTCTCGCACAGCACATGTTTTCCCCTCTCAAGCGCCGCCTTCACATATCCATAATGGGTCTCATGGGGCGATGCCACATACACGGCATCTACATCCTGATAAAAGGCTTCTGCATTACTGTACGCCTCTATCTCCCACTTCTCCGCAAAGTTTTCAGCGCTTTCCCTGTGCGGATTATATACGGCCTGCGTACTCACGCCGCTCACAAGTTTCGCCTCCGGCACAAAACGGTTGGCAATCCTGCCGGTTCCGACAACGCCGATGCGCTGAATATGCTGACGCTGCTCCCTGAGCATCGTACTGGAGATATTCTTTGTCCTTTCCAGATAAACTACATCGCAGTAATCACCGATATAGTCAAAGACTCCCACCCAGTCAGAACCGACCGTGAAGATATCGATATGGTACTTCTGAATGTCACTAATCTTCTGTCCCAATGTCTCTTCAATGATAATTTCATCCACAAATCCAGTTTTTCTCACATTTTCCATACGGACAGGAAGAGAATCTACGACGTTGAGCTTTCCTCTCTCCATATCGTATTTTTCTGTCGTCACGCCGACGATCAGATAGTCGCCCAGTGCCTTCGCCCTCTCAAGCAGACGGTAATGCCCCTCATGGAAAAGGTCGAAAGTTCCATATGTAATTACCTTTGTCATGATTTCTTCCCTTTCACAAACTCATATACACTCCTGCCGCATGTTCCATTCGTATTGGCATTTATCTTCGCAAATGCTTTTAACTGCCTCTCTTTATCAAACTGATTCCCGGTTATATTATCATCAAGCAGGTCTTTCAGGGAGTTGAATGCGCTTTCTTTCAAGCAGTACTGCATCCACTCAGATTCCTCCGCAAACCCCGGTTCCTGTTTTATCAAATCATCATAGTCGTATGTAATTGGAACTTCCTTATACTCTTTCGTATCAATGTTGACATCAAAAAGCTTTCGCCCCGGCGTATCCCATATCATGCAGTCCGCATTTCCCCTCTGGGAAAGCGGAATCATAAAACCGCCCTGGCTCCATGACATGAAATATTCGTTCTTTCCAGCACTTTCCAATTGCATCGGTGGTTCCCACTTTTTCATTTCCCCGGTTTCTCTGTCGAGGGAAAGATACATATTTCCCCAATATGGAGAGAGTACAATATTTTCTCTGCCATCTTGCTTAGAAATCACGATATTTCCAAAGGGCCTTTCATTGCATTCGATTCCCTGGGGCAGCCTGACAGAACGGAAATCCAGCGGAAAGTCTCCGTATTCCTTTACTTCCCCCGTCTTTGGTTTCCAACACGTTATCACCATCCCGTTCAGCGGCAGGAGCCATAAGCTTTCTCCGTCAGGCACTATCGTCATCGTTCCCAGATTGCTGGCCGAATGGCTGCTCATGATCTTCCCTTCCATCGTGTCAACGTCTACGAACAGGAACTGACTGTCCTCAGGAGAGCCAAAAACCAGCTCATTCCCATACTGGATCATGCCGCCTCTGCGCCATTCTCCTCCTATGTTCCTCACCCAGAACTGCTGTATGCCGTTTATATATCCGATTTTTTCCGTTTTCATATCATACCGGATAAGCTGTGAATTCCGGAACGGTAACAGGAAAAGATATCTTTCATTATACCAAAAGCCTGAAAATGCTCCCCTTTGCCCAAACTCTACCTTCAGTTCGACTTTCTTTATCTTCTTATCCTTAATGATCAATAAATGATGAGCATTTCCCGGAACCACATATATTTTACCTTTAATCTCAACTGCGCGAGTATAATAACCGCCCCCGGAATAGCCGATCCCAAGATCCATGTAAAACTTATACCAGAAATCATCATTTTCGGAAAACCACAGCTGATTATCCCTGACCTGATATCTAGTTCTTCCCCGAACATCCATATATGGGCACGCAATCTTTTCTCCCCGCCAGTCATTTTCATCGGGAAGTGCATGAATATTATTGTTCAGGATAAACAGCGGTTTCCCCGCCACCCCGAACAACGACGTGACGCTTGTCCCGGAATCGCCTATGTAGACGTCGCAGAGCGCTATCGTATCTTCGATGTCAGGAGTCAAATCCAGGATGCCGAACCCTTCTTCGATAAACCTGTTCTTCAGCTTGTCATATAACGGCTTGTATTCTTTCCGCATAGAGGCAAAGGTGGACTCAAGCAGCGGGTGCGGCCTCCAAAGGAGGCATGCGTCCTCCCGCCCCCGGAATATGTCAAATACATACTCCATCTTTTTCAGAAAAGCTTCTGTATTTCCTAACATTCCGTTTATGCTTGTATTATAAAAATACACCTTTTTTCCCGCCATCTTTTCACGCCATTCTTCCGGCGGCTCCGGCAGATTCTGGCATTTATGTATGACGCTGTCAAACTTTGGAGAACCCAGCGGAAGAAACTTTTCATCCGGAATCCCCGGATCGAAAAACTTTCTGTACTTCTCCGACTGTATCACAATATAATCCGCATTCATATATGCCGGACACAGCACCTGTCCTTCACTCATACCGCCTGTTGTAGAATAATAAGGTATATATACTAAACAGTCTGTAAACTTTTTCAGATTTTCTGAATAAAAAAACGGATGTACGCTTGTAACATAATTCATATTATCATATGGATTATGTATGAATATCATATCCGGGCGGTGCGCGTCGAAATCAAACCCCTCATATTTTATTATCGGCACATACTCAGGATAACTTGCGCCTTCATAATGCATTTCTTTAAAACTTCCATCCGGGTTCCTGTCATAATATGGAACCGGAATTACATAAGCGTCACAATCCGGGTCTGCATCCGCCGCTTTCCAGACGCTCTCCAGCGAATCCCACATAGACGCTTTGTAAGGCAAAAACACGGCCTCCCGCCTGTACCTGATATCATTCCTGACACTGTTTTCCACTTTTACAATTGACTTGTTTAACAGCTTGTATATTTTGTTGGGATTGACTTCAGGATTTTGCGACACCACTTCATATGCCTGATAAGCCGACTCGCAGTATTCCTCCAGGCACAGCACGGTGCGGAAGCCTTCGCCCTCCGAATCTTCAATCACGCCTCCCAGCTCAATGGCTTTCTGCTGGCAAAGGGCAAGTGCATCCATTACGGCTTGCTGCATACTTTGTCCACAGCCCTTTTTAATCTCTTTATGAATTTCCGATATTCCACTTAATAATTCTTCTACCTGTCTTTTCTGGGCTTTTCTCATGTCTTATACCCTTTCCGTTTTCCCGAATATAAATATAGTTTTCTACACAAAAAATAGGCTCAATAAATATGATTTCCATATCTATCAAGTCAAAACAGTCTGCCTTTCTTAAGTACAAAACAAGTATAGTTCATCTCATAAAATATGTCAAGGTTATCCGCTTACAGCGAGGAACTCCGCCCTCCCATGCAGCCTTCCTTTTGACTCTGCCGGGAAAAATATGCAATCCCCCTTAAAATAAGGGAAAGGTTCATTTTCCCCGCAAAAAACCGATCCGCAGCCGCCGATGCAAAGCAGCACTCTAAAGGAAATGCTGTCTGCCTGATATTCCACTAATTCCCTGCACCGCTCTGTATTAAGGAGCATCCTCTGCACTTCAAAATGGCTGCACCTGCACAAAAGCTCAAACGCGCAGCCAGGCTTGTATCTCAATACACGCAAGGGCTGCCTTGGCTCCTCATTCCCGCCTAAATCCGCCACATCCAACGCCTTGTCTATATGCAGCTCCCTCTTTTTCCCATCCCTTTCCACGCGGCCATAATCATACAGGCGGTAAGTAAGGTTGGAGCTTTCCTGTATCTCTGCGATAAGCGCTCCTGCCCCGATTGCATGAACCTTGCCCGCCGGAATATAGAACACATCATCCTTTTTAACCGGAACACGCAGCAAATGTTTCTCTATGCTCCCCCGTTCGATGCTGCGCCTCAGTTTCTCCCTGTCAACCGCATGGTGAAAGCCGTACAAGAGCGCAGCGTCCTTTGCAGCGTCGAGCACATACCACATCTCGTTTTTCCCGCGTTGTCCATTCTCATGAGAAAGCGCATACGCATCATCAGGATGCACCTGTACAGACAGATCTTTTTTCGCGTCAATCAGCTTAATCAGTATCGGCAGCCCGCCCGGTTCCGGGTGCGTACCCAGATACGAAGGATGCGCTGCCAGCACTTCTGAGAGCAGCGCTCCTTTATGCCTGCCGCTTGCCACTGTGCTGACGCCGTCCGGATGAGTGGAGCATTCCCACGTTTCCGCCAAAGGCTCCATATCAATATTCTTGGCAAAATCATCATTCAGCCTCGTACCGCCCCACAGATAATCCTTGGCTGCCGGCTTTAAGAGGAATGGTTCGTTAATCAAACGGGTATTTTTGTTTATCATCTACACTAATCTCCTTGCCAAGCTGCACTTCTATAAGCTTAAGCTTTGTGTCCGCAATAACCGTATGGCGACATCCTGCCTGCATGGCAACCACATCTCCCACTGTCACTTTTTGTTCCATGCCGTCAACAATCGTACGTCCTTCCCCGCTGATGACCGTCCACACCTCATCCCGGTTCCTATGGCTGTGATAGTTCATCCGGCATCCCGGGTTCAATGTTACCTTGATAGTCATGCTCTCATTTTCCACGTCAAGAACACGAAAGCTCCCCCAGGATTTTTCCGCGAACATCACCTGCCGGCTAATCTCCTCAATGTAAGGTTTTATATAGCTGGACTGTTTCTTGTCGGAAACAAGGATTCCCTCCGGGGACACAGATATGACAACATCCGAGAGACCCATAGCTAATATCGGCACATTCAGCTCGTTAATAACATGCACATTCTGGCAGGTATTTCCTATGATCGCATTTCCTACACTGTTTTCCCCCATCGCTTCTGTCAGCGTATTCCATGTACCCAGATCCTTCCACTGCCCCTCATAACGCATTACCTGGATGTTCTCTTCGTTTTCCACTACCGCATAGTCAAAGCTGATTCTGTTAAGTTCACCGTACTTTTCAAAAAGGTCAGCATAATCTTCAAAGTCAATAAGCTCATGCGCCTTATCCAGCATATAATTCAATCTACAGGCAAATACACCCCCGTTCCAAAGAGCCCCCTGGGCAATGTACTCCTGTGCGGTTTTTTCATCCGGCTTTTCCTTAAAAGCGGACACCTTGCTGATACGGCTTTCATCTGCCGGAATAATATATCCATATTTTTCGCTTGGATATGTAGGTTCGATTCCCATTAACACAAGATTTGATTCTCCCTTTGCCGCCTGTCTCCCCAATTCCTCTATCGTCTTAAAATAACCGTCCTCTACATATGGATCTACAGGACATATTACGACAGGCTCATCCCCTGATACACCCATAACATCATGCAAATATGCCGACGCAAGGGCAATCGCCGGAAAGGTGTCGCGTCTGCATGGTTCCACGGAGATTCCTATATTCTCCCCAAGCTGATTTCGGATTGACGATATCTGAGCCTTCGACGTAGCAATCGTTACATTCGCTTCCGGGTCTGCCTGTTTTATCTGCCGGTATACCCTTTGCAGCATAGATTCATAACCGCCATCCTCTGTTTTAAATATCTTGATAAACTGCTTTGACCGGATGTCATTGGACAGAGGCCAAAGACGCTTGCCGGAGCCGCCCGACAGCAGAACAATATTCATCGCTTTCTCCCTACCTTTCAACCCTTGCTGTATGATTTAAGAAATCTTCGTAACTAAGCCGGATTCCCTCCTCAAGCTCCGTCCGGTATCTCCAGCCAAGATTCCCGGCCTTTCTGACATCCAAAAGCTTTCTCGGGGTTCCGTTTGGCTTGCTTGCATCCCACAAAATCCGCCCCTTAAAACCTACCGTCTTTGCCACAAGCTCCGCTAAAGCTTTAACCGTAATCTCCTTTCCCGTTCCCGCATTTACCGTTTCATTTCCGCTGTAATGATTCATCAGAAATACGCACAGGTCTGCAAGGTCGTCTACATAAAGAAATTCCCGCAAGGGACTCCCGTCCCCCCAGCATGTAACAGAAGGACGCCCCGCCTCCTTCGCCTCATGGAATCTTCGAATCATAGCAGGAAGTACATGGGAATGTGTCGGATGGTAATTGTCATTCGGGCCGTATAAGTTTGTTGGCATAACGGATATGTAATCCGTACCATACTGCCTGTTCAGGAACTCGCAATATTTCAGGCCGCTTATCTTAGCCAACGCATACGCCTCATTCGTTTTTTCCAGTTCCGATGTCAAAAGGCAGCTCTCCGCCATCGGCTGCGGCGCCATCCTCGGATAAATGCAGGAGCTGCCTAAAAATTCCAGCTTTTTACAGCCATTTTCCCACGCAGAGTGGATGACGTTCATCTCAAGAACCATATTATCATACATAAAATCCGCCGGAGCACTGTTGTTTGCCTCAATCCCCCCTACTCTGGCAGCCGCAAGGAACACATACTCCGGTCTTTCTTCTTCAAAAAACTTCTCCACTTCCCCCTGCCTGCAAAGGTTGAGTTCCGCATGGGTGCGGACAATAATATTTTCATACCCCTGCCGTTTAAGTTCTCTTACTATCGCAGACCCAACCATCCCGAGGTGTCCTGCCACATATATTTTCGCATTCTTCTCCATCATGATATCAATACCCCTTCTGCATTTTGCGCCTCCGCAGCCATGTCATGCTCTACCATAAGCTTTACAAGCTCCTCGAAACTGGTCTTCGTCGGATTCCACCCAAGCTCCCTCTTTGCTTTACCGGGGTCTCCCAAAAGATTGACTACATCCGTAGGACGGTAAAACTCGGGGCTAACCTCAACAAGCACCCTCCCTGTTTCTTTGTCTGTTCCCTTCTCATCTATGCCCTTCCCTGCAAATTCAAGCTCAATACCGGCATAATGAAACGCCAGCCTGCAAAATTCGCGGACAGAATGCTGCTCTCCCGTAGCGATGACAAAATCTTCCGGTTTATCATTCTGGAGAATGAGCCACATGCACTCAACATAATCCTTTGCGTAACCCCAGTCGCGCAAAGAATCCAGGTTTCCCAGATACAGCTTGTCCTGCTTGCCCTGGCTGATGCGCGCAGATTGCCCAGATACAATTTCTCCTGATGCCCTGCTAAAATCTCTGCCAAAGTCCTGGTAATTTTTCTCGTTACAAAGGTTTCTCCTCTCCGTTCCGATTCATGGTTAAAAAGAATCCCCGAGCAGCAGAACATATGATATGCCTCCCGATACTCTTTTGTAATCCAGAACCCGTACTGTTTAGCTGCAGCGTATGGACTGTATGGGTGAAACGGCGTATCCTCGTTTTGCGGCACTTCCTCTACTTTGCCGAAAAGTTCTGAAGTAGATGCCTGGTAAATACGGCATTTATCCCCTAAACCGCATAGCCGGACCGCCTCCAGGATACGCAATACTCCTATGGCATCTACATCTGCCGTAAACTCCGGAACATCAAAGCTCACCTGTACATGGCTCTGAGCCGCAAGGTTATAGATTTCATCCGGCCGGACGGTACTGATAACAGACATAATGCTCATAGAATCTCCCATGTCTCCGTAATGCAGGCGGAAATTCGGCTCATCCTGAATGTGTGAAATCCTTTCATGATAATCCACCGAGCTGCGCCTGAGCATCCCGTGTACCTCGTATCCCTTCTCCAAAAGAAACTCCGCCAAATATGAGCCGTCCTGCCCTGTAACTCCTGTAATCAACGCTTTTCTCATCTCCGTACCCCTTCCCGTTTATTCATCAAATATATCCATTAAATACGTTAATCAAATGTCCAGGAATAAAATGTAATCCCTAAATATGCAAAAATATTTTACCATGGAGAGCTATGTCATTGACATTCACAATATTGGCATTCTCTTGCACAATATTGGCATTTCTGTTATGATAGGGTACAAATAGATGAAACAAATGGATAGGAAACGGAGCAGAACAATGATAAAAGATAACACTCCCCTTTTTCACGGAGATATCATAGAAGGAAACCGCATTCTCTATACAGCCTCCCCTTTCGCAAAAGGAAATCTTACTTATTTACAGGAAGTTGGCTACCTTAAAGCAAGAAAACCTCATATAAGCAGCCGTTCCTATCTGCCTTCCTATCTATTCTTCCTTGTTCTTTCAGGCTCCGGAACACTCGACTATCAAGGGGAGCATTATAAATTATCTGAAAATGACTGTGTATTTATCGACTGCACAAAGCCTTATTCCCACAATACATCTGATGACTTATGGCAAATTGCATGGATTCATTTTAACGGCCCCACTATGCCCGGAATCTATACAAAATACCAGGAACGCGGCGGACTTCCTGTCTTTTATCCCAAACAGCAAAGCAATTTTGACGCTCTGTATGCGTCGCTGAAAGATATATATAATATAGCAGATTCTTCCGATTATATAAGAGACATGAAAATTAATGACAGAATCGCCAAACTGCTTTCTCT
>OFGD01001396.1_pt1 | contig 12193 bp, 9 predicted proteins | sample 1521671 | NCBI WGS metagenome assembly OFGD01 (sample SAMEA3504114, study PRJEB24116) | mouse gut metagenome | biome: mouse gut; feature: mouse-associated habitat; material: faeces | place: Denmark | collected 2011 | reverse complement strand
TTCGGCGCGTAAGTGCTGACATAATTATTATATACTGTATTTAAGACGGGTCCCATTGTCAGGCCTCCTTTCCTCACAGGTATCCATTCTGGCAATCCGTTGCCATTTTTTATAATATCGGACAGAACCTGCGTTTTTTTAATAGCATTCTTGATAAATTCTTCATGAATTCCTGAAAAACAGGAGACAGGGGCGCAGGAGGCGCGGCCGCCGCTATAGACACGGCGGAAAACCTCCCGATGGCACGGCGAAATGACCCGGCAAAACCGCGAAAAAACAGTTGACGCGGCCCGATTTCTATGATATAGTAGGGAAACGAGATAAGGTTTTAGGTCTTTTTTTTATGCTTAAAAAGAACGGTGAGTTCAAAGAATACGTGGAGGTAGCAAAATGCGTACAAAAATCACTTTAGCCTGCACCGAGTGCAAGCAGCGTAACTACAATACGACCAAGGAGAAGAAGCTCCACCCTGAGAGAATGGAAATCAGAAAGTATTGCAGGTTCTGCAGGAAACACACCCCCCACAAGGAGACGAAGTAATTCACTCATTTCACAGAGCAGTGGAAAGGTATGGTAAAAATGGGAGATTCTGCGGAGAAGAAGGCGGGGCCCGGTTTTTTTAAAGGAGTCAGCGCTGAGTTTAAAAAAATTATGTGGCCGGACAGGCAGGCTACCGTGAAGCAGTCCATTGCGGTGGTTGCAATCTCGGTGGTTGTGGGGGTGATCATAGCGCTGCTGGACTATGTGGTGCTGAATGGCGTGAACTTCCTTACATCAATTTAGGGCGAGGGTGATCGTATGGCAGAGGCAAAATGGTATGTGGTTCATACCTACTCAGGATATGAAAACAAGGTCAAAGCCAATATTGAGAAGACCATTGAGAACAATAAGCATCTTGCGGAGCAGATCCTGGAAGTACGGGTTCCCCTGCAGGATGTGGTAGAGCTGAAGAACGGCGCCAGGAAGACAGTCCAGAAGAAGATGTTTCCGGGGTATGTGCTCCTGAACATGGAAATGAATGACGATACATGGTATGTTGTACGCAATACCCGGGGCGTCACGGGCTTTGTAGGCCCGGGGAGCAAGCCCGTACCCCTGACGGAGGCCGAGATGAAGCCTCTGGGCATCAAGATTGAAAATGTCTCCGTGGATTTTGGGGAAGGGGACAGCATTTCTGTGGTGGCAGGCATCTGGAAAGATACCATCGGTATCGTGCAGAAGCTTGACTACAGCAAACAGACAGCCACCATCAATGTGGAGCTCTTTGGCAGGGAGACCCCTGTGGAGATCAGCTTTGCGGAGGTCAGGAAGCTGTAGGTTTGATCCAAAAGGTATTTTCCGCCGGTCAGTCAGGTGCCTCCGTTTCAGGCAGCCTGGAGAGGGCGTTTCGCGGGGGCCGTCGGGTGTTTCCCGCAGAGGGCGGTTGAATACATGTAAGTGGGAGCAGGTCCTGCTCTTGGCAGCCTGCGCCGGAGTGCCGCAGCCCGGCTGCGGTTTACCACAATTTTAGGAGGTGCCAAAATGGCAAAGAAAGTAACTGGTTATATTAAATTGCAGATTCCCGCCGGCAAGGCCACACCGGCTCCGCCCGTGGGTCCTGCACTGGGACAGCATGGTGTCAACATTGTGGAATTCACAAAGCAGTTCAACGCCAGGACTGCGGACAAGGGTGATGTCATCATCCCTGTGGTGATCACGGTATATGCGGACAGGTCCTTTAGTTTCATTACCAAGACCCCGCCCGCCGCAGTGCTGCTGAAGAAGGCCTGCAACCTGAAGTCCGGGTCTGCGGTGCCTAACAAGACAAAAGTTGCCTCCATCTCCAAGGCAAAGCTGAAGGAGATCGCGGAGCTGAAGCTGCCGGATCTGAATGCGGCAAGCGTGGAGGCGGCCATGAGCATGATAGCGGGCACTGCGCGCAGCATGGGCATTACGGTGGAAGACTGATAGTAAATTGGGAGACAACAGCAAGGTTGTCGCTTGAACCTAGGAGGTAGGATAATGAAACATGGTAAGAAATATGTGGAGGCCGCGAAGCTGGTAGACCGCATGGCATTCTACGAGCCGGATGAAGCCATTTCTCTGGTAAAGAAGGCAGCACCTGCAAAGTTTGACGAGACCGTGGAAGTGCATATCAGAACAGGATGCGACGGAAGGCATGCGGAGCAGCAGATCAGGGGCGCGGTAGTGCTTCCAAACGGAACAGGTAAGACCGTGAGAGTTCTGGTATTTGCCAAGGGTGATAAACTCAACGAGGCAGAGGCGGCAGGGGCCGATTTTGTGGGCGGCGACGAGCTGATCCCCAAGATCCAGAACGACGGATGGCTTGACTTTGACGTGGTGGTTGCAACTCCCGACATGATGGGCGTGGTGGGACGTCTGGGTAAGATCCTGGGACCCAAGGGCCTGATGCCCAACCCCAAGGCGGGAACTGTCACCATGGACGTGACAAAGGCGGTGAAGGATATCAAAGCCGGTAAGATTGAGTACAGGCTTGACAAGACCAACATCATCCATGTGCCTATTGGAAAGGTGTCCTTCACGGACGAGGCTCTGCAGGAGAACTTTAACACCCTTATGGATGCCATCACAAAGGCAAGGCCCAGCGCGGTGAAGGGACAGTTCCTCAGGAGCATCACCATGACCAGCACCATGGGTCCCGGCGTTAAGCTCAATGTGGCAAAATATTAGGTTGACTTATTCGGAAAGCCAGTGTAAAATAAATAAGCGTAAAAGAAGCCGAAGACAGCAGGTGCAGGAGGATTTTTGGGGAAAGGTTTTCTCAGAAGGTCCGGCCGCGTAAGTCCTGCCGAGGAGTAGACGGGGAGCATTCCCCGGGGAAGATTCCCCCAGTGATTTTTGTCATCTGGAAATCCCTCTGTGCCTTGGCCCAGGGGGATTTTTTAGGGATACGGCTTTATTATTCTATAAGGAGGTAAAAAAATGGCAAAGGTTGAGTTAAAGAAGCCCATTGTGGATGAGATTGCTGCCTGCGTCAAGGATGCTCAGTCCGTTGTGGTTGTAGATTACCGTGGACTGACAGTTGAGCAGGACACCAAGCTGCGCAAGAATCTGCGTGAAGCGGGGATCACCTACAAGGTGTATAAGAACACCCTGATGAATTTTGCATTCAAGGGTACAGAGTTTGAAGGCTTGGCTCCCTATTTGGAAGGCCCCAGCGCAGTGGCTGTGTCCAAAGATGACGCCACAGCTCCCGCCAGGATCCTGTCTGAGTTTGCCAAGACGGCAGACAAGCTGGAGATCAAGGCCGGCGTGGTGGAAGGCACCGTGTTCGACGCTGCAGGGATGGCGGCTATCGCAAGCATTCCGTCCAGAGAGGTCCTTATTTCCAAACTGCTGGGAAGCCTGCAGAGTCCTATTACCAATTTTGCCCGTGTCATGAACCAGCTGGCTGAAAAGCGCGGCGGCGGAGCAGAGGCGGCAGAGTAAAGAAAGTTTCAACATACAAATTTAAATGGAGGGTTTAAAAATGGCGAAGATGACAGCTCAGGAATTGATTGATGCAATCAAGGAGATGACCGTATTAGAGTTAAATGATCTGGTAAAGGCCTGCGAGGAAGAATTCGGCGTATCCGCTGCCGCAGGTGTAGTGGTGGCTGCTGCAGGCCCTGCTGCTGAAGTAGAGGAGCAGACTGAGTTCAATGTAGAGCTCACCGAGATCGGCGCAGAGAAGGTTAAGGTTATCAAGGTGGTACGTGAGATCACCGGACTTGGCCTGAAGGAAGCTAAGGATACAGTTGACGGCGCTCCCAAGGTGATCAAGGAAGGCGTTTCCAAGGAAGAGGCCGAGGAGATGAAGAAGAAGCTGGAAGAAGTGGGCGCAAAAGTGACCCTGAAGTAAATACAAGCTTCATACGAAAGGCCCTTTGGGCTGCGGATCATAAAACGGGACAGTTCCTGGACGACGGGGACCGTCCCGCTTTCTTAGTTTTTACTTTCTTAATTTTTCCGGAAATCTGCTTGACCTTATTTCCAGTTTGTGCTAATATGGATAGTGCATTATTGTGCAGAGCTATACCTATTTTTATGTAAGCAGAGAACTGTTTATAAATAATACTGCAGCGGCCTATAAACGATTCCAAGTGTAGCTGAAACAGACAGCCGGGGCTATACTGGGTTTCTGTTTCTGCATATGGGCATAAAAATAGGTGGATATTATGTCCGGCGCCGGGCATAAGGAAGTGTCTCCAAATGACTGATACAATTTGTTCAGGAAAGATGTGAAACAAGTTGTATCAGTTATTTTCCGACAATTCCTAAGTCAGAAAGAACGGGGTGAAATGTCAATGGAGAAAAACAGAATACGTCCAATTGCCGGTACCAAAGTTGCGCGTATGAGTTATGCACGGCAAAAAGAGGTTTTGGAGATGCCCAACCTGATTGAAGTCCAGAAGGATTCCTATCAGTGGTTTCTTGACGAGGGTCTGCGGGAGGCTTTCGACGATATCTCCCCTATTGCAGATTACAGCGGTTCCCTGAGCCTTGAATTTGTCGACTTTGAACTGTGCAGAAACGACGTGAAATATTCTATTGAGGAATGCAAGGAGAGAGATGCCACCTATGCGGCCCCTTTGACGGTGACAGTCCGCCTGTATAACAAGGAGAAGGAAGAGATCAGCGAACATAAGATTTTTATGGGCGACCTTCCTTTGATGACGGAAACAGGGACATTTGTGATAAATGGGGCAGAGCGCGTCATTGTCAGCCAGCTGGTGCGTTCTCCCGGCATTTACTATGCCATAGGCCATGACAAGATCGGTAAAAGGCTCTACTCCTGTACGGTGATTCCCAACAGAGGAGCCTGGCTTGAGTATGAGACTGACTCCAATGATGTGTTCTATGTGCGTGTGGACAGAACTCGTAAGGTGCCCGTGACCGTTCTGATCCGTGCTCTGGGCATTGGCAGCAACGATGAGATCAGGGAAGTGTTCGGGGAGGAGCCTAAGATTGAGGCCAGTTTTGCCAAGGACACTTCGGAGAATTATCAGGAAGGCCTTCTGGAGCTGTACAAGAAGATCCGTCCCGGTGAGCCTTTGAGCGTGGAGAGCGCTGAGAGTTTGATCAATGCCATGTTCTTTGACCCCCGCAGGTATGACCTGGCCAAGGTGGGAAGATATAAATTTAACAAGAAGCTGGCTCTCCGCAACCGGATCCGTCACCAGGTTCTGGCCTCTGATGCGGTGGATCCTCAGACGGGAGAGATCCTGGCGGCGGCGGGCACAAAGATTACAGCGGAGCTGGCAGATGCCATTCAGAACGCTGCCGTTCCTTTTGTATACATCCAGACAGAGGAGAAGAACGTAAAGGTTCTCTCCAATATGATGGTGGATCTGACCAGTTATGTGGACTGCAGCCCCAAGGATTTCGGCATCCATGAGAAAGTTTACTTCCCGGTGCTGGCCAGGATTCTGGAGGAGTTCTCCGATGATCCGGAGAAGCTGGCCGAGGCCATCAAGAAGAATGCGCATGAGCTGGTGCCCAAACATATCACCAAGGAGGATATTATTGCCTCCATCAACTATAATATGCACCTGGAGTACGGCCTTGGAAACGATGACGATATCGACCACTTGGGCAACAGGCGCATCAGGGCGGTGGGTGAGCTGCTTCAGAACCAGTACCGCATTGGTCTGTCCAGGATGGAGAGGGTGGTGCGGGAGCGCATGACCACCCATGACGCGGACGATATTTCGCCCCAGGCGCTGATCAATATCAAGCCTGTGACGGCGGCGGTGAAGGAATTTTTCGGATCTTCCCAGCTGTCACAGTTTATGGACCAGAACAATCCACTGGCAGAGCTGACTCACAAGAGGCGTCTCTCCGCTCTGGGCCCGGGAGGACTTTCCAGGGACAGGGCAGGATTTGAGGTCCGGGACGTGCATTATTCCCATTACGGCAGAATGTGCCCCATTGAGACCCCTGAGGGACCCAACATCGGACTGATCAACTCTCTGGCCAGCTATGCCAGGATCAATGAGTATGGATTTGTGGAGGCGCCTTACAGGAAGATTGACAAGACCGATCCGAAAAATCCTGTGGTCACGGACCAGGTGGTCTATATGACCGCGGACGAGGAGGACAATTACCATGTGGCCCAGGCCAGCGAGGCTCTGGACGAGGAGGGACATTTTGTCCGGAATACGGTCTCGGGCCGGTATATGGACGAGACTTCCGAGTATCCCCGCTCCATGTATGACTATATGGACGTGTCGCCCAGGATGGTGTTTTCCGTGGCCACGGCCCTGATTCCTTTCCTTCAGAACGACGACGCGAACAGGGCTCTTATGGGATCCAACATGCAGCGTCAGGCGGTGCCGCTGCTGATCACGGAGGCCCCTGTGGTGGGGACGGGCATGGAGCCCAAGGCGGCGGTGGACTCCGGGGACTGTGTGGTGGCCAAGAAGCCGGGGACCATTGAGTATGTCTCCTCCAATCTGATCCGGATGGTATGCGACGACGGGGAGAAGATGGAATTTCGTCTGACCAAGTTCTCCCGCAGCAACCAGTCCAACTGCTACAACCAGAAGCCCATTGTCTACAAGGGAGATCATGTGGAGAAGGGGCAGGTTATAGCGGACGGTCCTTCCACGGCCATGGGAGAACTTGCTCTGGGCAAGAATCCTCTGATCGGGTTTATGACCTGGGAGGGATATAACTACGAGGATGCGGTTCTCTTGAGTGAGAGGCTTGTGCAGGATGATGTGTACACTTCCGTCCACATTGAGGAGTATGAGGCGGAGGCCAGGGACACCAAACTGGGGCCGGAGGAGATCACCAGGGACGTGCCCGGCGTGGGCGATGAGGCCTTAAAAGACCTGGATGACAGGGGAATTATCCGCATTGGCGCGGAGGTTCACGCGGGAGATATCCTGGTGGGCAAGGTGACGCCCAAGGGCGAGACAGAGCTGACGGCGGAGGAGAGGCTTCTGAGGGCCATCTTCGGTGAGAAGGCCAGGGAGGTAAGGGACACGTCCCTGAAAGTTCCCCACGGCGAGTACGGTATCGTGGTGGATGCCAAGGTGTTTACCAGGGAGAACAGCGACGAACTCTCCCCTGGGGTGAACCAGGCGGTCAGGATCTACATTGCCCAGAAGAGAAAGCTTTCCGTGGGCGACAAGATGGCAGGACGTCACGGCAACAAGGGTGTGGTTTCCCGTGTGCTGCCGGTGGAAGACATGCCCTATCTGCCCAACGGCCGTCCTCTGGACATCGTGTTGAATCCTCTGGGCGTGCCTTCCCGTATGAACATCGGGCAGGTGCTGGAGATCCATCTGTCCCTGGCGTCCAGGGCCCTGGGCTTCAATGTGGCCACGCCTGTGTTTGACGGCGCCAACGAGGATGACATTATGGACACGCTGGATCTGGCCAACGACTATGTGAATCTGGAGTGGGAAGAGTTTGAGGCAAGGCACAAGGAGGAACTGCTTCCGGAGGTGCTGCAGTACCTGTCCGACAACAGGGATCACAGAGAACTCTGGAAGGGCGTGCCTATCTCCCGGGACGGCAAGGTGCGTCTGCGGGACGGCAGGACGGGAGAATTTTTTGACAGCCCTGTTACCATTGGGCACATGCATTACCTGAAACTGCACCATCTGGTGGACGATAAGATCCATGCCCGTTCCACGGGACCCTACTCCCTGGTGACGCAGCAGCCCCTGGGCGGAAAGGCACAGTTCGGCGGGCAGCGTTTCGGAGAGATGGAGGTGTGGGCCCTGGAGGCTTACGGGGCATCCTACACTCTGCAGGAGATTCTGACGGTGAAGTCCGATGATGTGGTGGGCCGTGTGAAGACCTACGAGGCCATCATCAAGGGGGACAATATTCCGGAACCTGGTATACCCGAATCGTTCAAGGTGCTGCTGAAGGAGCTTCAGGCCCTGGGACTTGACGTGCGTGTGCTTCGGGAGGACCAGACGGAAGTGGAGATTATGGAGACCATCGACTATGGAGATACGGATTACCGTTACGAAATGGGAGATGACCGGAAATATGACGACTACGAGAAGGATTCTCTGGGCAGGATGGGATATCAGGCACAGGAATTTGACAATGAGAGCGGTGAGCTTGTGAGTTCCGAGGACGGTTTTGACGATGATGTGGACGACTATGACGATGAGGATGACGATGCATTTGAATCGGATTCGGAAGGATACGATGGCGATGGGGAATTCTAGTACTCTGTGTCTGAAATAGAGACAGAGTGCCGGAAGGAACGTCCGCACAGAACATGTCCTTCCCCGGAGAGTGCGGACTGCACCGAAAAATAGAAGGGAGTGCCATTCATGCCAGAAACAAAAAATGAAGCAGCAGCATATCAGCCAATGACATTCGACGCGATCAAAATAGGCTTAGCTTCACCCGATAAAATCCGTGAGTGGTCCCATGGCGAGGTAATGAAGCCTGAGACTATTAACTACAGGACGCTGAAGCCCGAGAGGGACGGTCTGTTCTGCGAGAAGATTTTCGGGCCCAGCAAGGACTGGGAGTGCCACTGCGGTAAATATAAGAAAATCAGATACAAGGGAGTGGTCTGCGACAGGTGCGGCGTGGAAGTCACCAAGTCCAGCGTCCGGAGGGAGCGCATGGGGCATATTGAACTGGCTGCCCCGGTGTCCCATATCTGGTACTTTAAGGGCATTCCAAGCCGTATGGGGCTGATCCTGGACCTGTCTCCCAGGGTTCTGGAAAAAGTGCTGTATTTTGCATCCTATATTGTGCTGGATGAGGGGGAGACCGGCCTTGATTATAAGCAGATACTCTCCGAGAAGGAGTACCAGGACGCAAGGGATACCTATGGCAGCAAGTTCCGCGTGGGCATGGGGGCGGAGGCCATTCAGGAGCTGCTCAGAGCCATTGACCTGGACCAGGAGGCGGATGAGCTGCGGACCGGCCTGCGAGATTCCTCCGGCCAGAAGCGTGCCCGCATCATCAAGAGACTGGAAGTGATTGAGGCCTTCCGGGAGTCGGGCAACCTGCCGGAGTGGATGATCATGGACGCGATCCCTGTGATTCCCCCCGACATCCGTCCGATGGTTCAGCTGGACGGCGGCCGCTTTGCCACCTCGGATCTGAATGACCTTTACCGGAGGATCATCAACAGGAATAATCGTCTGAAGAGACTTTTGGAACTGGGGGCTCCTGACATTATCGTCCGCAACGAGAAGAGAATGCTTCAGGAGGCGGTGGACGCGCTGATTGACAACGGCAGAAGGGGACGTCCTGTGACAGGGCCCGGAAACCGGGCGCTGAAATCCCTCTCCGACATGCTGAAGGGAAAATCCGGCCGTTTCCGCCAGAACCTTCTGGGCAAGCGTGTGGATTATTCCGGTCGTTCCGTTATCGTGGTGGGGCCTGAGCTGAAGATTTACCAGTGCGGTCTGCCCAAGGAGATGGCCATTGAGCTGTTTAAGCCTTTCGTGATGAAGGATCTGGTGACGAAGGGCATCAGCCAGAATATCAAGAATGCAAAGAAGCTGGTTGACAAGATGGATAACCAGGTGTGGGATGTGCTGGAGGAGGTTATCAAAGAGCACCCGGTGATGCTCAACCGCGCCCCCACACTTCACAGGCTGGGCATCCAGGCTTTTGAGCCCATTCTGGTAGAGGGCAAGGCCATCAAGCTCCATCCTCTGGTGTGTACGGCTTTCAACGCGGACTTTGACGGGGATCAGATGGCAGTGCATCTTCCCCTTTCGGTGGAGGCGCAGGCGGAGTGCCGTTTCCTGCTGCTGTCCCCCAACAACCTGCTGAAGCCTTCCGACGGCGGCCCTGTGGCGGTGCCTTCCCAGGACATGGTTCTGGGCATCTATTACCTGACCCAGGAGAGGCCCGGAGCGCTGGGAGAGGGCAGGTACTTTAAAAATGTGAACGAAGCCATTCTGGCTTATGAGAATAAATCCTGTACCCTTCACTCCCGGATCAAGGTGCGCACTTCCAAGAAGAACGCCCAGGGAGAAGTGGTGACGGGAAATGTGGAGTCCACGCTGGGAAGGTTTATCTTCAATGAGATCCTGCCCCAGGACCTGGGCTTTGTAGACAGAAACCTGCCGGAGAATTTCCTTCTGCCCGAGGTGGACTTCCATGTGGACAAGAAGGGATTGAAGCAGATCCTGGAGAAGGTTATCAACACCCATGGAGCTTCCAGAACGGCGGAGGTGCTGGACGATGTAAAGTCCATAGGATATAAGTACTCCACCAGGGCGGCCATGACCGTGTCCATTTCCGATATGACCGTGCCTGCCAAGAAGCCTGAGATGCTGGCTCAGGCCCAGGCTACGGTGGATAAGATCTCCGCCAACTTCCGAAGGGGACTGATCACGGAGGAAGAGCGGTACAGGGCGGTGGTTGAGACCTGGAATGAGACGGACAAAGAGCTGACGGAGGTGCTTCTGTCGGGCCTGGATAAATACAATAATATCTACATGATGGCGGACTCCGGTGCCCGTGGTTCCAACCAGCAGATTAAGCAGCTGGCGGGTATGCGCGGACTGATGGCCGACACCACGGGAAGAACCATAGAGCTGCCCATTAAGTCCAATTTCCGTGAGGGACTGGACGTTCTGGAGTATTTCATGTCCGCTCACGGCGCCCGGAAGGGACTTTCCGACACGGCTCTGCGGACGGCGGACTCGGGTTATCTTACCAGGCGAATGGTGGATGTGTCCCAGGAGCTGAGTATCCGGGAGGTGGACTGCTGTGAGGGCAGAGCAGAGATTCCCGGCATGACGGTGAAGGCTTTTATGGACGGCAAGGAGACCATTGAGGGCCTGAAGGACAGGATCACAGGGAGATATTCCTGTGAGGACATTTATGACAGGAACGGGGAGCTGATTGTAAAGCATAACCATATGATCACACCCAGCCGGGCGGCAAGAATCCTGAGTGTGGGAGTGGACGAGAAGGGCGGGCCCATTGAGGCAGTGAAAATCCGCAACATTCTCACCTGCCGTTCCCACGTGGGAATCTGTGCCAAGTGCTATGGGGCCAATATGGCCACCGGGGAGGCAGTGCAGGTGGGAGAGGCAGTGGGAATCATTGCCGCCCAGTCCATCGGGGAGCCCGGTACCCAGCTGACCATGAGAACCTTCCATACCGGCGGTGTGGCGGGCGACGATATCACCCAGGGTCTTCCCCGTGTGGAGGAGCTTTTTGAGGCCAGAAAACCCAAGGGACTTGCCATTATCGCCGAGTTTGGCGGCAAGGCGGAGCTGCGGGATACCAAGAAGAAGCGAGAGGTCATTATCACCAATGACGAGACAGGGGAGTCCAAGGCTTACCTGATTCCCTACGGCTCCAGAATAAAGGTGCTTGACGGCGCAGTACTTGAGGCCGGCGATGAGCTGACGGAAGGAAGCATCAACCCGCACGACCTGCTTAAGATTAAGGGCATCCGCGCGGTGCAGGATTACATGCTCCGCGAAGTACAGAGAGTGTACCGTCTGCAGGGCGTTGATATCAGCGATAAGCATATCGAAGTGATTGTACGCCAGATGCTTAAGAAAATCAGGATTGAAAACAACGGCGACACGGACTTTTTGCCCGGCGCGCTGGTGGATGTGCTTGATTATGAGGACCTCAACGAACAGCTGATTGCGGAAGGGAAAGAGCCGGCGGAAGGCAAGCAGGTGATGCTCGGTATCACAAAGGCGGCTCTTGCAACAAATTCCTTCCTGTCTGCGGCGTCCTTCCAGGAAACCACCAAGGTGCTGACAGAGGCGGCTATCAAGGGCAAAATCGACCCGTTGATTGGACTTAAGGAAAACGTTATTATCGGTAAGCTGATTCCCGCCGGTACAGGTATGAGACGTTACCGCAATACCCGGCTTTCCACAGACAAGGAGCTTATGGGAACCATTGACGTGGATGAGGAAGACGTATTTATCGACGATGACACCCAAAGGCTGCCGGAGGACGAATTCATAGAGGACGGCTTTGAGGAATCCTATGATGAGGATGCATTCGAGGAGGAGACCTTTGAGGATGAGTCTTATGGGGATGAGGAAGCGCCTGAGGATGAATTTTCAGAGGAAGATGCAGTTGTGGCGGATACGCTGTGACAGGTCTTCCCGGCACGAAAAGATAAAGAAACTGCCATAATGCTGAAAACAGTGTGGCGGAAGGATACGGAATTATGAGACGCTGCGGTCTGGCTTTGCGGTCAGGCCGCAGCATT
>OFGD01001394.1_pt1 | contig 12199 bp, 13 predicted proteins | sample 1521671 | NCBI WGS metagenome assembly OFGD01 (sample SAMEA3504114, study PRJEB24116) | mouse gut metagenome | biome: mouse gut; feature: mouse-associated habitat; material: faeces | place: Denmark | collected 2011 | reverse complement strand
GTTATTAAACTCATAACTGCAGGTAGAAAGCGCAACGATTCGATCTGTGACTGCCTGCAAATATCTCCACTCTGATATTCTGCTCTGGCGTTATTAGTAGTATGGTCGGATGTGCCTGATAAAACTTCTCCTTTTTGTATTACGTCAAACCGGAAAACATGATACCGTTTTTCATATGGTGCCCATAGATTTTGTCCGTCTTCAGGGCATTCATCCACCCGTAACATACTGTTCGACTTCCATATAGGCTGAGTCGCCTTCCTCATATTCCTTGAGCTGCCGATAAATCTGGAAGGCGCCTTTCTCTATCTGATATTACACGGAAAAGTATCTTCGATTACAACAAAAAAATGTGAAACCATCCCTGACCTCTTGGCTTTTTCATTTAAACCCCTGCAGGTTTTCGGCTGCCATATTCTAAATTTCTGCAAATCTCTTGATATTATTCTCCATTGTGAATATAATAGATATAGAGAATAAAAAGGAGCGACTGCTATGAAATACATTTCAACGAGTGAAGCTGCCGCAAAATGGGGACTTTCTAGGCGGCGGGTGGCAATCCTTTGTAAAGAGAACCGTATCGAAGGCGTCCAGCGAGCTGGTCAGACATGGATTATACCAGAAACGGCAGAAAAGCCTGCAGATGCACGAATTAAGAGCGGAAAATATATCAAGAAATGCGAGGAATAAAGCAATGCCTGAAAATCAGAATATAGAATGGAAATCAAAATGGCGAGATGATTATCTTGAATAGATCTGCGGTTTTGCCAATGCCCAGGGCGGAAGGATTTATATTGGATGTGATGATAACGGGCATATTATAGGGCTTGACAATACCCGGAAGCTTTTAGAGGACATTCCCAATATGGTTCGCAATGCCATGAGCATTGTTGTAGATGTAAACCGGTTAGTGGAAGATGGAAAAGAATAAATCGAAATTGTAGTTCCGCCCTATCCTGTTGCTATTTCCTGCAAAGGCAGACTTGATGGAAAAACTCCGCCTGACCAATGCCGGCCACTATACAAATGCAGCCATGCTCTTGTTCAGCAAAGATCCCGACAAGTGGCAGTTTGGCTCATACACCAAGATTGGATTTTTTGAAACGGATGCTGACCTTCGTTATCAGGATGCAATCCATGGTTCCATTCTGGAGCAGATTGATAAGATCATCGAAGTCCTTCATCTCAAATTTATGAAAGCAAAAATCACCTACGAGGGGATACAAAGAATAGAACGATACTTTGTCCCGGATGCAGCTCTGAGGGAAGCTTTGATACACAAACTCAGGATTTCAAGCAGCCAATTTCCTCAGACTCAGATTTAAGAAGGGAACTGCGGGGATGGTATCAGGCAAAAGACCGATTTGTTCAGGATGAGTATGGCAATCGGTTTTATCTGGATACTTATGGTTCCAAATGGCTGGCATTCTCTTTTGAAATTAAATTATGACAGCATTTAAGCCAAAACGAAATGAGGTGAGCGTGTGGCAATTATTTTGATTGCAGAAGATGAAAAAGGAATGCAAACTATCATTGCTGATTATATGAAACGTGGCGGTCATACCTGTATTACTGCTGATGACGGCATAGATGCTATTTCCATATTAAAAAACAATTCTTTGGATTTAGCCATTTTAGATATTATGATGCCTCGTCTGGATGGTTTTTCGGTCTGCCGAATGGCGAGGGAAATGTCCGATCTTCCCATTCTGTTTCTGACTGCAAAAGGCACGGAAGAAGATAAGCTAAGAGGATATGGATATGGTGCAGATGACTATGTAACCAAACCATTCAGTCCCAAAATACTTCTTGCAAAAGTCAATGCTCTTCTCCGACGTTCCGGTGGGATACCTCAAGAAATCATACAAGCAGGCGGTATTTCATTGTTCCCCTATTCTCGTGCTGTTTCTGTAAATGGGGCCGAAATTGAATTAACGCATAAGGAATTTGAATTGTTGCACTTCTTTATGCAAAATAAAAATCAGGTATTTTCCCGTGAGCAGCTTCTTAACCGTATCTGGGGCTATGATTTTGAAGGGAATACCCGTACTGTTGATACACATATCAAAACACTGCGCCAAAAGCTTGGTAGTGAAAGCCGACGCATTGTAACACTAATCCGTTCCGGATACAAGTTTGAGGTGTAGCTGTGAATAAGAAGGAAAAGATTTACAATCTCTATTCTGTGCGCAAAAAAACGATGATCCTTTCCAAACTTGCCGGTGGGATGCTAGTATTGTTTTACCTTGTAACTGAGGACCTTCCAATGAGCCGCAATGCCAGCTTCTGGATCTGGTTCACACTCCTGATTGCTGTTATCATTGGAGTTGACTGTCTTTTAGGTCGGCTGATTTCAAAACCACTGCGCAAAATCAACGACACCGCCAAACAAATGGCAGAATTGGATTTTTCTGCCCACTGCGACATCCAAACGAAGGATGAGTTTGGTGAATTATCTAAGAGCCTGAATACTATGTCATCCAACCTACAGGAAGCGTTGGATAAACTGGAGGCGGCGAATTCCCAACTAGAAAAAGATGTTGCACATGAACGGATCTTACTGCATGAAAGAAGAGAACTGGTAGACCGTCTATCTCACGAGATGAAGACTCCTTTGGGGCTAATCCGGGCCTATACGGAAGGATTGGATGAGGAAATAGATTCGAAAAAAAGGCAACAATATATGAATGCAATCCTAGATGCCACAGAACGTATGGACGATTTAATTATTTCGCTTTTGGATCTCTCGGCATTAGAATCTGGTGTCGCCAAGTTAGCAAAAGAGCGTTTTGACTTTATAGAACTTGTGGAAACAGTTGCTGGGCGCCTGTTGCTTGATACGCCAGAAACAAATTATGTATTCCACTATGAACTTCCAGAGGACAAGGTTTTTATACTGGCTGACCGTCAGCGTATGGAACAAGTGGTAAACAACCTGATTGGAAATGCAAAAAAGTATGCAGACACAAACGGCGAAATCCGATTGTCGGTAATATGTGGACAAGAACGCCTGTGTTTCAGTATATTCAACCAGTGCAAGCCAATTCCGGCAGATGAGCTTACCAAATTATGGGAAAAATTCTACCGACGTCAGAACCAATCCTCAAAAGGTTCTGGGCTGGGGCTTGCAATCGTCGCCCAGGTGCTTTCTATATACAACGTACCCTATGGTGCACACTGTGTAGAACACGGAGTTGAATTTTTCTTTGAGTTTCCCATTGTAAAATAATAGAATTCCATTTTCCCTGCCTTCCATCTGGAAGGCAGGGCTTTCAATTTCACACCGATTTCACGGCTACCGCACTTCCATTTCACTTCATTTTTATAAACTGGCGTCATCAAATTAAAATGGAGGAGCAAAATTATGTTTTTAGGTTTGGAATGGTATGGGTGGCTGGTTGTTGTAGCGGCATTGATTATTACGATTCCGCTGAAAATAAAGTTTATGAAATGGTGGGCAACCCGCCAGTCGGAAAAGAAAAAGAATCAACGTGGAAAGTGGGGCGATGATGAATGATTGATGTTAAAGATCTGACATTTTCATATAGGAAAGACACCCAAGCACTTCATGGACTGAATTTCATTGTGAACGAGGGTGAAATCTTCGGTTTTCTGGGCCCAAACGGTTCTGGCAAATCAACAACGCAAAAAATCCTGACGGGAATCCTGAAGGGGCATGGCGGAATAGTTTCACTGTTTGGGCAGGATATCTCCACTGTCCATGCACAAGATTTCTTTCAGCAAATTGGCGTCCTGTTTGAATTTCCTTATCTGTATGCTAATTTAAGCGCAATAGACAATTTAAAATATTTTTCATCCTTCTATCCCAAAGAGCAAGTTCAAGACCCAGAAGAGCTATTGGAAAGATTAGAGTTCAAACGTGATTTTCTGAAAAAGCCAGTCGCTTCCTACTCAAAAGGAATGCGCCAGCGCGTCAGTATGGCACGGGCATTGATCAGTAGTCCCAGACTGCTGTTTTTGGATGAGCCAATCAGTGGCTTAGATCCTTCCGGCGCAGTATTATTCCGGAAGATTATCGAGGAAGAACAAAAAAAGGGAACAACCGTTTTTATAACAACCCACAACATGGTTGACGCTGACTTATTATGTAACCGAGTGGCGTTTATTTCAAATGGCACTATTGTTGCGTTGGACACACCCAAACATTTAAAAGAGCAAAACAGTAATCACCGCATAGCAGTAGAATATCTGTTTCAAGGAGAGAGGAAAAATTGTTCCATCGAATCTCCGGAACTGAAAGCCGATCTGCCATTCCAATATGATGAAATCATCCGCATTCATTCCCAGGAACCAACGCTGGAGGATATTTTTATACAATACACAGGAAGGGGGCTTAACTAATGTGTGGCAGCTTTTTTGCACTTTTGAAGAAAGATTTCCGCTTGATGGTATCCAGCAAATTCTTTCTTTTGGCAATCGGATCCCTGATTCTGTATACCTGTTATATCAATTTTGTCTATGTAAAGCTGGATCAGGAGATATTTCCGGTATACCTGTACGACCCGGCACAAACACAAAATAATGTTCCAGACAACCTTATTCCTGTCAGCAGCCTGAAAGAATTGCAAAATGCCTGCGAGGACGGATATTCTATAGGAATTGATCTTTCAGATGGGACAGTAAAAATAATGATGACATCCTGTGGTATTAGCAAAATTGACAACCTGCGCCATTCCTATGCAGTTTCAAAACTATCTTCCGAAAGCGCCAAGGAAGCTCTAATAATTGGACCCAACAACAAAGATATGAAAAGCCGCAGGGAAATTACTGCCGAATTTCTTTTTTTTGAACTTTCTGCCCCTGCTGCGGACAAAATTGGTGCCAAAGGAGGGCTTTTTAGGATTAGCCGCCATGCTGTTCAAGGAAAAACAAATGGGTGTTGTCCGGGTACATGCAATTCTTCCAGTTGGGAAAAGTGCTTTTATCTTATCAAAACTCATACTAATCCTATTTGCTGATTTATTTTTTTCTGCCATGCTCACCCTATGCAATCTTGGCGCTGCAGCAAGTATGGCTGTACTGCCGGCTGTACTCCTCCAGGCTGGAATCCTGTCATTGATTATGGCTTCGTTTGGATTCTTTTGTGCAATTACACTGCCAGATTTCAAACAGTTTTCACTATTATATTTGGTTCTGGCAGTCTTTATCACTACTCCCGTATTTCTAGCCGGACAGACCGGAATAACGATGGACCGGATTAAATTCCATCCAATGTACCATTTATTTACGGCTATGAAAAGCGCGTATTTTCAAGCCCCACCTACAAATGTCCTCTATTATGCAATCTGCCTGTTGTCCATAGTCCTGCTGTTCTTATTCGCCAGACATGGACTTAACCGCGAAATGAAAAAGGAGGGGTGAATATAGATGAATTGGACAGGTTTAAAACTTCAATTTAAAGCAATACGACACGACAAACTATGTATCCTGACATTCCTGCTGCCAATTATTGTCGGTCTGGCAATTAATCTGCTGGGGGATATGGACTTTTCATCTGCTACCGAACCTTCCTTTGGCATAGTAAAAGACGATTTATCAGAAGAGACAATCGCATGGCTGTATGAAAATGGGACTGTGGCAATCTATAAAGACACAGAGGCTTTAAGAGCTGCAATCATAGATCCATCCACACAAACAGTTGGTGTAATGAGTGACGGAACGGAGATTCAGGTTTTCCGGTCAGGCGATGAAATGCAGATGTATGCAGCGATTGCCGATGTCCTTCCACAACTTTATACCCAACGAAACGCTGCTACTGAATGCAGGCAGGTTCTAATCCCATCAGAGAGCAGCAATGATATTCTAAAAACTCTGTTGGTTGTTATTACAATGGTCACTGCTATGTTTATGGGCTGCACATTTAATGCCATGAATATACTGAGCGAAAAAGAGGACGGTATTGTTTACATCAATGAAACCCTTCCCATGTCAAGGACACAATATATAAAACAAAAAATAGCAATAGGATTTTTAGGTGGAATTCTCTCAACCATAATCACAGCTTTCGTCTGTGTACGCCTCTCTGCCATACAGATACTTCCCACAATTCTCCTAATCAGCTTATCAGCTTTTATCGCTTCCCTGACTGGTTTGTTTATTGCTCGATTTGCGGGTGGTCTAATGGTCGGAATTGCATACATAAAAATCGTGATGATAATGTTTCTTGCTCCTCCTATTTTCTTTTATCTCATTCTCCCGTCAGGAAGCATTCTCCATACGATATCGTATGTGCTTCCATCCAGTGCAACGTTCTATGGACTGATTGGCATTTTGGAAGGGAATGCGGACTTTGGAACGGAAATAGCAGCCCTTATTATTCATAGCGTACTATGGCTCTCTTTGTACGTAATAATTACAAAGCATATTTATAATCATGTTTGAATATTCAAGCTTTCTGAACAGGCTGCCAATTATTCAGTTGTAAAAGCTGCATATTTGGGATGTCCAGATATGCAATAAGGAGAAGAGGATTTTCCCATATCCCACTTTCCGTTTTCATTTTTCAGCCCGTTTAACCAGTCCACGACAAACATGTAATAGATTCCATCTTCCCTCTGCATAGAAATGATTTGCCCATTTCGTATCTTTATGCATGAAATCCACACTTCCTATCCTTATTATGCTCCGCTTCCGGCAGTCTCTTTTCCCATTCGAGACTTCGACGAAATTAAACGTCCGCGCCCTTCTGCCTTGACCAATGTCCCCAGTTCCTTAATGGCGTCCTTTCCAATCCACTTCAAGGCCTTACTGTCACTCTCCGCAAACTCATGCGCCAACAACAGCGCCTTTTCATTGTAGTTGAAATCTCTCTTTCCGATTTCGCGCAACGCCCAGGATGCTGCCTTTTTTACATGCTCCCGCTCATCATCTGAATACCGGACTATCAATCCTAGATAGTAGTCCAGCATATCGTCTGAAAGCTTTTTGTCATGAATCACAGACGATGCAATCAAAGTAAATGCCGCCCGTTTCTTATATATCTGCGATGAAGTAATCCACCCTTCTATCAGGGCGCTCCGGCAATCCATCTTAATCAAAAGATTTTTACACAAATGGTCGCACAAATCCCAGGATATTACATCGCCAATCAACTGCTCCACAGCATCTTTTGTCATTTCTTTTGGATTCATCAATAACACGGCTAACAGCCTTGCCTCATGATATCCTGTTATCCATAGTTCAAGCGCCAGCTCATTTGACTTCTGAATCTTTTTGGCAAGGTCTCTGACCTCTGCCGTCGATACGCCAAGACTGTATTGCTCCGGAATCCCCATACGCACCACGTTCACCTTATATTTCTCAGACGCCCGTATCTTTAATTCTGCTATTACCTCTAAACAATTCATGTTTTCCTCCTAACCGCTTCCGTCATTCTCCAATTAAAAGCTTGAGTATCTCATTCATAAACCTCCTCCTGTGGATCGGCTTTGATATATACCTCTATATCCGGAGAATTTGCAAATGTAAAGCTGGACGTAGGGAGCCATTCTGCAATGACTCGCTTTTCCAATTGCTGCAGGGAATGGTTCGTGCCCTGCCCCTCGAAAATCGCCCATTTACATGCCGGAATCCAATATTCTTCAAAAGTATCATCTTTCTTGTCAGAGCGAACTGCAATCAGATATTTCCAGTCCTCTGTATGATGAATACTGATACCCAATAATAACTGTGGTATACCTTCCTGCAAGGCGTTCAGTTTAGTAAGTGTTCCGTCGGCAAGAACTGTATCCCATACTGTTGGAATCACCTCAAAATTTTTATTAAGCTCCTTATCCAGCAGACAGGAAATCCCCACTACACGGAAAGCCGCTTTTCCTCCACTCTGAATTTCAATGGCTGCCCGCCATCCACAGATACATGAAACCGAATCAGCGGAAATGCCTGTATGAGACTGTTCTCTGTCTTCAGAGCAGAAGTCCCGATACCAGCAAAGCCTTTAAATGCCCTGGTAAAAGCTGTTGGGGATTCATAGCGGTACTTTATGGCAATATCAATGACTCTCTCACTATCCTTTCACAAGTTTCCTCGCATTCAGGCTATACAAATTGATAGCCTACGTGCACAAATATTCTTTCACAGGAACCACCTGAGAATGATTCAGAGGTTCCTTACGAAAATCTTTTCAATTCTCACATGCTTTGTTCTTTTTCATATGTAAGGTTCATATAGTACCTCACATCATGTGAGATGCTGGAAGAAATTACTTACTTTACATTGTATATTTCTTCTTTGAGACTGTCTCGACTTTTTTTGTCACTTAATCAATTTTGAGCAGCGGATGTAATTCTCCATGATGGTACATAGCAAGCAATTCCTCACGATTTACCAATTTGACAGCCACAATTTCGGTCTCCTTCATCATTATTTCCGATGTATTTCCACCGTTTAGCATAATCCATTTAATGGAAAAGATATCATCTCCTATTTACCTATATCAGTCTGACACCACCTTGACAATGCAGATTTGTGTTGCCTGCAAACCGTCTGCCGCAGAAGTTCCCCATATCTTCACCATTTGCCCGGTGGTCAAATCGGATGATGTTCCATTTTCAGTCTCAGATCTGGCTCCGCCGTCATAAATATTTTGAATCACAAACACTGTATTATCATCATATGTAACTGTAACCTTACGGAATTCGGAATCATCACTGCTTCCCGGTCCCACCATAATCTCTCCACCATTCTCGCTTTCTTCTGTAATCAACTCTACAACAGTAAGCTGTTTTTCCTGAATGTCCTTTATGATTCCTTCCAAGTTGGGAGCATCAGTATTAATTTCGCCTCCCTTTGCCTTAGCCTGACTTCCGTTAGTTTCATCGGTATTTTCCGTGTTTGATTCTTGATTTAAAGAATCATCCGCCGCATCATCTTCAGAATTTATTTCACTTGGATCTTCTTGTTCCTGATCTTCATTTGGGAAATCTTTTTCTTTAGAATCTGTTCCGCCTATCTCCTCTTGGTTCAAATTCTCATCCGAAACTTCTTTTGTCCCCTGACAGGCACAAAGCGTAATACCCATAACACATAAGATTCCTGTCAATATAAGAACTTTTTTTACTCTGTTTTTCATTTTGTTCTCCTTTCGATATAACGATTGAATCATTATTACAAGCTTATCGTATCAAATTCATCTCTAAGCACCCTCTAAATTATCTTAAGATTCCTTTATTTTCATTAAATTTCCATTCAGATGGTAAACTCTACTTATTAGTACATATAGAAAAAGGACACCCGCATACAGCGAACGCTGTGTATTGATGTCCTTGTTACTAAGCCATCCGTTTGCGGATCCTTTGATAAAACAAAGCTGCTGCCATAGTTTCCCACAATCTCCAATTTGGTTTCTTTGTTTTCTCAGTCACGACAGATTCAGCTTCTTATCAATCAAATTTCCTTTCAAATAAGTGCTTTTTACCCTGTTCTATACGGTCCAACTGTTTCTATGCGCTGTCTGGTGATATTCCACAGCCTCTTGCATTCATTTCGTTTTTAGAGAAAACCATACATTTCTAAGCGTTTAAATATTCCTCAAGGCAAATCCCTGTTTCATAGATTTCCTTAGCTGGCTCCTTACCCACATAGCGGTAATGCCAAGGCTCATAACTGATTTCCCGTTATATCACTCTTCTCTGTCGGATAGAGGAGAATAATTGTTTACCAGCTATGACAATGAAATTTTTGCCTGCATATATCGTAAACTCGTAAACACCTTCATCCGAAACGTCTGTGAATACAATACTGCTTTGCCAGACTGGATGGTGCGAGAGTAATGATATTTATTTTTCATCGTTAGTTTTTTCTATGACGATTGACGAACCTTTTGATTTATCGCCATTCAGCCACTGCCATTGTTCTGACAGTTCTATTCTGCCATCACTTAAAATCTGTGGTACACTGTGACATTTCCCAATTCTTATCTGGTCGCTCAAATTAATATGCTGATAATAAAAATCTATTTCTCCATTCAAAGCAACCGTTCCAACTATATTTCCTTTTTTTATTTCTCCGCCATAGTAATCCGCCCATAAAATATTCTCATTTTGATGATATAAAAAAAGCGTTTGATTATCCACTTCACCATTTTCAGTATTCATCTTTGGTATAAAGCATTTTCCATCATAAAAAATATCTGTATTAGGAACTGCTATACGTTTCTCCATTACTTCATAAGCTAACCTTACATTTCCATTGATAAATAATTCTTCATGCTTTAAAGTTTGATATCCCCTATGCTCATAAAAACAGGCTGCCGCAAGCGAAGCATCTAAGTAAATACTGGTGTTATTAAGAGATATTTCTTTTTCAAGACATTGCATAATCTGACTTCCATATCCATTCTTCTGAAAATTAGGAAGTACAAACAGTCTTGAAATGTGGTTTCCCGAAAAAGTTCCAGTTCCTATCAAGCAGTTATCTGAAACTAATACTCGTACATAGCCGCTGTCGATATCAGCGGCAATAGTTTCCTTTGAGTGAAGATTACTAAAAAACCCTACTATTTCATGCGGATAATATTGAGGATATATAGTTTGAATAGTGTCCTGCACTAATTGATAGACTTGTCCTAAATCTTCTCTTCTGGCTTTTAAATATTCCATAAAGTTGGCCTCCATTCTTTTTTCATTATGCTCTTGCAAACAGAAGCAAACAATAGTAAAATTGTTTGCAAGACAATTTGGAAAATACAGATTCATACAATGAATGGGAGGCGGTAATGCCATGCCGGTAAACTCTTTTGAAAACTATCCAATGAGTTGGAAGCCTGATTTAAGCAATATAAAACCGCCTATTTATTTAGCATTAGTTAGGCAGTTGGAAGATGATATTAAAGCTGGGGCATTAAAACCGGGAACAAAATTACCGCCGCAAAGGGAACTGGCAGACTATTTGGATATAAATTTAAGCACCGTTTCCAGAGCTTTTAAAATATGTGAACAAAAGGGACTTTTATCTGCTTCTGTCGGAAATGGCACTTATATTTCATCGGATGTTACATCTGACAAAGTATTTATTTGCGGACAAGAAAACCCGCCATTTATTGAAATGGGTGCGCTATACGCTCATGTAGAAGCAAATCGCAAGGTAAAACAGTATGCGGAGCGCCTATTAAAAAAGCCGGACGCATTGAAGCTCTTTTCGTATACGGAACCAGAGGGGACGGAAATACAACGCGCTGCAGGAGCAGCATGGTTTCACAAAATGGGACTGCATACGGATAGTCAGCACATTATTTTAGCAGCAGGCGGGCAAAATGCTTTGGCGGCTACGGTATTGGGAATATTAGATCAGGGAGAAAGGATTGGAACAGATTATGTAACATATCCCGGTATAAAAACGATTGCGCAAATGATAGGCGTGCAACTTGTCGCGATACAACATAAAGATTTTGAAATGACAGAAGAAGGAATATATTATGCAATCCAGAATGAAAACATAAAGGCTATTTATGTGATACCCGATTTTCATAATCCCACAAGCCATATCATGTCTTTAGAAACAAGAAAAATGATTGCACAAATAGCTCAAGAAAAAAATATACTCATAATTGAAGATGCGATCAATAACTTACTGGAAGATAACCCTTTACCGCCGATTGCTTCCTTTGCTCCCGAACAAGTCATATGTTTAGCAAGTTTGTCCAAAACGATTGCACCGGGACTAAGGACTGCCTTTATTTATGTTCCAGAAAAATACCACTGTGAATTAGCAACTGCATTGTATAGTATGAATATATCAAATCCATCGTTACTTTCTACAATATCTGCGGATTTAATAATAAATGGCATTGCTGATGAGATTATTATGGAACGGAAAAAGGAAATATCAAACCGCAATCTCATTGTAAATGATATTTTAAACAGTTACCTATTTGAAAGTAAACTTACTTGTCCAATCAGATATTTATTATTGCCCGATTACTTTACTGGAAAGAGTTTTGAAATTTGTGCTTTACAAGCAGGCGTACAAGTATTTGGTGCTGAAAGATTTACAGTAGGAAATAAACCTGCCGAAAAAGCTGCAAGAATTTCAGTCATAACTCCCTCAACAATCAACGACTTAACAGAGGGAGCACAGCGTCTAAAAAAAATATTATCATGAATGAGATTCCGCCGTAGCCAGCATTGTGGTAATGTGTATAACTGGCTGTCTTATGAAACGGAGTTATCCATTTGTGGAA
>OFGD01001389.1_pt1 | contig 12239 bp, 9 predicted proteins | sample 1521671 | NCBI WGS metagenome assembly OFGD01 (sample SAMEA3504114, study PRJEB24116) | mouse gut metagenome | biome: mouse gut; feature: mouse-associated habitat; material: faeces | place: Denmark | collected 2011 | reverse complement strand
ACATGCCGGTGAGCCGGGGCAGCAGGTACTGGTACTGGGCCAGCTCCACCTGGAGGCGGCCCTCCCGGGTCCGGGCCCGCTGGGCGAAGATGTCCAGGATGAGGGCGCTGCGGTCCAGAACCTGAACCCCCAGCTCGCCGGTGAGCACCCGCAGCTGGGAGGGGCTGAGGTCGTTGTCAAAGATGACTGTGGTGGCGGTCTCGTTCTTCACCAGCTCCTTGAGCTCCGCCACCTTGCCCTCGCCGATGAAGGTCCTGGGGTCCGGGGCGGCCCGATTCTGGAGGACGCTGGCAGCGGTCTGGCCGCCGGCGGTCTCCACCAGGGCCTCCAGCTCATCCATGGTCTCCTCGTTGGCGTTGTCGGCGTCGGAGAGCCGGGGGCTGTTCAGGCCCGCCAGAATGGCGATGTCCCGGGGCTTGGTGATATCCTCGATTTTTTGCTCTTTCATAGTACCTCGGTGTTTGAGAGTTTTGCGGGGCGCGCAGGCCCACAGGCCAGCTGTCCCAAACGCCAAAAAATGCGCCGTCCCGCAGACCGCGGCACGGCGCATCTCCTGTAATGCAATCACTGAAGCCCAAACTTCTTGTTGAACTTGGCGACGCGTCCGCCGGTATCGACCAGCTTCTGCTTGCCCGTGAAGAAGGGGTGACACTTAGAGCAGACTTCCACGCGAATGTCCTTCTTCGTGGAACCTGTCTCAATTACATTACCGCAGGCGCATTTGATCGTAGTCTGCTGATAATTGGGATGGATACCTTCCTTCATTGCTCTTGTTCACCTCTTTCCCCTTCAATTAGCCCGCTGCAGCTTTCACCGCAAAGCCATTAGTTACTATACCACGGCAAAACATAAATTGCAAGAGCTTTTTTCAGAAATGCTCCATTTTTTGTAAAATGCCGCCTGCGGAGGGTGGAAAAGAGAATTCGGACCGCTATTTTTTCCCCTCCAGCGCGATTTCCGTGTTCCGTCCCTCCAGCCATTTTCCCCGCGCCAGCCGGATCAGGAACAGAATTCCACGGACGCAGAGCTCGCCGCACATCGCCGCCCACACGCCCGGCAGGCCGAACCGGGGCGCCAGCAGCATCGCCGCCGTCAAGCGCACGCCCCACATGCTCACCAGGTTCATGATGCTGGGGGCCAGCGTGTCCCCCGCGCCCCGCAGGGCCCCCGCCGCCACGATGGACGCGGCGAACAGCGGCTCGGCAAAGGCCTCGATCCGAAGGACCTGGCTGCCCAGGGCCTGGATGGCCGGGTCCGGCGTCAGCAGGGAGAACATCCATGGGGCCAGCAGGAACATCAGCGCCCCGGTGAAAGCCATGATCCCCATGCCCAGGGCTACGGAGAGATAGGCGAAGCGGCGGCTCAGGTCCTTCCGCCCCGCGCCGATGCTCTGGCCCACCAGGGTGGTGGCCGCCGAGGCGATGCCGTAGCCCGGCATGTAGCAGAAGCCCTCCACCGTCACCGCCAGGGAGTCCGACGCCACCGCCACCGTCCCCAGAGGGGCCACGATGCGGGTGGCGGCTACGTGGGCGCCGCCCAGGACGATCCGCTCCGCCGCCATGGGCAGCGACAGCCGGGCGGCGGTGCGCAGGCATTTCGCCTCCAGACGCCAAGGAACGCCCTTCACCAGATGTAGCGCAGGGGAGCGGAAGCACAGGAACAGGACCATCAGGACGGAGGTGACCGCTTCTGAAAACGCGGTGCCCAGGGCCGCGCCGGCAACGCCAAGCCCCGCGCCCGGTATGGTGAAGGTCATGCCCAGGAGGGCGGCGGTCCGGGAGGGGAAGATCAGGAAGAAGTTGAACACCACGTCCAGGGCGCACAGGAGAATATTCAAGAGGCTGGGGGTGCGCATGTCGCCGCTGCACTGGAGCATGCTGCCGGACGCCTGGCGCAGCAGGGAGAAGGGCAGGGCGCAGGAGAAGATGAGGAAGTACCGCCCCGCGTCCGGGCATATGTCCGCCGCGCCCCGGAGCCAATGGGGCAGGCCGGAGCTGATGCCTGCACCCAATGCGCCCATCAGCAGGCCGATGGCGACGGCCGCCATCAATCCCTGGCGCACCACGGACTGGGCCTCCTGCCGCCGGCCCGCGCCGATGAGCTGGGCGATCTGGACGGAGAAGCCCGCGGCGGCGGAGATGCAGATACCGCCGAAGAGCCAGGTGGTGGTGGAGACCAGGCCGATGGCGGCGGTGGCGTTGGCCCCCAGGGAGCCCACCATGGCCGCGTCAATATACTGCATGGCAATGCCGCTGATCTCCGCCAGGATGGCGGGGACGCTCAGACGAAGCACCAGCCCCATCTGCTGCCAGAGGGTGGTGGAGGCGTCGGGGTGAAAGTACTGGCCCCAGTCGATTTCTTTTGCCATAAGCGAGGTTCCTCCGTATGTGTCTATTTTGCGCAGTAATCAGCATTGTATCAGAGAATTTCCGGAACGGCAAGTGCGCTGCGGGGAAAATTTTGTTTTTTCCGGAAATAACCGATTGAAAAATTTCCGGGAAGGGGTTGACCAAAATGGTCAACGGCGGTATGGTGTGGGGGAAAGGAGGGAGGAGCTTGAATCCGAAATTCTTCCGCCTGCCGCCGGAACGGCAGGACCTCATCCGCAGCAGCGCCATGCTGGAATTCGGGATGAACACCTTTAAAAAGACCTCCGCCGACTCCATCGCCAAGCGGGCGGGGGTGTCCAAGGGGCTGCTGTTCCACTACTTCAAGGACAAGCGGGAGCTGTACCTGTATCTCTATCAGTACGCTATGGATGTGTGCGTGAAACAGCACATGGCGAGGGCCTATGACTTCGGGGAGACGGATTTCTTCCTGGCCCTGGAAATGGGGCACAAGGTGAAAATGGACCTGGTCCGGCGGTATCCGGGGCTGTTCCGGTTCGTCATGCGGACCTATTACGAGCGGGACAGCGTGCTCTCCCCCAAGCTGCGGCGGGGGCTGGACGAACTGCTGGAGACGACCATACGGGACTTCCTCTCCCGGATGGACCTGTATAAGTTCAAAGAGGGGGCGGACCCCTATCAGGTGATCCGCCTGCTGCTGCTGGCGGCGGAGGGAATGCTGGCGGAAAGCGGGGCCTCCACGGCGGAGGAGATCCAGGAGCTGTTTCTGGAATACAAGCGGCATGCGGACATGCTGCGGAAATTCCTGTATAAGGAGGAATACGTATGATCTACATGAAAAATCTGACCAAGACCTACGGCAGGGCCCGGGGGGTTACGGACCTGACCCTCCACGTGCCGGCGGGGAGCTGCTTCGGCTTCATCGGCCCCAACGGGGCGGGGAAGTCCACCACCATCCGCACCCTGCTGGGGCTCATCGCCCCCACCTCCGGTTCGGCGGAGGTCATGGGCCTGGACTGCGTGCGGGACCGCACGGCCATCCTGGCCCAAGTGGGCTATATGCCGTCGGAGGCCGCGTTTTATCCGGAGATGCGGGTGTCACAGGTGATCCGGCTGTCGGCGGACCTGCGGAAGAAGGACTGCCGGGCCGAGGCCGCCGAGCTCTGCCGGGCCCTGGAGCTGGACACCCGGAAGAAGATCCGGGAGCTGAGCCTGGGCAACCGGAAGAAGGTGTCCATCGTCTGCGCCATGCAGCACCGGCCCCGGCTGTACGTCCTGGACGAGCCCACCAGCGGCCTGGACCCCCTGGTCCAGCGGGCCTTCTGGTCCCAGCTGGAGGAGCGGCGGAGGGAGGGGGCCACGGTGTTCCTGTCCTCCCACGTGCTCTACGAGGTCCAGCGGTACTGCGACCGGGCGGCCATCATCCGGGAGGGCCGTCTGGTGACGGAGGGGACCACGGCGGAGCTGGACATCGAGAACAAATTCTTTGACTACTACGAGGGGAGGCTGGGACAATGACCATTCTCAAGCATGAGGTCCGCAGCGGCCTGGCGGGGTGCATCCTCTGGAGCGCGGTGACCGGCGGACTGATGGCGCTGTGCGTGTCCATGTATCCGTCCATGTCCGGGTCCATGGACGACTTCTCCGCCATGTTTGCCAACATGGGGGATTTCTCCGCCGCCTTCTCCGCCTGCGCCGGGGACGGCGGGGCGGCTCCTGGGGGGGCTCCTTCTCCATTCTGCGGGGTCTGCGGCGTGCCTCGTATTGGCCCATAATGCTTGCTCCTTCTCCCCAGGCTTGTCCCCCTGGGGTCCAAATATTTACGGGAACCTTCCCATCTGTTCTTATAACGAAGTTCCGGCCCGTCCGGATTCGACGATATTTCTATTGTATCCCAGCCGCCTGGAAATTGCAAGGCAAAGGCCGCTTTTTGGGGGCCGGAATGCAAAACGGGAAGGGTTTCCCCTTCCCGCGCAGGTTTTTCTTTTATTCCAGGGCCGCGATGGATTCCATGAGCCTTGCCAGGTGCTGGCGGCTCACCTCAATCTTCTTGCGCTCCGCCTCCACCACCTGGGGGGGGGCCTTGGCCACAAAGGCTTCGTTCAGCAGCTTCTTTTCCACAAAGGCGATGTCGCTAAGGCACTTTTCCTTCTCCTTTGTAAGGCGGGCCAGCTCTTTTTCCTTATCAATCAGCTGTTCCATGGGGATGAGGGCCTTGGCGGCGGGGGTGATCACCTGCACCGCACCGGGGAGGTCGAACCTCTCCCCCACCTCCACCGACTGGGCGGAGGCCAGCCGCTCCAGGAAGGGGGCACCGGCCTGGAACACCCCGGTCTCCCCCGTCTGGATATAGACCTTGGCCTTTTTGGCCGGGGGGATGTTCATCTCCGCCCGCTGGTTGCGGATGGCTTTGATGAGGTCCATCACCTTCTGGAAATCCGCCTCCTCCTGGGCGAAGGAGAGCTTTTCATCGTACACCGGCCACTTGGCAACCATGATGCTGGGGCCTTCCCCGGCGTGGGGCAGGGACTGCCAAATCTCCTCGGTGATAAAGGGCATGAAGGGGTGCAGCAGCTTCAGGGTATTTCCCAGCACATAGACCAGCACCTGCTGGGCGGCCTTGGCGGTCTCCACGCCGGCCCCCAGGCGGGTTTTGCAAAGCTCGATATACCAGTCGCAGAGGATATCCCAGATGAAGTCGTAGAGCTTTTGGACGGCGATGCCCAGCTCGAACCGCTCCAGGTTATCGGTGACTTCCCGAACCAGGGTGTTGTAGAGGCTCACCACCCACTTGTCCTCCGTCTCCAGGGCGGCGGGGAGGCGGGCCTCGGTGATGCTTTCGTCCAGGTTCATCAGCAGGAAGCGGCTGGCGTTCCAGATTTTGTTGGCAAAGTTCCGGCTGGCCTTTACCTTCTCGTCCGAAAAGCGCATATCATTGCCGGGGCTGTTGCCGGTGGCCAGGGCAAAGCGGAGGGTATCCGCCCCGTACTGGTCGATGATCTCCAGGGGGTCGATGCCGTTGCCCAGGGATTTCGACATCTTCCGCCCCTGGGCGTCCCGGACCAGTCCGTGGATCAGCACCGTGTCAAAGGGGGCTTTGCCCATCTGCTCGCAGCCCGAAAAGATCATCCGGGCCACCCAAAAGAAGATGATGTCGTAGGCGGTAACAAGGGTGTTGGTGGGATAGAAATACTTCAGCTCCGCCGTCTCATCCGGCCAGCCCAGGGTGGAGAAGGGCCACAGGGCGGAGGAGAACCAGGTGTCCAGGGTGTCGGGGTCCTGCTCCAGCCTGGCGCTGCCGCACTTGGGGCATTTCTCCGGGGTCTCTCTGGCCACAATAAGCTCCCCGCAGTCCGGGCAGTACCAGGCGGGGATGCGGTGGCCCCACCACAGCTGGCGGCTGATGCACCAGTCCTTGATGTTCTCCATCCAGTGGAAGTAGGTCTTGTCGAACCGCTCCGGGACGAATTTGGTCTCGCCGCTCTTTACCGCTTCAATAGCGGGCTTTGCCAAAGGCTCCATCTTCACGAACCACTGCTTGGAGACAAGGGGCTCCACCGTGGTGCCGCAGCGATAGCAGCAGCCCACGTTGTGGCTGTAGTCCTCCACCCGCACCAGATAGCCCTGGGCCTCCAGCTCCGCCACGATGGCCTTGCGGGCGGCGTAGCGGTCCATGCCGGCGTACCTGCCGCCGTTCTGGTTGATGGTGCCGTCCTCGTTCATGATGTTGATCACCGGCAGGCTGTGGCGCAGCCCCACCTCGTAGTCGTTGGGGTCGTGGGCGGGGGTGATTTTGACGCAGCCGGTGCCGAATTCCTGCTCCACGTACTCGTCGGCGATCAGGGGGATCTCCTTGTTCACCAGGGGCAGCAGCAGCATTTTGCCCACCAGGTGCTTGTACCGCTCGTCCCCGGGGTTTACCGCCACGGCGGTATCCCCCAGCATCGTCTCCGGCCGGGTGGTGGCAATTTCGATATACTGCCCCTCCATCCCCACAATGGGATAGCGGACGTGCCAGAAGTGGCCCGCCTGGTCCTCGTACTCCACCTCGGCATCCGAAATAGAGGTAAGGCAATGGGGGCACCAGTTGATGATCCGCTCCCCCCGGTAGATGATGCCCTTTTCGTAGAGGCGGCAGAAGACCTCGTTTACCGCGCGGTTGCAGCCCTCATCCAGGGTAAAGCGCTCCCGCTCCCAATCGCAGGAGGAGCCCAGCTTTTTAAGCTGCTCCACAATGCGGCCGCCGTACTTTTCCTTCCAGGCCCAGGCTCGCTCCAAAAACTTCTCCCGGCCCAGGTCCTCCTTGGTGAGGCCCTCCTCCTTCATGGCGGCCACGATTTTGGCCTCGGTGGCGATGGAGGCGTGGTCGGTGCCAGGGAGCCAAAGGGCGCTGCGGCCCTGCATCCGCCGCCAGCGGATGAGGACATCCTGGAAGGTTTCGTCCAGGGCGTGGCCCATGTGCAGCTGCCCGGTGATGTTGGGGGGCGGGATGACGATGGTGTAGGGCTCCTTTTCGTGGTCAATCTCGGCGTGGAAGAAGTTCCCCTCCTGCCAGAAGGCGTAGGTGCGGTCCTCCACCGTTTTGGGGTCGTAGACCTTTGCCAGCTCTCGTGCCATTGTATTGCTCCTTTCGGGATGTTTTCCAAAAAATAAAAAGCGCCTGCCGCCCCCATGGGCAACAGGACGCGGATGCGCGGTACCACCTGCTTTCGCGCCCGCTGCGTGGGAGGGGCGCGCGCTTATAGGCCCGGTAACGCTGGGCGGGGCGCCGGGGCCTACCGGGGGCTTTTCCCCTTTCGGGCCGGGACTCCAAGGCGACTTCGGCAGCCCCCGCCGCGGCCTTGCACCAAAACAGCCGCTCTCTGCGGGCCGGGGGGCCCTGCCTACTGCTCCTTTTCGCAGTCGGTTTGCTTTGTTCTGCTGTTGCAGATAATGTTACCACAGGGGCGGGGATTTGTCAAACGGTATCCGCAGGAAAAGAACCCTGGGGCGAGGGGTGTTTTGCCAATGGAAAAAATCCCCGCCTGGGCGTTGCTATTTCTTCTGGGGCAAAGTATAATAAAAATGTATGCTGAAGCGCTCCCCCCGCCGGGGAGCCGCTGCCCGGAAAACAGTGTGATTTTATTAGGGAAGACAGGTGTTTTGAGAATGGAACAGCGCGTCACCGATTTTTTTGAGATGCTCCGCACCAGAAAGGTGGGGCTGGTGGGCTTTGGGGTCACCAACAACGGCATCGCCCGGATGCTGGCGGCAAAGGGCATCCATGTCACCATCCACGACCGCCAGGACCGGAAGGAGCTGGGGGAAATCTGCCAGGAGATGGAGGAGGCCGGGGTCTCCCTTTCCCTGGGGTATAATTATCTGCGGACCCTGGAGGAGGACGTCATCTTCCGGGCCCCCGGCGTCCCCTTCGACCTGCCGGAGCTTACCGCCGCCCGGAAGGCGGGGAAGGTCATCACCAGCGACCTGGAGATGTTCTTCGACCTCTGCCCCTGCCCCATTATCGGGGTGACGGGGAGCGACGGCAAGACCACCACCACCACCCTTATTGCGGAGATGCTCCGGGCCCAGGGGAAGAGGGTCCACCTGGGGGGGAACATCGGCAAGGCCCTCTTCCCGGAGATTGAAACGGTGTGTCCGGAGGACTACGCGGTGGTGGAGCTTTCCAGCTTCCAGCTCATTTCCCTGCGCCGCAGCCCGGACATCGCGGTGGTCACCAACGTCTCCCCCAACCATCTGGATATCCACGGCACCATGAAGGAGTACGTGGCCGCCAAGCGCAACATCCTTCTGCACCAAAACGCCTTCAGCCGGACGGTGCTTAACGCCGATAACGACCTGACCCGCAAATACATCCCCGACGTCCGGGGCTGCGTCTGCACCTTCTCCCGCCAGACCAACGTCCATCGGGGGGCCTGGGAGGACAGCAGCGGCACCATCTGGTATTCCGATAACGGCAGCCAGACCCGCATTATGAAGGCGGAGGAGATCCGCATCCCCGGCCTCCACAACGTGGAAAACTACCTGGCGGCCATCACCGCGGTTTGGGGCATCGCCTCCCTGGAGAGCATCCGGAAGGTGGCCCACGAGTTTGCCGGGGTGGAGCACCGCATCGAGCTGGTGCGGGAGCTGGACGGGGTCCGCTACTACAACGACTCCATCGGCACCAGCCCCACCCGCACCATGGCCTGCCTGGATTCTTTCGATCAGAAGCTGATTCTAATTGCCGGAGGGTATGACAAGGGTGTACCCTTTACACAGCTTGGGGTGGAGATCGTTCGCCAGGTTAAGGCCCTGATTCTCACCGGCGACACCGCTCCCGCCATCAAGAAGGCAGTGGAAGAGGCTGAGGGCTATATAGAAAGCGGCCTACAACTCATTGAGACCGAGGACTTGGCCACCGCCGTGTCCGCCGCCCGGGAGATTGCCCGGGAGGGGGATGTGGTGGTGCTGTCTCCGGCCTGCGCCGCCTTCGACCAATTCAAGAATTTTATGGAACGGGGCAAGGTGTTTAAGCAGCTGGTAAATGATTTATAATTGAAACAGAAGGACTGACAAGTGAAATGCTTTTACAGATAAATGACCGCGTCAAAGCCATGGGCGACCAGGCCCAGGGCCAGTTGGCCGAGGAATTTGCCCGCATCGACGCCATCGCCCAGGAGAACACTGCCCGGGTGCTGGCCGCCTTTCAGAAGCACCGGGTGGCAGACGGCTATTTTGCCGGTACCACCGGCTACGGCTACGACGATCTGGGCCGGGACAAGCTGGACGAAATTTATGCTGACCTCTTTGGTACGGAGGCTGCTCTGGTGCGCATCCAGTTCGTCAACGGCACCCATGCCATTGCCTGCGCTCTGTTTGGAGCCCTGAAAAGCGGTGATGTGCTGTTGTCCGCCGTGGGCGCGCCCTACGACACCCTGCTGGGGGTAGTGGGGGCGGTGGACAAGGGCCCCGGCTCCCTGAAGGACTACGGCGTGGAGTATAGGCAAGTAGAACTCCTTGACAACAAGCCCGACCTGGACGGGATGGCCAGAGCCGCCGCAGACCCCCGGGTGAAGGCGGTACTCATCCAGCGCTCCAAGGGTTACTCCACCCGTGCGTCCCTGTCGGTGGAGGAGATTGGGGAGATGTGCCGCGTGATTAAGGAGGCCACCCCCAGTGCCGCCATTCTGGTGGACAACTGCTATGGCGAGTTTGTGGAGACTGTCGAGCCTACCCATGTGGGGGCCGATCTGGTGGTAGGCTCCCTCATCAAAAACCCTGGCGGCGGACTGGCCCCCACCGGAGGCTACATCGCCGGGCGGCGGGACCTGGTGGAGGGGGCCGCCATGCGGCTCACCGTCCCCGGCATCGGCGGGGAGTGCGGGTGTACGCTGGGGCAGAACCGTCTGCTCTATCAGGGCCTGTTCCTGGCTCCGCACACGGTGGCCCAGGCGGTGAAAACCGCTGTTTTTGCCGCAAAAGGCTGTCCCTGCGTCACGCTTGTTTCCGTTACATTGATGCTTCCGGCTTTAAGCAGTTCTGCTTCCTCTGCTTTTGCCGGGATTGCCGGAAGCGCTGTAACGGCCATTGCCAGCGACAATCCAAGTCCCACGCATCGCTTCCATAAGTGTTTTCCTGTTTCCTGTTTCATAACGATCCTCCTTATAATATTATATTTACTGCGCATATGGGATTTATCCTCATTCTGTCACAGTAACAATAAAATGATTATACAAAAAAAAGGAAAATATTTCAATTATTTTTACTGAATTTAACAAAAAAAAGCTGGTCTCCATAGCTATGGTTCCCAGCGTCTTTCCAGTCTGCCTCTATGATACTTTAAGCTTAAACTTTACGATTTCTTTTTCCGTGGACACCCGCTCGATCTGCGCTCCCAAAAGAGCCAGTTTTCCGTGAAAATCTTCATATCCCCGCTCAACATAGTAGATATCGTCCACAATGGTAATGCCTTCCGCCGCAAGCCCTGCAATCACAAGCGCGGCCCCCGCTCTCAGATCCGGCGCGCTGACCCTTGCGCCCATATACCGGCTGACTCCTGTGACAATGGCGATGTTGCTCTCCACTTTTATTGAAGCGCCCATACGCGTCAGTTCGTCGACATATTTAAAACGGTTTTCAAAAATACTCTCCGTCACCGTGCTGGTTCCTTCCGATATCCCAAGAAGCACTGACATCTGAGGCTGCATATCGGTCGGAAATCCGGGGTAAGGAAGCGTCGTCACCTGCGTATGGTGCATCGGCTTCGACGCCACCACGCGTACCGCGTCGTCAAATTCTTCTACCTCGCAGCCGATTTCCAGCAATTTGGCCGTCGTAGCTTCTAAATGCTTTGGAATCACGTTCTTGACCGTAACGTCCCCTCTGGTCGCTGCAGCCGCAAACATAAACGTCCCCGCTTCAATCTGATCCGGAATAATAGAATAAACCGTCTTGTGCAGGCGTTCCACGCCCGAAATCCGGATTACATCCGTACCGGCTCCGCGGATATTCGCTCCCATGCTGTTTAAGCAGTTTGCCACATCCACCACATGAGGCTCTTTCGCCGCGTTTTCTATCGTCGTCTTGCCTTCGGCCATGGCGGCCGCCATCATGATATTAATGGTCGCGCCGACCGATACCTTATCCAGGTAAATATGCGTGCCTTTTAACTGCTCCGCTTCCGCTGAAATCAGGCCATGCCGGATATCCACCTGTGCGCCAAGCGCGCGGAATCCCTTTAAATGCAGGTCAATCGGCCTGCTTCCAATATCGCAGCCGCCGGGCAGAGCTACTTCAGCCCGCTTATATTTCCCAAGCAGGGCGCCCAAGAGGTAATAAGACGCCCTGATTTTTTTGATATATTCATAATCTACGCTCAGATCACGTATCCTGGAACCGTTGATTTTTACCGTATGATCGTCCGTCCTGTCTACGATACCGCCAATACCCCCAATGGCGTCTAACATGACATTGATATCGCACACATTCGGAAGATTTTCTATTGTAACAGTCTCGTCTGTCATAATCGCCGTTGCAAGCGCCGCGTTTTTCGCTCCGCCAATCTCTACTTCGCCCACCAGCGGATTGCCGCCTTTAATAATATACTGTTCCATATATTGCACCTCTATATCAAACTCTACAAATCGTTCCTCTTTCCAAATAAACCCTTACATACAAACATTAATTATACTTACCAAATCTTTCATTTGTCAAGATTTTTCTGCATATGTAATAAGTGTAATATTTCGGTAATATTTGGCAGGGCGGTTTTTTTTCGATTTTTCTTCTTACTATTATATTCAGATTCTTATCTTTTGTTCCCCCGTCGAAAAGCGGGGCAGCCGGCCTCTGATCCTAGCGGATCAAAGCCCCCGCGCCGCTTGATTACAGTATCTGCAGTTTGTGCCAAAACCATACCTTCCTATTCCTGGCATCCTTTTTGTACGTTTACAAACTGGCTTTTATACAGTGTAGCATAAAATCCGTTTTTGGCAAGCAGTGTTTTGTGATTTCCCTGTTCCAAAATATGCCCGTCCTTCATGACAAGAATAATATCCGCCTCTTTTATCGTGGAAAGCCGGTGCGCTACAATAAAACTGGTGCGTCCCTGCATCATTTTGGCAAATGCATTCTGGATTTTCTGCTCTGTTCTGGTGTCAATCGAAGAAGTCGCCTCGTCTAATATTAACATCGGCGGAAGACTAAGCATTACCCTTGCAATACACAAAAGCTGCTTCTGTCCCTGGGAAAGGTTGCCGCCGTCTTCCGCAATGATCGTATCGTACCCATCCGGCAGTCTCTTGATAAAGCTGTGGGCGTGGGACGCCTTTGCCGCGGCAATGATCTCCTCCTCTGTCGCCTCAGGCTTCCCCATCACAATATTATCCCTTACAGTCCCGCCTTTTAACC
>OFGD01001386.1_pt1 | contig 12253 bp, 4 predicted proteins | sample 1521671 | NCBI WGS metagenome assembly OFGD01 (sample SAMEA3504114, study PRJEB24116) | mouse gut metagenome | biome: mouse gut; feature: mouse-associated habitat; material: faeces | place: Denmark | collected 2011 | reverse complement strand
GCTTGGCTTTTCGTAATGTTCTCTTTTACGAATTTCCTGCTGAATTCCTGCCTTGGCACAGTTTCTTTTGAATCTGCGTAAAGCGCTATCCAAAGTTTCGTTTTCTTTAACGATTACATTTGACATAGTCTCACACCTAACCTCCCTCCAGTTGCGTATTGTGCATATTCAACTGTCTGGGTAATATTTTATTGCACTAACATTTATTATAGCATAATTTTTCCATTCGTCAACCGGTTTTATAAAATAATTCCCTTTTCCTGACTTCTTTTTTCGTTTTCTTATTTAATCGTCGCTTTTGCAGGCAATCCTTTGGATTTCAGGAGTTTTACATATGCTTTGCGTTTCTTAGACGGTACTTTTATTTTCGCTTTTGGATGAATATTTTGAAATGCTTTTTTACCGACCGTTTTCTTTGTCAGCTGTTTCGTCTTAATCGTGATCGTCTTTAATCTTTTTGCCCCGCCAAACGCGCTTGCCCCGATCTTTTTGACGCTTGCCGGAATCGTAACCTTTTTCAAAGAAGTCGTTTTATAAAATGCTTTTTTGCCGATTTCCGTCACCTTATCACCGATCACAGCTTTCTTTAAACTGCTGCAGCCCGAAAAAGCTTCATCCCCGATCTTTGTTACAGAATCAGCGACCGTCACGCTTGTAAGCTTTTTCTGATTATAAAAAGCTTTTGCTTTGATGGATACCACTTTGCAGTCTATGCCGTTGACTTTTACAGTGTCCGGAACCACACATGTCGTCCCCGTCTTATTTCCCATTCCCTGATACTCGACAGAAACCGACGACGCATTCGATTCCACCACCTGATAGATCCCGTTCGTTCCCGCATCCGTTATGGATGTGCCTACTACAGGCTGCTTCGGGTCCTCGCCTGCGGAACTTTTCTTTTTGAATTTTGCCGTAAGGCTTATCGTCTCATTTACCGTAAATGTATATACTGCCTGGTCAGATACTTTTTTCTCCCCTGCATACCATCCGTCAAACAGATACCCGTCAGCCGGCACAGCCTTTACCGTAACGGCACTGCCTTTGCTTACCTCGCCTCCTCCGGCTGCCATGCCGCCTGCCGCAGCATTTACGGAAACAGAAACCTTTTGCTCTTCCTGCTTTGCCGGAATCATAAACGCAGTGATGGAATGCGGAGCCAGAACATAGGAGAGCGCTTCTTTCTCGTTTCTGTTCTTCGTCTTAACAACATCGACCCAATTGGGATTTTCCTTCGTATTCTCATCCTCTACGTCTTCCGACGTCAAATACCAGATGTCGATCTCTTCACCGCTTAAATTTCTGCCGTTCACTTTGATTTCCACCGCCGTACCGTCGTCTTTGCGGTTATTGACTGCCGTAACAAAAATATTTCCTTCATCGTCTTTTGTAGAAATCGCTTTTACTGTCGGCACATCGTAACTGCCGTTCTGCTCAAATGTATAATACGTCTCGTTGCCTGTGATTGTCTGTCCAATCTGCTCCGTCCCGGTCATATGGTTAAAGATCGAAAAAGCTTTTGCCGAAGGAGTAGAAACAAAATCAAATGAACCGTCTTCTCTGTTTTCCAGCGCCTGAATAACGCACTGTGCGCCTGTTCCAAGGTTATCCTGTCCATACGGATAATCCACAAGACAGTGTTTGTTCAGATACGGCGTACCGAAATTAATATAATCGATCATCTCATTCGCAATATAAACCGCATGTCCGATCGCTCGGATAAACTGCGAATTATGCCTGTATATGCCAAATTCCGAAACAACCGGAACTTTTCCTTCTCCCATCAGGCCTACCAGTTCACTGACGCGGCTCATATTATGTTCCAGGGATCTCCCAAGCACTTTCTCATAAAACTGCGGATCGTCTTCCGGAATATTGATATATCCGCCGCCGGTTCCGCTCGTTTCACTGTAGGGATGGATCACGGCGCCGTCGTATTTATTTCCGGCTGCTTTTAATGCCGTGATTGCCGACGCTTTTTCCATACAGGAATATACTTCAACTTCCATTCCAAGTTCCCCGGCAATTTCTTTCAGCGCATCGTAATACGCCGTAAATCCGTCCTGTCTGCTGGTATACGTCACTGTGATCAAGGCGCCGCGCTCCGGAATATTTCCGTGTTCCCCGTCTCCGAATGTAATTTTCCCCGTCTTATATTCAAATTCACAGACATTGGCTGCGCCCTCTCCTGCAAGAGAATCTGTAATACGCCACTCCGTATCATTTACAAACACATGCGCGCTGTTTTCTTTCACTGCTCCGTATCTTGCATACCGGACCTGCCCCGCACTTCCGTCAGAAACTGCGGCAGAATCCATCCAATCCTCTTCCTTTACGGCTCTTTCTTTCGAAAACGTCATGTCGCCTCCGTTTACATAAGCGGCTGCCATTCGGTCATAATTTGAACTTCCGCATCCGGGCATCCAGTAATTCTGTCCCCAAAGTCCCATTTCATTTCCGATTTCAAACCGAACCACGCCGTAAGGCTCTGGGTGTCCGTTTTCTTTCCGCACTTCTGCCCAATCGGTTCCGCCGTTTGGATTTGTCCGTTCTCCGTCTGCCGGCGCATTTAAATATTCAAATAAATCTGCCGCATCCTCCGCGCTTCCCTGGCCCATACCGTAGACCCATACCGCTTCGGAATCCAATTCGTCGTAAATCCAGCTCATTGCCTCATCTACACCGAAATTCGGCTCAATGGGCTCTTTTGTATTACCGTGTATCGTCTTTTTTCTGTCTGCAAACGGACCGATCGCCCGCTTCCAGTCATATAAATTTGCCACCGTACCGCCGGGGTAACGGATGGAGCCAAAGGAAGCTTCCTTCACCAGACGGTCAAACTCCGGTTCTATCGTCTGCGTCTGTGCATTCCAGGAGCCGTATCCGTTGTTATGGTATCTGTGGTTAATTCCAAACATAGCGTCTGATATTTCACGTATCTGCGTATCTGCATCCACTTCGATTGAAATTGTTTTTGAATACTGATACTCCTGTATGGCAAGCGTCAGATTTGTAATATGGCGTTCCAGCCCTTCTGCAGTCAAAACGTTTTGATCCAAATACGCTTCTGCATTGGAAATTTCCTCCGTAAGAGCTTCCTGCGCCTCTTCGGTTCCTCCGTTTAATCCCTCTGCCTTCTCGATCAGCTTCAATAATTCCTCTTTCCGTGTTTCCAGTTCAATTTCAGCGCCAAAAACATCATACAGAGCTTTGACCGTTTCCGCATCTACCGCTTTGTCATAATAACGCACCTCATCCATACTGCCTTTCATTGCGCCGGCTGCCTGAGGATTTTTGTGCGCTCCAATCAAAAGATCCGTCGCTGCGTTGACATACTCTCCTGTCAGTGTGCTTTCTGACGCAAGAGTTCCGTTCACATAAAATTGTGCTTTTTTCGCGGCAGGGCTGCTCGTAAACACAATATGAAGCCACTTTCCAAGCGGTATCGTCTGATTACAAACCACGTCTGCTCCCGTCAGAAATGTTCCGAGTTTTTTTCCGGAATTCAGATATAAAATTGTTCTTCCTGCCGCATTCGTATTGGATACGTCTGCCGTCTGCTGAAACAAATTGATCTTATCTGTGCCGGCTGTAAAAGGACTGGCGTCAAATTTGATCCATGCTGCAATAGAAAACTCCTCGCTTGCCGCATTTAACCCGCGGTTTGCTTCCTGTAAGTTTAATTTCAGATACGAAGCGTCCTGTTTGCTGAAATATACGCTTCCTTCGGATATGCCTCCGTCCGCTTTCAGCGTCACGCCGCTTCCTGTTTTTACCGCGGCAACATCGGATCCGTCCGCCTGATTAACAAGCTGCTCCTCCTGCGTGCTCCCGTCAAATGTCCAGTATCCCGCCAGACCGTCCGCAACGTTTGCCGCCGCTTTTACCTCCGATATGCCCATAGACGGAAGTAACATACCTGCCGTCATACATCCTGTCAATAACATGGAACACAATTTTTTTCTGATTTTACCCATAGTTTTCCCCCTGATATCACAAATGAGGATGTTTTATCTTCTATTGCCGATTCCCGGACCTTCCGGTACATGACCTTCACCAGGCAGCAAAGAAACATCCTCATTGATAAATGACCGTTTTTTATGCCAGTTGGCTTTCCAATACTTTCTTTACTTCTGCGAGCGCCTCGTCAATCCCGGCAGGATTCTTGCCGCCCGCCTGCGCCATGTTCGGACGGCCTCCTCCGCCGCCGCCGACTTTTCCTGCGATGCCTTTGATTAAATTCCCCGCATGCGCGCCTTTGTTCATTGCAGCGTCGGTAGCCATCGCAATCAGATTTACTTTTCCGCCGTTTTCGGATGCAAGCACGATCACACCCTCTGAAATCTTTTCTTTCAGCTGATCTCCGAGTTCACGCAGACCGTTCATATCCACGCCGTCCGCTCTTGCCGCAAGAAGCTTCACACCGCCGACTTCTATCGTCTGATCCGTCACATCGCCTAATGCTTCTTTTGCCGCTTTGCTCTTCCACGCTTCATTTTCGCTTTGCAGCGCCTTGAGCTCTTCCTGCAAATGCGCGATCTTTACAGAAACTTCCGACGGCTTCGTCTTAAGCAGAGACGCCGCCCGTTCCAATTCCACTTCGATCCTGTCATAATACGCAAATACTGCACCGCTTGTAAGCGCTTCGATTCTTCTGACTCCTGCAGCAACGCCGGATTCGCTCACAATCTTAAACGCCGTAATCTCAGCCGTGTTCGCAACATGCGTTCCTCCGCACAATTCCGTTGAAAAATCTCCCATACGTACCACTCGTACCGTTTCCCCGTACTTTTCGCCAAACAGCGCCATGGCTCCCGTCTTTTTCGCTTCTTCAAGCGTCATAATATCCGTTGTCACATCCAGGGCATCCGCGATCTTCTGATTGACGATACGCTCCGTCTGTTCGATCTCTTCTTGTGTCATCGATGAAAAGTGCGTAAAATCGAAACGCAGACGGTCTGCATTGACATCGGACCCCGCCTGTTCCACATGGCCGCCCAAAACTTCGCGGAGCGCTTTCTGCAACAGATGCGTTGCGCTGTGATTTTTGCCGATCGCCGTACGCCGCTTTTGATCCACCAAAAGTTCCACCGTATCGCTGCTCTTTACCATGCCTTTGGTCACCGTTCCGATATGTCCGATCTTGCCGCCCAGCATGGAAACCGTATCGCTGACCGCAAATTCAAAGCCGTCGCTGCGAATGATTCCGGTATCTGCATTCTGACCGCCCATCGTTGCATAAAAAGGAGTCTCTTCCACAAAAATCGTTCCGATCTCACCGTCGGATAGCGCTTCCGTGATTTCCGTTTCGGTCGTCAAAACCGTAACTTTGGAAAAACAGGACAGACGATCGTATCCGACAAATTTCGTCGTCACGGACGGATCGATCGATTCGTAAACCGTCACGTCCGCTCCCATATAATTCGTCGCTTTTCTCGCTTTTCTCGCTTTTGTCCGCTGTTCTTCCATTGCCTGCTCAAATCCTGCCGTATCGATCGAACACCCCTGCTCTTCCAGAATTTCCTGCGTCAGATCGATCGGGAATCCATACGTATCATACAGTTTAAAGGCTTCCCTGCCGGAAAGAACAGTTTCGCCTTTACGCGCCAACTCCTTCTGCATATCGGATAAAATAGAAAGCCCCTGATCGATCGTCTTATGGAATTTTTCTTCTTCCTGCGTCAGCACACGGAAAATAAACGCTTTTTTCTCATCCAGCTCCGGATAACCGTCTTTACTCTCTTCGATCACCGTCTCGCTCAGCGCCGCCAAAAACACGCCGTCAATGCCAAGCATCTTTCCATGTCTTGCTGCACGCCGGATCAGCCTGCGCAGAACGTATCCTCTGCCTTCATTGCTTGGCATAATGCCGTCGGAAACCATAAATGTAGCGGATCGGATGTGGTCTGTGATCAGGCGGATCGAAATATCGTCTATGGCATCCGTCTGGTATGTTTTATGCGAAAGTTCACAGACTTTATCGCGGATCGCTTTCATCGTATCGATGTCAAATACGGAATCTACGTCCTGCATGACGACGGCAAGACGCTCCAGTCCCATGCCCGTATCGATATTCTTCTGCTCCAGTTCTTCGTATCCGCCCTTGCCGTCACCGTCAAACTGAGTAAAGACATTGTTCCATACTTCCATGAAACGATCGCAGTCGCAGCCCACTTTGCAGTCCGAACTGCCGCAGCCGTAACTTTCGCCTCTGTCATAATAAATCTCGGAACACGGTCCGCAGGGACCTGCGCCATGCTCCCAGAAATTATCGCATTTCCCCGTCTTAGGATCGCGGTAAAACCTTGTAATCCTTTCTGCCGGAATGCCGATCTCATCCTTCCAGATCCGAAACGCCTCTTCGTCTTCTCCGTAAATGGACGGATACAGTCGGTCTTCTTCCAGTCCCAAAACTTTCGTCAGAAATTCCCACGACCAGGCGATCGCCTCACGTTTAAAGTAATCTCCAAAAGAAAAGTTCCCAAGCATTTCAAAAAAAGTCAGATGCCTCGCCGTCTTGCCTACATTTTCGATGTCTCCGGTACGGATGCATTTCTGGCAGGTCGCCACCCTTTTCTTAGGCGGAACCTCCTGCCCGGTAAAATATGGTTTTAACGGCGCCATGCCTGAATTGATGAGCAAAAGGCTCTTGTCATTGTGGGGCACCAGGGAAAAGCTCTTCATCACCAGATGCTCCTTGCTCTCAAAAAACTCAAGGAACATCTTTCTTAATTCGTTTACTCCGTATTTTTTCATCTTATTCTCCTCAAATCTACATTCATTCGCTATTTTTTAATTATAATGAGCGGAAACTGATTTGTCAACGCTATTAAACGTCAGAAAAGCAACGGCGTACCGCTGCTTTTCTAAAATACTATTTCGTTGTCTTTCCCCTCTTTGCCGAACAGTAATAGCTGTATATCTTTTTCCCTTTTACTTTCTTGTAGGAGCGGATCCGATACTTATATGTCGTATTCTTCTTCAGGCTGCCGTTTGTATAGGAGGTGGTAGAGCCTTTTGATATCGTTTTGATCGTCGTATATTTTTTCTTTGACGAATTATAGCGCTGGATCTCATATCCGCTGGCTCCTGATATTTTGTTCCACTTCAGCTTGATCTTGCTCTTTGAGGCCGACGCGATGCTCAGCGTTGGTTTCCGTATGATCGTCACATACGATTTTTTGATGTAGCCTGTCTTCTTTTTCCCGCTTACCTTTATGGAGATCTTATACCAGCTTCCGCTTGTTCCCGTTATCGTGACGCCCGTATTCCTGCCCACGCTCTTCAGACGTTTCTTGGATGTACTCGGACCCGAACGCACAGCCACTCCTGAGGAGTTGACCTTTCCTGTCATGGTCGATTCCGTCTTTACGCTGACTTCTTTTGACGCGGAGGAATAAGCTGTTTGCCCGCTTGCCTTTTTATAAGACTTGATTTTATATTTGTAAGTCTTCCCCATGCTCCTTCCGGTATCTGTATAGGAAGTCGTGCTGCTGCCTGCCGTCTTAATCCTGACATATTTTTTCTTTGAAGAATCATAGCGGTACAGGATATATCCGCTTGCCCCGGACACCTTCTTCCAAGAAAGCTTTACCCTGTCGTAGGAATCTGCCTTTCCTGACAGTGACGGAGTCGCAGGCGCCGTCACCTGGACTGACGAGCCGCTCCCGGTTCCGAACAGCATGTTGTCTCCCGGCTTTATATACCAGTAGTTCATATCCACGTTGCCGGAGATTCCTGACACTCTGCCCTCAGAAGTATACTGCCAGAAATCATATTCCCCGTCATAGCTTGCCGTACTGTTATAACGCGCCAGCCATACCGGATATTTTGCAGTGATTTCCGAGGCGTAAAGGTCATCTTTCAGCATGCTGTAATTGGCGTATACGAGGGGCGTATACCCCGCCGCTTTAATCCTGTCGCAGAATGCCAGGCAAATGTCTGTCTGCGCCCTTCTGCTCAGCTTTGCCTTTGAAAGGCGCCCTCCGGCATAATATTCAAAATCAAATACCAGAGGCATCGTGATATTGTATCCCTTTACTGTCTGCAGGAGATAATCCGCCTCCGCAACAGCCTCTGCCTTTGTGATTGCCTGTGAAAATATGTACGCGCCGACTTTCACTCCTGCCGCCGCGGCTCCCGTCATGTTTGTCGCCGCCGTCTCATCCTTGGCAAGCTTCCCTGTCTCAGTTCCCCTGTAGGACGTCCGCACAAATGCAAATTCAATCCCTGCATTTTTTACGCTGCTCCAGTTAACAGTCTTATTCCACTTTGAGACATCGATTCCCTGCTTTATTGTATAACCGTTAAACCGGCTGTCATGCTTTACCGAGGACGCTGCCCTCATCTTCATGCTGCTCCCGTAAAATTCCTCCGGCACGTCATAGCCTCCGAGCCTCCCCCGACCCGGGTCGTCAAAGTCAGCATCCTGTACTTCTTCTGTTATATCGGCATCTTCCGGCTCAGCCTCTTTTTCCGGTTCGGATTGTTTTGCAGTGTCAGCTGCGTCCTTTTCCTCTGCCGGCTGCTCCGCCTTCGGCTTTTCTTCCGGGTTTCCCTCAGTTTTTCCGGACTGTGCACCGTCTCCTTTCCCGGTTTCCTGTCCTTCTGTTCCCGTTCCGGACTCTGCCGGCTGCTTGCCTTCTGCCGTACCTTCTGCGTCTGTAATTTCTGCAGCAGTTTCTGTCCGTGCCTCTGTGTCAACTGGTTCCTTCGCAAGCGCCGCATCTGAAAATACAGCAAATCCCATGCTCATAACCAGTAATAATGCGATAAGTTTCTGCCTTCTCTTCATTTTTTTCTCCCCTTATTGTATGTTTTTATGTAACGCTGTCTGTTATCGTATAGAACAAAGATTAAACTGCCATTAAAAAATTTTTAATTTTTCTCCTGCTCCCCCACACAAATGCAGAGGGAACCCTGTTCCAGGCATATTCCCTCTGCCGTTAAAAATTTTTATAAGCTTTATTTCCAGCTCTATTTCAGCTCAATCTCCACCAATTCTTCCGGCGGCAGCGACTTAGAAGATGCTTTTACAAATTCTTTGATCTTCTTCTGTGCGCTCGGTATCGGAATATTAGTTCCTGCTCCCGCGACGCAGCCGCCCGGGCAGCCCATGCCCTCAATCAGGCATCCGTTCATCCTTCCTGCCTTTGCAAGGGAAAGCACTTTCTTGCAGTCCGCAAGGCCTTCTGCATGCTCGATATTCACTTCCACGCCCGGATAGTATTCCTTGACGCACCGCTCAATCGCGTCCGCAACCCCTCCGGCGACAGCGTATCCCCTTCCTGCTCCTGTAGCATTGTGGAAAGAAGACTCAGCCGCGTACTTCTCAAGATCGATATCCTTGGCGTCAAACATTGCCTGAAGTTCCTCAAAGGTAACTACAAAGTCCACATCGCTGCGGACAGTCCTCCTCATAGCCTCCAGCTTTTTCGCCGCGCAAGGTCCGACAAATACCACTCTCGCGTTGGGATGCTCCTGCTTAATCGTGCGGGCTGTCGCAACCATCGGCGTAAGCTCCTGGGATACCTGGTCAACCATATCCGGAAAATACTTCTTCGCAAGCATCGCCCAGGACGGACAGCAGGAAGTAAGAAGGAAAGGCAGCTTCCCTGTAACCACTTCCTCCACATAATGCTCGGCCTCCGCCATAGCGCCCATATCTGCGCCGATTGCCGTTTCATAAACATCATAAAAGCCAAGTTCCTTAAGGGCCGACTTAATCTTATCCGGCGTGGCATCCTTCCCAAACTGCCCTACAAAGGCAGGCGCCACCTGGGCTATGATCTTCCGCCCTGACTGCATAGCGCGAATCAACTGGAAAATCTGGGATTTATCCGCAATTGCTCCAAAAGGACAGCTTACCATACACTGTCCGCAGGATACGCACAAATCCGTATCTATGTAAGCGCGTCCTTTTTTATCATTTTTAATTGCATTGACGCCGCAATGTGCCAGACAGGGGCGCACCTGGTGAGAAATGGCGTCATATGGGCAAATAGATTTACATTTTCCACATCTGATACACTTTTCCTGGTCAATAACGGATTTTCCGTTTTTCATACTGATAGCGCCCTTAGGACATACCTCCCGGCAGGGATGCGCCACACATCCCATACATCTGTCCGTCACTTCATATTTATTTTCAGGGCAGGCATTGCAGGCTGAAGGAATCACCTGCATTAAGGGCGGCTCGTAATACTTTTCGTCGATATTGCTCTCCTCAAGCCCCTGCGTCAGATGCACGGGCTGATTCTCCGGCCGCAGGGAAAGCCCCATGGCGAGACGGATCCGCTCACGTACAATGGCCCGCTCTCTGTAGATATTCTCATATTCCGATTCTTCATAATTCACGATCTTATAAGGAAGGGCCTCCACGTCATCCTTCAGATTCTCCGAATGATAAGCCAGATTGGCCACTTCTTTAAAAATACGACGTCTGTTCTTACGAACCTGCGTATCAATTCCTCTCATGATCGAACCTCCCTGTCACATTTTCCCGATCCCTTACCAAAAAAACAGCCCGGCAGGGCATCGCTTTCCTCCACTTCAATGTTAATATTTTAACAAACAATATTTTAAAAAGCAAGGAAAAAATCCCCGCAAGCAAGTGCATTTAATCTATTCTTGCACAAACCTACGGGGAAATCAAGAGGGGCCGGAACAATTTCTACAGTCTTCTTCTGCGCAGCCAGATGACAAGGCCGACGATCAGGCAGCCAACAGGCAGCACGATGATCGAAACAAATCCCACCACATAGACAGCACGGGCGCTGAAAACAAGATACCCGATGTCAAAATATTTCACCGGAACAGACACCGAACTCTCATGCTCTGCCAGACTGCTTAAAACACTGCCAAAAAGCTTCATATTGTAGCCGGGCACGACCTGGTCTGCGGAAGACGTAAAGATCTGCTCCGACGCTATGATCACGGCTTTGGATACGGTGCCGTCCTGCGCACTTTTCTCCGCACGCAGACCGATCACAAAGGGGCCGTCCTGATCTTCCGCTCCCCGGCTGTAATCTTCATTGCCCAGCACCTCCAGCTTGCTGAATGCACTGTCGCTCGTCGAAAGAAACGGACTGTAGTAGACATCTTCCCTGTCGTCGGCATACTCCAGTCCCCGTGCATAGGGCACAAAAACAGAGCCGCCCGACACGCGTTTCGTCACGTCGTCTTCCTCCACGACAGGAAGCAGCCAGTAAGGGATCTGATAATAATGCGCCCTGTCCTCTTCCACGATCATGCCGTCCACCAAGGACACCCCGTAATAGCCGAGTATCTGCTCGAAATTCGTCATATCGGTATCCGTCCATGTGGGCACAAGCAGCGCGTTTCCTCCCCTGTCCAGATAGCGGGTTATCTTCTCCACATCTTCCTTCGAATAATCCCCGGCAGGCGCGTTTAAAATGATGCCCTGCGCATCCTCCGGAATCTCATCTACCGTGTTCAGATTCAGATTTTCGTAAGAAAGATTCTCCTTTTTCAATGTATTTAAAAAGGTTTCCTCAAGCGCCAGCTCCTCATGCCCCATAATAATATAGAACTTTGGGATCTCATCTAAAGTCACCTGCGCGATCGCCGATGCAATCTGCCCTTCCCCGTCATACCCCGTCAACGTGTACTGATAGGTGGCGTAACTCATCTCATACTGGTAGATATCATCGTAGTTGACCACGGCACTGCCCTGCGGCCCCTCCACGATCAGACTGTTGTTCGCCGGCTCCTCCTGGGCATAATTATAGTAAAATTTCGGATTTGCCAACGGATCGACATAGCTTACCGTCACATGCCCTGACAGGTTTTTGAGCTGTTGCAGCGTCTTGTCCAGATCTTCATCCTTTGCCGCCTCATCTGCCAGCACGTAGATAGTCACATCCTCCTGCAGACTGCCAATCATCTCCTTCGTATCTTCCGTCAGGGTATACAGCTTATTTGCCGTCACATCAAAAGCGGTATACCGGTCCGGCACATAATTCAATCCAAGATTGATCAGAATCGTCACCACGGCAGCCGCTACGATCCCCATCACACTGTAGGTTCCCAGACGGATCCCTTTTCCCGACACACTGTATCGACGTTTCTGAATCGACTGTGTCGTGCAAAACAGGACAAAAACCGTGAGCGTGACAAAATATGCCATCGACTCCACCTGAAAATAACCGTTGGAAAGTGCATCAAACCTTCCGATCATATCAAAACAGTACAACACCTTCGAGAGAGATTCCGCAAAGACACCTGTACCGGCGCT
>OFGD01001380.1_pt1 | contig 12292 bp, 10 predicted proteins | sample 1521671 | NCBI WGS metagenome assembly OFGD01 (sample SAMEA3504114, study PRJEB24116) | mouse gut metagenome | biome: mouse gut; feature: mouse-associated habitat; material: faeces | place: Denmark | collected 2011 | reverse complement strand
GCTGCACCGCAGTCCCCTTGTGGAGCTCACAGGGCAGCACATAAAGCTTTTGCCCATGAAGCAAAACCTCTACCTGCATCAAATCCAGCTGCGCTCGCAACTGGCACTGCAACTGCTGCGGCGCGTCACTTTTCGTAAATAGAAACAGTCTGTCAATCCATTTGACAGGCAGGATGCGGCTCTGGGCCTTTTCCAGCAGCACAGCAGCCAGGCGCAATTGCTCTGCTGCCTGTTCTGCCAGCTGCAAACTTTCCTGATACCACGCCTCATCCACATGCCCGTATTCCAGAAGAATGCCGCCGTTGGCCACCAAAGCAAACTGAGGCTGCCAATCAGGCAACAGCTGAAGACGCCGGTACTGAGCTACCGAGCGGGTGGTACACGGGATGAAGCATACTTTTTCCTGTACATCACGCAGCAGCTCCTGGGTGTGCGCCGTCATAAAGGAAATCTCCCTGCCCTCATAGCATTCCACAGCTTGCTTATCGGGACCGATATCCCGCCGGTGGGAATAAATCAATGTATTGTCCAAATCTGATAAAAAAATATTCATACGTATTCACAGTCTAGTGCGCTTTTCGCCCATTGACAACCAGTTTGCGCAGCAAATCCACCGGAATCATAGTTGCCGCCAAGAGCAGCACCAGAACCCAGCCCTGCCAGCTAAAGGGCACGCAGCTGAACATCGCACCAATCCACTGGAAGGGCGCCGCATTGACCAGACCGGCATTGACAATGAGGAACTGCACCCCTAAAATCGCCAGAAACACCTTCATAAAACCGGTGTTTTCATTGAGGCCTTTGAAAATCTCCATCCCATCGTCACGGACATTGAAGCCGTTAAACAGCGCACTGGCAATAAACAGTACAAAGTAGGAGGCCATCAGCTGCGCTTCATTGGCAAAGAAACCGTGGAACACATCCAGTTTCAAATAGGCGAAGCTCAGCGCGGTAAGCCACAAGCCCATGGTGACGATCTGCGCCATCATGGCTTTGCTGACAATGGATTCGTCCCGCCGCCGCGGCTTCTCCTGCATGTATTTTTCCTGCGCCGGCTCATTGCCCAGCATAATGGCGCCCAGACCATCCATGACCAGATTGACAAAGAGCAGGTGGGTAACCTTTAACGGCTCCTCGATGCCAAAGAACGGCGCGATAGCACTGACCACCACAGCGGCCACGTTGATCACCAGCTGGAACCGGCAGAATTTGAGGATGTTGTGGTAAATAGTACGTCCATACCAGATGGCATCCTTGATGGATTTGAAGTTGTCGTCCAGGATGACGATTTTGCCCGCTTCTTTGGCCGCCTCTGTCCCGCTGCCCATGGCAAAGCCCACGTCAGCCCGCTTTAAGGCCGGGGAATCGTTGACACCGTCTCCCGTCATGCCTACCACCAGATTCAGCTCCTGACACAACCGCACCATGCGGGATTTGTCAGTGGGCAGTGCTCTGGCAATGACGCGAATCTGGGGGATGATTGCTTTCACTTCTTCGTCACTCATCTTATTCAGCTCTGCGGAGGTCAGTGCCCGCTGTGTGGTATCGGTCAACAGTCCTGCATCCTTGGCGATGGCCACTGCTGTTTCCAGCCGGTCTCCGGTGATCATAACCACCTGGATTCCTGCGTTCTGTACTTCCTCTATTGCTTCCTTGGCTTCTGGACGCACATCATCCCGAATCCCCACCAGACCGATGAGCACCAGATCGTCATGAATTTTGTTCTCTTCCAATTTCTTTTCCGAGTATCCAAAAGCCAATACCCGCATGGCTTTCGAGGCCAGTCCGTCAATTTTGGCATTCAGCCGTTCCAAATCCAATGGCTGTTTTTCACCGTTTTCATCCAAATAATAGTTTGCCTTGGCCAAGAGCCGTTCGGGAGCGCCTTTGTAAAAGGTTTTCCCCACTGCGCCGATATAAGCCTGACTGAACTTGTTGGTAGAGTTGAAACCCTGAGACACCGTCACTGTGCAGGTGGTGTCACTGTAAAGCATACTGTAGGTCTCTTCCCCAATCATCTTCATCAGCGCCTGGTCGGTAGCGTTGCCGCCGATAACATGGTGGCTCGCATCATACATAGCCGCTGTATTTTTACAGATAGCCAGATCCAGCAGACCCTTGATCCTGCTGTGCTTGCGCAGTTCCTCCAAAGGAATGGTCTTCCCGTCAGCGGTGAAAAACTCCACCACCTCCAGCATTCCTTTGGTGATGGTGCCCGTCTTGTCGCTGAATAAAATATTCAAGGAACCGGCTGTCTCGATCCCCTCTGCCTTGCGCACCAAGACATTGTGGTCCAGCATCTTGCTGGTATTCTGCATCAGCACCAAGGAGATCATCAGCGGTAAGCCCTCTGGCACCGCGCAGACAATGATCACCACTGCCAAAGAAACCGCCTCGACAACATCCTGCACAATGACTGCCCAGCCCAGATCCAGATAAGCCTGCAAACCGCCCGCCTGCATCACGAAGAAAATAATATACAGAATAGCAATCACTGTCGCGCCGATATAGCCGAAACGGGAAATCTGATCCGCCAGTTTGGAGAGTTTTACCTTCAATGGAGAGTCTGGTTCATCTTCCTGCATTTCTTCTGCCATTTTCCCCATCATGGTGGCCAAACCTACTCGACGGACCTCCATCACGCCCTCTCCATCAAAGACAATGGCGCTGCGGAACAGAGAATGGGCATCTACAAAGGTGTCTCCTGTGATGTCTTCCGCCATCTGAAACTGCCCGTCTGCCGCCGTCTTGGGACACTCCTCTGTCTCTCCGTTCAAGGCGGAGTTGTTCACCCGCAAACTGCCGTGAATCAGCACACCGTCGGCAGGAATCTTGTCCCCTGACTGCAGCAGCACCAAATCGCCCGTCACCACATCGTCCACATCAATGACCGTGATAACGCCGCTGCGGTATACTTTACACTGATCATGCCTGCTGCTTTCTTTCAGCTCACGATACTTGGTATCACTGGAAACATTGGTTTTCGCCGTCACAAATGCCACAATCAAAACGGCCACCAGTGTGCCCAGCGGCTCATAAATCTCCGCATAGCCAAAAAAGAACATGGCAATCATCAAAGCGGCAATGAATAAGAGAATCCGAATCATGGGATCGCTGAAGGTTTCCTTAAACTCTTCCCAAAAGGTCGTGGGTTCCGAATCAGGAATCTGATTGGAGCCGTATTTTTCCCGGGATTCTGTCACTTGCTGGTCTGATAAGCCTGTAAAATCCATCTTTTCTCAAAGTCCTTTCTGTCTGGTCAAAAATATTTTTTGTATACAGAAAAGGGCTGCCGTATCGTTCGATTCTATACAACAGCGCCTTTTCTATTTTTATTTCACAAATACTTAACTCTTTGTTTACGCAAAACGATTTGCCAGCTGCCCCAGCTGTACATCCTGGGTCCCGCTGCCGATGGCGTTAAACTTCCATTCGCCGTTATGACGATATACTTCGCCAAAAATCATAGCGGTCATACCGTCATAGTTGTCTGACAGATTGTATTTGCACAGCTCCTGATTATTTCTGCTGTCCACAATCCGAATGAAGGCATTCTGAATCATGCCAAAATGCTGTTTCCGCTTGTCGGCCTGATAAATATTTACTACCAGCACAATGCGGTCATATTCTGCCGGTACCCGGTCCAGTTCCACAACAATCTGTTCATCGTCGCCGTCTCCCGCGCCTGTCAGGTTGTCGCCCATATGCTGTACTGTGCCGGATTTGTGGCGCAGATTGCCGAAATAGACAATATCGTCCACACCTCTCAATTTGCCATCTGCCAGCAAAAAGGCAGAGGCATCGCAGTCAATCTCCTGCGGTTTTGGAGCAAAAAATCCCCGTTTCTGCTGCACTTCGTCCCAGCCCAGACCGATGACAACCCGGCTTAAGCCTGCATTATCTTTCGTCAAACTTACTTTCTGTCCTTTTTGTAAACTTACTCCCATTGTTGCGTATCCTCCTAATTCTTTGATTCTGTAATATATCTTATCAAGCTTTCTTTAATCCACGTCCACGCCGTAATTCTCGCACAGTGCCGCCAGACCGCCCTGATAGCCGCTGCCGATAGCGTTGAACTTCCATTCGCCGTTATGACGATACAGCTCACCCACTACCATGGCTGTCTCAATGGAAAAATCTTCTCCCAGATCATAGCGCAGCAATTCCTCGCCGTTGGCCTTATTATAGATGCGGATAAAAGCATTGGATACCTGTCCGAAGTTTTGCCGTCTCACCTCAGCGTCATAAATGGTAACGGTAAAGGCGATTTTCTGAATGTTTTCAGGCACCAGGGACAAATCAATCACGATTTGTTCATCATCGCCGTCACCCACCCCGGTCAGATTATCTCCCAAGTGCTTCACTGCACCGCTGGGATGCTCCAGATTGCCATAAAAGATGAAATCCTCGGTGCGGGAAATTTTTCCGTTTTCTGTGAGCAGAAAGGCCGCCGCGTCCAAATCAAAGGCGCCGCCGGTATCATAGCGATTCACGTCCCAGCCCAAACCCACTACCATATCTTTCAGGCCGGGGTTGTTTTTATTCAAGCTTACTTTTTGTCCTTTTGTCAAGTTTACGCCCATTTTTCTCTCCTATTCTGCATCAATTCCATAGTTTGCACACAGCGCTGCCAAACCGCCCTGATAACCGCTGCCGATAGCGTTGAACTTCCATTCGCCGTTATGACGATACAGCTCACCCACTACCATGGCTGTCTCAATGGAGAAATCCTCACCCAAATCATAACGAACAATTTCCTCATCGGTGTCAGCGTTGACCAGACGAATAAACGCATTGGCCACCTGCCCGAAATTCTGCCGTCTGCTCTCCGCATCATAGATGGTTACGGTGAAGGCAATCCGCGCAATATTCTCCGGAACCTTGCTCAAATCCACCGTAATCTGCTCATCGTCGCCATCCCCGGCTCCGGTGCGGTTATCGCCCAAATGCACCACTGCACCGCTGGGATGCTCCAGATTGCTGTAAAAGATAAAATCCTGATCCCCAGACACTTTTCCGTTTTCCTGTACCAAAAACGCAGAGGCATCCAGGTCAAAATCGGAACCAGAGTCAAAACGGTTGATATCCCAGCCCAAGCCTACCAAAACATTCTTCAACCCGGGATTGCTCTTTGTCAAGTCTACTTTTTGTCCTTTTGTCAAACTGATTGCCATTGTCATCGTCTCCTTTTGCTAAAACTCAATTACACCTTTTTTATTTCATACGGTTATCCCATGACATCATGCGATAGACCGTAATCTCACCTGTTTGAAGCCTAACCTCTTTGACAGCGTTGATTAAAATCAGCTTTGATGGCATTTAAGCGCTTCTGATCCTCTTCCCGCTGTTTCTTGGCATTTTCCTGAATCTGTCTGGTCTCCTCAATCCCATTGACGATGGTCCGCCAGGTCGTTTCCAAGGTATCCACCTTAATGGAGCTGCCCGAAGCCATGGCCGCTGTCATTTTTGACTGCTCTACTGTGTTGCGGGCGTTTCTCAGCAGCATTTCATTGGTCTTTTCATCCAGCGCCGACATGGCCTCCGCCTGCACCCGCTGCCGCTTGAGCAAGATGGCCTGGGCTAAAGCCTGCTTAAACACCGGCAGCGTAATGATAAAGGCCGAGTTGATTTTACGCACCAGATTCATATTGCTGAACTGCATGGTCTTAATCATGGGGATGGACTGCATGGCCACATTCTCCGCGATGCGCAGATCATGGGTGCGCTGTTCCAGCATCACCTTGGCCTGCTCCAGCGCCGCCAGCTCAAATTGAATGGACTGATCTCCGCTGGCCGCCATATCCTGCTGTCTCTGCCCAATATAGGCTTCCAGCTCGCCGATGCCCTGTTCTCCGGCCAAAATATATTTGACCAGCTCGTGATAATAATTTACATTGGACTGAAACAAATCCTCCAGCTTCTGATTAGAAGTTTTGATCTCTGCTTCATATTGTTTCAATTTCACATAAATTTTATCAACCTCATCGCCCATCGTTTTATATTTATCTAAAATTTTATCCAGCTGTTTGCGCACACCGCCGAATAATTTGCCGAAAAAACCCGGATCCTCCTTGATCTCTTCAATATCAAAGCGGTCCATGATCTTGGCCAGAAGGTTCAGCATCTCGCTGGATTCGTTTATCTGGTTCATGTTCATGCTGTTCAATACCACGTCGGAGGTCTTGGAAATCTGCTCTGCCACCTCGCCGCCAAAGGTCACAATGGTTTCCAGGTCATCCACCACAATCTGGCTGGTCAGCGCATCTACCTCCGCCGAATTGACATATTTTTCATTCAGCTGCAGCCGGTCCTGCTGAATATCATAGGGCATAATCTCCTGCTCTGCAGCGACAGGTTCCGCAACTGCTGCCGTTCTATTTGTTCTTCCCAAATCAATTCCCATTTATGATCTCCCTCTTTTCCATAAATTCTCCCACCATGGAGAACGATTGCTTTTTTCATGATGCCCATAAAGCCTGTCAGGCACTTTTAAATCATATAGATACGTTCCAATTTTGTGTTCTGTCAGGAAAGGACGCTGATAATATTGCTCCATACTGCAATACCCGGTAGGCACAAACAAAACCACATCAAATCCCAGCAGATGAAGATAGGCCAGAAGAATCCCATCCTCCAGAGAATAGGACTGCTCCCCGGTATGTAAGAACACTGCCTTAGGCGGCACCTTGGTAAAATCCATTTTCTGTATCAACCGTACCAGCTCTTTGTTGAGGTTTAAGATTGTCGCGATCACGGTATACTCCGTACCGTTTTGGTAAGTACCCCGAATCAGCTGCAAATCCAGCAGCTCCTGAAGCTTGTCCAGCATATATTCCTGCATTTCCTCCCGCAGATACCCATAAGGATAGGCCTTGTGCTGTCTGATCTTTTGCTTTTGCACCTTCCTGTGGCGCAGAAACTCTGCGGCGTACTGCCGCATGGGATTGGCATCCTCCCGCTTATAAAAAGGCACTTCTGTAATCAGAAATGTGTCTGCCGTCACCAGCTTGCGCACATCATTCCAGTAGCTCTGCACATTGCCGTCCTTGACGCCGGAAACCTTAGCCAAAAGTACCGGCATGAGCACTTCCTCCTGAACCACCTGGAAATTAGGCCGATAACAATTTTCCTGCTCCCAGAGAATATAAATTTCCTCATACATGGTTTCCAGCGCAATGGCTCTGCCCTTTTGGTACTGCTGTTCCCGATACATCCCGCTGTCGCGGTAGAGGGTCTCCGTCAGCTCCTGCTCCGCATGATAGGCCACAGTGCCCATGCGGGCTGAGTTGCTTCTGGGATATTGTTCCACTGTCATGGATATAGTATATTTCTTCTCAAAAAGATATTTATCCTCTATTTTTTTGTATAAATCCAAATTTGGTGAAAAAATCAGCACATCCAGCGGCAAACGGGCCAAAAATCGAAAAAATAAGACTTCATTTTCATTGACGCAGTCATTCAAGATCAGCACTGCGCCCTGCTGTCGTTGCTTCCACTTTCCAAAAAGCTGCCCGCCGTAGCGTTTGAGCCAGCATAACAGATAGACCGCCTTGTTCAAAAGACGATTCAGCGGGATTTCCTGCACTGCTTCCTCCTGCCAGAACTCTACAAACTGCTGCCGGATAATCTGCTGCAATTCTTTTTCTCCATAGACAATGTTTTGCGCCAAATCGGCCATCATTTCAGAGCATGCAGTATACTTCCGCCGCTGAATCTGTCCGATCTCCTCCGCAGAGGGCAAAGCCAGCTTCTGGTCCAATACCACTACCGGACGGAGCGCCCCCTCCAGCTGCAGATAAAGCTGCAGCAAGGTATTCAGATAGGTTGCCTTCTCCTCCACGCCGCAGAAGCGGGCGAACACCGTATAGTAAAGTCCCCCATCGTCACCGCGCTGCGCCAAGGGTCTCTGCACCTCCTGCAGGATATCTCCCGACAGCCACGCATTGATACAGGGCTGTTTTCCCGCCAGCGGAACAGTGCGCTCCCGCTGCTGTTCCGCCTGCCGTCTGTTTCGCACCCTGTAATCAGCGGGAAAGGGCCTTCCGCCCGACTGATAGCCATGGGTATAGCGAGATTGGGGGTCCAGCTTTCCATATGCGCTGTCGCCGCTCACATCCAGCAATACAAGGTCGCAGCCAATGCGCGAGAGCAAATGGAGCATCTCCAGCTCATAGTAGCTGACAGAACCTTCATAAAAAATTTTAGGAACCTTCCTGCCCTCAACAGATTGCACGACCCGCTCAAACCGGTAATACAGCCAACACATAAATTTCATATACGCATTTTTCAGCATGGTCTCATTTTTGCCATGCTGCGCCATCTGCAACAACACATCATAAAGGGCATCCGCCGTGATCTGCCGTGATCTGACAGACAAACGGGGTAGCCAGCGGCCCAGCTGCTCTGCAAAGAACGCCGGCTGCAGCTTGAATGCTGTGCCCAGGATTTCTCGATAATATGCCAGATTCTGCTCTGTGGGGTTGGCCAGCTTTCCTTCCAGCACGGCGCCGTTTTGCCGCGCTTCCTCATAATAACGACACAAAAAAGCTTCCACCTCTGCGCTGAAATCTAAAAAGCGATAACAGTAAACGCCCTGTGCTGGCCGTTGCGCAGCAGGCAAAAAATAATCATTCAAATTTTTTAACTGAAGCCTTTGCCACATAGACGTTTTCCTCCTCTTTACCAGCAACTGACGTTTTATTTCCAGAACATAACTTCCTAATATGATTTTATTTTAGCAAGAAAAAGTGAAGGTTTCAATAGAATGGGCAGGAAAAAAAGGGATTTATCTCGAAAATACAAGATGAAGTTTTTAGAATCATTTTGACAAAAATAGCGCAAGGAGTTCTCCCATGATGCATATACTCACACAACCTGCCGCCAAACTGGCCTGCAGCGTTGGACCTCTACTCTATACACCGGCCAATCACAAAGGGATTGCCTCCAGTATTTGCACAGAGCGTTTCGGCACCTCGTTTTCCCTGGCATTGTGCCTGGAAGATACCATCAATGAGCGTTATCTGGCAGAAGCGGAGCAGCAGGCCTGTCAGACACTGCAAGCCCTGGAAAAAGCACAGCGGCAGAGCGATTTTTTTCTGCCCAAGCTGTTCATCCGCCTGCGGGAGCCCGCTCAGCTGGAGCGATTCTTACAGAAGCTTGGCAGCGCAGCACAGCTGCTCACCGGCTTTATTTTCCCTAAGTTTTCACTGGAGAACGGGGAAGCCTATCTCCACGCCTTGGAGCGGGTCAATCAAAATCGCCCCCAGCCCTTTTACATGATGCCTGTGCTGGAAGATCCATCTCTGTTGGCTCTTTCCCAAAGACAGCGCCAGCTGGAGCAGCTGAAGGCCATGCTGGATGATATTTCGCCGCAGGTTTTGAACATTCGTGTAGGCTGCAGCGACCTCTGCCATCTCTTTGCCACCCGACGCTGCGTGGAACAGACCATTTATGAGATTCTGCCCATCGCCAATATTCTCAGTGATATCCTCACCGTCTTCCAGGCAGACTATGTAGTATCCGCGCCAGTTTGGGAATATTATCAGGATTCCCATGACCTCTGGAAGCAGGGATTGGAGCGGGAATTGGCGCTGGATCAGCTCAACGGCTTCATCGGCAAAACGGTCATCCATCCTCGTCAGATTGCCGTTGTCAACAACAGCCTGCGGGTATTCCAAAGGGATTATGAGGACGCTCTGCAAATCCTGCACTGGAATCAGGAAAATACCTCTTATGTAAGCGGCAGCGTACAGGCCCAGCGCATGAACGAATACAAAACACATTCCAATTGGGCACAGCGCACCCTCCTGTTGGCCGAGCTCTATGGCATCCGTCCTGACGCATAACAAACAAAACTGCTTTTCTGAGCTACAACCAGCGCCCCAAAAAGCAGTTTTTTATATGCCCTTTTATGCGATTTTCCTTTTATTCACACTATTTTCCTGCAAAGTACTTCCGCCTGTCGCTAGATGTCGGACATGTTTTTAATGATACCGCAGGCACAATAATTTTGCAGCGGATAATATTCCACAGGCACCTGCTTTTCTTCAGCCAGGCGCAGGAGATGCTGCACCATGACACTCTTTTCGATATCCCTGCGCAGCAAAATCTTCCACGGCACTCTGCGCAGTAACACCCGCGTGGTCTCTCCAATCCCCGGCTTGATCAGGTTGATATCCCTGATTTGAAAGTGCTGGGCAATTCTCTGCACCTCCGCCACACCCGAGTGCTGCGGCCGCACTGGAGCACCACCTTTTCCCGGCGGGGCAAATTTCGCCGTGATGGCGTCGATAAAGGCGTAGGACAAATCCCCTTCCCGCAGTTCCTCATAGCACACAGCACCGTGAAAATCATCGGGCCCAATCAAATCCGCCCGCAAAAAGGTGCGGCTCAACAGTCCCGATACCGTACTGTTCAGGCAGGAGCTGGGAATGAGCAAATCCTCATAGGTACCGCACAGATTGGTCACCGCCGCCGGGTCTGCCAACACCGCCAGCTCGTCGGAGACATCAGGATACTTCTCCATCTCCTTCTGCAGTTCCCGCAAAATTGCGCCCTTTCCCGTCCAGCCGTCCACAAACTGCAGCTGCGCGCCGTCATACCGCGCCAGCAAATACCCCATGGCTTTGTGGTCAATTCCCCGACCGCGAATAATAGAGATGGCATAGTGGGGCGCATCCACTCCATAAAACTGCCGCAAATAACGTTTCAGCAAAATCCCTACAGGAATTCCTGCCCGCGCCAGAGAGACCAGAACCATCTCCGGCCCCTTTTGCCTCATCAACTGCTCCGCCAGCACGCTGACAGCATCCGCCACCGGCTCTGCATAGGCCTCCAGTGCAGCCTCATAGGCTGCCAGATAAGGCGCAGTAGGCGAATATTCCAGGGGCAGCATCTCGCAGTAATGCCTGCCCGACTGAATCTGCCGCTCCCGCTGAGCGGCGGGCAGGGGCTCTACCAGACCGGTAATATCCTTCAACAGCAGCACAACATCCTCTTCCCGATAACTGCTCCTCATAAGCGCCTCCATTCCACAATACGGACTCTCTCATTTCCCGTCTGCCGCAAAGCCGCTGTCAAATCCGCCAGCCCTGCAGCACTCTCGGTATCTGCATCGGTCAACAGCAGCACACTGTCATACCGGGTCAGATTATAAAGATAGGTGACCCGCCCTTCATCGTACAGGCTGCGCAAGCACCAGCGGCTGTGCAGCGGATAGTCCTCCTGGGGCGAAGGCACGATAGGACTGCGCGTCGTCGCGTGACACCAGACCTGACAGCCTGCCTGCTGCAGCTGCCGACCAATCCACAAGGCCGGATACATAAACTCCTCCGTGCCCAACACCAGCACCCGTTCCCCCTGCGCAAAGGAACACTCCCGCTCCAGCACAGCCAGCAGCCCATCACACTGCCGGGCAATCTCCCCAGCATCCTGTAAACGGCGCAGCTCCAGATTTCCTTCATAAATATGGATTTCCGGCACGTCTGTGCTGCTGCCGCGCAAATCCCAGGCCTTTCCCTCAGACACGGCCTGCTCCATGCGCTTTTCATACACTGTCGGCGTGTACTTATGCAGGAATACACAATCCACCTGCTCCCGGACGAACAAGGCCATAGCTTCCTCGTCCATACCGTTTAACAACGAAGCCGCCGTCATGGCAGGGCAAAGCCGCTCCGTATTCCTGGCGCAGCAGCCTCAGCAAATGCAAAATGGTGTTGCCCGTTGTGATTTCGTCCTCCACAATCACAATGCGCTCCACTTGTCCCATTGCCCGCTCCAAATCCTCCCGCACCAACTTTTGCTCCATGGCATGGCTGTGACTTTCAGAAAAGTAAAAATACTGGACATGGGGAAGATTTTCCCGCGTCGTGGTCATGGACAGGCAGTTTAGCGCCTGCGCTACCGCCAAAGCCACCGCCGTGGCCGTCTCCGCGAAGCCGATCACCAAAAGCCGCTCCTGATACCGCGCCTGTAAGACTTTGGCCAATTCCGCAAACATATCCAGCGCCTCCCCAGGCGCTGTCGGCACATGCTTGCCCTGCAGGCGGTTCACCGCGACAAACGCCCGTTTCGTATTATTTTCCCGCTTGGCAGGCGCAATGATTTCATCCCAATTTATCATTCTCTGCTGTCTCCTCTGCAAAAAGCTTTTTTTATTATAACAAACTTTTCGCCGAGAATCCACTGCAATCCTTTTTGGGGTCGCGGACAGTTTTATGGGCTGCTTTCCCCCATCTCCTACCCCTACCGCGTAACTTACGCAGTAGGGTATGTCCCATTCCCTGCCACTTTC
>OFGD01001378.1_pt1 | contig 12302 bp, 12 predicted proteins | sample 1521671 | NCBI WGS metagenome assembly OFGD01 (sample SAMEA3504114, study PRJEB24116) | mouse gut metagenome | biome: mouse gut; feature: mouse-associated habitat; material: faeces | place: Denmark | collected 2011 | reverse complement strand
CCGCCCCTCTGGGCATTGAGCTGTTCGTCATGGACGACGGCTGGTTCGGCAAGCGCGACAGCGACTTCAGCGGCCTGGGGGACTGGACGGTCAACGAGAAGAAGCTCCCCGGCGGCCTGGAGGCCCTGGCCCCCCGCATCAGGGAGCTGGGGATGCAGTTCGGCATCTGGGTGGAGCCGGAAATGGTCAGCGAGGACAGCGAGCTGTATCGGGCCCATCCGGACTGGGCCCTGGGGGCCCCCCACCGCCCCCAGACCCAGGGGCGGAGCCAGCTGGTGCTTGACTTCTCCCGGCAGGAGGTCCGGGACCATATCTACGCCGCCCTGCGGCAGGTACTGGACAGCGCAAAGGCCGCCTACGTGAAGTGGGACATGAACCGGTCCCTTACCGACGTGTGGTCCGCCGCCATCCCCGCCGGACGGCAGGGGGAGGTATACCATCGGTACGTGCTGGGGGTCTACGACCTGCTGGAGCGGTTCCGCCGGGATTATCCGGACCTGCTCATCGAGGGATGCAGCGGCGGCGGCGGGCGGTTTGACGCGGGGATGCTCTACTATACCCCTCAGATCTGGTGCAGCGACAATACCGACGCCATCGACCGCCTGCGCATCCAGTGCGGCACCACCTTCTGCTATCCCGTCAGCTCCGTGGGGGCCCACGTCTCCGCTGTGCCCAACGGGCAGACGGGCCGGTATACGCCGATGGAAACCCGGGGCGTGGCGGCTATGTGCGGCACCTTCGGGTACGAGATGGACCTGGGGAAATGCACGGACGAGGAAAAAGAGGTGGTTCGGGAGCAGGTGCGGACCTTCAAGGAACGGGCCGAGCTCATCCACCAGGGGGACTATTACCGGCTGACGGACCCCTTCCGGAATACGGCCTACGCCGCCTGGGCCCATGTCTCGGCGGACAGGCGGGAGGCCCTGGTATCCCTGGTCACCGGCTCTACCACGGCGGCGCTGCCTTTCATCGTCCTGCGCCTGCGGGGTCTGGACCCCGATCTGCGCTACCGGATTGACGGCGGGGAGCGGGTCTGCGGCGGCGCGGCGCTGATGCACGCGGGCATCTCCTTCCCGCTGATTCCGGGAGACTATCAGGCAAGGCAGGTTTATCTGGCGGCTGTGGAATGAGGGGGCTTCCCCGTTCGCTGACGCAGCTTTTGGAAACAGCAAGGGGAAGGGCGGCCAGTCCGGGATGGATTGGCCGCCTCTCTTTGCAGATTGGCGAATATGCCTAAATGTGCTCCGGAATTTCCGAAGAATTTAGTGGTAAATTGCGTTTGACAATTCTTTAATTTTGACTTATACTTACCCAGGTAAATGCGGTTGCGCGATGCGGACGCTTTTCCAACGGGACGGAAAATTCAGTCGAGAATTTGTTAAAATGGTACTTGACAAAGCTTCGTGTCTGTTGTATAATAAGTTCGTTGAGTGCAAATAAAGGAAAATTTGACATGGGGGTATAGCTCAGCTGGGAGAGCGCTTGAATGGCATTCAAGAGGTCAGCGGTTCGATCCCGCTTATCTCCACCAAGAAACACGGGAACTGTGTGAAGGGAAAGGCTTCAAATCGAAAGATTTGAGGCTTTTTTCTTGTTTTTTGTTGCAATCCTCTCAACGCCATATCAAGCTGTTCTTTGTCTGTCTAACACGTTGTCTAACAAAATCAGGCCGTTTTGAAAATGTTGCCCATAGCCTGTGCGGTTGCCCGTTTGCCCTCAAAGTCAATGTGGGCGTAAATATCCAGCGTAGTAGACACTTTCTCATGACCAAGATACTCTGCAATCTGCTTGACCGACATACCATTATTCAGCAACAGACTTCCCGCCGTGTGGCGTAACTCATGAAATCGGATATGCGGCAAGCCGTGACGCTCTAATAGTCTACTGAATCCGTGTGAAACGTAGTCCGGGGAGAATGGCTTACCATTACTGTTCGTGCAGACGTGGCCTTGTGGGTCTGGATCATGTTTGATACACTTTGCCCTATGCTCATCCTGTGCCGCTTTGAGGGCTTTCAAATAAGGAATAGTATCATCAATCAAAATAAGCGTCCGTCTGCTTTTTTTGCTTTTTGTCCGCTCATGCTCAATCAGCGTCTTTGTTTTGACAACTGTATTGCGGATTTGCATTGTACCAGTATCAAAATCAATGTCCTGCCAGCGCAGGCCGCATACCTCACTACGGCGCAAGCCATAAAGCAGGCCTAAGATCACAGCGGGTTTAATCGGTTCATCGTCCAGCACAGACAGCAGTTTCATAGCTTCATTCACAGAATACGCCTTACCCTCAAAATGCTCTTTACGGGGTAGTATAGCGTCCTCTGCTGGATTATCACGAATCAGCTTCTTCCTTTTGGCCTCTTTCAACGCTCCAGCAATTACAACATTGTGTTTGATAATGCTGTTTGCTGACTGGCCTTCGGTGGCTTTTGCATCATAATAGGATTGTATATCCTTTGAGGTAATTCCCTTGACTGTAACACCTTTTTTGCGGAAGAATGGCCCTATGTGCTTGTCAATATACATTCTGTAGCTTTCAAATGTATTAAGCCCTAATTTGTCCTGCCTAACAGCACTTTCTTTTATCTTCATCCATTCCTCAAGCCAGTCCACAAAAAGAATATCAGCAGAAATCAAATCTATGCTCTCTTCCAGTTCAGTTAGTATCTCAATGCGCCGTTGCTGTGCCTTGCGCTTATTATTGCCGTCCGTGGGAATACCTGTGTTGATCCATTTTGCCTTTGTACCGCCTATGCCATCAGGAACACGGACAACAACGTAATATTTTCCATGCTTTGTCTGTAAGCTACCTGTCATAAGTACCTCCTTACAGACAGGTACAGATTGCCCACGCTACTACAAGTCTTATTGTATCTTCGTGCAGTTGATAACGCAAGGGTCATTTTCAATAGTGCATCATCCTTTCCTTTTTGTAATTAAGTTTCCATAAGCCTCCTACAAAGCCATTGACGGCATTTTAACGACATTGAAATATCCCAATTACTGATATTCGAGCGGGCTTGTAGGGCTTTGTAGGCGGTTTATACTGTGCTGCTCAACATATTTTCTCAATGGTGCGATTGACGATATTGCGCACACTTCGACGCACTATTTATCTCTAAAAGTACGTTTCACTATATTAAAATGTTCAGTTTTATTCCAAATAGGGAAGTTTTCCGATAACACATCTTCGCTGTCGATAACATTATTTTAGCTGTGCTGTTTGCTGCCTCTGCCAGAAACATACCCCTGCGGTTTTCACTTGCGGGGGACGTTCAAACCTTGGGGGAGCTTCGCAAAGAGCCGAAGAACACGGCTCCTTGCTTGCACACTTATTATTTTTCAAAATCTCTTCTTTAAGACTTTTTTACCAAAAACCTTGTGCCGCAATGAGTTCAAGATGCGATTCGTACGGGGCTGGTACGTGGAGAAGGTTGAACCCCCAACCAATCATACAATAAACCTCTCATTCTGCTGGATGGAACAAACAGATATATCGGCTTGCCTTTGCGGATCGCACTTCGCCAAATCCATTGGATCATCTCGCTTGTAGCAAATTGATCTTCATCCAAGGGAAAGCCACGCTTTGCAAAATACTTCTTAATCTCTGGATTCAAGTAGCGGTTTATGAGATAAAGAAGTACCGTTCTATCAGCAAAGTCATTTGTGGCCCTTGCATTGCATGGAACAAAACATCTCAACTTGTTCAATTCTTTTTCTGATAATTTCTTATCATCTGCTGTGAGCTGTTTGATGTATTTAAAACCTCTTACATTGCCCAGTTTTTCGTCAAGCTGATTTTGCTTAATTGTAGTCCACATGATATTTGAAGATTTTGCTTTTACGCTATCCCTATAGTTGCGCATTGCCCTTTTGATTTCATCCATACGATCTCTATTTGCACCTTTCAGCCATGACACGGAAAAGGCACTCTTTTTGTTACCAATATTATTCAAACCGCCTTCGTAGATGTTTATCAAATCGGCAAATCTCTGTCGAATTTTCAAATCATCTGAATAACTGCAAAGCTGGAAAATATGCTCTTTCTTTTCACTTGATACTTTTTTATAATGCAAATTATACATTTGAAAATATTTATCAAGTATACTTCCTTCAAATAGATATGTTAAAACATAAATCTCACTAAATGCCTTAAATACTTCTTGAGGATATTCCCAAAACAACACATTATCAATACATCGCAAAGTATTGTTTTCTGCCAGCCTTTTCACTTCTGAATAATGGAAGTTTGCGGTTGCTGGCCCTTGCCATTTGACATTATAGCTATCATCAATTTTGATATACTCATTATTGATGAGCCATTCAAAATCGCCATCTTCATCTTTTGCAGATTTCTTGTACGTAATTCGTTTGTCTTTAGGGACGACCTCATTAAAATTATACAGCACATCTAAAACTTCGTCTAAAACTAAGATATAACCACCCTCATAAATAAGCTGTATTGTTTCATCGGTTGCTTTTAAAAATAATGCGTGTGTCGTTGCGATATTCTCTCCGTTTGCTAATAACTTGTGCAAATCCTCAAGTTTGCCGCTTCCATTATTGAAGGGCTGTTTAAATTGACACATTTCATCATTGTGTTTTATAATTCGTTCAATTTCGGATAAGAACGGAGTAATGAAAATGAAATTCTCATTGTGATTTGTAACACTAAACATCTTCCTGATAATTGAAGATGTTTTCCCTGATCCCATTACTGAATCAACGATTGTAACAAATGGAAGTTTGTCACTATGACTAATCTGATTGCTTATTGGTCATTCCTCCTTAATAGTATTGGTCAAATTCTTTCTTGTACTTGTCATGCCATCGCTTATCCTTGGCGGTTTGCTCTGCGTTGTCTAATACTACTGTGATTTTTGCTTTCAAAGACTGGATGAGTTCAACTCTATCACCTCCGATTTGCTTTTGCTGTATGAAAACGTCCAATAAAGGGTCAAGAATAAACTGAAATTCTGAACATGAAACAACATCTAAAAACTTTTCAAACCGTTTGATTTCACACTTTATAAATGCTGTCAATTCTTGAAATGATTTTGGATCGTTTTCTTTCCCTTTAAGATAGCTGTCAATCTTGCTGATGGTCTTTCTTTGTGCTTTCAGAAGATTTTCATATTCAGAAAATAGATATGATTCTTCTGCTTGTGCTTTGGTGACTTGAATTAAAGTGTCTACCTCCTTAACATCGGAATCTTTCAATTCAAGGAAGTATTGCTCTGGAATCCCAAAGATTGCAGATAGTTCATTAAGTCTACTGCTTGGGATGGAATAAGTACCTTGCTCCCACTGTGATATTGTTTGCCTTGTAATTCCCATTCTCTTTCCCAAAGCTGCTAATGTCATGCCGTATGCTTTGCGGATATATTTTAGTCCATTCATATTGGCATCTCCTTCTTGACAATCGTTTTGTCAGGGCATGCTTGTATTATATTCCCTGACACTTAGTTTGTCAAGATGTTTTGAAAAATTCGTTTCAAGTTTTTTGCGGAGGCTGGCCTCCGTTTTTTGTTGCTGGGGCTACTCCGAAGAAGAAACGGTCTTGTCAACTGTTTGCTTTTGTGTCCTGCGTACTTCTGTGACATAGACATATTGCCGTGGGCTGAACTGACCCATAACCCTGATAGTTAACTGATAGAATGAGAAAAGCGGCGGGGATCATGCCCTGCCGCCTTTTACTTTATTGTGCTGCCCGAAGTTCAGCCTTGTATTTATAGTATGTGTTTCTTGCAAGCCCTGTTAGTTTCATAACCTCTGTATCGCTCAGACTGCCGCCAAAATCTCTACAGTGCTGGAGAAGAACGGGTTTCATTGTAGCAGCTTTCTTTGTGTTCAGCTTTGCGCCTTCCCGCTGCCCTATCTGCTTACCTGCAAGACGGGCAGTTTGAATGCCTTCCCGTGTGCGCTGATGCAAATCCTCAACTTCTTTCTCAGACTGGAGGAAAGCAAGCCTGATCTGTTCCTTAGCAAGTTCCATCAAATAGCGGTTTACGCCATCTAAGATAAAGTCAACGGCTGTGTTTGTCATGGGGACGCTGCTTTCTAATGCCTTGCGATATGTGGCGGTGTCAATATGCCTTTCCTTTAGAAATACAAGACCTACACCATGATTGTACAATTCTTGATAAACAGAAAATCCTTCATCCGCTGTGCGGCTCATTCTGGATACGCTGTCAAAAACAATGGTATCGCCTTTCTTAACCTTACCAACCAGCTTGTTCCATTCTTTACGATCAAGCGTTGTACCGCTATATGCCTCCTGTACAATTATAGCTTCTGGAAACTCCTGTTTAATATTTCTAATCTGGCGGTCAATGCTCTGCTTTGGGGTGCTGATCCGACAATACCCATAAATACTCATTGGTGCATCCTCCTATATCAGTTCAAACGAACGATAAATTTAATACTTGAATGATAGCTTATTTTGGCTAAGAAGTCAATAGGTTTTGATACAAATTTTATATACGTCAAAATTGATATTAATACCGAGTAACACAATCCCACCATAACAAGGGGGGTACTTTGCAATTTGAACGAGTTTTCATTTTCTGTAGCAGCTATAGTATACCTACTCAACATATAAGCGGATCTTTCACCGATACAATAAAAAACGGGTACAGCCCTAAAGCCATACCCGTTACAAATCATTCGCAAATTGTAAGCGCCTCGCAAATCATATCATAGAAAATTTTGCTGAATTTGTTAATCTTGTGAAATGACCCCGTAGCCATTGCCTTCATACCCCCGTCATCATATGAAACGATTGGAAGATAAGTAAACAATCCAACTTTTTCAGATTTGGATATAGTAACCATGAAGCCGTCACAGTTGGGAGATTGATATAAGGGAGTATCATTTATACAAATGCCTTCATCTGTTTTAAATGGATCGTTTTGTGTCAACTCATATATGAATTTATAATTTTTTATATCAAAATCATTAAACGAAATCAGGGCATCATAGATAATCAGATCTTCTTGTGTTATATCTGAGGCTCCACCTATCATCTTTGATAATTGAATTCCCATTATGGTGTTTACAATGTGTGAACTGCTCATAAGAGCTTCACGAAACATAGAAACAACATAGTTTGCTTTCTCAGGTTTATTTATGTAGTCATATAGTTTCTCAAATTGGGAATCAAAATCATTCCCATGCTTCAACCCGACAAGCAAATGGGACAATCGAATTTTATCTGTTTCCTCGATTAAAGGGCGAACTGCGCCAACAAATGGAATAACTTCAGAAGCTACAGTTTCAATAGCTCCGCCTACATTACCTTTTGACAGATTATAAAAGTCTTTAATCTTCTCCGGGAGTTTCCGTAAACTGTCACCCATATTGCTCCTCCTTATCCCTGAGCCAACCTGTTTATGTGATTCAAAATCAACAGCTTATCACTGTCGCTCAATTGCCGCAATCCTCTAACGGCCTCCGCTACCAACGCTGGATCATCAATGCTTTCATCAAAAAACTGTGCTGGCGTTAGCCCAAAATAATCACAAATCTCAAATAGCCCTTCGACTGAAGGTAGGCTCTTGCCGCTGCTGATATTCTGGATATAACCCCGGCTATGTCCTAAATCAAGGCTCATCTGATACTCAGACACGCCTTTTTGCAAGCGCAGTTGTGCAATCCTATCCCGTAGGAATTGAATATACATAAGCGGCAACCTCCTTTACCGCAATATTGTATTACATCCACTAAATGTTATGGGCGGCTAAAAAACTCGAAAAGAAGTTGAAGCGACCACGTAAAGATGTTATAATGCTGGTAAGTGACATTAGGAGGTTGTATATGCGGATATGACAATGTGCTTTTGCGGACATAGCAGACTCTATAGCAAGTATGCTTTTGCAAAGGAAAAATGCTATGCAGTTGTAAAAAATCAGATTTTGGAAGGGGCTGATAGCTTTTTGATCGGTGATTATGGGGATTTTGACGCTATAGCGGCTTCGGTTTGTCTTGCGCTGAAGAAGGAATACTCCAATATCGAAGTCTGTCTTGTCCTCCCCTATTATCGCCCACATATTGACGATTATACTCAGCAGCGGTACAATCGGTTTGATAGTATCATTACACCACCGCTGGAGGATACGCCATACCGTTATCGTATTGTCAAGGCTAATCAATACATGGTAGATCAAGCTAATACTGTGATTGCCTACGTTCGATCCAGCGGCGGGGCTACTAAGACTTTGCAATATGCCCATCGCAAGGGCAAGAATATTATTAATCTTGCGGAGGAAAATTGATATGGGATTTTTAAGTAATTTGTTCGGGTTTTCAAATCCCCAAAATGCTTCTACGGATGATAGGAACAGCACGTGGAATAGGTTATTTGACGAAGGTCACGCAATAGAAAATGATTTCAATGAATTCATGATACAACACGGAATAACTCAAGATGTATATATCTTTGATGTGGAATTTGTAAATCAGGGGAGTGCCGCTGTAACTGCTGAAAAAAGGAGGGTAGATTCTCTAAAGGGAAAGATATTGGAATTTATATCTGAAGGTGGGTGCGCTCAGTATATTACAAATGTTGATAAAATGGATGACTACTTGGAAAAGATCAGATACATGAAAGAAAAAGATATGATGGGAATACACACCCAGTTCATCAATTCGCCACTTCAGGAAATAAAAGAAATTGTGGAATCTGTTGAAAGGGATCGTTATGCGGATTCTATATCCAACACCAACAATATAAATTCACTTTCTGGAACAGAATTTGAAGTTGTATGTAAGCACCTTATAGAAAAAATGGGATTTACTGCTGAAATGACAAAGGCAACAGGTGACGGTGGCATAGACATAATTGCGTATAACCACCAGCCACTTTTATCTGGCAAGTATATCATCCAATGCAAACGTTATTCTGGTAGTGTTGGTGAGCCAATTATCAGAGATTTATATGGAGTGGTTACTTCAGAACGTGCCAATAAAGGTATTCTTATGACAACGGGAACTTTTACGGCTCCTGCAATTAGGTTTGCCGAAGGAAAACCTTTGGAATTGATTGATGGATCAAAATTTCTTGAATTGCTTGGAAAAAAAGATGATATTTCAAGTGATAATATCATAAAGGATAGTTTAGATTTGGACGAATCCCTTGCTTGGTATTGCTCTTTCATCGGTAAGGGAATAGATAGTCTGCCCTTTCAGTGTGAATGTGAGGATGTACAAGGATTATTTGGCTGTGCAAATTATCAAGAAAACATAACAGTATTTGGCATTGATGGATTGCTTGAATTTCTCTATAATCATCAAAAAGCAATCAACCTTTTAATTTGGCGGAGTACGGTTTTTTTGTTTTCTAACGATAGATACGAGTCCTTTTTGAATTATCTTATAGAGAGATTTGGCTTGTATTCTTCCTCACAAACACCTGATGAACAAAATTCCAGCCCCAATTTTACAAACGACACTTATTATTGGAATAACGCTAATCATATTCAAGATTTTACACTAACAAAGTTTAACGATGGGACAAGTACATTTAGTATTTCATTCAAGAAATAGCTTCAAAGGCAACTCTCACAATATGCGGGAGTTGCCTTTTATGCGCTATCTGTATAAGGCCAACACTCCATTGATAAACTGCTCCAACTCTCCCCTGCCAATTACGGCATCAGGGGTAAAATCTACACTATCCTCGATCCACCCACGGGCAACGGCGGTCTGTATAGCCTGTTCTGCCCAGCCTTGATACTGGATATGCTGTAAGGTGAATTTCTGCGGTTCCACAAATCTTGTGAGGATAGTAATTATCTGCGCCCATGTCACTGCTCCATTGGGATCATACTTACTATTTCCCACGCCTTGAACAATTCCAGCCCCGTTAATTGTCTGAACAAATGGAGCATACCACGCATCGGCGACAACATCGGTAAAGGTCAATTCTGTGTTACTGTATTTTGCAATGGACTCATCATCCAGCAAACGGAAAATAATTGTTGCAAGCTGCGCCCTCGTCAGAGGATCATCCTCATGTAGTAGGCCATCACCATAACCAAGTAACACAACCGTTCTGGAGGCATCTATCACGGCTCCATTGCAAACAAGCTGTGGTTTGGTTGGTGTGGGTTGATCCTGCGGCTTATTATCCTCTGTTGGCTTCGTACCCGTGGAAGGCTTTGTAGGCCGCTGTGACGGTCTATAGTCTATTGGAGGGTTATAATCATCATCTTCGCTATTATCGCCGTCAGAGGGCTTTTGCGGCGGCTGTGGCGTGTTCGGTGTAGTGTCTGCGGGATTGTCCGTGGTATCATTCTTCGGCGGTTCTGTGGGTTGCTCCGGGGGCTGTGACGGGGTATCTGCTGGATCGTCCCCGCTGCCGTCCTGCGGGGGCTGTGTGGGTTCCTGTGGTATATCCTGATCCCCATTATCCGGGTTATTGCCGGGATCATCTGTATTGTTTGGATCGTCAACATCTGGATTTGTAGGCTGTTCCGGGTCAGTGCCGGGTTCTTCAGATTCATCTTCATCAAAATGTCCATTGCGCTCATCAACTTTAATATTAAATCGCCCAATATGGCTTTCATCACTAAAGTAATCTGCGGCTTGCTCATCCGTCATATAAGATAAAACTGACAGATCATCAATCCCCTTTATTGGCAGTTCTACTTTTTCGCCTGTGAAAAGGTCATAAAAGCCTTCTCCCTCTGTCGGTTCATCGAGTATGATAATAGTTCCTGCTCCAGATATTTTATCTTCCAAATATACATTTGGATAAAACCGTTTTTTGAAATAGTTTGTATTCATTTGGCAATTAGAGATTGTAATTTTGCCATCTAATGCTGCTGTCGTATATCCCGTTCCAGCGTCAAAAGTGCAATTTTCTACCGCCATTTCGCCATATGCAGCAATCATCTGCCATGTATAGTAGTTGCCTTTGAGGAATGTGCAGGAATCAAGTAAAACATTTGTTTCTCTTTGCGAATATATCACATACCCGTTGCCACAATAGAATGTACATCCTCTAATCGTTACCGAATCGCCTATATCAGCCATTATAAAATGCAAAATACCGTTATCCCCAGCAGCTTTAAAAGAACAATTCTCAATAGTGATTTCGCCGTTTCCCTCGGCTCTTGTAGTAATCGTTGAAGAACTTACTAAACCATTTTCAACGAAGGAAAATCCACTGACAACCCCATCACCGTATATCTCAATCATTCTTCCACCAGATTTTTTCAATCTTTCATGACGGACAAGGGTAATGTGTTTGTCTGTAACAAGGGTGTCGCCATCCAGCATCTTAATTGTGGCATCTAAGGCTATTGTATCCCCATCCTCGGCGGCATCAATAGCCGTTTGAAGTTCATCCAGCGTGGCAACCACAACAGGCTCTTGCTCCTGTTGGATAGACTGATCTGTAGCAGGAGCACCCTCCGCTGCATAGGCGGGAATCACCAGCACTAACACCATAAGTACAGTTAAGATTGCTTTCTTCATCGTTTCAATTCCTCCAACTTCCTGTTTTTGTCGGTCATGCTGGCAACCAACTGATTAATTATTGCGGCTTCGGCGGCTGTCAGGCCAGATAGATCAAGGGGGCTACTGTTTTTGCGCCCTAATAGATAATCCGTAGTGACATTGAAAACATCTGCCAATCGTACAAGCGTTGTATATGAAGGCTGGCGCATACCAGTCTCATACATTGAGATTGACGATTTTTCAACATTCACCAACCTTGCAACCTGATCCTGCCGCAAATGATTTTCTGTCCGCAATGTTTTCAGTTTTTCGCCCAATTCGATAATCATATTGTTGCGTTCACCTCCACGCAACAATGATAGAATACCAGATTTTGCTTGACAGTTGGTGAATTACGCTTGACGGGCTGTGAATCCGTAAAAAATAGCCGACACCCACGACAATGTGAGCATCGGCTATGGTTATGTTATTCTTCTTCTTTCGCTTTCTGTTTATCTGCCTTACGTAATGCTGCTTCTTGCTTTGATAAGCGACCAAGGCGTTTTCCTCTATCAATACACTCTTCTTGTAACTCTATTTTGTCCTTGAGCAGAGACATAAAAGCTAAATAGGCTTTTTCATCACTTTCTTTCAACTGTTCTGCAATCTTACTCATTTGAAGAAAGTCATTTACCAGCTTATTTCCCTCAACGTCATTCCATTCATGCCGCTGAAGGACATTCTTTTTCATTTTCCTGATTTTATCTAATTCATTTGTCATAATAGAATCTCCATTTCGACATTAAGAATTTAACAATAGTATACATCATACACTCCGAAAATGCAATATCCTTCTCAAAAAGT
>OFGD01001371.1_pt1 | contig 12368 bp, 10 predicted proteins | sample 1521671 | NCBI WGS metagenome assembly OFGD01 (sample SAMEA3504114, study PRJEB24116) | mouse gut metagenome | biome: mouse gut; feature: mouse-associated habitat; material: faeces | place: Denmark | collected 2011 | reverse complement strand
AAACCGAATCGAGCGGCGGCATCACCCTCGACAACCTGCGCCAGTACGCCGTATTTGTGTAGTTTGGTCAGTGTCGGCTTTTCTTCGGAAGCCTCTTTCTGGCATACAATGCCGATGGCGACGCCGTTGTCGGCGGCGTCGCGTGCGGTGACAAGGGCATTCTCACGGCCGAGCGACAGCGGCACGGTGCTCATCGGGAAAATGACCGAATCACGGGTGGGGAGTATGGGCAGGCCGTCGAGATTGACATGGGCGTCAATGCCCCATGTGTCGTCGGTGAGTGCCTGCACGTTTACTATTATATTGTTCTGTTCGTCTTTTAATTCCATATAAGTGTCTAATACAAATAGTATGCCAAAGTTACGACTTTTTTGCGACATAGCGTATTGAAGCCATGAAAACGAAAAAATGTGTTGCGTAACATAGGAATTTTGTTGCGTATTTTACGGAATAATTAATAAATTGCAAGCGGAATAACAAATCTATCTGGCTTCAGATACCAAAACCTAAACTATGAAAATCTATAAAACTAACGAAATCAAAAACATAGCCCTGCTTGGAAGCAAGGGCTCGGGCAAAACCACACTCGCCGAGTCGATGCTCTACGAGTGTGGTGTGATAAAACGCCGCGGCACCATTGAAGCCGGCAACACCGTGTGCGACTACGACCCCGAGGAGACCAAGCGCCAGATTTCCATTTCCCTGGCCGTGGCCCCCGTGGAGTTCAAGGGCTGTAAGATCAATATTCTGGACACCCCGGGCGGCTTCGACTTCGCCGGCGAGGTGATGGAGGCCCTCCGGGCCGCCGACGCCGCCATTATCGTCTGCTCCGCCAAGGACGGCATCTCCGTGGGCCTGGAGAAGGCCTGGAAATACTGCGAGGAGCGGAACATGCCCCGCTTTATCTACATCTCCAAGACCGACGAGGACAACTCCGACTACAACGCCACCTTCGAGGCCCTGCGGGAGAAGTACGGCAACAAGATTGCCCCCCTGGTGGTGCCCATCTGGGACGACAACAAGAAGGTCACAGGTATCATCGACGTGCTCAACAAGCGGGCCTATGAGATGCAGAAGCTCCAGCGGGTGGAGATCCAGCTGCCGGAAAGCAAGGCCGGCGTCATCGATGAGTTCAACGATGCCCTGAAGGAGTCCGTGGCCGAGACCAGCGAGGAGTTTATGGAAAAATTCTTCGGCGGCGAGGACTTCACCTACGCCGAGATGATCCAGGGCCTGCGCCAGGGCGTGCGGGAGCTGTCCATGTTCCCCGTGCTGTGCGGCTCCGCCGTCAACTGCATGGGCTCCCTGATGCTGATGGACTATATCACAGAGCTGCTGCCCACCCCCATGGAGGGCAACTACCACAAGGCCACCCGTCAGGACGGCGAGACCGAGGAGTTTGTGGTCTCCCCCGGCGGCGTGCCCACCGCCTTTGTGTTCAAGACGGTCTCCGACCAGTACGGCAAATACTCCTTCATCAAGGTCATGTCGGGCCACATCACCTCCGACCTCACCCTGGTCAACTCCCGCACCGGCGCCACCGAGAAGCTGGGCCGCCTGTACGTGATGCGGGGCAAAAAGGCGGAGGAGACCAAGGACCTGAGCTGCGGCGACATCGGCGCCATTGGCAAAATGGACAAGGTGAAGACCGGCGACACCCTGTGCGACAGCCGCAAGGTGGTGGCTCTGAAGCAGATCCCCTTCGCCGAGCCCTGCTACTCCGTGGCCATCGCCCCCAAGACCCGGGGCCAGGAGGACAAGGTGGCCCAGGGCCTGAACCGCCTCAACGAGGAGGACCCCTCCTTTACCCTGGTAAACAACGGCGAGACCCACCAGATGGTGCTCACCGGCTCCGGCGACATCCAGGTGGACGTGCTGGTGGCCAAGCTGAAGAGCCGCTTCAACGTGGAGGCCGTGCTCAGCGAGACCCGGGTGCCCTACCGGGAGAAGATTCGCAAGACCGTCCAGAAGCAGGGGCGGCATAAGAAGCAGACCGGCGGCTCCGGCCAGTTCGGCGACGTGTGGATTCGCTTCGAGCCCTGTGACAGCGAATCCCTGGAGTTCTGCGAGGAGGTCGTGGGCGGCGCGGTGCCCAAGAACTTCTTCCCCGCGGTGGAAAAGGGTCTGCGAGAGGCCTGCGTCCACGGCGTGCTGGCGGGCTATCCCATGGTCAACCTGAAGGCCACCCTGTACGACGGGTCCTATCACCCGGTGGACTCCTCCGAAATCGCCTTCAAGACCGCCGCTCAACTGTCCTACAAGGCCGCTCTGCCCGAGGCGTCCCCCGTGCTCCTGGAGCCGGTGGTGGAGCTCAAGGTCACTGTGCCAGACAACTACATGGGCGACGTGCTGGGCGACCTGAACAAGCGCCGCGGCCGCGTCATGGATATGCAGCCCATCGGCGGCGGCCTCCAGGTCATCACCGCCGAGGCTCCCATGGCCGAGATGATGACCTACGCCATCGACCTGCGGGCCATGACCCAGTCCAGAGGTTCCTTCGTGCAGCACTTCGTGCGCTACGAGGAGTGCCCCGGCCCCGCCCAGGAGAAGGCCATCGCCGCGGCGAAGGCCATGGCGGAGGAATAGAAGAAGCGCGAAACGGAGGAAAGCCGCCGGGAACAGCGCGGCCAATCCGAGCGTGACAATGTTTTGAAAACGCTGATAAAAGGGGGACGCTCCACAGGAAGCGTCCCCCTTTTTGAATGGAGGGATAGACGATGAACGACAGCCAAACCACAATTTCTGAGGTAAAAGAAAAAATCGCCGATTTTGTGCGGCAGCGGGGATGGGGCGCGGGCCATACCGCCCTGAACCTGGCGGTGAGCATTAACCTGGAGGCCTCCGAGCTGCTGGAGATCTTTCAGTGGTGCGGTCAGGATGAGGCGGACCGGGCGGCGCGGGAGACCGACCGGGAGCACTTTTTGGAGGAGCTGGCCGACGTGATGATTTACTGTATTGAGTTGGCCACCGCCTATGATGTAGACATTGCCGGGGCCATTGAGGATAAGCTGAAAAAGAACGCGGAAAAGTACCCGGTGAAGGAGCCATAGCTGCAAAGAGCCGTCCCCGATATGGAGACGGCTCTTTGCCCTTAAAACAACAGCCGCACCGCCCAGGACGCCGCCAGAAACCCGGCGATGTCCGCGCACAGCGCCGCCGGGACGGCGTACCGGGTCTTGCCGATTTTCGCCGCGCCGAAGTACACCGCGATGGTGTAGAACGTTGTCTCGGTGGAGCCCAGCATCACCGCCGCCGTCCGGCCCACCGGGGAATCGGGGCCATAGGTCTCGATGAGCTCCGCCCCCACCCCCAGGGCGGCGGAGCCGCTCACTGGGCGGACCAGCAGCAGCCCGATGGTCTCTGCCGGGATGCCCACCACCGTCAGCAGGGGGCCCACCGCCTCGCCCAAGAGCTCCAGCGCCCCGGAGGCCCGCAGCATATACACCGCCGTCAGCAGCCCGATAAGGGGAGGCATGATGCGCAGCGACACCTTTAGCCCCTTTTCCGCCCCATCGGTGAGCGCTCCCCACAAATCCACCCGTTTGTAAATGCCCCACAGGGCCACCGCCAGCATGAGAAAGGGCACCAGCATCGTGAATATCAGGTCCATCGCCTACCTCCAGGTGCGGGAGAACAGCTTGGCCGCCGTGATGCCCACCGTCACGGAAATTACCGACGCCAGCCACACCGCAGGCAGGATGTCAAAAGGGTTGGCGCTGCCCGCCGCGGCACGCAGACTGGCCACCGTGGTGGGGATGAGCTGGAGGGATGCAGTGTTGGTGACCACCAGCATACATAGGGCGTCCGACGCCACGCCGGGGGTGCGCTCCGCCATGAGCCGGGCGGCCTCCAGCCCCAGAGGAGTAGCCGCGTTGCCCAGCCCCAGCAGATTCGCGGACAGGTTGGCGCTCACCGCGTCCATCACCTTTTTGTTCCCGGCGAAATCCGGGTACAGGCGCTTGATGGCGGGCCGAAGCAGGTTGGACAGCCCCTGCGCCAGACCCGAGCGCTCCATCACCTCCATCACCCCCATCCACAGGCACAGCACCCCCATCATGGATAGGCACAGCTCCACCCCGGCCGCTGCGCCGTCCAGAGCGCCCTTGGCCACCGCCGGGCCGTTCCCCGTGGCCAGCCCGCACAGGATGGCCGCCCCCACCATCACTGTCCAAATCAACGACATCGCCATACAAGCCCCTCCTTTTTCCTCCTGTCCTCCTCTCACTATACGGCTCTGCGGGAAAAAATATGCCCTGTCCTCTCCCTTCGCGGCATTCCGACAGTGATTCCCAAAATTTGTTGCAATTCTCCATTATTTTGATTGACAACTATATACGATATGTTATAATGTAAGTGCCGTGATATTATGTCTGCGCAAAATGCAAGGAGGATTTCACCTATGAAAGCAACTGGAATAGTTCGCAAGGTCGATGAATTGGGACGTATTGTTCTGCCCATCGAGCTCCGACGCACCCTGGATATCGCGGAGCGCGACCCCCTTGAGATCTATGTCGACGGCTCGTCCATTGTCCTGAACAAGTACCAGCCCGCCTGTATTTTTTGTGGAGATTCCAGGGACATCATCTCCTACAAGGGCAAAAACATCTGCAATACCTGCTTGAAGGATCTAAATAGCAAATAACCCTCTGTATGGTACGACAAAAAGAGCCGCCGAAACCGGGCGACTCTTTTTTGTTCCATTTTTCCTATTTTATCCTATTCATTATGGCTTGTCCGCCAATTCTCTTATCAATTTAAAAACTTTTTTCAGCATTCTCCCAGTCGATTTTCCAGGTTCAGAAAATTTTTACAAATTCTAACTTTTTCGACAAATTCTGCTGGTAAAATGTGCTCCACAATTTCCCAGTTTATAAATACCATCTGTTATCACCCGTCCCGACGCCCGCTCTCCAGCGCCCGGTTATACAGCGTGCGCTTTTTCACGCCGAACTCCTCCGCCGCCTGGGCTGCCGCCGCTTTGAGAGGCATTCCCTCCCGGCGCAGCTGCTCCACCCGGAGCAGAGCCGCGTCCTCGTCGCCGGCCTCCTCCTGCGGGGGACAGCCCGCCACCACCAGCACAAATTCCCCACGGGGCTCCTGGACGGCGTAACGCTCCGCCGCCTCCCCCACGGTGAGGCGCAGCACCTCCTCGTGGAGCTTGGTCAGCTCCCGGCACACTGCCATAGGCCGATCCGGCCCCAAGGTCTGGGCCAAATCGTCCAGGGTAGCGCGCAGCTTGTGGGGCGCCTCATAAAAAATCATGGTGCGCTCCTCCCGCCGCAGGCCGTCCAGCTGGGCCCGGCGGTTTTTCTTGTTGAGGGGCAGAAACCCCTCGAAGGTGAACCGCCCCGTAGGCAGGCCGGACACGGACAGGGCCACCGTCAGAGCGCACGGGCCGGGAACGGCCTCCACCTCCACCCCTGCCGCGGCACACAGCGCCACCAAATCCTCCCCGGGGTCGGAGATGGCCGGGGTACCCGCATCTGTGACCAGAGCGCAGCTCTCCCCCGCCTCCAGCCGCCGGACAATGGCGGGGCCGGCCGCCTCACAGTTGTGCCGGTGATAGGTCACCATGGGCTTGCGCAGCTCCAGATGATTCAGCAGCTTCACCGTCACCCGGGTGTCCTCGGCGGCAATGAAGTCCACCGACGCCAGCGTCTCCGCCGCCCGGCGGCTGATATCCCCCAGGTTTCCGATGGGAGTGGGCACCAAATACAGCTTCCCGGCCATGTCAAGCCCTCCTTTTTCGTCCTATGGCTCCGCCAGCGCGATGGTCACCGTCTTTTCGCAGTGGTGGGGCACGTCCTCATCTTCGCACCACAGCCAAGCGCCAAAGGCATTGGTGGGTTCGTATCCCTCGTACTCCGCCTCCTGGGTGATGCGCAGCCCCCGGTAGGTGAGCTTGGCGTTCTTCCACTCGGAAAACTGCTCCTGATACGTCTTCACCCAGCCCCGCAGGTCGTAGGTGAACAGGTTCAGCCCGTCCAGCGAGCCGGACATGGCCAGCAGCGTCAGCAGCTCCCGGGTGTCCCCGCCCACCGCCTTGTCCCTGCTCTCCATGTGAAGCTCCACCGTCACCACCCGGTCCCCGTCCAGGGTAAAAACAGGGTCGGACCACACGGTGGTGTCGCCAAACATATGGATGACCACCGTGCCGCTGGGCTGCTCCTCCTCCACCCAGCGGCCGTCATTGCTCAGGGTGGGCAGACCGGAGGAGCCTTCCCCCAGCTGTTTGTGATAATAGTTGTAGTTCCGGGCAAACTGCTCCACCGTTAAGCCTCCCCGGCAGGGCGGCGTGTTGGTGTAAATCATCCCCACCACCAGCAGGATTACGGCCACCACCTGCACCCCGGCGAAAATCCAGCCGCTGAACCGCCGCTCCTCCTTGGTGTAGCGGTGGCCCTCCTCCCCATCCCAGTGACAGTCCCGGCCCTCCAGCCCCATTTCCCGGCACTTCCAGGCCCGCCAAAGATTGTAGACGGGGATATTCAGCCCATAGCCCTCCCGGATGACGCCGCCGCTGCGCCGCCAGCCCTGGGCCAGCGTAAGCTTGCCTCCGTTCCGGTCCCGCAGCTTCAGCCCGAACACCCACTTTCCCGGCGTCCAGCCCCAGGAGTGCAGCCACAGGGGCTCCACCGCCAGAGCAAAGGCCAGCCCCAGCAGGGACCGCATCCAGGTCACAAAGGCGCCCCCCGTCACGATGGTTTGATCCCGTAGCAGCACCAGCCACAGCACCCCGAATACTGTGCTGTACAGCGTGATATCCAGCAGGCGCGCCAGCCACCGCTGCCAGGGGTGATAGCAGGCCCGGGGCGTGTCGTCCCGGACCGCCTCCTCCTTTGGCGTAGGGGGCGGCGGATTGGGCAGCACAGGCCGCACCGGGGGTCTTTCCAGCTGGGCCAGCCAGGGCTGGGGATCCAGGGCAGCGTACTCCACCCCGCTTTGCTCCAACTCCCGACACACCGCCGCCGCCCGCTCGATGACCAGCCTGTCCCCCTCCAGCCGGGTCAGCTGGGTGAACAGCGCCTGGTCCAGCGTGAGCGCCCCCTGCTGCACCTTGCGGATGGTGTCCAGGTCCAGCTGAAGCTGCCGCAGCAGGCGTATTTTCTCCAGGGTGCGGGCATCCTCCTCGGAGTAGTCCCGGTATCCGTTGTCCAGACGTCTGGGGGACAGCAGCCCCTCGCTCTCGTAAAAGCGGATGTTGGCCCGGGTCATTCCCGTCTTATTTTCCAGTTCCTTGATGGTCATGAAACCACCTCCCAGGGCTATGCTACGCTGTCAAGCCGCTTCACAGTCAAGGGTTTTTTGCAAAGTTCCACAAGTTTCAGCCCAGGGGCGAACCGTCCACCCACTTTACCTGGACCGCTCCAGCGGATTTGGAGATGTACTCGTAGCACTGGCCCTTCCAGAAGGACAAGCGGTAATCCCTGCCATACTGCCGCACCGTTCCGTCGTTATAAAATACGTCCGCGGCGTCAAAGTACCCGAAGAAGTAGGCGTACACCGTTCCGTCCTGCTCGCTGAGCACCACGGCGGCCTCGCTGGTCCACGGCTGGCCGCCGTCCTCCCCGGTCTCCCTCACCACCCGGAGGACCAGCTCCTCCTGGCCGTCGCCATTCATATCCTGCCATGCGTGGGCGCTGACCATCAGCGGTTCGTCGTTGTAGGGGTAGGCTCCGCCGGGCTGGACATACTCTGTCCAGGCGATGGGGCCGGTGTCGCCGTAGAAATGGTCGCCGGACGCACCGTACACTTCCGCTTCCCCGTTCAGCGCGGCCAGGATGGCTGTCCGAGCTCGTTCCGAGCTGCTGCCTGTGGCGGCGGGGCCAGCCTGCCAGTCCGCGATGGGCAGCAGCAGCGCCCTTCCCGCTGACGGCTGGGGCTGGCTCGCCGGCCAGGGGTCCCACTCACCCAGCTGGGTGTAATAGTATTCGACGAACTCCGCGCCGGGGACAATCTCGTCTACCGGCGTGTAGTCCCGCACATCCTCCTCGGTGAACAGCACCCGTTCCTCGGTAAGCACGCCACCCTCCATGGGGTACTCGTACATCTCGGCGTAGCCCATTTGGCCCTCGCTGCGCAGGACGGCGCTCTTGTCCGGGCAGGTATACAGGGAGCTGTGGCCGGAGCGGAACTCGCCGATACACACCACCTGACCATCCTGCCAGGTGTAGCACTGGGTGGTGTAAGCCGCCTCGCAGTTCCCGTACTTGACAAACAGCTCGGGCACGCCGTCCTTGTCCACGTCATAGAGGGAATAGGATTCCGACATCATAGACATCACGTAAGACAGGGGCTTGGGCGACTCGTCATAGATGCTGAACTGGGCGGTCATCCCCCGCTCGTCCACCGCCAGGCCCACATAGGCCACCGCATCCTCTCGGGTGTCCAGCTCCGCCTGGAGCAAGGCGGTGAGGAAGTCCATGTACGCCGTCTGCCAGGGCTGGTAGTCCCGACCAGGCAGGTCATCGCCCGCCGCGGTCTCCGGCGGGGCGGTCGGCTCCACAGCCAAACTTGGCTCCACGCTGGGCGTCGGCGCAGGGGCCGACGGCTCTGTTGGGGCCGGAGCGGAGGGCGCAGGAGATGGGGACGGTCTTGGCCCCTCCCCCGCAGGGGCGCAGGCGCACAGGGCCAGGGTCAGCGCTGCCGCCAGCAGCAGGAAAATTTTTCTTTTTTTCATGGCCGGTCACTCCTTTTCCACCATTTTAAACGCCGTGGGGGGAAAAGTCGTTAAAAACCGCTTACAATCCGGTGCCAAAATCATTACAACCGGCTACATCTGGTTACAATTTATCCTTGCGCATGGTGAGGGAGATGCGCTTTTTCTTCTCGTCCACTTCCCGCACCCACACCGTCACCACATCCCCCACGCTGAGCACCTGGGAGGGGTGCTTGATGTAGCGGTCGCAGATTTGGCTGATGTGCACCAGCCCGTCCTGGTGGACGCCGATGTCCACAAAGGCCCCGAAGTCAATGACGTTGCGGACGGTGCCCTTCAACTCCATCCCCGGCTTCAGGTCCTTTATCTCCAGCACGTCGGTGCGCAGAACAGGGGCGGGCAGTTCGTCCCGGGGGTCCCGGCCAGGCTTCATCAGCTCCGCCGCCACATCGTTCAGGGTGGGCACCCCCACGCCGCACTCTGCCGCCGCCCTTTCCTCACCGCAGGCGGCGATCCGCTCCTTGAGATCGCCCAGCTTCCCTGCCTTCACGTCCGCCATATCGTGGCCGCACAGGGCCAGCAGCTTTTCCGCTGCGGCGTAGCTCTCCGGGTGGACGGCGGTGTTGTCCAGGGGAGACCTGCTCTCGGGCACCCGCAGAAAGCCCGCGCACTGCTCGAAGGCCTTGGGCCCCAACTTGGGCACCTTCAAAATCTGCTTCCGGGTGGTGAAGGGGCCGTTCTCCTCCCGGTACTTCACGATGTTTTTGGCGGTGGTCCCGTTCAGCCCCGCCACGCGGGTGAGCAGAGGGGCGGAGGCGGTGTTCACATCCACCCCCACCGCGTTCACGCAGTCCTCCACCACCCCGTCCAGGGCCTCGCTCAGCCGGGCCTGGGGCATATCGTGCTGGTACTGGCCCACGCCAATGGATTTGGGGTCGATCTTCACCAGCTCGGCCAGCGGGTCCTGGAGCCGCCGGGCGATGGACACCGCGCTTCTCAGGTTCACGTCGAACTCAGGGAACTCCTCCGCCGCCAGCTTGGACGCGGAGTACACCGACGCCCCCGCCTCGTTCACCATGGCGTAGCTGACGCCGCCCCCCACGCGGCGGATGAGCTCCACCGCCATCTGCTCGGTCTCACGGCTGGCAGTGCCGTTTCCAATGGCGATATGGGCAACCTTATGCTTTTTGATGAGGACGGCCAGCTTGTCGATGGCCTCCGCCTTGCCCCGCTCGCCGTGGGTGGGGTAGACCACCGTGGTATCCAGCACTCTGCCCGTGGGGTCCACCACCGCCACCTTGCAGCCCATGCGGTAGCCGGGGTCCAGCCCCATGGTGACAAAGCCCTTCACCGGGGGCTGCATCAGCAGCGGCTTCAGGTTCAACGCAAACTGCCCAATGGCGCCCTCGCTGGCCTTTTCCGTCAGCTCGGAGCGCACCTCCCGCTCCAGAGAGGGGGCAATGAGCCGGTCGTAGGCGTCCTCGGCGGCCGCCTTGACAAATTCCATGGCGGCGCACCCGGGTACCACCTTCCGGCGCAGGGCCACCAGGGCAGTCTCCCGGTCCATCTCCACCGACACCTTCAGGATTTCCTCCCGCTCGCCCCGGTTCATGGCCAGGATCTGATGTCCCTGGGTTTTGGACAAGGCGCTTGAAAACTCATAGTAGAGCCGGTATACGCTGTCCTCTGCCTCTTTGGCCGCCGCCCGGGAGGTGATGGACCCTCGCCGCCAGTACAGCTCACGGAGCATCCCGCGCACCCCGGCGTCGTCGGAGATCAGCTCGGCGATGATGTCGGAGGCCCCCTGGAGGGCATCCTGGGCGGTCTCCACCCCCTTTTCTGGGTCAATATACTCCAGCGCCGCCCCCTCCATGTCCACCGCCGGGCCCTGGACAAAGGCCAGCAGGGCAAGGGGCTCCAGTCCCTTTTCCCGGGCAATGGCCGCCCGGGTACGCCGCTTCTGCTTATAGGGCCTGTAAAGGTCCTCCACTTCCGCCAGGGTGGCAGCGGAGTCGATGGCCGCAGCCAGCTCGTCGGTGAGCTTGCCCTGGTTCTCAATGGCCTGCTTCACCTCGTCCCGGCGGTCCTGCAAATTGCGCAGGTATTGCAGGCGGTCTGCCAGCTGGCGGATGAGCTGGTCATCCATGGCCCCGTGGAGCTCCTTGCGGTAGCGGGCGATGAAGGGGACGGTGTTCCCTTCGTCCAGCAGGGTGATGATGTTTTCCACGTGCTGGGCCGGGCGATCCAGCTCCCGGCTCAGAATTTGTATAATTGTCTCCATTTATTTCCCCTCGTTATCATAGTCTGGGGCTTCCCCTGCGCTTTTCTTTGGCGCGGCCAGCCCAAACCCGTTTCCTCATTTTAACATGCCCTGCCCAAAATGGCAAGAGCGCCCCCCAGCCTTGCCGGGGGGCGCTCCCGTTCAATCGGACAGCAGCATGCGGTCGTTGTCCAGTTCATGGCCTGTCCCCGCCCGGAACCGGCGCAGCAGGCCGTCCACCGTCATGCCGGCGCGCTCATCCCCGGACACGTCCAACACAATGCGCCCGCCCGCCATCATCAGCGTACGGTTACCCATATCCAGCGCCTGCTTCATGTTGTGGGTGACCATCAGGCAGGTGATGTGGTTATCCGCCACAATGATCCGGGTGAGCTCCAGTACCTTTTCCGCCGTGCCGGGATCCAGGGCAGCGGTGTGTTCGTCCAGCAGCAGCAGCTTGGGAGTGACCAAGGTGGCCATCAGCAGGGTGAGGGCCTGGCGCTGCCCGCCGGACAGCAGCCCCACCGGCTGGCGCATTCGGTCCTCAAGGCCCATGCCCAGCAGCTTCAGCTTTTCCGCGAAGAACTCCTTATCTTTTTTCCCGATCCGGCTGAAGGGGCTGGTCCTTTCCTTTGTGGAGCGCAAGTAGGCCAGGGCCAGGTTCTCCTCTATGGTCATGGAGGGGGCGGTGCCCCGGAGGGGATCCTGGAACAGCCGCCCGATGACCACGCTTCGCCGGTGGTCGGGGGTGAAGGTGATGTCCCTGCCGTCCAAAGCGATGGAGCCGCTGTCCACAATGAAGCTGCCCGCGATGGCGCCCAGCAGGGTGGACTTGCCCGCCCCGTTGGAGCCGATGATGGAGGCGAAATCCCCTGGCTTCAAGTGGAGGGACAAATCCGACAGCGCCGTCTTTTCATTGACCGTACCCGGATTGAAGGTTTTAGAGATGTGCTCGATGCGCAGCATGTCAGCACGCCCCCCTTCGTCCCGCCGCCAGGCGGCGCTTTTGAAACATAACGCCGCTCTTGATGGCTGGGGCGGCAATGGCCAGCGCCACCACCAGAGCGGTGACCAGCTTTAAACACTCAATGGGCACAATCCTGGTGTTAAGGACGGCGGCGTAAATGAAACGGTAGACCACGGAGCCCGCCATGACGGCCAGGATGCCCCTGCCTATTCCCCCCCGGCCCACCACCGTCTCGCCGATGATGAGACAGGCCAGGCCGATGACCACGATGCCCGCGCCCATATTGGTGTCCACCGTCTTCTGGTACTGGCCCACCACCGCGCCGGACAGCCCCGTAAGGGCGTTGGCCAAGCACAGCCCCACCGTCACCGTAAAGGCCGGGTTGACGGAGGAGGAGCGCACCATGTCCCGGTTGTCGCCGGTGGCCCGGATGGACAGGCCCAGCCGGGTGCCCAAAAACAGCCACAGCAGCACGCCCGCCG
>OFGD01001360.1_pt1 | contig 12442 bp, 17 predicted proteins | sample 1521671 | NCBI WGS metagenome assembly OFGD01 (sample SAMEA3504114, study PRJEB24116) | mouse gut metagenome | biome: mouse gut; feature: mouse-associated habitat; material: faeces | place: Denmark | collected 2011 | reverse complement strand
GGAGTAAGGCATGTGCAGGGGCGCTGGTTAGGAGGTGACTGGCGCTCCTGCTCTTCGCTTTATATTTGAAAGGAGAAAAGTTCAAGTGACCATAGACTATTCACACTGCAACCAAGCCTTTGTTGATGGTTTGTGGGCGTTCTTGGAATACACTGAACCAAATTCATTACGCACACAACAAAAAGAGGGCCTGATAGTTCGCAGATGTTTACAGAAGGGAGACTTTGAAAAGCGTTGCATCCAAAGATGGGCTATCTCCGAATTGGCAGACTCAATCTCTAAGAATCCATACGAACCTGTTGAAGATACAACCTACAAACTCGCATTAAAGCTGTATTCCTTTGAAAAAGCAGCTATTAGCGAGAGTATGAAAAAGGTGTTTCGCATTGCAGCAGAATTTATCGACGATGAGGTTATCGGAATCTTTAGAACGAGGGAGGGGATTTACCCATGAAAAAGTCTTTCTGGCGCCATTTTCGACTGCCAAGAAAACGCAAATCAAAACCTAAGGCAGAAATGGTGGTGTATAAGCCGCCCAAAAAGCACATGACTGAGCCTGACCGTTGGAAGCCGCCATTTGCAACGACCAAAGATGCTCCGCCTCTCAAAGTCGATAAGCAAGATTTAGTCATTGTAAGTGACCCCAATGCTTTTGACCTTGGCAAGGTTACGGCGACAGTCGGCATCATGCTGCAAGCAAGAATGGACTATACCTTTCAACTGTTTGTAGATGAATGCCTCGAACGTTTTAAGGCTCAGGATTGGGGCGGCGTAAACGAAAAGGAAAGGCGGTTGAATGACCTCAGAGTCACAGCACGGACTGGGACTATTTGTGGCATTTACACTGAACTCGGTTCTGGAGTACAAATCTGGATCGCAACTGACTTGGATCAGGGCATCACAAGAATTTGCCTCTCTGACGAACGCTGAAAGAGGTGTAGTTATGAAACCGTTTTGGCAGCGACCACCTAAGAAAAGTAAAAAGAAAAAGCGAAAGCCCAAGGCTGCGCCACAAGGAAAAGCTTTGCAGACAATTCCCAAATCAAAGCCAACACCTTGGGTTCCGCCACATCCAGTAATACCGAGCTCTCCCTCAATAGAGGGTAAATTTCTCGCAAAACCGTCCGTAACATATCAGGTGCCGGCTGTCCAGGAGGTTAAAGAGGACACACCGAGCCCGTCTTCTCCAAAGTCAAAGGTGATCCATCATAGAAATGAGCACATACGAAAAGAGTTCATGAAAACATTTCAGAGCCTTACTAATCGTTGGCGGTCCTGGGATATTTGGACTGACTTCATTACTATGACAGCTTGCACTATTTCCAACTCAGTAGACAAACTTCACTTTGACGAGCGGGAAAAGACGTATCTCCGAATCATCAACAAGTATAACAAGCAGGAACGGAAACTCTTTCCACAACTATTTGCCTATGTAGTGCTCGCTTTGGAAGAAAATCCTGACCAAGACTTCCTTGGCGATATTTACACCGAACTTGGCTTGAATAGCAAGGAACACAGACAGATATTTACACCGTACAATGTCTGTTACTTCATGGCCGAGGTTACGATTGGCGATCTCGCAAAGCAGGTTGAAGAAAAAGGCGTCGTTGAGATTCATGACTGCTGTTGTGGAGCTGGAGCAACACTCATTGCTGCTGTAAATGTAGCAAAAGAAAAGCTTTATGAAACCGACTTCAACTACCAGAATCATATTTTGGTTACCGGTCAAGACATCGACTACCTCGTTACCATGATGTGCTACATCCAGCTCTCACTTCTCGGCGTGGCCGGATATTTTAAGGTGGGCAACGCCCTTACTGAGCCGATGACAGACCATGATGATTTAAGTACCTATTGGTTCACACCGATGTATTTCTTCCCTGTTTGGCATTACCGGAGAATTTGGCATAGCATAGACAAGTTGTTTGAACCAAATAAGAGCGACGACGTTGAAACCAAAGGAGAATGAATCCATGCAGGCTTTTACAAAAACCGAAATCTCATGGTTAATTATTGAGCTCGATAAGCAGGCTGCAATTCTCAATTTGGATGCCAAAGACCCTTTACGCTTGATCCCTGCGCTACTCCGGAAACGGCGAAATGCGCTAAATTCTACACGAAAGGAGACAACGGACTTGCCCAGGATTGGACTGGAGAGACGGTGTTCTGCAATCCTCCCTACTCTGACCAACAGCAGACCGAATGGGTCAAAAAGTGCTACGAACATGGAGTCCGGGGGGGGTAGCAGTTATGCTGATCCCGGCCAGAACCGATACAAAACGTTTCCACGAGTACATTTATGGAAACGCGGAAATACGGTTTATCAAAGGTCGGCTGAAGTTTGGCGGATGTGAAAACTCTGCGCCCTTCCCCTCCATGATCGTTGTATTCGGAAAAGAACCTACTGAAAGGAGGCCGCGGCCAATGGGACGCATAAATCTCCGTGACTACCAGCTCGATGCTATCAAGCAGATGAAAAACGGATGCATCCTGTGCGGCGGCGTCGGAAGTGGTAAATCCCGTACTTCCCTTGCATATTACTACGATTTGCAAGGTGGCGATCTTCTCGCATCGGATGAAGTCGCCATGAAAAATCCGCAAAATCTCTATATCATTACGACAGCCCGGAAACGGGATACCTGCGAGTGGGAGGGGGAACTGGCTCCATTCCTCCTCTCTACTCATCCTGAGTGCAATTACTACAAGAACACTGTGGTTGTGGACTCATGGAACAACATTGGAAAATACACAGAAGTTAAGAACGCATTCTTTATATTTGACGAGCAGCGGGTGGTTGGTTATGGCGCTTGGACAAAAGCATTTCTCAAGATTGCCAAGGCCAACAACTGGATTTTACTGTCCGCTACACCTGGGGACACTTGGCAGGACTATATTCCTGTCTTCATTGCCAACGGGTTCTATCGCAATAAAACCGACTTTGTCGACCAGCATGTCAACTATGACTGGCGGGCTAAATACCCGAAAATCGACAGCTATCGAAACACTGGTCGTTTAATTCGGTTACGCAACAGCATCCTCGTAAACATGGACTTCAAGCGGCAAACCGTTTCTCATCACGAGGACATCCCCGTTCCGTATGATATTTCTAAATACAAAGACATCATGCGGAAACGGTGGAATCCTTGGGAGGACCGGCCAATCGAAACGGCGGCGGAATTATGTATGGCTCTTCGGAGAGTTGTCAATTCCGATGACGCCAGGTCGGTTGCTGTGCTCGAAATCTTGGAAGATCACCCCAAGGCCATCATCTTTTACAGCTACGACTATGAACTGGAGATCCTCCGCTCCCTCGGATATTCGGAGGGTACGGAGGTCGCAGAGTGGAACGGTCATAAGCATCAAGAGATCCCAACCGGAGACAAATGGGTCTACCTGGTTCAGTATACCGCCGGCTGTGAGGGGTGGAATTGCATTACGACCGATACCATTATATTCTACTCTCAGCAGTATTCGTATAAGGTGGCCACGCAGGCTGCCGGACGAATTGACCGCCTCACGACACCGTACCATGACCTGCACTACTATCATCTGAAAAGCTTCTCTGGAATCGACCTCGCTATCAGCAAGGCTCTCAAACAGAAGAAGAATTTCAACGAGGGTAAGTTTGTGGGCTGGGCCACAAAGCCAATGCCGAGAGCCGCATAATTTGCAAGTCCTATTACGGAGGAGATGCTACATAGCGTCTTCTTTTATATTTTATGAAAGGGGGCGAAATGCCTTGCAAAAGCAGCCTGACCTTGAAGTCAAGGCATTCTTTGACACTTTGTCCGGCACGGCATCCATCAAGGCAAAAAAGCAGCTCCTCGCGGAAAAGCGAGACGACGGAAACGTCAAAAAATTCTTGGACTACCTGCTGAATCCGTTCTTCATCACAGGTATCTCTGAGAAGAAGATTAGCAAGGTAGCAGCCAAGGAAGCGACCATTCAGTTCACTTCGTTCCACGAGCTAATGCCTTACATTCGGCAGAACCATACCGGCACCGATGAAGTGCTGGCAAATGTCCAGGCCTTCTTAGAAGGTGCGGAGGACGAACTGCGGTCGTTCTACATGGGCATTATCACCAAGACCATTCGCATTGGGTGTGATGTCAAGACTGTAAACGACGCATTTGGGTTCGAGCTCATTCCTCAATGGGAAGTGCAGCAGGCTTATCAGATCGGCAAGCTGAAAATGAATGAGAACGAGTGGTTCAGTTTGAGTCAAAAGCTCAATGGCGTTCGTGGTACCTACTTTGAGAAAAAGCTCATCAGCCGGCAGGGAAAAGAGTTCAATGGACTGGACCATATCCTGGCAGACATCCAAAACCTTATCCCGGATTGTGAAAATTGGGTACTTGACGGAGAGCTGATTCGCAAGAACATCGACCATGTCTCTGATAACGAGAACTTTCGGCTGACTACCGGAATCGTCAATCAGGAAGATGGCGATAAGAGTCTGATTCAAATGGTGATCTTTGATATTTTGCCGAAGTCCGAGTTCCTCTACGGCGAGAGCAAATTGCGATATCGAGATCGCCTTGAACAGCTAAAGAAGTTGAAACGGCAGATACGGAGACTGGGTCTGTCTGCTCTTCGTGTTGTGGATATTCTCTATACCGGAACCGATATGTCCATGATTTCGCCGTGTCTGGACCGCATGATTGCCGAAGGCAAAGAGGGCATGATGCTGAACCGTAATTGTAAATACTTCAGAAGACGTCACAATGGCATCCTGAAAGTGAAGCAGTTTTATACGGTAGATCTCGAAGTCGTAGACCTTGAAGAAGGGACGGGGCGGCTGACCGGAACTTTGGGGGCATTCGTTGTGCGCTACAAAGACAATTACCTACGAGTCGGCTCGGGCATGACTGATGAGCAGCGAAAACAGTTCTGGATCGACGGTATCGGTTTGATTGGGCGTGTCATTGAGGTCAAGTACAAGGATGAAAGCCTCGACAAGCGAACTGGCCTTTACAGCCTGCAATTCCCAATCTTTGTCCAACTCCGTGAACTTGGAAAACAAGAAAGCTACGACTGATATTTTAGGAAAGGAGCCGAAATGAGCTGTTGGACTTATGTAACAGGTGTCATCGAAGTCGATACTTGTGCCAGGAGTGATGCGGAAGCCATGTATCTCGCTCAAACTGTCGTCAACCATCTGCCACGAATTACTGGCTCGGAAAGAAGCGTGGAGTTCCACTTATCCCAACCAAATGGTTACTGTTCGTCGTCTAACGTTGACGAATTTGACCAACCCAGCAATCTTTACGATGACAGACATTTCCGGATGTTCACTACTCAGGACAGAGTTTTGATTACGATTCACGGGAATCTCCGCGACCGCCTATTCAAGCAAACTTTACATGAGACTACAAAAATGCTGGCAAGACTCTCGTCCAGGCTTTGGATACGAGAGTGTCTTGTTTGGGTGAAGTCAGATATGGGCGAAACATTTATATTTGACAATCCGGAATGGGTTCGGCGGCGTGAAGTCACAGATTGGGCTTCGAGTCTGCTCTGGAAATTTGATGGGAGGGGCGATGAATAGTCATGTATTTGTCAGAGATTGATCCAGAACTTGTCGAGAAAGGCAGACTTCTGATGGAACAGTGTTTGCGTTCGATTGATACACTTTATCATTACGGTGTCAAGGGCATGAAATGGGGCGTAAGGCGGACACCGGAACAGCTTGGACACGACAGAGGTTCGATAACCTCGACTGTGAATCGTTATCTGCGAAGTGCAGAAATTAAAACACGGGACGGTGTACGTGTGACTGGCATATCCATTCATGCGGCTGAACAGGCTGAGAACCGCAAAGTCAGCAAGAAAGATATTCTTGACGCCACGGAACGGTCATTGTATATTAGTCCTGTAACTGTTGACCCAAAGGGAAGACCGAGTAAGCAATACCTTGGTAAAGATGCTACTGTCGCCATTAACCCCAATAATGGCAATATCGTAAGCGTTTGGCCGACAAGCACGAAACGAGCTCGAAAACATATGGCTAATATGGGAAGGAAGTGACAATTATGCCGTTTACCGAGCAGGAAATTGCTTTTATGCAGAAAATCGGGGTCAAATTGGATTTTAGTCATCCCGAAACTATTTCGGATGATGAATGGATCGATCTTGAAGAAGCAATCGGCAACCGACTCGTAGTTTATGAACTTGACGAGAATTACTTCCCGACCCCAGACGGCGTTCTCTGCGAAGATATTCTTGAAAAGTTGGCTCGGATGGACTGACCGGTAATAAAAATTTATCCCGACCTTTGTCTGAACAAGGCAGGGCCGGGATATTTTATGCCATTTTTGAAAGGAGAAAACTATGCCTCAAGATTTCACATGGAAACAAACTCCGAAAAAAGTAAAGAGATATTTTGTCGAACTTTTGGGAACTAAAAAAGCGAAAGCCCTCATGGACGCCATGTGGAGATATCAATGGATCATCATTGGCGGCCCTTCTGGTCCTACTGGTAAATCAACTCTTGCCGATGTGTTACGGACTATTGGCTATACCCGGGTAATTGAGGAATGGGAATCTACATCCATTCAAATTTGCGATCCTTTGACGGAACTCCGAGAGAAGCATAAAATATTTGAAGAGCTCGGGATTGATTGGAAACGTTAAAATAAACTTGTCCATCAGATTCTACAGCCCGATACCCGCATTTTTTCATGACCCGAACTATGTCACCTTCTGTCACATAGAAGCCCTTATCATAAAGACGTTCAAAAATCCCATGAATTGTGTATGCGCATACCCTTCTGTTAATAGTTCCTGCTGGTATAAAATTTCTTTCCACCCAATCAAGAAGGACACCGTATTCATCATTTGTAAGTTCCATATGTAACACCTCCACCATTGGAGAGTATATCATATCAAATCATAAATTGAAAGGAGAAAAAATGTTCAAGAAATATTTGGCGCAACTGAATGACCTTATGAAGGATATGAGAGAGGGGTTGTCGAAATGAGAGCAAGCTATTGCTTACCATCCGGAAACTACAATATTGTCCTCTCCAATGAAGAATTGCGTGAGCTTCTTGAGCGGGGACATGTGACTGCTCGTATGTCTCGAACTCCTTGCACAACAAGCAGAGCCATCTTTAATGATGAAAAGGGTAAAATGGAGATTCGTGACAAGAAACACATTGATAACTGCTTGTTTTTTCACGCTAAGGAACCTGTCGCTGATATCGAAGCGGGCGACCACTATGTACAGTTCTTGTGTATCAACATTGAGAAACAGGAGGATGACAATGGCACAGAAAAGAATCCGGATGGTACGGACGGACATCTTGAACTGTAAAGTCCGACTTCTCTATGATGACGGCAGTCAAGGTGAGCTCGACATGACGAAGGCGAAAGTTTCTACGAGCGAGGCCGCCTTTGTAATCGGCATGACTTTGAAGCAAGCCAAGATGCGGCTCGGTATCAAGAGTTGACAGCTTTGGGCCGAACATTATATTCTGTCAGATGGGAGGTGAAAAAATGATCGGTGCAATTATCGGCGACATCGTTGGTTCTCGGTTCGAGCGGGCAAACTGCAAATCTACTAAATTCGAGCTGTTTACAAAAAGATGTTCATTTACTGATGACACCGTGATGACGCTTGCGATTGCAAAAGCGCTGCTTGAAAGCGACAATGATTGGAGCAGACTGAGAGAAAATGCCGTGAAGTGTATGCAGGAAATCGGTAGGAGCTTCCTGTATACTTCAAAGCAGGGAGTTGACGAAAAAAGATACCTCAGGTAGATTTGAATTCTTACTGACCTGACCGTTAGTAAAATTCAAAACGAAGAGAGGTATCTGACATGAATAGTAAATCAAACAGCCGGAAAAAGCAAGGAGGAAATTGCGGAGGAAGGATGGGGAGAGACAGCGGCAAGCAGAAAAAGGAGAATATGAAAGCATTGAGTCCGGAGCAGGAAGCAGGGCTGAAGCAAAAGGCAGAGGAGATATCCAAGGGACTGCAATCCTACACTTGGCGGGATTTGGAGACTGGGGGCAAGTTCACCCATAACGACAAACTGACCTTCATCCGGGATGACATGCTCATCGTGGGATGCGACATCGGCAGCGAAAGGCATTATGCACGAGCAATCGATGCCAAGGGGCGAGAGTTGAGCAAGGGAGCGTATTCGTTCGAGAACAGTGCTGAGGGTTTCCAGAGCGCGAAAGACTGGGCGCTGTGCCTGGCAGCCCAGCATGGCAAGAACCAAATTGTGTTGGGCGTTGAGCCGACAGGACATTACTGGTTTTCGCTGGCTGCGTGGATGATAGCGAAAGGGATCAGTGTTGTGCAGGTGAATCCGTATGCGGTGAAACAGACGAAAGAGCTGGCAGACAACAGTCAAGCCAAGAACGATGCCAAAGACCCGAAGCTGATTGCGGAGCTGGTAAAGAACGGGAACTATGGCGTGCCGTATTTGCCGGAAGATGTGTACGCAGAACTGCGCGTTCTGTGTACGCTGAGAGACCAACTCATGGAGGACCGTGTGCGGAACATGAACCGCCTGCACCGTGAAATGAAGATCGTGTTCCCGGAATACAGAGAAGCATTCGGGAAGATAGACGGCATATTCACGTTGAGCGTACTGGCAAATGCTCCGCTTCCCAGTGAGCTGGTTGCCCTGGGTGAAGATGGCGTAAAGGACATCTGGCACGCGGAGAAACTGCGAGGCGGCGGATACAAGCGGGCCAAGGAAATCGTCCGGTTGGCCGGCGTGAGCGCCGGACTGACACAGGGCGCTGAGGCGAGAAAGATAGCTATTGTCAGCTTTGTCGGCAAGGTCATGGAGTTGGCTGCTGAGTTGGAGGAAATCGAAGCTCAGATTGCCCTGAAATGCCGGGAGATTCCTCGCGCTGACAACATCTTGGAAATCCATGGTCTGGGAGCGGCGACAGTCTCCGGCATCTTAGCAGAGATGGGAGATATCGATCGTTTCGACGCAGCCAAGGAGATCCAGAAGCTCAGCGGGCTGGGGCTCGTGGCATGCAGTTCCGGCAAGCACCAGGGGCAGACCAAAATCAGTCACAGAGGACGCAAGCGGTTGAGGTATTGGCTGTTCCAAGGGGCGCTGTCGGTGGTGTCGCATAACGAGGCATTTCGGCAAATTCATGCGTATTATACAACCAGGGCGGAGAACCCGCTGAAGAAGATGCAGTCGATTACCGTGATCGCGTGTAAGCTGCTGAGGATCATCTTCACGATCCTCAAGAAAGGCGTCCGTTTCGATCCGGATAAAATGCTGAGCGACATCACACATCCGGCACCCCTGGATGCAGCAGCCTAACGAATCAGCAGAACGTCTTTTCCAGAGTCCTGCCGAGTTTCCAATAGCAGAGAATGGTGATTGGGCAGGGCTCTGGAAAGAGCCAAAACACTGTGGAGGTCAGCCCCTCCACCCGGACAGACCGCCAACGGCGATGCTGGCTATGCGTCCGCTGATCTACTCAGCGCCATCTGAAACCTGCGGCAGGTCGGTGAGATCCTTATCTACAAACAAGAGCTGTAACCAGCAGGGTATTGATACCATGGGGCTTTGACCCCGGTTAGGAGCTTCGCTGGTACTCGGTGTATGAACAGGTGGGACGAAGGAAGTTGGGACTCTGATCCCTAGAGACACGGAAGGTTCACCATCATAGCTGACAGAGGGAAAACGGCCTTCACATGCGGGACGCTTGGCTTGCCATACCCTTAACTGCTTTTCTGTACCTGATACGTTTGATGTTCATCACCATCTCGCTCTGTTTTGAGAGTTATCAATTTTTGAAAAGTCTTGATTTTCAACTATTTGGGGCTTGACAAGAGAGGAAGGTGATCTAGGTGGAGCATTTTGGAGACATCAGGAGGCTGAACGGGTACGAGCTGCCGGCGGTCGATGTGGTCATTGGTGGTTCACCCTGCTAGTCAGGACCTGTCCATCGCGGGAAAGCGGGCGGGGCTCGCCGGGGCGCGGAGCGGCCTGTTCATGGAACAGATCAGGATCATCAAAGAAATGAGGGATGCGGATGCGGGACGGGGACGGACAGGTCTCTTTGTTCGGCCAAGATTCATGGTGTGGGAGCAGGTCCCAGGAGCGTTCAGCTCCAAAAAAGGCGAGGACTTCCGGGCCGTCCTCGAAGAGATCATCCGCGTCGCGGAGCCGGACGCCCCCGACGTTCCACTACCTCCAAAAGGAAAGTGGCCAATGGCTGACTGCTGGATGGGGGACGGCTGGTCCGTCGCCTACAGAGTTCTCGATGCACAGTTTTGGGGAGTGCCCCAGCGCCGCCGCAGAATCGCGCTTGTCGCAGATTTTGGAGGACACGCCGCACCAGAAATACTATTTGTCCGCCAAGGCGTGTGCGGGGATCCTCCGGAGGGCGGAACGGCGGGGGAAAGAACCTGCCGCCGGAACTGGAGGCGGCGCTTATCCGGCAGTCGCGAGAAGCCTGACGGCCCGTCATGACGGGAGCCCGTGCGTGGACCGGGGACCAAATATTGTTGTGGCCGGATTCAAGCCCCATGCCGGAGTGTCCGCAGGGAGCATAGGGTATCAGGAGGAGACGGCGCCTACCATCGACACGGGGAAACCAATGGCGGTCTACGATGCCCGGGGAAACGGAGACGGGAAAACTGCATGTACACTGACCGGGGACCACCAGAGCCGGGTGACGGACTACACGGCCATCGTCATGCGTCAGCACAACTTCGGCGAGTACCGGGAGGGTGTTGGGACGCTAACTGCGCACAACGGAACACGCCATGCGTCGGAGGCACTTGTAGTGGACAGGAATGTCCGCCGTCTTACTCCCCTGGAATGTGAACGCCTCCAGGGCTACCCGGACGGATGGACCGATATCGGGCCGTGGACGGACAGCGCCGGGAAGCTCCACAGGGAGAGCAGTGACAGTGCCCGCTATACGGCGCTGGGAAACTCCATCGCCCTGCCGCCATGGAAATGGGTGCTCAAACGACTGTGCGCCTGTTACGAGCGGAACGCTACCATGGCGAGCCTCTTTGACGGGATCGGCGGCTTCCCGCTGATCTGGGAGCGTCTGAACGGGCCGGGGTCCTGCCTGTGGGCGAGCGAGATAGGCGAGTTTCCCGTGGCTGTGACAAAGAAAAGATTTTGCGGAAAGTGAGGTGACAGCCGTTGAACAAAACAAAAATGCGGCGGTGCAAAAATTTCAACTGCGATAAAATGCGCGGTCATTACTGCTGTACCGACTGCGACCAGAGGAAGTCGTGCGCCAACCCGTGCCTGAACCACCCCACCCGGTGCGGTCTGTCTGAGGCCCCGCCGGTGAGGACGGGATCAGGCGGTAAGGGAATGGCAAAAGCAGGCCCGCCGGGCGGTAGCAACACCCGACGGGCCAAAGGAAAAAAATAATAGGACACCTGCATTATAGCAGGCCGGAAAGGAAAATGCAATGAAAACCACAAAGATCATCATCAAGAACCTGTTCGGCATCAAGGAGGCGGCGCTGGACGGGCGCTCGGTGGAGCTCTCGGGCCCCAAGGGCAGCGGCAAGACCAGCGTGGGGATTCGTTTATCCTACCGGATGAAGCGGACAATGATTGACACCGATAAATGGATAGAGCAGAGACAGAAAATGTCGGTATCCGGGATTTTTGCCGCGGCTTTCTGCAATTATTATATGGCGTACGGCCTGCCGTTTGTCTGTTTTTATCTGCTGATTATTTTAAAAGACAGATATCTGCAGGATTTGTATGTGATAGATCCGAAGGAGTGGATACTGACAGAGAACTACTGGGGAGCGGGCGGAAACGGAATATGGGTATTTTTTCTCGTAAGCTCTGTGTTCTTTTGTCTGCTGCACGGATTGCTGTTAGGGTATCGCCTGCGGGAGATTTAAAGGCAGAGCGTACCCGGTTTAGATGCGTACGATTTGGAAACGCATTCATTTGAAACTGTCAGATGGGAAATCAGATCTGGAGGCCAGCGGAATATGAAACATATAAAAATACCGAAAAAGAATACGGTCATGCCGTCCGGCGAATATGTAATCATCCGCCACTTGATAAAAAAGTTCGGCGAAGATACCGTACTCTCAGACATTAATATGACGATGGAAGAGGGGATGGTTTATGGAATTTCCGGAAACAACGGTTCCGGAAAAACGGTATTGATGAAATGTATCTGCGGTTTTGTTCCGGTTACCGAAGGAAGCATTACGGTCGGAGGAAAAATGATCGGTACACAAATCGATTTTCCGGAGAGTATCGGTGTGATCATTGAGACGCCCGGATTTCTGACGAATTTGACCGGGATACGGAATCTGGAGATTCTGGCGGGACTGAAGGGAAACATTTCAAAAGAGGATATTCGCGCCGCAATCCAGAAAGCGGGGTTAGATCCGGACTTAAAAAAATCTGTCGGGAAATACTCTCTGGGGATGCGGCAGCGTCTGGGCATTGCCCAGCCAC
>OFGD01001356.1_pt1 | contig 12451 bp, 2 predicted proteins | sample 1521671 | NCBI WGS metagenome assembly OFGD01 (sample SAMEA3504114, study PRJEB24116) | mouse gut metagenome | biome: mouse gut; feature: mouse-associated habitat; material: faeces | place: Denmark | collected 2011 | reverse complement strand
CGCTGTCGCCGGGGAATGGATGAAACTTGCCGCTTCCAAAGTAGCCCCCCAAACGATGCGAAACTACACGGGGATCATTGAAAGGTATTTGCTCCCCTGTCTTGGCGAAAAGTATATCCGGGACATCAAACCATCCGAACTCGTTGACACATTACGCAAAATTGAAGGGAAAAACATTCAATCGACCTGCAAGAAGGCTGCCCAGCTATGCAGTCAGATCATGCAGTATGCCATTGCTCTGGGCCTGATAGAAATAGATCTCATTCCTTCAATCAGGCCCTTGCTGAAAACGCACAGGGTCACGCACAGAGCCGCCATACTCGATCCGCTGGAATTGGGAAAACTTCTTGTAAAGATAGATAATTACGGGGCATACAAGGGATATTATGCCGTCAGGTGCGCCCTTCGGATCATGCCGTACCTGTTTGTCAGGTCAAAGGAATTGATAACGGCAAAATGGGCGGATATTGATTTTGAAAAATGCGAATGGCGATACACTGTGAGCAAGACAAAAACGCCGCATATTGTACCGCTCGCTCCTCAGGTCATGTCCATCATGGAAAAACTTCATGCTGAAACAGGGAATGGTGAATTTTTATTTCCCGGCATACGAAATCACGAAAAGCCAATCTGTGAAGTTACACTCGTCAATGCCTTGCGAAATTTGGGATATTCATCGCAGGAAATGACAATCCACGGATTCAGGGCAACCGCAAGAACATTGCTCGATGAGGTTCTGCGGGAACGGTATGACCTGATAGAACATCAACTGGCGCATACGGTACGCGATCCAAACGGGAGAGCGTACAATCGGACACAGTACCTTGACGACCGAAAAGCCATGATGATTCGCTGGGCAAATTATCTCGACTCTCTCAAGGAAAAGGCTCGCCCGGAAATGCAGGAACTTCCCTATACAGGTCGTTACCTCAAGGAATATATGCAAAAAATGGACTTGAAGGCGTGATATTCTTGTGAAATCGGATTCCTTTTCACAGTAGAAGCGTAATTTGTATAGTTTTGGAGAATATATGCTGCTCACTCGTACCTGCAAGAAATGTAACTGTACATTTGATGGTGGCCCTAACGCACAATACTGCCCGGAATGCCGAAAATTTCGGAAAAAAGCGTACACTGAAAAATGTACCATGCGGAAAAATCAGGGAGAGTCGCGTCAGATCGGCAAACTTGATCTCTGCGAGATGTGCAGCAAGCCCTATACCGTCATGAGCGGCAAGTCCAACTTCCTCTATGTCCACAACGGGGAGATCAAGCTGGCGGTCAAGATCGGCGGCAGCTTCTGCGAGCACCGGGCCTTCAAGGCGGAGAGGATGGAGGAGGATGAGAACGGCTTCCATCTTCACCAGACCATGCAGGGCTGGTACTACCTGCCCTTCGAGGAGAAGCCCGCCACCAGCGACTGGTGGAAAATGGACAATGCCAGCCGGAAGAAGAAGCTGGGACCGGATATGGACATCGACGTGACCGTCCGGGAGACGGCGGACGGCCTGGAGGTGGACATCCGTACCTCCGGCGTGGAGGGCGCGCCCTGGCGGGTGGAGCTGGCCTTCAACGGCATCAAGCGGATCTCCAACGAGCACATGACCATGCCCATCAACGGGGACGAGGTGCTGGTGCTGCGGGACTCCGACTTCGAGGTGATGAACGACGTCTCCTCCATGAAGATCGGCCCCGCCTTCGGCGTCCACCACTTCACCGAGGGCAAGGAGGACAGCGAGGCCAAGACCCCCGGCGCGGCCACGGTGTACCTCACCGATTACACACCCTTCCACCATACCATCACCATCCGTCCCTGACCGGGGCGGAGCAGTCGAGGGAGGCGGCATCATGAAGCTTTGCATTCGCGCCCACGACCTTGGGGTCCGGGGCACGGAGGATATTCTGGACCGGCTGGCGCGTCTTGGGCTGGACGGCGTGCAGATGGTCTGCTACAAGGTCTATGACGGTATCCCATACGAGCCCAACGCCATCACGCCGGAAAAGGCGGCGGAGATCGGCGCTTCCTTTGCCCGCGCCGGGAAGATCATCCCCCTGGTGGGCGCGTATTTCAATCCCGTCCACTCGGACGGGGAGAAGGCGGCCCGGGGCCGCGACATTTTCGCGGACTATCTGCGCCATTGCCGCGCCATGGGCTGCTGCGTGGTAGGTTCGGAGACCGGGTCCTACAGTGACGACCCCTGGGTCTACCATCCCCGCAACCGCACGGAGGAGGCCCTGCAGAAGGTGGTGTCGGTCTTCTCCCAGCTGTGCGACGTTGCCGCGGACTGCGGGAGCACGGTGGCTATGGAGGGCGCGGAGGACACGTCTGCTGGGACGTGGACACCCTGGCCAGAGCCCGGCGGATGATCGGCCGGAAGACCCGGGTCATCTTCGACCTCTACAACTACATGGACGCAGACAACCAGCGGAACTACATGGATATCCTGGACCGGGGGCTGGACGTCTTCGCCGGCGAGATCCAGCTGTTTCATATGAAGGACTGCAATTTCACCCGAGGCCGGAGGCCCCAACAGGTCCCTCTGGGGACCGGAGAGCTGGACATGAGGGCCATCCTCACGCGGATCAAGGCCTATGATCCCGAGGCCGTTCTGATGCTGGAGGAGACCACCGGCGCGGACATCCCCCACGCGGCAGAGACCATCCGCCGCATCTGGGCAGAGGTATAATGCTATAGGGAATAGCAGAATGACCTGCTGGTCCCGGCGATGATTTTTGCTGCATAAAACGCCGCAAAGCCGCATGAACACTATGTTTGTGCGGCTTTGCGCGTTTTTGTTTATCCGGAAATAAACCGTGGATGGTTTTGCTCAGTGATCTGCCCCCTTCCTCCTTATAAAATCGTTGCTTCGACAGTGGACAATTTCCTTTTTCAGTGGTAAAATAAAGAAGATTAAATTGAGGGAGTGTGCCCTGGGCACAGCTTCCTTGTGAGTTTGGGAGGTCATAGTATGAAACGCAGAGTACTCAGTTTCATCACCGTTTTGGCTTTGTGCCTGAATCTGTTCCCGGCGGGGGCCCTTGCCGCCGATGCGGGAACGGACGACGGGCTGTGCCCGCATCATCCGGCGCATACGGATGCCTGCGGGTATATTTCGCCGGTATCGGAGCGGGAATGTACGCACAGCCACGACGATGGCTGCTATGCGGAGGAAACAAACTGCATTCATGAGCATACGGCCGCGTGCTATCCGGGTCCGGACGGCGTTTCCGGAACGGATGAACCGGCTTTATGTGCGCATGTGTGCACTCAGGACAGCGGCTGCGTCACCCGGATGCTGGCCTGCCTGCATGAGCACGACGACGCCTGCGGCTATGCCGAAGGGAATCCCGGCGCGCCGTGCACGTTCGCCTGTCCGATCTGCCCCATCGAAGATTTGATCAGCAGGCTGCCCGCCAGGGTTTCTGCGCACAATATGGAGCAGGTCCAGGCGCAGCTCAGTGAGATTTACGCCCTGTATGAGGAGCTGACCGGCGATGAACAGCGGCAGGTGGACCTGTCGCCCTGCGTTGCCCTGCTGGATCAGATAGACGGGATGGGTTCTGCGGTACTGGACGGAGGTTATAACCTCTCGGAAGATGAGAATTACCCTGGCACGTTTATAGCGGATGTGCCCATGACCTTTAATACAAACGGGCATACCTTTACTGGTGCTGTTTCGGGAAAAGGTGCCATACGGGTCACCGGGACAGGCAAGTTGTACCTGATAGGCGGCGGCTATATTTTCGGCAAAAATGGCACCGGCGTGGAGGTCGAGTCCGGCGGTTTCCTGAGTATTGTGGACCCGGCCACGCGCATTAAAGGCATGGGATATGGCTTGGACATCGCCTCCGGTGCGGAAGTGCACCTTTCCGGTGGTACCTATGAAGGCTCCGTCGCCGCGATTCGGACGGATAATGATAATTTTGACGCTCTGCTGGAAGATGGCTACGCCTATTATGACGACAGCGGCAATTGGCTTTCGCCGGACGATATGGCGACAGCCAAAAAGGTCATCGTCAAAAAATGTACGGACCATATCAAAGAATGCGTCCTCAAAAAAGGTTTTCCGACCCACACCTGGACTTGTTTGGCCTGCGGGGCCACTGGTGAGGAAGGGTGTACATTTGACTTTGCACAAGGCACAACGGGAACGTGCGACTTCTGCACAAACGAAATTACCGTTACAGTGAATGAGGACAGCTTGAAAGCTCTGGCCTTTGACGAAGCCGTCAAGCCCGCAAACGGCACCGTCACGGTCAGGGTGAACGATGCCGCGAAGGATTTGGAACTGGATACCGATTACACCGTGGACTATAAAACACAGGCCAATGTCGGTGATGCCAGCTTTACCGTTACAGTTACCGTTACTGGTATAAACTACGACGGAATCTTTACAGCGGACTACACGTTTACCAAAGACGAGCTGGAAAAGTTTGTTTTGGAGTGGGATATTGTCTCTAAACCCGTCCCTGTAGCGGTGGACTATGACGGCAGTCCGGTGGAAAAGGATGATCTGCCGCCTGTAATTATCAATATACAGACGTCTGCCGGTGTGGACCTGCATGACAGGCTCAAGTATTCTCACAAGGCCCAGGGGAACGGCGACGCCTACACAGACGGCCTGCCCACCAACGCCGGTACTTATGATGTTGTAGTCACACTCCCGGAAGGGCCGGACTATCAGGCGGCCTCCAGTGAGCCGATCACGCTGACGGTCAATCCAATCGACCCAATCGACACGGCCCCTGCCGCCGCCAAGCCGATTTATAACGGCGCTGCCCAAAATCTGGTTACTGCGGGTGCGCTGGAACCTGTGGCGGTGGCAGACGGCCTGGAAATCCAATTTGCGGTAAATGAAAACGGTCCCTACTCCACCGAGATCCCGAAAGGCACCAATGCGGGGGATTACCAGGTCTGGTACAAGGTAGAGGTGACGGACAACTATACTGCCGTCGATCCCACCGAGATCACCGGCGTGGAAATCCAGCGCAAGCAGCTCACGCCTGATGTCACCCTGTCCGAGTATACATACCTGTATGACAACGGGTATAAGGAGCCCAAGGTCACGGTCAAGGACGGGGAGCTGAAAACCATCCTGCCGGAAACTGAATACCAGTTTGAGTACGTGAACAATCGGAATGTAAGCACTCCGGATAATCCGGCAAAAGTGATCGTTACCGATAAAGCAGGCGGGAACTATGACCTCGCGGACGTTGAGGTCCCCTTCCAAATCACCTTACGGACCCAGGAAGCCCTGTCCATCACTGAAAAGCCCAATACCGTTATTTACGGAGATACGTTTACTCTGAGTACGTCCGGCGGTTCGGGCGACGGCCTCATCACCTGGGAGATCATATCGGTTGACGGCAAGAACGTGGCAACGGTGGACCAGGACAGTGGACAGGTCACTATCATCGGTGATGGTGAGGCCACGGTGAGAGCCACCAAGTCCGGCAAGGACCCCGTGACCGGAGTGACCAATTACGAGGATGCCATCGCAACCTGGCCGTTTACTGCGAGTAAGAAGGCCGTCACCGCCACCGTGACGGCGGATGATAAATTCTATGACACCAATACGAACGCCACGGTCCACGCTGTTGTGAAAGAGGGCGTTCTGTCTGGGGATAAAATTATCATTACCGGCCTGACCGGCACCTTTGACAGTGCGGACGCCGGGGTGGATAAGACCGTGGACGTGGATACAAGCAAGGCCAACATCACCGGCAAAAATTCCGAACACTACGACGTTTCCTACTCCAGCACCACCGTCAAGGCGACCATCCACAAGGCGATCGCGAAGATTACAACCCCGCCTGCTGCCGCAACACTGACCTACAACGGCACTGAGCAGGAGCTGATTGCCACTGCGGCGGTGGTTGACCCCGCCGGTGTGCCGGTGGAATACGCCTGGAGCGAGGACGGCCCCTACTCCACCGACTTCCCGAAGGGCACCAACGCAGGCGAGTATACCGTCTGGTACCGCATCCAGGAGACGGCCAATTACACCGGCGAGGCTCCCCAGAGCGTGAAGGTGACGATTGCCAAAAAGCCGGTGAATCCCACAATTGAGTTGAGCGGCGATGGCCTGACAGTGGAGCTCGATGGTACTTACTCCTATGTCTACGACGGCACCGCCAAGGAGCCGGTTGTCACGCTGAAGGAGGCTGACGGCACAACGGTAATCCCAGCCGGTGAGTATACGGTGGAATATAGCAACAATACCAACGTGGGCACCGCCGCCGTTACTGTCACCGCTAAGCCTGACGGTAACTACTCCTTTGAAAATGCCCCTGTTACAGAGACATTTGAGATTCAAAAGGAGAAGGCCAAAGTCACCACCGCCCCGGAGGCGGTGGACGACCTTATCTTCAAAACCAGCGCCCAAAAGCTTGTGACTGCGGGCACCGGGTCCGGCGGTACGATGGTTTACCGTGTGGGGTCGGATGGGGAGTTTAAGCCAGAAATCCCCACCGGGACCAATGCCGGAAGTTACACGGTATATTATAAGGTAGAGGGCGACGCCAACCATAGTGATTCTGAGGTAGGTTCGGTGCCCGTTATCATCGCCCCCAAGCCGGTGAACGACCCGCTCATCGAGCTGCAAAACGACGATGGAACCGCTTTTGTCAGCTGCGTCTATGATGGCATCGCGAAAGAGCCCAAGGTCGTGGTCAAAGACTACAGTACGCTTATCGATGCAGGCGAATACGAAATCCGCTACGCAAACAATATAGACGCCGGTAATACCGCTACGGTCAACATCATCGACAAGCCGAACGGCAATTACACGGTGAAGGGTTCGACGACATTTGTGATTGAAAAGGCCAATATCGTGTTCGATCAGGATCCGAGCGCGGCTGTTATCACCTACGACGGCAAGGCCCATGAGCTGCTCGTTCCGGGCAAGACCAGCGGCGGCGAAGTCCAGTACGCGCTGAAGAGCGCGACAAGCAGGTATGACACCGCCATCCCCACGGCTACCGAAGCGGGGAAGTACACCGTCTATTACAAGGTCGTGGGAGATAAGAACCACAACGATCTCGCAGTACAGTCCGTAGACGTGACCATCGAGCGGAAGCCACTGACCGACATCACCATTGAGCTGACCCCCGACAGCTTTGAGTACGACGGCAAGGTGAAGCTGCCCACGGTCGCGGTCAAGTTCAAGGAGGGGAAGACGGAGACAGTAGTGCCCGATACGGAGTACGATTGGACGTGTAACAATGACTCTCCGACAAACCAGGGCACTTATACCATTACGATCACCGACGCTGCGGACGGCAACTACGATCTGACCAACGTCACACCTAATACCGCGACCTTCTCCATCGGGAAGACGGAGCAGGCTCCGCTGGTGATCGAGGACAAACCCAAGTCCACCATCTACGGTGCTACGTTCACCTTGACCGCCAGCGGCGGCTCCAGTAGCAGCGCGGTGACTTGGGAAGCAACGGGGCCTGCCACCGTGGACGAGAACACCGGCGAGGTGAAGATCACAGGCGTTGGCGAGGTCACCATCACAGCCACCAACCCCGGCGATCAAAACTACCTGCCCGTCTCCGATCAGTGGACCTTTACCGCCGCGCCCAAGCCCGTTACGGCTTCCGTTGTGGTCGATGATAAGGTCTATGACGGTACGACAAACGCCGCTGTGACCTCCGCCAGCATTACCACGATCAACAGTGACACGGTGACCATCGACCCGGCCAGCATCACCGCCGCCTTTGACACCCCCGGCGTTGGTACGGGGAAGACGGTTACGCTGGATACCTCCAAGGTTAAGGTGACCGGCGCGGACGCGGCCAAATATGACATCAGCTATCCCGACACGGTGACTGCGGACATCACCCAAGCGACTACGAAGGTCACCACCAATCCCGAGAAAATCGACTCCCTGACGTACAACGGACAGCCTCAGGCGCTGGTCACGGCGGGGCAGACCAACGTAGGCTTCCTGGTGTATTCCCTGGATGGAAAGAACTTCTCCCCCGAGGTTCCTACCGGGACCAGCGCTGGGACTTACACCATCCATTATAAGGTGGACGGGACGAGCGATTATACCGGTGTGGCTGGGGCCTCGATTACTGTGACCATCGATCCCAAGGGCATCACGCCTGAGGTGGAGCTGTCGGAATCGTCCTTCCTGTACGACGGCACGAAGAAGGAGCCGAAGATTACTGTCAAGGACGACGAAACTGTGATTGATCCCAAACAGTACACGGTCACATGGGCGAACGACGATCTGGCGGTTTCGGATGGATTGCTGACAGCTGCGGGCACGTATACAGCCACCATTACGAACGTGACCAACGGGAATTATTCGTTCACTGCAACTGCCAAGATTGAAATCACGGCGGCGACCCAGGGTTCGCTGAAAATCACCGGCAAGCCCGAGCACGTCTATTACGGCGACACGGTCACCACGCTGGAGGCTACCGGCGGCACTGGAAACGGAACGGTGACCTGGAGCATCACGGCGGGCGAAGCCAGCGCCGAGATCGTCGAGGCCAGAGGTGTGCTCACTGTCAAGGGTATGGGTTCTGTCACGGTCAAGGCGACGCGGACGGTCCCCAACTACGCGCCTGCCACCGACACCTGGACCTTTACCGTGGAGCCGAAGCCGGTCACGGCGGAGGTGACCATCACGGGGAGGGACTACGATGGGACCACAGCTGTTGACAATGCCGCAATCACAGCGGCGGTGAAGGCCGGCGACTTGGTGAATGCTGCCGACAGCATCACGATCAGCGGACTGACGGGAGCCTACGAGGACGCCAACGCCGGGACCGGCAAGACGGTCACGCTGAACAGCACTGGCGCAACTGTGACTGGCGACACAGCCAAATATGACATCAGCTATCCTGATACTGCCAAGGGGACGATCAACCCCAGGTCGGTTACTGTGACGGTCACGCTGTCCGGCAATGACTTGCAGACGGACAGCTCTGCTACACCGCCCTATTTCTACAGCTATGACGGCACTGATAAAATCCCCGATGTGACCGTTACGGCGGACGATGATAACGCGGTGCTGGCAGACAGCGATTACGGTGTGAACATCACCGACAACAGAAATGTTGGCAACGCCACTGTGACCGTCACGGCAAGCACCGGCGGCAACTACACCTTCCCTGACACGGATGTAAAGTTCGCCATCAAGAAAGCCAGCGCGGCGCTGACTTTGACCCCCCAGGCCAATCTGCTGACCTACAATGGAACGGAGCAGGAGCTGGTGACGGGCGGTACGGCCACCGGCGGCACGGTGATGTATTCTGACACAGACGCACCAGATTCTTATTCGGAAACCATCCCCAAGGGCAAGGACGCGGGCACATACACCGTGTATTACATGGTAAAGGGCGACGCGAACCACGAGGACACCACGCCCAGTTCGTGGTCCGTGACCATCAATCCCAAGGAGATTACGCCCGCTATTACGTTGGCTCAGGATTCCTACGTGTATGACGGCGATCCGAAAACCCCTGGCGTCACTGTCAAAGATGGTACGGATACGATTGATGATGCGGAGTACAGCGTATCCTACCGCGACAACACCAACGTCGGTAGGGCCACGGTCATCGTCAGTGACAACAACGGCGGCAACTACATCGTAAACGGTACGGCCACCTTTGAGATCACAAAGAAAGCGCCCACATTTACGGCTCCGGTGGGAATCACCGGCTTGCAGTACAATGGTGAGGCGCAGGAGCTGGTCACGGCTGGCGTTTGCCATGAAGGCACTGTGGAATACTCGCTGAACGGCGGGAATTATTCCACCGCCATCCCTGTGGGAACGGCGGTTGGCACGTACACCATTGACTACAAGGTGCTGGGCGACGCCAACCACAGTGATACGGGCCCGGTGCAGCTGACGGTGGAGATCGGTAAAAACAAGGTGACAAATCCCACCATCACGTTGTCTCCCCCCCAATTTACGTACAATGGTAACCCTCAGGAGCCGGCCATCACCGTCCTCGACAACAATCAGCGTGAGATCCCGAAGCATGAGTACACGAAGACGATTACCGGCACTAAGAGCAACAATATGGTGGATGTGGACACCTACACCGTTACCATCACCACGCCGTTAACCTCCAATTATGTCATTACCACCGATGGTACGACCAACGTCCGGACCTTCGAAATCGTTCCGGCGGACCAGGAAAGCATTTCCATCACCGGTACCAAGGCCCAGGTCCACTACGGCGATACCATCCAGCTGGGCGTGTCGGGCGGCACCGGTGTTGGGACGATTGCCTGGGAGATTGAGGCGAATGATGGCAGCACAGTCTCCAGCACGATCAGCGCGACCGGTCTGCTCACCGTGACAGATGTAGGCGGACCCTACACTGTCACAGTGACCCGTACCAAGCCCAACTACGGCACCGTATCCGCCAAGTGGGAGTTCAGCGCGGGCAAGAAGCCGGTGACGGCTGTGCTGACCGGCGTTGACAAGACCTTTGACGGCAGCACGACTGCAACCGTAAAGGCTAAGGTGGCTGCAAGCGACCTGGTGTTTGGCGATACGTTCGACATTCCGGACCTGACAGGCACCTTCGATAATTCGAACGTCGGAACGAATAAGACCATTACCATCACCGGCCCTGCTCCGACAATCTCTGACCCGAAGGCGGCCAACTACGAGATCACCTACCCCGATACTGCCACCGCGTCCATTCTGCCGACGGTCGCGACGGTGGATGCTGCTCCGGTAGCTGTGGCTCCTCTGACTTACGATGCAAGCAAGGCCCAGGAGCTGGTCACGGCGGGTACTGTGACGGGCGGTACCATGGTCTATTCTCTGGATGGGACCAGCTTCTCCTCCGAGGTTCCCACCGGGACCAACGCCGGTGCGTACACCGTCCATTACAAGGTGGATGGAACTGCCGATTACAGCGAGGTAACTGTGAAAACTGTTCCTGTTACCATCCAGCCGAAAGAAATCACCCCCACAGTCACGCCGTCCACATCCTCCTTCTTGTACGACGGCACGAAGAAAGAACCGGTGATCGTCCTCAAAGACGGAAAAACCGTGATTGATGAGGACCAGTACACGGTTGCGTGGACGAATGACAATGATCCAACGGCCACGGATGTATTGACGGATGCCGGTACTTATACGGCAACCATTGCAAGTGTAGCCAACGGGAATTATACGTTCACTGCAACCGCGCAGGCTACCATCACCAAGGCGGCCCAGAGTGCGCTGAAAATCACCGGCAAGCCCAGCCATGTCTATTATGGCGACACGGTCACAACGCTGGATACCACCGGCGGTTCCGGAAACGGGACGGTGACGTGGAGCATTGAGACAGGGGGAACCAGTTCTATCATCAATCCGGGCACAGGTGAACTCACCGTCAAAGACACCGGGTCCATCACGGTCAAGGCGGAGCGGACGGTTCCCAACTATGAAACCGTAAGCGATACCTGGACCTTTACCGTAGAACCGAAGCCGGTTACGGCGGTGGTGACGGTTACAGGGAAGGTCTACGACGGAGATAACAGCGTTGACGATGCTGATATCGAAGCAGTTGTGAAAGCCAGTGACTTGGTAGCCACCGGTGATACCATCACAATCAGCGGCTTGAAGGGCACATACGACGACGCCAACGTCGGAACGGACAAGACGGTCACGCTGGACAGCACCAATGCAACGGTAAACGGAGATACCGGCAAGTATACCGTCAGCTATCCCGCCACCGCCAAGGCAAATATTACGCCCAAGGATGTTACCGTGACGGTCGCGCTGTCCGGCAACGACTTGCAGAAGGACTCCGCCGGTTACTACTACGTGTACAACGGCGGCGCGAGAACCCCCACCGTCACGGTTACGGCGGATGATGGAGCGGTGCTTGCGGCCAGCGACTATAGCGTGAGCTATAGCAACAACCAGAATGTTGGCACGGCAACTGTGACCGTCACGAACACGGCGGACGGCAACTATACGTTCCCTGAGAAAGAGGAAAACTTCTACATTCGGGAAGCCGACGCAGTCCTGACTTCCACCCCGAGGGCCAAGGACTTGACCTACAATGGAACGATGCAGGACTTGGTGACCGTAGGCACCGCCAGCGGCGGTACCGTGGTGTATTCGCTGGCGCAAGATGGCAGCTATACGGAGGCCATTCCCCAGGAGGATGAAGCGGGCACATACACTGTATATTATATGGTAAAAGGCGATGACAACCATGGCGATACAACCCCCAGGCACGTGTCCGTGACCATCAAGCCGAAAGAGGTGATCAGCCCGAAGATTACAGTGACTGGCAGCTATACCTATGACGGCAGCGAACAGAAACCGGCTGACAATGATGTTACGGTTGAGGACGGCAGCACGACCATTCCTGCTACCGAATATACCCTGTCCTACCAAAACAACATCAACGCCGGTACGGCGATGGTTATTGTCATCAACGCCAACGGCGGCAACTACATCGTAAACGGTAC
>OFGD01001354.1_pt1 | contig 12455 bp, 10 predicted proteins | sample 1521671 | NCBI WGS metagenome assembly OFGD01 (sample SAMEA3504114, study PRJEB24116) | mouse gut metagenome | biome: mouse gut; feature: mouse-associated habitat; material: faeces | place: Denmark | collected 2011 | reverse complement strand
ATCTGTCCGGTATTTCGCATAGCTCGATGCTTTCAGACAGGAACGGTTGGTTGCCAGCCAGCTGTCACAATAGTAGGCAAAGGAATTCTGCCCAGTATCCGGTTTTGCCGTTTCCCAGTATTTTTTCCGGGCGACTGCAACTTTTTCTCTGGCTTCTTCATAGGTTCTGCCATAGCAAAAACCGTAGATCAGTTTTCCGGACTCGTCCCTTCCTTTAGGATAACGGGCCTCATAACGTCCGTCTTTCCTTAAATGTATATTTTCTCTTTCTGCCATAGATATTTTCGGGGGAATTTTTATATCAGCGCCTGAGCAAATTCCTGGGCATTGAAAGGATTCAGGTCGTCGATACCTTCGCCCACGCCGGCGTACTTGACGGGCACGCCCAGCTCTTTGGCGATGGCGATGGCGATGCCTCCCTTGGCGGTGCCGTCCAGCTTGGTGAGAACGATGCCGGTGATACCCGCCGCCTCCTTGAACTGCTTGGCCTGGATCAGGCCGTTCTGGCCGGTGGTGGCGTCCAGCACCAGCAGCACCTCCCGGCTGCTGTCCGGGGCCTCTCTGGTCAGGATGCGGTCCATCTTCGCCAGCTCGTCCATCAGGTTCTTTTTGTTGTGGAGCCTGCCTGCGGTATCGCAGATCAGGACGTCCACATGCCTTGCTTTTGCCGCGTTCACTGCGTCATAAACCACGCTGGAGGGATCCGCCCCCTGGGAGCCTGGGATGATATCCACCCCTGCCCGGTTCGCCCACTCCGTAAGCTGCTCACCTGCCGCCGCCCGGAACGTATCCGCCGCCGCCAGAATCACCTTCTTCCCCTGATCCTTAAGCTTCCCTGCCAGCTTCCCAACCGAAGTCGTCTTACCAACCCCATTGACCCCGATCACCAGAACCACAGACTTCTCATCCTCAAACCGGTAGGCCACCTCGCCCACCTCCATCTGCTCCCGGATACTGTTAATCAGAAGCTGTCTGCACTCCGACGGATCTTTGATGCGCTCCTGCCAGACTTTCTGCTTCAGATTTTCAATAATGGATTCCGTCGCCGCCACGCCGATATCGCCCATAATCAGAATTTCTTCGATCTCCTCGTAAAATTCGTCGTCTATGCTCGAAAATCCGTTAAAAATAGAGTCGATCCCCGAGACAATGTTATCCCTGGTCTTGCTGAGTCCTGAAACCAGGCGGCTCCAGAAACCCTTTTTTTCCTTTTCTTTTCCCTCACCCATATATCTTTCACCTCACTGTTTTACCGGTCCAGCTCCCCTTCGATCAGATTGACCGAGACAAGCGTCGAGATTCCTTTTTCCTGCATCGTGATGCCGTAGAGCCGGTCTGCCGCCGTCATTGTTCCCCTTCTGTGGGTAATGACGATAAACTGGGTGCTCTTGGTCAGCTTGTGGAGGTATCTCGCAAAGCGGACGACATTATTGTCATCCAGCGCCGCCTCAATCTCATCCAGAAGGCAAAACGGGGAAGGCTTTAGATTCTGAATGGCAAACAGCAAGGATATCGCTGTCAGGGATTTTTCTCCACCAGACATTTGCATCATGTTCTGCAGCTTCTTTCCTGGGGGCTGGGCAATGATGCGGATCCCGCATTCCAAAATGTCTTCATCCTCCACCAATTCCAGGGTTCCCTTTCCACCGCCAAACAATTCCTTAAACACCTTGTTAAACTCCGTCTGTATCTGTGTAAATTTTTCCATGAACTGCCTGCGCATCCCGGCGTCCAGCTCCTCTATAATATCCAAAAGAGTCTTTTCCGCCTCCACCAAGTCGTCATGCTGAGTCTTCATAAACAAATAGCGCTCTGACAAGCTCCGATAATCCTCGATCGCATTGACATTGACATCCCCAAGCTTACGGATCGCATCCTTGATCTCTGCAATCAGCTTCTTTAATTCTGCGGGATTATCATACTCCTGATTTCGAAGCTCCATTGCATTGTGGAGGGTCAGTTCATACTCTTCCCACATATAGCTGCTCTGGCTTTCTACATTTTCCTGCAATTTTTCTTTCTGGCTGTTCAAACGGTACAATTCCTTGTCCAAATCATTGATTCGCCTCGACAATTCCTCCTGCTTTTGGAAAAATCCCCGATATTTTTGAGACAATTCCTCCCTCTGCTTCTGCCCTTGTGCAATTTGCTGTTCCAGCCTGGAATATTCCGCATCTGAGGACTGGATCGTCCTGCTAATTTCCTCAATATCCCGCTGTTTTTTTGATGCATCCTCTTTGGAATCATCCTTTTCTCGTTTTGCTGCCTCCAGGTCAGCCTCTAGTTTTTTTAATTCTCCCTGAATACGAGACAAATTTTCTTTCAAGAAATCTGCTTTCTGCATCAGGTTGGCTTCCTCTAGCTGTACCTGGGAAACAGAGCTCTGGCTTTCTTTCGCAAGACGGTTCTGACGCTCTAAGATTTCCTGAAAGCTCCGGTTCTCTTCTTCAATTTCCTTTTCTCTCTGATCTGCAGCTTGCAGATCTTCTAGAATCATGCTGCGGCTCTCGCCAATTTCCCTGAGCTGATATTCCAGCTCCCGGCTCTCCGCCCGCAAACCAAAATACTGGCTGTCATTTTGCTCTTTCTGCTCTATGGCGCGGTCTAAATTCATCTTTTCCGTATTCTGGTCAAGCATCGCTTCTTTCAAGGCTTCCCGGATTTGTTTTGCATCTTCTTTTAAAAGCTCTCTCGCCGTGCGGATCTCTTCTAATTGCTGCTTCTGTTTCTCAATAACTTCCTGCAGCTTTTGTACCGTCTTTTCCAGCTCTTCAATTTCCCGCTTTCTTCCCAGCAGGTTGCTGGTATTTTTAAATGCGCCTCCTGTCATCGAACCGCCAGGGCTTAGAGATTCTCCCTCCAGCGTCACGATCCTTAAGCTGTATTGATATTTTCTGGCAAGGGCAAGGGCATGATCAATGGTATCTACCACGTAAGTCCGACCCAGCAGATGCGATTTTAAACCTGCAAACTGCTCCCTTGCAGAAACCAGCTCGCTGCCGATGCCAATCACGCCTGGCTCCTTTAATGCAGCCTGATTCGCCTGGGGAACTCTTCTTCCCACGCTGGTCAAAGGCAGAAACGTGGCGCGCCCAAAGCGATTCTTTTTCAGATATCCGATCATGTTCTTCGCCGTTGCCTCGTCAGTAGTGACGATATTCTGGATGCTTGCCCCAAGCGCTGTCTCAATGGCAATCTCATACTGCTTTTCCACCTGGATCAAGTCTGCCACAACGCCAAGCAATCCTGGCTCTGTCTCCTTTTTCTCCATGACCCGGCGAATAGAATTGCCATATCCGTCATAGCGCTCTGCAATGTTCACTAAAGATTCCAGTCTCGACCGCTCCCGATGATAAAAAGCCGTCCCCTCTTCGAGCGCTTTCTTTGTCTCTTCCTGTCTCTCCTGGCACTGCTGGTTCTTTTGCTCTAGTTCTTGCTCCTGTTCTAGCAAGTCAAGATAACGTCCTTTGGCTTTTTCGTACTTTCTTTTGCATTCCTCCACAGAAAACTGCAGCTCTTCCTCCTCGCTTTTCTGTTCCAGAAAACGCTTGCTCAGTTGGGCCTTGCGGATATTGATCTGCTCTTGCATGGTATCGTAACGCTGCTGCCTTGCCTTGATGGACGCCTTATTGTTCAACAGCTCAATCATCTCATTTTTGCCGTCTTCCATGCCCCGGCTGCAGCGAGCAATCTCTTCCTGGATTTCTTGATAATGCGCCATGACGCTGCCTTTTTGTTCCTCCATGGACTTTAGCAGATGATCTACCTGCGTCTTCTGTTCCAAAAAGCCCGCCTGCTGTTCTAACCGCTGCTCTCTTTCACTGACGATCTCTTGCTGCCTTACCTTGAAATGTTCTTCACTCTGCTGCGCCGCATGAATCTGTTCTCTTAAAACATTGAGCTGTCCTTCGAGTTTTCCTTTCAAAACCGTAGTGTTTCCTAGTTCTTCACGGAGAGATTCCAAAGCGCCGTCCGCCGTCTCCATGTCTCGTTCCATTTGCTCATACTCGCTCTTGATGCTGGCATAGGAATGGTTGGATTCCTTTAAATCCTGATCCACGATCTGTATCTTCTCTTGCAGATCATTGGTCTGCTCTTTGGCATGTTCCATGTCCATCAGAAACATATTGACGTCATAAACCTTTAATTGCTCTTTGTTCTTGAGGTAAGTCTTTGCCTTTTCTGCCTGGCGTTCCAGAGGGCCTACTTGTTTCTCCAGCTCTGCCAATATATCATTGACACGCACCAGATTCTGACGCTCATCCTCAAGCTTCTTCTGCGCCGTGGCTTTTCTGCGCTTATATTTTACAATCCCAGCCGCCTCGTCAAAAAGCTCCCGGCGTTCTTCCGGCTTGCCGCTTAAAATGCGCTCGATTTGGCCTTGACCGATAATCGAATATCCTTCTTTGCCGATGCCTGTATCGTAAAACAGCTCGTTGACGTCTTTTAAGCGGCACGCCGTCCCGTTGATGAGATACTCGCTCTCCCCAGAACGGTACACGCGCCTTGCCACCGTCACCTCATTGTAGTCCACATTTAACTGGCGGTCGCCGTTATCTAAGGTAATCGCCACATAGGCATAGCTCAACGGCCTGCGGCTCTCCGTGCCGGAAAAAATAACGTCTTGCATGCTGGCGCCGCGAAGCTGTTTGGCTCTTTGTTCCCCCAGCACCCAGCGCACTGCGTCCGCTACATTGCTCTTACCGCTGCCATTGGGCCCTACGATTCCTGTAATCCCATTGTGAAAATCAAAGAGAATTTTATTGGCAAACGATTTAAAGCCATGTACCTCTATACTTTTTAAATACATGGATCCCCCCCGCAGTCCGCAGAGGACTGTTTTCTTAGCTGCAGCAGGGTATGATACGCCGCCTCCTGTTCTGCGCCTTTCTTAGTCCTTCCCGTGCCTTTCCCATATGAGGCATTGCCGATTATTGCCTCCACCACGAATTTCTTATCGTGATCTGGTCCTTCTTCGCTGATCAAGCGATAGCTGAGCTCCTGACCAGAATTCCCCTGTACTACTTCCTGCAAGATAGTCTTGCTATCAAAAAAGAGCTGCTTATGCTCGATATCATTTAACACGAACTTCATAACAAACTCTTTTGCACTAGCAAAACCACCATCTAAATAAATTGCTCCAATCACCGCCTCAAGCGCATCGGATAAAATAGATTTGCGCTCCCTGCCGCCTGTCTGGTCTTCTCCCTTGCCCAAGAGCAGGTATTTTCCTAGTTCCAGCTCACTGGTGCAAAATGCAAGGGTCGGCTCGCAGACCATGCTGGCACGAAGCCGTGTCAGCTCCCCTTCTGGATACTCAGGATAGCGATGAAATAAATACTCGCTGGTGACAATCTCCAGCACGGCGTCACCCAAAAACTCTAGCCGTTCATTGTCAGCCTGCTTCCCAAGATGACGCTCATTGGCATAAGAGCTATGTGTCAGCGCCTGAGCTAAGAGCTTTTTATTTTGAAACTGATAGCCTGTCCTTTTTTCAAATTCTTTCTGCATTTCCATATGGTCTTCCTTTCATCAAAGAGGCTTCATTCAAATAAGGGGCCAGAAAGAAACATCAAACCATTTCTTTCAGGCACCCTTGTCTTCCGTCTCTGCCATTAAGATTTTCACTAATTCAGCGCACTTTTAATCTGTTCCACTGCATCACCCACGGTTACAATTTTTTCTGCTTCCTCATTGGCAATCTCAATATCAAAAGCTTCCTCTAATCCCATGATAATCTGGAAAATATCCAAAGAATCCGCTCCCAGGTCATCTACGAACGTCGTATCCATCGTGATCTCTTCCACATCAACGTTTAAAACTTCTGCAATAATTTCTTTTAGCTTTTCAAATTCCATGATTTCCTCCAATCCGTGCATATCCGGCACTCAAAGTCAGTATGCGGAACCGTTCCGCAACTGTTCCTCTCTTACTCCTCCATGGGAGATGTTCCAATATTCTTCCTAATCTTTTCATTGATTTCTTGTTCTTTGAAAGTAACGCACTGAATAATGGAATTTGTTACTTCCTTTGCCTTAGAGCTGCCATGAGTTTTAACCACCAGCCCGTTTAGTCCTAAAAGGGGGGCTCCGCCGTACTCGCTGGCTTCAAAGCCTTTCAAAGTCTTCTTTAACGCGGGCTTTACTAACAGCGCGCCAACCTTGCTCCGAAACGTCTCCATCATTCCCTGCTTTACCATGCTTAAGAAAGTAGCGCCAACCCCTTCGTAAAGTTTCAGGATCACGTTGCCCACAAATGCCTCACAGACAATCACGTCTGCTTCTCCGTGGGGAATATCCCTTGCCTCAATGCTTCCCACAAAATTAATATCTGGACAATTCTTCAAAAGCGGAAAGGTCTCCTTGACAAGCGCATTTCCCTTTTCTTCCTCTGCGCCAATATTGACAATCGCCACTCTTGGATGTTTGACTTGAAGCACATTCTCCATATAAATGGAACCCATCTTCGCAAACTGCACTAAATGAGACGCCCTGGCGTCCACATTGGCGCCGCAGTCAATTAATAGCGAAACACCCTTCTTGGTGGGAATCAAAGGCGCCAGCGGAGGACGTTCCACGCCCTTGATCCTGCCGACAATCACTTGTCCGCCTACTAAAATGGCTCCAGAGCTTCCTGCTGATACAAACGCATCCGCTTTTTTCTCCTTTACCATGTTCATTCCCAACACGATGGACGACTGCTTCTTCCTGCGAATTGCCATCACAGGAGGCTCTGCGGTTTCAATAACCTCCTGGGCATGAATCACCTCTATCTGTGTCCCTTGATAAGAATATTTGGCAAGCTCTTCCTTGACCCTGTCCTGTGGACCGATCAGATATACCTTGATATCCTGGCGCAACGCAACAGCACCCACCGCTCCTTTGACCATTTCTGCCGGAGCATGGTCCCCGCCCATGGCGTCCACTGCTATTTTAATCATTTCATCCATGAAATTTCCTCCTTATGGCTTGCAAAGCAGGACGCTTTCCTTATTTTGCTAACGCCTCTCTAAGAATATACTATAACTAATTAGAGAAATCAACAGGAAAAACTAATTTTCTCCGTTGGGATTCCTCTGACGCTCCCTTGCCTAGTCTTCTTTTGTGATATATTTGTTAAACACCCTCTCCAAGATCAGACTTTGCACCCAGGCGTAAACGGCAGGCGAAATCACTAAAAATAGCGGCATTATCGCAATCAAAATGACAACCGCTGACGCCAGCACAAGCATAAGAATCGTCATTGGCAAATGTGCTATCGCCATTAGAAAGGCATTTTTCATTGACTGCCGCCGGGTATTTTCAAACCTCGCCATATAAGGAAACAGATAACATGTCCAGGCAAGCAGGAAAAATGTCGCAACAATAAATACTGCGCCCAGAATGCTTAAAGCATTTCCCTCCTTAACATAGATGCCAAGAACATGCCAGTCACAACCCAAGACAGCGCCTATGCCGAGCACAAGCAGCCATACTGGGACCGTCTGTCTGAAATTGTCACGGAAAGCTTGAACATAGTCCCGGAATACATAGCCTCTGTCGTGCCGCAACACCTTATACGCCGTGTGATACATTGACGTAGCAGCCGTTCCTATGGTGAAAACTGGAATGCAGCATATGAAAAACATCAGGCTCAAAATGATACAGTCTATAAATTTATTGATAGCTCTGATCACGCCGCCATCATAATTAAAAAAGTTCATTTTTTCTCCATTTTTGCACAGTTGCAACGAAAACCGTCAGCCCGCTACAGCGTTTCCCAACTCTTTTCGTCTTCTCTTTTGCATTATAATTTGAAAAGCCTCCCCAATCATGGGGAGGCGCTTTTTGATTAATCCTGTGGGATAATCTCTTTCTTGTTATAACTTCCGCAGCTCTTGCAGACTCTGTGGGGCATCATCAATTCGCCGCACTTGCTGCATTTTACCAAAGTCGGAGCAGTCATTTTCCAGTTTGCTCTTCTCTTATCTCTTCTTCCCTTGGAAGATTTATTTTTTGGACATATTGACATGGTCACACCTCCTTAGATTTGTTAAAAATATCCTGGATTGCTGCCATTCTTGGATCCGGCTCTGTTTTCTGGCACTGACATTCTGCCATATTCAGATTGGCGCCGCACCGTTTGCAGATGCCTTTGCAATCCTCCCTGCACAGAACCTTCATGGGCCAACTCACCAAAATTTCTCCAAAAATAAGTTGATCTACATCCAGATTTGTTCCTACCATATAATGCAATCCATCCACGCTCTTCTCCTCATCATCCCCCGTAAGGTCAATTTCTTTCGAAATAATGATTGGAAATACACGCTCCACGTCCTCCAAGCAACGGTCGCACGGGATTGCGATTGTTACCTCCGTTTCCCCCTGAATAAGCAGCCGCTTATTCTCTTCATTGGCAAACTTCAGTTCAAATGGATCTTTCTTTTTCACGGGAAACCGTCCTAATTTGGAATCAAAGGACCTTAGCCCTACTTCTACCTGCTTGGTGATTTCCTTATTCTCAGAGGAAAACATGTCTGCTAATTCTACTCTCATGGCAGTCTCCTATCCACACTCGATATATTATAACTGGCAAGCTGCTGTTTGTCAATACAAAATTTGGTTTATTTCACAATCAAGGCTTCCGTTTCTCTGGCTATCGCAAGCTCCTCGTTGGTTGGCAGGCAAATCACGGTCACCTTGGAATTTGGCGTAGAGATAATCGTTTCCTCGCCATGGACCTCATTTGCTTTCTCGTCCAATTCCACGCCAAGATAGCCCAGATAATCACAGATGCCTTTCCTCGTATTGGGACCATTCTCCCCTACCCCTGCGGTAAAGCAGATCACGTCCACGCCGTTCATTGCCGCCGTGTAAGCGCCGACAAATTTTGCCGCACGGTAGATAAAAGTTTCAAGGGCACGGATTCCAGCATGGTCATTTTTCTCTGCTGCCGCTTCTAAATCCCGGAAATCACTGGAAATATGAGACAAGCCCTGTACTCCCGACTTCTTATTCAAAATCTCCATGACCCCTTCCAGATCACAATTCTCTTTCTTTGCAATATATTCCATCGCCCCTGGATCAATATCGCCAGAGCGTGTTCCCATGATCAAGCCTTCCAGTGGCGTTAGCCCCATGGAGGTGTCAATCGATTCCCCATTCTTCACGGCACAGATAGACGCTCCGTTGCCAAGATGGCAAACGATCGTTTTCAGCTCCTCGTATGGTTTGCCAACAATTTCTGCCGCACGCTTGGATACATAGCTGTGGGATGTTCCATGAAAGCCGTATCTTCTGACTTTATACTTCTCATAGTAATCATAATCAATCCCGTACAAATAAGCCTTCTCTGGCATAGTCTGATGGAACGCAGTGTCAAATACGCCTACCATAGGCACATTGGGCATCAGGTCCTGGCACGCCCGGATTCCGATGAGGTTTGCCGGATTATGCAAAGGAGCGAGGTCGTTACACTCCTCAATAACCTTTAACACTTCTTCGTCAAGAATCGTGGAAGAAGCAAACTTCTCACCTCCATGGACTACCCTGTGTCCTACTGCGCCGATCTCTTCCAGGCTCTTTAACGCTCCGGTTTTAGGATTTACCAACGCGTCCAAAACCATCTGGATTGCCTGCTTATGGGTCGGCATGTCTGCATTTGTAACTTCCTTTTCCTCTCCTGCTTTCTGATATACCAGCCTTCCATCTAAGCCGATCCTCTCGCATAGCCCTTTGGCGAGCACTGCCTCCGTATCGGAATTGATAACCTGATATTTCAGGGATGAGCTTCCGCAGTTGATTACTAATATATTCATGTTCCTTCTCCTTTCCTGAACCCTTCTCGGCGCACGTCTAAAAAATAAACGCTGTGGGTAAATGATTTTCCAAACACGCTCCAACAGGATTGACAAGCTTTTTCCATTATTATAAACCAATTTTTTTTTGTATACAAGGGTATTTTATTTTGAGTTTCCCCATTTTGCAATGTAAACCTTTTGAACAAGTGAATATCTTAGCGCGACAGCCTCACTCTTCACAGACAAGTGCCGCAGCGCATCTTTGACAGATCTACTAAAAGAAAAAACTCCCCAGCCAAAATCCCTGGCTGGAGAGCCTATGTACCTTATTTGCGATTCTTTTTAATAGTAGTAGCTGGTAGTGATTCTGAAAGAGCCATACCAAGTATCATCACTCTGGATCACTTTCTTGCCAACTTTCTTATTAGCCACTACATAATAGTAGTAATATCCTGTTGAAATAGGAGCGCCGCCAAGCTTCTTCACCACGCAGCTTGTGCCTTTCGTAGTAGCCACCTTGGTATATTTGCCATTTGCGGTTCTGGAAAGATATACGCTGTAATCCTTAGCGCCTGCAGTTTTTGCCCAGGAAAATCTAATTCCGTCGGACGCTTTGTTTGAAACCAAAGCCCCTTTCTGCTTCGCTACAAACTTTGCAAACCAGGTAGCGTCAGACCATGGACCATACTTCTTTGCCTTTCCTACCTGAACATATCCGCGCACTCTGATCTTCATGAACTGATCGTTCTTTAATTTGCTATTTTTGATTAACATCTTCTGGTTATAGCCTTTTACGGCTTTCTTCACGATCTTCTTACCGTTATTGCCGTAGATCTCATATTCATAACCGTCTGCCGCACCGCTGGGCTTCCAGGTAAAGGTCACGTAACCTGCCTGTGAATTGCCTCCGTAACCGCCATAGAGCATTTTTACGCCTGTAACCTTCTTGGGAAGCGTGGACATATAAGCGCCGGCAACATCTTCGCCATAAGCATTGGCAACGTAACCTGCCTTGCTCTTCCTTGCTGGATATACCATAACTGCGAACGTGCTGTCTGCCGCTTTGGAAGCTATCTTATAAGAAGTCTTTGTCACCGTTTTTACTTGCGCTTGTGCCGTACTTCCTACTTTTTTATAAGCAACCAGATAGCAATTTGCCTTGTTAAATTTTTTCCATCCTAAGGAAATGTTCTTTGCCTCTGCTTTCGTCTGGGTCAGTCCTGCAACCTTTCCTATGGGAGCCGTAACCACTTGAAGAGGCGCAGAAGGCGTTCCCAGCTCGCCATTGCTGTCAATCGCTGAAACCCTTACATAATAATCAGAACCAGCGGCAAGACCTTGAATTGCATACTCTACCTTTGTAATCGGCTCTGTGCTAGAACCATAAGTCGTTCCCTGGAACGAGGTATCTTTACACCATTCCACCTTGTAGCCGTTGACATCCCCAGTGGCATTCTTCCATTCCAACAGTACAGCGTTATAAGTATGATTTGTCTGCTTCACCCCGTTCACTGTGCCCGTCGCCGCCTCTGCCTTTACGCCAAGAAAAAGCACGCAAAGCAAGGCAAGCATCCACACTTTAGAAAATTTTGCTAAAACTTTACTAAAACTTTTCATACACTCTCTCCTTTTCTTATATATTTTTTACTTTGTGTATAAAATAAATTTTAGCACCTGTCCTTTGACTTGTCAATAAACAGCAGATAAATGTTAAAACTAAATCTTGAATTTTTCTAAAAGAACCTTTACAATGGCTGTAGTTTTACTTTATCTTTATTTGCCTAAACTTTAGAAGCAGTAATTTCCTTAAATCTTACTGCTTCAAATCAATTATCGCCAAGGAGGTCATTATGAATCAGCACAAACCATTTCAGCTTGTCGCACTGGACTTGGACGGCACGCTGTTCAACTCCCAAAGCCAAGTTTCCGATGAGAACAAATCTGCCATCCGCCATTTCAGCGCCCATGGCACTTCCTTTGTCATTTCCACTGGAAGGCCCTATACGGGGCTTCCCTTAGATCTGATGGAATCTCTGGGCATCCGCTATGCCATCACCACCAACGGCGCTGCCGTATATAAGGTTCCCGAACGGGAATGCCTGTTTGAAACCTGCATTCCCTCAGATCTGGCGGCAGACATCCTGGAAGAACTGCTGACACTGAACATACACATTAACTTGTTCCTTCATGGGGACGCCTTTGCCCCGGCGCAATGCCGCAAAGCTCTTTTAAGCATCCAGTCACTGCCAGATTCTCTGAAAGAATATATGCTCACCACCCGCACTCCGATTGGCGACATGCCCGATTTTCTGCGCAGGCAAGGCGAAGGGGTGCAAAAACTGACGCTGAATTTTCCAGAAGGAGAGGACGGCACATTCCCTGACCGCAGCAAGGCAATGGCGATCCTAGACCGCTATCCACAGGTTTCTTATCTATGCGGCGGCTTCAACAATCTAGAATTCACCATGACCGGAATATCCAAAGGCAAAGGGCTTTCTTTGCTCTGTAAGCATCTTGACATTCCGATTGACCATGCCATCGCCTGCGGCGACAGTGAAAACGACCTTGACATTATGAAAACTGCTGGATTAGGCGTGGCTATGGCAAATGCCCCAGAAGAAATCCGCAATCTCGCAGACGACGTCACGCTAAGCAACGACGAGCATGGCGTAGCCGC
>OFGD01001351.1_pt1 | contig 12464 bp, 10 predicted proteins | sample 1521671 | NCBI WGS metagenome assembly OFGD01 (sample SAMEA3504114, study PRJEB24116) | mouse gut metagenome | biome: mouse gut; feature: mouse-associated habitat; material: faeces | place: Denmark | collected 2011 | reverse complement strand
CAATAAGGCGGCCGGCATTGAGACGTTGATTACACATCTGGGGATTCCGCGTTCTCATACATATGCATTTGGGGATGGACCAAATGACCTGGAAATGTTACAATATGTACAGTACGGAACGGCTATGGGAAATTCCGAGGACAGCGTGCTTAAGGCGGCAAAGTATAAGACAAAGGGCATCTGGGAGGACGGAATTTACTTAGGGCTTAAACAGTATGGATTAATTTGAGATAAGGAGCAAAAAAGCATGGATGGAAAATTGTATGATTTGATGAACTGGCCCAGGATTGAGGCATTGGTCTATTCCGAGGAGGATGAACCCCAGGAAATTCTCGGACCCCACAAGGTGACAGGGGGAATTTTAATTCAGGCTTTTTTGCCTACGGCCATGAAGGTTACGGTGGCCGTAAAGGACGGCAGGACTTACCCGATGGAGCAGGCGGACGAAAACGGCTTTTACGCAGTTCTTCTGCCAGGAAAGACGATCCCCGAGTACACCTATCAGGTAGAGTACGACAACGGGACCGGGGAAGAGCTTGCGGATCCTTACGCCTTTGCGCCCAAGGTATTTACCCAGAATGACGCGGACAAGTTTGAGGCAGGCATCCATTATACCATTTACGAAAAGCTGGGTGCACATCCCATGACCATTCGGGGCACAGAGGGCACTTACTTTGCGGTCTGGGCGCCCAATGCTGCCAGGGTGAGCGTGGTGGGAGATTTCAACCTCTGGGACGGACGCCGCCATCCCATGCGTAAGCTTAAGGAGTCCGGTATTTTTGAATTGTTTATCCCGGGAGTGAAAGCCGGGGAAACCTACAAATATGAGATTAAAACAAAGAGCCGCCTGCCCATGCTGAAAGCGGACCCTTATGCCAACGGTGCGGAGCTTCGGCCCAATACGGCTTCGGTGGTCCGGGATTTGACCGGATTTTCATGGACGGACAAGGCATGGCTTGAACAGCGCAAAAAGACAGATTATAAAAAGGCGCCCATGCTGATCTATGAGCTTCACTTAGGCTCCTGGAAGAAGCCTGAGGAAGAGTCCGGCCGGGAATTTTACAATTACCGGGAGATTGCACAAGAGCTTGCTCCCTATGTGAAGGAAATGGGCTACACCCATGTGGAGCTGATGCCGGTGACCGAATACCCCTACGACGGCTCCTGGGGCTACCAGGTGACGGGGTACTTTGCCCCGACCTCCCGGTATGGCACCCCCAAGGACTTTATGTACCTTGTTGATACCTTCCACCAGGCGGGCATCGGGGTCATTATGGACTGGGTCCCCGCCCACTTCCCCAAGGATGAAAACGGCCTGTGCGAATTTGACGGCGGCTACTGCTACGAGTACGCCGATTCCCGGAAGATGGAGCACCGGGGCTGGGGCACCAGGGTCTTTGACTACGGCCGGTGCGAGGTGCAGAGCTTCCTTATCTCCAGCGCCCTCTTCTGGGTGGAGCAGTACCACATTGACGGCATCCGGGTGGATGCGGTGGCCTCCATGCTCTACCTGGACTATGACCGCCGGGATGGCCAGTGGGCGCCCAACGTCTACGGCGGGCGGGAGAACCTGGAGGCGGTGAGTTTCCTTCGCAAGCTCAATTCCGCCATCCTTTCGGTCCATCCCCAGGTGCTGATGATTGCAGAGGAATCCACCGCTTGGCCTATGGTGACCAAGCCGGATTACGTGGGAGGATTGGGCTTTAACTTCAAGTGGAACATGGGGTGGATGAACGACGTCCTCTCCTATCTTTCCACCGATCCATACTTCCGCAGCTACAACCACGATAAGCTCACCTTCAGCATGATGTACGCCTTCTCGGAAAACTACATCCTGCCCATCTCCCACGACGAAGTGGTCCATGGAAAATGCTCCCTCATCGGCCGGATGCCGGGGGAATACGAGCAGAAATTTGCCGGGGCCAGGGCCTTTTTGGGGTATATGATGAGCTGCCCTGGGAAAAAGCTCCTCTTTATGGGAAGCGAGTTTGCCCAGTTCATTGAATGGAACGAAAAGCAGCAGCTGGACTGGCTCCTGCTGGATTACGACGCCCACCGCCAGATGCAGGACTATGTCCGGGAGCTGAACCGCTTCTACAAAGAAAACGCCCCCTTCTGGCAGATTGAAGACAGCTGGGACGGCTACCAGTGGATTGACCCCAGCGACGGCAACCGGAACATGATTTCCTATATCCGCCGGGACGAGGACGGCAAGGAGATTGTGGTTATTGTGAACTTTGCCCCGGTGGCCTGGGAGGACTGCGTTATAGGAGTGCCGGACGCGGTGAGCTACAAGGCGGTTCTCTCCTCCGACGAGGCCCGCTTCGGCGGCAAGGGGAGCGATTTGGGGGCCATGAAGGTGGACCGAAAGACCCCCTGCCACGGCTTCCCCCAGTCCATCACCCTTACTGTGCCCCCCATGTCCACCCTTTACCTGGTGGGAAAGCCCCGGCCCAAGCGGGCGCCCAAAGCCGCCCCGGAAAAGGAAAAAGCAGCCCCCGCGGCAAAGAAGACCCCGGCCAAGAAGACAGCTGCAAAAAAGCCGGCTGCAAAAAAGGCCCCTGCCAAAAAGAAGGCCCCCGCGAAGGAATCATAACCGCTGGCAAAAGGCCATAGGCGGATGACAGTTATCTAAACTTTTAGGAGGGAACATTATGGCAAGCAAAAAGAAATGGGTGGCCATGCTCCTCGCCGGCGGGCAGGGGAGCAGACTGTACACCCTCACCCAGAAGCTGGCAAAGCCGGCGGTGCCTTTCGGCGGTAAGTACCGGATTATTGATTTCCCCCTTTCCAACTGCGTCAACTCCGGCATCGACACCGTGGGGGTGCTCACCCAGTACCAGCCGCTGGTCCTCAACGAGTACCTGGGCAATGGCCGTCCCTGGGACCTGGACCGCCTGGACGGCGGCCTCTACACCCTGCCCCCCTACCAGAAGAGCTCCGGCTCCGATTGGTACACCGGCACAGCCAACGCCATCTACCAGAATATCAATTTTATCGAGCGGTACAATCCGGAGCATGTTCTCATCCTCTCCGGTGACCATATCTATAAGATGGATTACACCAAAATGCTGGAGCACCACGAGAAGATGGAGGCCGACTGCACCATTGCGGTTATTGAAGTGCCGATGGAGGAAGCCTCCCGCTTCGGCATCATGAACACCAAGCCAGACACCCAAATCTTCGAGTTCGAGGAGAAGCCCAAAAAGCCCAAGAGCAACCTGGCCTCCATGGGCGTCTATATCTTCCGGTGGGATAAGCTGCGCCAGTACCTTATCGAGGACGAGGCGGACCCGAAGTCCTCCAACGACTTCGGCAAGAATATCATCCCCGCCATGCTGGCAAACCACGAGAAGATGTACGCCTATGCCTTCGACGGCTACTGGAAGGACGTGGGCACCATCGACAGCCTGTGGGAGGCCAACATGGATCTCCTGGCCCCCAGTGACCCCCTGGCCCTCTACGACCCGGCCTGGAAGATCTACTCCCGCAACCCCTGCCAGCCGCCCCACTTTGTGGCGGAAACCGCCCATGTGGAAAACTCCCTCATCACCGAGGGCTGCCGGGTGGCCGGTGAAATCGACTTCTCGGTGCTCTTTGCCGGGGTGACGGTGGAGGAAGGCGCGGTGGTGAAGGATTCCATCATTATGCCCGGCTCGGTGGTGAAGTCCGGCGCCCTGGTGCAGTACGCCATCATTGCGGAAAACACCGTCATCGGGGAGAACGCCAAGGTGGGCGAGCGCCCGGAGCTGGTGGAGGACAAGGAGCAGTGGGGCGTCGCGGTGGTAGGCAACGGCGTCACAGTGGGCAAAAACGCGGTGGTGCCCCCCAAGGCGATGATTGAAACAGACGTCCAGGAGGTGGAAGGCCATGAGTGAGAATAAGGTTCTGGGAATCGTTTTCTCCAATATGCACGATGAGAAGATGGGGGACCTGACCATGGTGCGGACCATGGGCTCGGTGCCCTTCGGGGGCCGCTACCGCCTGGTGGACTTCGCCCTCTCCAATATGATCAACGCCGGCATCCGGGATGTGGGCATGATTACAAAATCCAACTACCATTCACTGATGGACCATGTGGGCTCCGGCCGGGAGTGGGATTTGGCCCGGAAAATCGGCGGTTTGACCATTCTGCCCCCCTTTGCCAGGGCCGGGGCCGGGATGTACCGGGGGAACCTGGACGCCCTGAACGGCATCTATGCCTTTTTGGCCTCCTCCAAGGCCCAGTATGTGCTGATGTGCGACTGCGACATTGTGGCCAACATTGATTACAAGGCTATGCTGGCCGCCCACGAGCAGAGCGGCGCGGGGGTGACCATCCTCTGCGGCCGGTACGACGTGGCCCCCCACCACGGGGAGGACCTGGTCCTTTCCATCCAGGAGGACGGCTTTTTGCGGGATGCCTTCCACTCCGCCGAGGCCAAGGGGGAGCAGGATGTCTATATGAACACCGCCATCTTTGACCGGGAGCTGCTGCTGCGGCTGGTGGTGGACGGTGTGAGCCACGGCAAGTATTCGGTGGGGGAGATCCTCCAGGAACAGGGACGGGCTCACAATGTCCTTTGCTATAAGCAGGAGGGCTGGTTCTACCACATGCACAACATGGCGGAATACTTCCTGGCCAATATGGCTCTGCTGGACGAGAAGGTTCGGGAGGAGCTGTTCCTGCCGGAGCGCCCCGTCTTTACCAAGATTCGGGACCAGGCCCCAGCCAAGTATGGCCTCAGCTCCTCGGTCAAAAACTCCCTGGTGGCTGATGGCTGCATCATTGAGGGAACGGTGGAAAACTCGGTCATCTTCCGCGGCGTCAAAATCGGACAGGGGGCGGTGGTGCGCAATTCCATTGTCATGCAGGATACCGTGGTGGACGACAAGGCCCAGCTGGACTATGTGATCTTGGATAAGGACGTTCTCATCAAGGATGGACGCCGTCTGGCAGGCTACCTTACCTATCCGGTTTATGTTCCCAAGAAGTCCCATATCTGACCTTTTGCCCCCGGAGCACCCCTTCGGAGGGGCGAAAAGAACAACAGTGGAATTCGAGAAAGGTGGAAAACGTCTATGAAGATCCTCTATGCGGCCAGCGAGGCCCTGCCCTTTATCGCCTCTGGGGGCCTTGCCGACGTGGCAGGTTCTCTTCCCAAGGCCCTCCAGAAGGAAGGGGTGGAGTGCCGGGTGGTGCTCCCTCTCTATTCCGGCATCAAGCCCGCCCTGCGGGAAAAGCTGGAGTATGTCACCCACTTCAATGTCCCTCTCTCCTGGCGCAACCAGTATTGCGGCCTCTTTAAGGCCGAGGTGGACGGGGTGACCTATTACCTCTTGGATAACGAGTATTACTTCAAGCGGGAGGGGGGCATCTACGGCTTCTATGACGACGCGGAGCGGTTTGTCTTCTTCTCCAAGGCGGTGCTGGAGCTTTTGACCGTCCTGGACTACGAGCCGGATATTATCAACTGCAACGACTGGCAGACCGCCATGGTGCCGGTGTTCCTCAATGTTTTCTACCGGGGCGTGGAAAAGTTCCGCCGGGTGCGCACCGTCTTTACCATCCACAACATCCAGTACCAGGGCAAATACGGCATGGAGATTGCCACCGATATTTGCGGCCTGCCGGATTACGCTGTAAATATGGTGACCTATGACGGCGCGGTGAACATGATGAAGGGCGCCATTGAGCAGTGCGACATGATCTCCACCGTCAGCCCCTCCTACGCCCAGGAGATTCTGGATTCCTGGTTCGGCTTTGGGCTGGATAAAATCCTGCGGGAAAAATCCTACAAGCTCTGCGGCATCCTCAATGGCATTGATGTGGTGGGGTATGACCCCAAGACCGACCCGGACGTTTACGCCCATTACACGGTGAAAAAGCCCGCCGGCAAGGCGGAGAACAAGGCGAAGCTCCAGGAGCGCCTGGGGCTGGAAATCGCCCCCCAAAAGCCCCTCATCGTGGTGGTGTCCCGTCTGGTGGGGATGAAGGGACTGGACCTCATTCGCTATATCTTTGGGGAGATTCTGCAGCTGGGGTGCCAGTTTGCGGTGCTGGGCACCGGGGACTACATCTACGAGAATTTCTTCCGGGAGCAGGCGGACGCCAACCCCGGTTCGGTGGCCTTCTGGCAGGGCTTTGTGCCGGAGCTGGCCCGCAAGATGTACGCCGGCGGCGATATTCTGCTGATGCCCAGTAAGAGCGAGCCCTGCGGCCTGGCCCAGATGGTGGCCCTGCGGTACGGCACCATCCCGGTGATTCGGGAGACCGGCGGCCTGCGGGATTCCATCAGCGACCTGGGGGGAGAGGACGGCAACGGCTTCACCTTCAAGACCTACAATGCCCACGATATGCTGGGCGCCATCCAGCGCGCGGTGGCCCTCTACCAGGACGAAAAGGCCTGGAAGGCGGCTGTGGTCCACGCCATGGGCTGCGATTTCAGCTGGGAAAGCTCCGCCAAGAAATACATCGAGATGTACCAGCGGGTCATCGGCTAAGAAAAAATAAGCGCATAACAAAAGGAGGGGATTTCCCCTCCTTTTTTCTACGCCCGGTGGTCTGTGGCCCTTCTTTTGCAAGAAGAAAAAGGCTTTTACAGGCCGGAAAATTTTACTTCGCTGAGGCGCTGGCGCACCGTCTCGGAGATTTCCGCATAGACCTTGCGGAAGTTACAGACGCCGCAGGCCTCAGTGTTGCGGTTGCACTGGTAGTCCGATTCGCTGACGCACCGGGCCAGGGAATAGGGGCCCTCCACCATCTCGATAACGTCGCAGAGGGAGATTTCCGAGGGGGAGCGGCCCAGTTCATACCCGCCCTTGGTGCCCTTGTAGGAATTGACCAGCCCCCCGGTGACCAGCTTGCGGAGAATCTTCAGGGAAAAGCGCAGGGTCACGCCTGTTTCTTCGGCGATGCTCCGGGCATCCATCCGCCCGCCGTTTTTGGCAAGGCAGGAGACGATGCGCACCGCGTAGTCCGATTCCAGTGTAATATGCACAGGCAGCCCTCCTTTCCCAATTATGCTGTCTTCCAGTATATTCTCCCGCCGCCTAAAAGTCAAGCGGAGCGCCGTCCCTGGGCCCTATCAGCTCTTTGGGGGAACGACGCTGAAATAGGCCTGGGGATGGGAACAGACCGGGCACTTCTCCGGGGCCTTTTTGCCCTCGTAGAGGAAGCCGCAGTTGCTGCACTGCCACACCACTGTGGAGCCTTTGGCGAAAACCGCCTTATCCTGTACATCCTTCAGCAGCGTCTCAAACCGTTCCTCGTGCTGCTTTTCAATGGCCGCCACCCCGTCGAAGAGACGGGCAATCTCGTCAAAGCCCTCCTCGCGGGCCTCCTTGGCAAACTGGGCGTACATCTCGGTCCACTCGTACCGCTCCCCCGCCGCGGCGTCGGAGAGATTGGCGGCGGTATCCGGGATAGAGCCGCCGTGGAGGAGCTTAAACCAAATTTTTGCATGGGCGCGCTCGTTTTCGGCCGTTTCGGTAAAGAGCTGGGCGATGTGGCGGTAGCCCTCGTCCCTGGCCTTGGAGGCGTAGTAGGTGTACTTGTTCCGGGCCTGGGATTCCCCCGCAAAGGCAGCGGTGAGGTTCGCTTCGGTTCTGGAGCCCTTCAGTTCCATAAATCTACCTTCTTTCTGGCATTTTTCCCCCGGAAAGCGGAAAACGATGGCTGCATCGTATCTCGGCGGATAAAGCAACGCATCCATGAAGTCCTAGCTTTCTTCTGCCAGTGGGAAGGGAATGGGTCGGGCGGATGAGATTATCTGGACAAGGCGGCCTCCTGACAATCCTTGCAGAGGCCGGTGAGAAGAAGGTGGCGCTTTTGCACCTGGAAGCCCTGGGTTTCCAGGAGCTGATGGTCCAGTTCCTCCAGCGCGCCGCATTCCACATCAAAGACCCTGCCGCAGCAGGTGCAGGCCATATGGTAATGCTCGTCCAGCCGCCCGTCAAAGCGGTCGCTCCCCACAGGCATGGAGATCTTTCTTAGCATTCCCATTTCTGAAAGAAAATTCAGGTTCCGGTAAACGGTCCCCAGGCTTATCTTGGGATTTTCCCTCCGGACCTGCTCATAGACAGCATCGGCAGTGGGATGGATGGGGTTTTGCAGCACGGTCTGGAAAACCAGCTCCCGCTGTTTGGAATAGTTCAAAGGGTTCACCTCCCGGAAGGAAGATAGAATTAGTAATTTTTACTGATTTGTAGATAATCATACCATGATACGGTTCCGGTGTCAAGAAAGGCAAAGAGAAAAGAAGCGGTGCCGGCTCCCCAAAGCGGGGGAGGGATTAACAAAATGTTTGGGAAAAATTCAGCTGGCTCTCACCCCCAAATCACTCTCCCTTCACATTCTCCTTTTATACTGATGGCAACACAAATACCGGGAGCGTGATAAGGATGGATTTTCCAAAGGAGATGAAGAAATTTGCAAAGCCCCTGGGAGGGCTGGCCCTGGCCGCTGTGCTGGTGGCGGGGGCCGCTTACCTACAGCCTATTTGGGCCAGCCAAAACAGCGGCGGGAAGGAGGGAACAGCGGTTTCCAGGGAGGAGACGGTGCAGCGGGGGGACCTGACTGTGGGTATCACCGAAGCCGGCTCCGCCACCCTGGAGAGCCAGTCCGTTTCTTACCCGGTGCAGGTGGAGGTTGAGGAAATCTATGTGAAGGCGGGGCAAAGGGTCCAGGTTGGGGATCCGCTGCTAAAGGTGGACCTTTCCGCCCTCCAAGATGAATACAGCACCCTGCAGGCGGCCTATGACAGCGCCTTGCTGCGGCTGGAGCAGGCCAAGCAGGAGCAGACCACCGGGGCTATCACCGCCAAATATGACTACGATTCCACCGTGCTGGGGGGACAGACCGCCGAGAGCCAGTACGATTACACCCTTAGCGAAATCGCCTACAGCCTCTCCGACCAGGAGGAGAAGGTGGATGAGCTGGCGGATAAGCTGGCCGACCTCCACGATGAACGCAGCGACCTGCGCTCCGCCCGCAGCGAGGCCTCCAGCGCCTACAGCGCTGCCCAAAGCACCTATTCCAGCGCCCAGGCGGCCTATACCGCCGAGCCTACCGAGGAAAACAAAGCGGCGGTGGATTCTGCCAAGGCCGCCATGGAGATGGCCTACCAAAACTACAAGCGGGCGGACGAGGAATATGAGAAGGTCTGCGACGATTACAGCAGCACCAGCAGCAGCCTGGCGACCGCCCGGCTGAAGCTGGAGCAGCTGGAGAGCCAGGAGGAGATGGACCTTTTAAACGCGGAGGCGGATAAGGAAAAATCGGTGGCCCAAAGCGGCAACGCCGATACCGTCTACACTGCCACCATCAGCCAGCTGGCAAGCGCCGTCTCCTCCGCCAGGGCGGAGGTAAACAGCACCAAAAAGGAGCTGGATAAGGTGGCGGATTACATCACCGATGGAATCATTACCTCCTCCATGGAGGGGCTGGTGATGTCAGTAAACTGCGCCGAAGGGGACACGATAAACGCCGGCAGCAGCCTCGTGACCCTGGCGGCCCGCACCGCCTATGTCATCCTTTCGGTAAGCCAGGACGACATCGCCGACCTGGAGCTGGGGATGGAGGTGCAGCTGGCCTTTGATGCCTATGAGGAGGAGAGCTTTACCGGCACGGTGGACAGCATCTCCTATTCCGCCGCCCGGATGGGCTCCACCAGCGTCAGCTATACCGTGAATGTTCTTATGGACGGCCACCCGGAGAACATCTACGAGGGGATGACCTGTGACGCCACCTTTATCACCCGCCAGGAGAAGGATTGTATTTATGTCTCCTTCCGGGCGGTTGCCACCGCTGCCGACGGCACCGAAACGGTGAAGCGCAAGAACGGGGCAGGGGAGGTGGAGACCGTCCCGGTGAAGACCGGTTTTTCGGACGGCAGGAACGTCCAGATTCTTTCCGGCCTTTCGGAAGGGGATGTGGTCCTCATTGAAAGCAAGGTGAACAGCTGATGCGCTTTTCAGAGCTGGTCCGGCTGGTCTGGATCAACATTATGGAAAACAAATTCAAGGTGCTGCTTACCTCCCTGGGGATTATTGTGGGGGCCGCCACCATCGTGCTGGTCATCGCCATCGGCCAGGGGAGCAAGGCGGATGTGGCCGACCAGTTTAAAAACCTTAACGCGGGGGCCATCGAGGTGCGGTACCAGGCCAGTATGCAGGGGATGGAAAACCAGGGGGGCCCCGGTGGGATGCCTGGGGGTTTCCCCGGCGGTGGATTCCCTGGGGGCGGGATGCCAAGCCGGGGCAGCAGCGGGGGGAACCGCAGCGGGATGGCCGTAGGGTTCTCCGGCGGCAGCCGGGGCGGCATGATGGGCAGTCCCTTTGCCGGGGTGCGCTCCAATGTGGACGCCACCCTCACCTACGATGATGTGGAGGAGCTGGCCCTCTTTGTCCCGAATATCACCACCGCCACCATCTCCGCCAGCGGCAGCTACCCGGTTCTGGGGTATGACATGGAGGAGGAAGAGGACTACACCATTGTGGGGGCCTACGCCGCCTACGCCCAGGTTTCCAACCTGGAGCTGTCCCTGGGGGACTTTATCACCCAGGAGGACACCGAGGACCTCAGCCGGGTCTGCGTCCTGGGGAGCCGGGTCTGCGAAGAAATTTTTGGCACCGCAGCTACCGCTTTTAATAATGTCCTCACCATTGATGGCCGGGACTACACCATCATTGGGGTGCTCCGCTCCATGGGAACGGTGTCCTCCGGGGTCAGCCCGGATACGGCGGTTTATCTCCCCTACACCACCGCCGAAAAATATCTCTTTGGCGGCTCCATCGCCCCCACGGTAACGGTGCTGGCGGAGGATGTGGGGGATGTGACCCAGGTGATGGAGGACGTGGAAATCACCCTTTCGGATATCCACCCCGGCGTCACCTACACCATCACCGATGCCGGCAGCAGCATGAAGGCCGCTACCCAGTCGGCCAACACCATGTCCCTGCTGCTGGTCTCCATTGCCAGCATCGTCTTCGTGGTGGGGGGCGTGGGAATCATGAACGTCCTCTTTGTTTCGGTGCAGGAGCGCACAAGGGAAATTGGTATTTTGAAGGCGTTGGGCTGCTCCAGAGGGAACATCCTGCTGGAATTTTTGATGGAATCCAACATGATTTCCACCTTTGGCGGGGTGGCGGGGGTAGCCATCGGCTCGGCGCTGATGCCCCTGCTGGGGCGGTTTGATATGCGGGTGGAGGCCTCGGCGGCCGGGGTGGTGATGGCCCTGGTTTTCGCCATCCTCACCGGCACCCTCTTCGGCCTCTATCCTGCGGCCAAGGCCGCAGCTCTAAAGCCCATCGACGCCCTAAACCATGAATAAGGGAGGAGCCGCTATGAAAAAAGTGTTAGCCAGCGCCCTGGCGCTGCTCCTGCTGGCGGGGTGCGCTTTTCCCCAAGGGGCTGCGTCCTCCCAGAGCGCCTCTGGGTCCATCCTCACCGGGGAAACGGTCTCCGGCATCATCACCCAGGTGAACGGCAACGAAATCACCCTGGACCTGGTGCGCCTTTCCGGGGAGGGAAGCGCTCCGCCCCAAACAGAGGAAACCCAGGGCCAGGCGCTTCCCCCCTTCCAGGAAGGGGAGCGTCCGGAGGGAGGCCAGGGGACTGGTAGCCAGGGGGAAAGGGCCTCCGGGACTGGCGGCGAAGGACGGCCGTCCCGCCCCTCCGGTGAAAAGGAGGATCCAGGCTTTGGGGCCGGGGCGCCCTCTGGAGATCTGGGGAGCGGCGGCAGCCGTGCCGCCCAGGGGGGATACACCCGCACCGGGGAAACCGCCCTCTACCAGATTCCGGTAGGGGCGGAGGTCATCACCCTCACCGGGGCCAGCCGGGGGTTTAACAGCCTTTCCACCGAGCTGCTGGTGACCATCACTCTCCGGGAGGACGGGGAGACCCCCGCCCAGGTGCAGGTCCTGCAAGCCTTATCGTAAGGGAGGAGCATTTGCTATGGAGCATATCATCCAGATGGAGGGCATCAACAAATACTACAAAATGGGGGCGGAGAGCCTCCATGCCCTGCGGGAGGTAAACCTGACAGTGGAGCGGGGGGAGTTCTTGGCTATTTTGGGACCCTCCGGCTCCGGAAAGTCCACCCTTATGAACATTGTCGGCTGTATGGATCCCGCCGATACCGGCAGCTACCAGCTGGACGGCGCGGAAATCAGCGCCATGAAGGACGACCAGCTGACCCAGGTGCGCAATGAAAAAATCGGCTTCATCTTCCAAAAGTACCAGCTTATCCCCCGGTACACCGTGCTGCAAAATATCTGTATGCCAGTGCTTATCCGGGGCAGCAGCCGCCGGGAGGCGGAGGAGCAGTGTATGGAGACCATCCGTCTGCTGGGCCTGGGGGAACGGGTCACCCACAAGCCCAGCGAGCTTTCCGGCGGCCAGCAGCAGCGGGTGGCCATCGCCAGGGCGCTGGTGGGGCGGCCCAGCATCCTCCTGGCAGACGAGCCCACCGGGGCGCTGGATT
>OFGD01001341.1_pt1 | contig 12501 bp, 14 predicted proteins | sample 1521671 | NCBI WGS metagenome assembly OFGD01 (sample SAMEA3504114, study PRJEB24116) | mouse gut metagenome | biome: mouse gut; feature: mouse-associated habitat; material: faeces | place: Denmark | collected 2011 | reverse complement strand
ACGCCCACGGCAGCCAGTATGCAGGCCGCCGTAAAAAAGATTCTTTTCTGTTTCATTTGTCTTTAAAATTTTAATTAAACATTATGGTTGTCCATCAGCCGGGCGACACGCTCACGTGCGCCCTCGAACTCGTCCAGCATCGCCTCCCAGATGTCCGACCCCATCACGGACGGCAGCACCTCACGGGCTTCCCGCTCCGCCTTTTCGTCCGCATCATCCGACACCAGTACCCGGCGCACCTTTTTCAGGTCATCGAAGGAGTACCCCGTGGCGAAGTCGGGGTTGCCGTCCGGGTAATAAGCCCCTAATTCCTCGTCCTCCTCCAGTTCCCGGATCTCCTCCGGCGTGGGTTCATAGTCCGTCTCCTCCTCGTCCTCCTCCGGGGGCAGCAGCAGCTCAATCCAATCCGTCAATCCCGCCGTCCCCCTTCAGCCGCTCAAATCTGTCCCAGTCGAAGCTCTCGTTCACGCACCAGCTCGTCTTCGGCGCGCCGCACGCGGGGCACGGCTCGGCCAGCGCCCGCTCCCGGCAGTCGGAGCACAGCTGCGCCAGCGCCTCCTCCCGGTCCAGGGCCAGGTTCAGGGCGCACCAGAGATAGTCCCGGTCGGTCATCTGTTTTGCCCGCTCCTCCGTGGGCAGAGCGCCGAACGCACGGAGCACGCGCCATTGAAGGCGCTCATAACGCGCGTGCTCCAGGCTTTTTTTCGCCGCTGGATCTCCTCCTCCCCGTCCAGGGGGGAGGGGTTCCACTCCCGGTTGAACCGCGCCCACTCCTCCGCCAGCGCCCCGATGTCCTCCGCCCGCAGGGCGTCCAAAACGGCCTCGCCGCTCTCAAACACGGCCTTCCCCCGCCGCTCCAGCGCCCGGGCGATGAGGCAGGCGTTGCGGCACAGCGCCCGTTCCCGCCCGTCCTGGGTCAGCCGGTCCCCCTCCCGGCGGGCCTCCAGCACCTCCCGGGCGGACAGCAGCCGCAGCCCGCCCCAGCGGGTTTTCACCCGCGCGGGCCCAAACAATCCGCTGTCCATGCTACGCCGCCGTCTCCATCCGGCTGCGGGCCACCAGGGTGAGCTTTTCCATCACCATGCCGCCCAGCTTGGCGTCCTCCTGGATGTCGCTCCACTGGCAGTCGGAGTAGATCACCTTCCGGTCCGGCTTGCAGATCACCAGGGAGAAGTTTTTCAGCTCGTAAAAATTCAGCCCGTCGGCGATGGCCCGGTCGGTGGCGTACAGCCGTGTGAGCTGGATGACATAGCTCTGCGGCCCCTGGACGGTGGCCACCGGCTCCTCCTCGCCAAAGGCCTCCACGGCGATGGAGCTGCGGGTGGTTTTGCAGCTGTAGCTCTGCACCACGGCCACCTTCCGCCCGTCCAGCTCCAGCCAGATGTCGGCGCTGGTGGGAAACCCCGCCGCCCGCAGCCCCGCGTTGATCCTCGTATTCACAAAATCCCTCCTCGCATTTATTGTGCGTTGTCCCTTATTCACGCTCCGATTGGACCCATTACGGGGCGGCTTCGCTCCGACTCAAGCAAAACCCGGTCCCACTGCGTGGGCCCTGGGCTTTTGCTTTCGCTGCACTCCATCCGCCCCTAAACCCCAGGAGGAATGGAAGATATTCCCCGACACCCACCCCGCCATCATTGACCGGGAAACCTTTGCCCTGGTTCAAAATCTCCGTCAGCACCGCCGCAGACCCACGAGAACGGGCATCGTCAGTATGTTCTCCGGGCTTCTTTACTGTGCCGACTGCGGCAGTAAGCTGGGGTACAGCGCCACCAACAACTACAAGCGGGAGCAGGCGTTTTTCTTCTGCTCTGCTTATCGAGGAAATTCCAACGTTTGCTCGGCCCATTTCATCCGGGAAAAAGTAGTTGAGGGATTGGTGCTGGAAGGTCTGCAAAGACTGTTGTGGTACATCCAGGTCTACGAAAAGCGGTTTGCCCAGGAGCAGATGGAGCATTTTGGTCTGCAAGAGAAGAAAAAACTGACCGCCAAGTGCCGGGAACTGGACAAGGCCAAACAGCGGGTATTGGAGATTGACCAGCTTATTCAGAAAAGCTATGAAGACATGACCAAGGGCCTGCTGTCCGAGGAACGTTTTGCCACGCTGACGGTATCGCTGGAAAATGAACAGCGGCAGTTGAAAGTGGATATTCCAGCATTGGAGGACAGCTTGAACGCCACCGCCGATAAAGCCGATGATTTGCAGAAGTTCATCCAGCGGGCCAGACAGGTGACCCGGCTGACGGAGTTGACGCCTGAGATTGTCCACGAGTTCATTGACAAAATCGTGGTATCCAAGCCCGACAAGCTGAACGGCAAACGGCACCAGCGGGTGGACATCTACTACAGCACCATCGGTCTCTGGACGGTGTCGGAGCCGGAAACGCTGGAACAGGAATATATGGCCTACTATCAAGCCATGCAGAAGCGTAAGAAAAGGACGGCATAGCTGTCCCACATAGAGAGATTTCTTTACAGGTAGCCCGAAGGGTGGCACTTCTTTACAAAGTGCCACCCTTCGTTGGCCCTGGCTTTTGCTTTCGCTGCGCTCCATCCGCACTGCTCACGACGGCTCCGCGCTTCCTTGTCACGCTCGCGTTGGGCGCGCTGTTCGCCCCGGCTTCCCTCCGTCTCGGACAAAATACAGATTTGCTGCGCAAATCTTGGTTTTTTGCCCTCGCTCCGCTCCAAGGTCTCACCTTCGGCTCGGTCGGCGCTGGACGTGTGCCACTGGCACACAGCGCCCCTCACTGTCCGCTTCTCCGCGCTTCTCTCAAAACACATCCCGCTCCACATACCTGGCCGCACCCCCGCCGCTCTCCAGGCTCATCACAAAGTAGCGGATGTCGTCCATGGCGTGGTCGTCCTCTTTTCTCACCCGGTCCTGGCTGTCGTCGTCCTCCCAACGGTACAGCCCAAACTCCCGCGCCGCCGCGCAGCACCCCCTGCAGATCACAATCTTCCCGGTTTTCAGCGCCTGGGCGGTACGCCGGATGCCCTCTAACACCCGGTTGTCCGCCCTGTACACCGTCCACCCCTCCCGGCGCAGGGTCTCGCAAAAGCTGGCCGCCGAGGGGTCGATGATGACCCTTTCGATGCAGCGTCCTCCGGCCAGGCGCCTCAAATCCTCCGCGTATTCTCCATCCGTCTTCTGCCGTCCCTGTTTTCGGGCGTCATAGTAAAACTCCTTCACCCGGTACCACACGCCGCCCATCTCCCCCCACAGCCCGAAGGACGCGGGGTTGCGGGTGCCGTAGTCGCAGGAAATCCTCCACCGCTGGAAGGGTCCCCCCGGCGCCTCGGCCAGCGCGCTCCCGTCGAAGAAGTCGTACACCAACCCCTCCGCCGCCATCCACTCTCCCAGCACATACCGCCGGTAGAATGCGCCCTGAAACATCCGCTCATACCGCTCCCGGATTCCCCGGCTCAGCGCGGGGTTGTCCTCCATGGTAAAGCGTAGGTGCAGGGCCCGTTTTTTCTCCGCCTCGCAGATCCACTCTCGGTAAAACCAGTGCTCCGGTCCCGCCGGATTGCAGGAAAACCACAGCTTTCCCCCCTGGACGGAGCACCGGGCGCAGGCCTGCTCCACAAAGGAGCGCGGCATGAGCGCCGCCTCGTCCAGCAGCACCCCGGCCAGCGTCGTCCCCTGAATGGACGCGCAGCTCCCCTCGTCCCGTCCGCCGTAGAGATAGAACAGGTTTTCCCGTCCTCCTCCCCGAACCGTCACCTCATTCCGGCTCACCGTCTCCTCCCAGTGAAAGCCCAACCCCTCCAGCACAGGCCTGGCCTGGGCCAGCAGGGTCCGGCGCACCCCGTTGATGGACCCGGCGCACAGGGCGAACCGCTGCCGCTGAAAGCGTGACATGGCCCACAGGAAGAAGGACACGCTCAGCGCGAAGGTCTTGCCGGAGCGTATCGCTCCGTCGCAGATCACCGCGTCGTACTCCTCCTTCCGCCACCACTCCAGCACCCTGCGCTGTTTTGGGGAAAATCGGGGCATTTTCACGGCGCACCGCCCCCCGTTTCGGGGCACAGTCCGTCCAAAAATTCCCTCAGCTCCCCATCCTGCCTCCGTTCCATCAGCTCCCGGAGCATGGCCAGCACCCGCACCTTGTCCACGAACTTGGCCTCAAAGGTGCCGTTGGCGTTTCGCTTGAGCTCCACCACGCCGCTCAAATCCAAATGATCCACCTCGTCCATTTTTTCCGGCTCCAGAAATGCCAGCTTGATCACGTCGTTGTTTTTCCACTGGGCCAGGGCCTTCAGGCAGCCGATTAGCTCCCCCTCGTCCATCTGTTCCGGCGTTTTTACCGTCCCATTCATGCCAAACCTCCTCACACCGCCCCCTGAAAACGCTCCGCCTGTTGCCCATTCCGATGCAAGGCAAAAAAAATTTGCGGAGCAAAATCTGCTCCGCAGCACTAAAATTTCCTATTGCCGCCTGTCCCCAGGCGCTCTGCGCTTCCCTGTCACGCTCCGCGCCCTCCGTGACGGCGGCTAAGCCACTCCGACTGCGCGCGCCGTTTGTCGGCCCTCACGGGCCGCCAAGCCGTCCACTCCGCTCCGGGTCTTAGCCGCCTGCTCCCGAGCGCTCCGCGCTATCGTGCCCACTCCTGGCTGCGGCCCACCGCCCGCCGCCAGCCGTCCAGCAGCCGCTCCCGGTCCTCCGCCGCCATAGCGGGCTGGAAGGTGTTGTCGCACATCCACAGGTGCTTGATCTCCTCTGTGCCGCTCCACACCCCTGTGGCCAGCCCGGCCAAGTACGCCGCGCCCAGGGCGGTGGTCTCCCGGATGGCGGGGCGGCGCACCTCCCGCTCGATGATGTCCGCCTGGAACTGCATGAGGAATCGGTCCCGGCTGGCCCCGCCGTCCGCCTTCAGCGCCCGCAGGGGCAGTCCGGTGTCCGCCTCCATGGCCCGCACCAAATCCGCCACCTGATAGGCGATGGACTCCTGGGCGGCCCGGATGATATGCTCCCGCTTGCTGCCCCGGGTGAGGCCCACAATGGTCCCCCGCGCGTACATATCCCAGTGAGGGGCGCCCAGCCCCGTGAACGCGGGCACCAGGTATACCCCTCCGTTGTCGGGCACCTTCTGGGCGTAGTACTCCGCGTCCCGGCTATCCGTGAAAAAGCGCATCTCGTCCCGCAGCCATTGGATCACCGCGCCGCCCACAAACACGCTCCCCTCCAAGGCATACTGTACCTTTCCGCCCAGACCGATGGCGATGGTGGTAATCAGTCCGTTGCGGCTCTCAAAGGGCTTCTCCCCGGTGTTCATCAGCAGGAAGCAGCCCGTGCCGTAGGTGTTTTTCGCGTCCCCCGGGGCAAAGCAGGTCTGGCCGAACAGGGCGGCCTGCTGGTCCCCGGCGATGCCCGCGATGGGCACCTTCACCCCCTGCACGTCCGCATAGCCGTAAAGCTCGCTGGAGGAGCGCACCTGGGGCAGCATGGCCCGGGGGATGTCCAGCGCCTGGAGCAGCGTCTCATCCCAGTCCAGCTTGTGTATGTCAAACAGCATGGTGCGGGAGGCGTTGGTCACGTCAGTGACATGGGCCGCCCCACCGGTGAGCTTCCACACCAGCCAGCTGTCCACCGTGCCGAATAGAATCTCCCCCCGGCGGGCCTTCTCTCTGGCCCCCTCCACGTGGTCCAGCATCCACTTGATTTTGGTGGCGGAGAAATAGGCGTCGGGCACCAGGCCGGTGGTCTTTTGGATGTGCTCGCCCAGGCCGTCGGCCAGCAGCTTGTCCACAATGGGGGCGGTGCGGCGGCACTGCCACACGATGGCGTTGCAGATGGGCCGGCCCGTCTCCTTGTCCCAGAGAATGGTGGTCTCCCGCTGGTTGGTGATGCCGATGCCGGCGATGTCCCTGGGGTCCACCCCCGACTGGGCGATGACCTCCATCATGGTGGCGTACTGGGAGGACCATATCTCCATGGCGTCATGCTCCACCCAGCCCTCGTGGGGATAATACTGGGTGAACTCCTTCTGGCTCACCCCTAAGATGTTCTGATCCCGGTCAAACAGAATCACCCGGGAACTGGTGGTTCCCTGGTCCAACGCGAGAATGTACTTTCCCATGCTCATACCCTCCTTCACCTGCGGCTGGGCATATTGCGGGTCGCCACAACGTCCGCCCCGGTGCCGCACACATTTTCAATTACGACCTGCCCTACCGCCGCCGGAGCGGGGAGCGCGACCTCCTCCAAGGCCGCCATCACGTCAAACATCCGCTCCTTGGGAATGGCCCGGTCGGTTTTCACCGGGCAGCGGGGGTACAGTCCCCCCTGGCACCGCACGGTGGACGTCACCACCCGGGTGGGGTGGGTCAGCTCCATTTTGCCGTACTCCGCCCCCCGGGGGCAGGAGTTTCCGGTGACGGCGCAGCCGTGCTCCTCGTCCACCTTCAGGTGGCAGCCCTGGGGGCAGACGATGCAGATGAGTTCCTTCATTTCGACACCTCCTGAATGGAGATTGTGAGCTCTCCCTCCGCCTTGTCCAGCAGCGCCTTGGGCAAGTCGATATGCTCCATCTCACCGGGGGCCAGGTGCTCCCGCTTGAAGCGGGCGATCTGGGCGCCCCCGGATGTCACCCGAATCTCGCTGTCCCTGCACACCCGGTTCACCCGGAAGAACAGCCCGCACAGCTTCTCCACCCGGCCCGGCCGGATATGCTGAGGCACGGTATACGTCACCCCGCCCCCGTTGTTCACCGTCAGAAGCCGCTCGTCGGAGGTGACAACGCCGGGGTCCAACCCGTCCGGGCCGTTGAGCACATAGTCCGCGGCGGCGGCCCCGGCCTTCTGGCTCTCGGCGGTGACAAAGTCCACCAGGTCGTGGACGTGGCACACGTTGCCGCAGGCGAACACGCCCGGCAGCGAGGTCTCCATATTCTCGTACACCACTGCGCCGTTGGTGCGCCGGTCGATGTCAATGCCCGCCTGGCGGGTGAGCTCGTTCTCCGGGATAAGGCCCACGGACAACAGCAGCGTGTCGCAGTCAAACACCATCTCGGTGCCGGGGATTGGGTTACGATTGTCGTCCACCTGGGACACCACCACCTGCTCCACCCGGTCTTTTCCCCGGATATCGGTAACAGTGTGGGACAGGTACAGGGGGATGTCATAGTCGTGGAGGCACTGGACGATATTCCGGTTCAGCCCGCCGGAGTAGGGCATCACCTCCACGCAGGCCAGCACCTTGGCCCCCTCCAGCGTCATGCGCCGGGCCATGATGAGCCCGATGTCGCCGCTGCCTAAAATCACCACCCGTTTCCCGGGCATCCAGCCCTCCATGTTCACGTACCGCTGGGCGGCCCCGGCGGTGAACACTCCGGCGGGGCGCGCGCCGGGGATGGCGATGGCCCCGCGGGTGCGCTCCCGGCACCCCATGGCCAGCACAATGGAACGGGCCTGCTCCACCCGGTAGCCCGTGGATTTGCCCACCATATGTACCTGCCGGTCCCCCGTCACCTCTAAGACCATGGTGTCCAGCCGGACCTCCACTCCAGTCTCTCCCAGCAGCTTCACAAACCGCCCGGCGTACTCCGGGCCGGTGAGCTCCTCCTTAAAGTGATGGAGCCCAAAGCCGTTGTGGATGCACTGGTTCAAAATGCCTCCCAGCTCTTTATCCCGCTCCACAATCAAAATGGAGCGCAGGCCGCCCTCCCAGGCGGCGCAGGCCGCGGCCAGCCCTGCCGGCCCGCCGCCGATTACGATGAGGTCATACATCCCGGTTCCCTCCTTTGGTCTGACGGTCCAGCAGCCAGGAGCCCGCCTGATCCTGCACAATATCCCCCGGAGACAGCTTCAGCTCCCGGGCCAGGATATCCACCACCCGGGGCCCGCAGAAGCCCCCCTGGCAGCGGCCCATGCCCGCGTTCACCCGGCGCTTCACCCCGTCCACCGAGCAGGGGGGAATCGGCGAGTGAAGCGCCTCTAAAATCTCCCCCTCGGTGACGGTCTCGCACCGGCAGATCACCCGGCCGAAGGCGGGCTCCTTCTCCACCAGGGCGGCGCGTTCCTCGGCGGTGAGCTCCTTGAAGCGGATGCGGCGGCGCTCACACACAAAACCGTCCTTTTTCTCTAGGGCCAGCCCCGCCTGTTCCAGCAGCTCCGCCGCATACTCTCCAATGGCGGGGGCGGCGGACAGCCCCGGCGAGCAGATGCCCGCCAGGTCCATAAATCGGGGGGCGGACTGCTCCAAAATGAAGTCCCCGGCGGCGGTGTTGGCCCGCACCCCGGCAAAGTTGCGGATGGACTCCCGGAAGTTTACCGACGGGACGGACCTCTGGGCTGTCTCCCGCACAAAGCGCAGGCCGTCCCCGGTGGTGGCGGTGTCGTGGGCCTCCGAGGGCGCTGCGTCCGGCCCCACGATCAGGTTTCCGTGGACGGTGGGGGCCACCAGCACCCCCTTGCCCACCTTGCTGGGGCACTGGAAAATCACCCGGCCCACCCGGTCCCCCTCGCTCTTGTCCAGCAGGTAGTACTGCCCCCGGCTGGGCTTGATGTCAAAGGCGTGGGGCGCGGCCATGTCGTGGACCAGGGCGGCGTCCACCCCGGCGGCGTTCACCACAAAACGGGCCTGGAACTCGCCCCGGCTGGTACGCACCGTCCAGCCCTCCGATGTCTGCTCCAGGCCGGTGACGGCGGTGTTGAGGCGCAGCTCCACTCCGTTGTTCACCGCCGTCTCCGCCAGCGCCAGGCAGTACTCCCAGGGGGAGCAGATGGCGGCGGAGGGGGCGTAGAGAGCGGCCGCCACCGTCTCCGACAGGTTGGGCTCCAGCGCGCGGGCCTCGTCCCCGGTGAGCAGCGCCAGCCCCGGCACACCGTTTTCCATCCCCCGGCGGTACAGCTCCTCCAGGGTGGGGCGCTCCTCCTCCGAGAAGGCCAGCACCAGGGACCCGCAGCCCCGGTAGGGCACGTCCAGCTTGGCGCACAGCTCCTGGGCCAGCTCCACTCCCCGGACGTTGAGGCGGGCCATGAGTGTGCCGGGCTCCGGGTCGTACCCGGCGTGGAGGATGGCGGAGTTGGCCTTGGTAGTGCCCAGGGCCACGTCGTTCTCCCGCTCCAAAACGCCCACCTTCAGCCGGTATTTCGACAGCTCGAAGGCGGTGGCCGCGCCGGTGATGCCGCAGCCGATGATCAATACGTCGTACATAATATGACCTCCCAAATTGGAAAAATCACGAGCTTGCTGGGAAAAACACTACATTTTCCACACGGCCGGGTTGGTGGTAGACACAGCCACCGCCCCCGCGCCCAGAGCGGCGGTGACATCCTCCTTGTCGGAGATAAGCCCGCCGGCGATCACCGGCTTGCCGGCAGCCTGGCTCACCCGGCGGATGATCTTGGGCATCAGGCCGGGCAGCACCTCGATCAGATCACAGTCCTGGGGCCGCTGGCGCTGAACGGCGTCCAGCGCCATGGAGTCCAGCAGAAAAATCCGCTGTATGCTCACCAGCCCCAGCTCCCTCCCCCGGCGGGTGAGGGCCGCCTTGGTGGAGATGATGCCGTCAGCCTGGGTCTGGCGGGCGATGAAGTCCACCGACACTTCCCGGGCCGCCAGCCCGTCCACCAGGTCCAGGTGGACAAAGGCCCGCTTGCCCGCCCGGCGCACCCGGGCCGCCGTATCCGGAATAGTGAGTACGTCGCCGCTGAGCAGAAAGACCACGGACACATCGCTGTCCAGGGCGGCGGCCAGGCCGCCGGCGTCCTTCACCGCGGCGATCACCGGCCCGCCGGCCAGCAGGTCCAAAAGCTGTTCACGGTCCATTTGGGCTACCCCCTTTTTCGTGAAAGGACAAAAAGAGCGCAAAGCAACCAAGGCGGGCTGCTCTGCGCGTCTCAAACTCTGCACAAGGATCAGGCATTTTTATCATAGCAGGCCTTGGTGAAAAAAGCAAGACGGGAAAAAATTGTTTTTTCATTTTGGTTAGTTTGCCAAAAACCAAAATACACATTTAGCGGTTTTCTATAAAAAATAAAATGCAGATTGACAAAAAGCTGTGCGTCTGTTATGCTGAAAATAATCTAAGCGTGAAAATAAAATATTTGCGCATGAGTATTGAGAAGGGCGTGGCAGTCACAGAGACTGTTGCGCCTTTTTTGTTTTTTGGGGGTGATACATTTCTCATAGTTTAATGCTGTCGGCATTCATTCACTGTGGCACGAATCCGAAAGGAGAAAAGGGAAATGAAGGATAAAAGCAAACGCATGATAGTCATATGCCTGGTCATTATTTTCCTGACCGGCATAATCACCCATATGTCCAAAAGCGACAACGGAAGCATCGTCATCAAGGAAGTGACGATATCCCCCTACGGGGCAGATTTATCCGCCTCCATGTATATCCCCAAAGCTGCGCTGGAGACGGACGAAAACGGCAGCTTTCTGAACCAATATCCGGCCGTGATTGTCAACGCCGGTTTTACCAACAGTAGGTCCTGGCTGGACAACGTCTCGATGGAGCTGGCGAAAAGCGGCTATGTCGTCGTCTCCTTTGATATGTACGGCCACGGGCACAGCGAATACACCATCAACAGAGGTTACAGCAAGGTCCCCAGCCCCTTTGAGGACGACACCTCCTTATTGGGCGCTGTCGATATGCTGAACTATGTGCGCAGCTTGGGGTTTGTGGATCAGACGCGCATCGGTATGTGCGGGCACTCCCTGGGCGGCTCGGCGACGGGGCGCATGGCTGAGAAATCCGCCGGATTTTTTACCCTTCAGGATCAGCTGCTCAATCTGCTGCATGATACGTTCGGCGTCGCCGTAACGCCTGAACAGGTGGCGGAACAGAATGCGGACGCCGTCGCCGCCGCATCCTTGAGCGCGGAAGACCTGGGCGCTTACCACATCATGAAGGAGGCTATAGCCGCCGAGTATAACACCGCCGTGCGCAACATCGCCGTCTTTGATTCCGATGTCGCCGGGTGTACGCCCAAGGAGGTAGAGGTTGCCGGCGTTCCGGTCTGGCGCGACGTTCAGGCGAATATCATCTGGCTTGGCAATATCAGCGGCGGCATGGCAAAGGGAGCGCAGCAGCCCGACTTCCTGCTCTCCAAGCCCGACACGCTGACCTTCCACTCCCAGAGCGCCCCGGTCGAGCGGGACATTTGGTATGCGCTCAACCTCTCTGGCACTCAGGAGCGGCTTGACAGCACCAAGCTGACCGGGCTCTATGGCGATGTTCTGGCCCCCTCCGTCCAGGAGTCCGCCCACAGTAACAGCCTCCGCCTGCTGACCACCCCCCACGGCTGGCACGGCTATACCTATTTTTCCGTCCAGACGGCGAAGGATACCGTCCAGTTCTTCTCCACCGTATTTTCCTACTATCAGGGTCAGACCCTCACCGCCCAGAATGTGAACCTGCTCAGCTCCAACACCGGTATGCGCTGGGTGTTCAAGGACGTGATCAGCGCAATCGCCTTCTTCGCCCTCATCTTTATGATCCTGCCGCTCACCGACCTCGTGATGCGCCTGCCCTTCTTTGCCTCCATGCAAAAGCCGGCGCCTCAGCCCGTGGAAAGCAAGCGGGCCCCCGTATTCTGGGTCTTTATGGCTCTTATGATTCTGATTCCCGTCTGCACATACTCCCAGGGCGTGGGCTGGGGAAGCAAGATTGCCGCCAGCCCTCTATCCACCGTGCAGCTGGCGACGCAGACAGCTTTCTGGGCCATTGTAATCACCGCAATTCTGCTGGCTCTTATGGTGGTAAAATATTTCTTCTACGATAAGAAAAAATTCCAGACCTCCTTCTGGAGCCTGTATGGGCTGGACACGGGATGGAAAAATATTCTGAAGTCCGTCGCCCTGGCCTTGATTGTGTTCGGCATGGTGTCCGTTCTGCTCACTGTCTACTACAACCTTTTCGACGCTGCTCACATGAAGTTCACCCTGGGCGGCGCGGTGATGTTCGCGGGGCTGTCCAAGACGCAGTACTACAGCTGGCTGCTCTATGTCATCTATTTCCTGCCCTTCTATCTGCTCAACAGTATGCTCGTCAACTCGGCCCGGCTCAAGGACATGAACGAGACCCTGAACACCTGGTTAGTGGCTGGAATTAACTGCGTCGGTATGTTCATCCTGGCCTTCTTCCAGATCATCCTCGGCCTATACCGCACAAGCGCCGCCTTCTTCCGCGTCCCTCCCGGGTCTTCCGCCACAATTTACAATTTGTCCTTCTTCTTTGTGATGCTGTTCATTTCGGCAATTTATACCCGCAAGCTCTATGAGAAAACCGGGTCCTCGGTCCCTGGGGCAATGGTTAACGCGATGATCTTCACAATTCCCGCAATCCAAGTGTTCACCTACTACTCCTTCCTCTGAGAACGCTGAAGCGCCGGACCCACACAGGTCCGGCGCTTCGCTTCCAGCCGTTCCACGCGCCTGGGCTCTCTCCTTTTATTTTGTCATTTGGGCATTTTCGACAAAGCTTTAAAAACTATAGCAATCCAAGAAATTATCAAGGAATACCAGCGGCAGAAAACCAACCAGCGC
>OFGD01001338.1_pt1 | contig 12540 bp, 9 predicted proteins | sample 1521671 | NCBI WGS metagenome assembly OFGD01 (sample SAMEA3504114, study PRJEB24116) | mouse gut metagenome | biome: mouse gut; feature: mouse-associated habitat; material: faeces | place: Denmark | collected 2011 | reverse complement strand
TCCTGGACTCCGCTCATAAAGGAACTGCCCCCAGCCAGGGAGGAAAGGCCATCCCCTTTGGGATTCTGGAACATGATAATAACGGTAACCACGATGCTGACGGCGATCATCAAAACCGCGCCGATCATCTCAATTGCGCTCATAAAGCACCTCCGAAATTTTGTGGAGCCTGCGCCCTTCCCCAAAGAGAATTCGGGGCGGCTCCCAACGATTGCCGGGCTATTACAAAAAGAAACAGGACATGGCACAAGGCCGCTGTCCGGCGGGGTCCTACTGGGGCGCAGCCCCTCCCCCGGCGTACCCGGCGAGATATAGCTTAATGATTATAGCACAGTCCGACGTCCTTTGCAAGCAAAATTTCATTTGCCCCTTTTGTGATAATCCACGAAAATGCGGGCAGGATAAGGTACGCCGGTTTGCATCTCTGCGTTTGCCGCAATACCGGCGCGCCCGGCAAGGAAGCTGTTTGCTCCCCTGCCGGGTATTTTTCTTTCAAAAATCCCGCTCCTCCTCGAAGACATCCAGCAAAGCCTGCCGCTCCAGGGCGCCCTTTGGCAGCTCCTCCAAAAGACCGCAAAGGGCGGTATAGATGTCCTCCCGCTCCTCTGTTTCGATAAACCGCATCCGGTTAAAGGGCTTCACAAAGGCGGCGACGGCAGCCTGCGCCTGGGCTTGGGCATCCTCCGCCCCCTCCTTGGCCAGGGAAAACAGCTCTTTTCGCAGATTTTTATAGAGATTGGCGGCCCGTTTGGCGGAGCTGGCCGGTACTCCTTCCATCCCATCCCAGTGGCGGAAGGGGTTGTTCAGGTTTTCCGCCAGCCACTCCGGCTTTCGCCCCTTGGTTATCCACAGGTCCAGCCCCTCCCGCTTTTTGTACAGGCGTTTGGCGGTTTTGGCGGCCTCCTCCGGCAGGCTGGACATCCAAAACCAGGTGAGGCGGGGCAACTCCTCCGGCTTCGGAATCTCCTCCCCAGTGAAGCCGAAGAGGTCCACGGTGGTGAAGGTCTCCAGCTCCTGGAATTTTTTCAGCTCCCGGAAGTTTTGCAGATACCCCGGCTTCCCCCACAGCCGCAGCGAGCGCAGGCGGGGATGCCACCTGTGCAGCTCCAAAAGGTCCAGCTCCTCCAGGCTGTTGCAGCTCACCGAGGCGAGGGCGGGGAGCTCCGGATGGAACGTCACCTTCCCCTTAAAGCTAAGGCCCATCCCTACTCCTTCCCCTGGGGCGTGTATGACGCAGGGGCGTTTCTCCTCCCCCAGCCAGAGAAGGCTGCTGGTCTTCTCCCCCAGCCACAGCTCCTCCAGGCCATCCGGCTCTAGAAGGAGCCGCTGGACACCGCTCCCCCGCAGGTCCAGCCGCTTCTGTCCGTGGCCCTCCAGCCGCAGCTCCATAAGGAGGGGCTCCTCCCGCAGGTAATCCATCAGGCCGGGGTGCCACTGCTTGCACTCCAGGGTGGTGAGACACCGGAGAGGCCGCAGCTCCCGGCAGTCCCCAAAGGGGGTAAGGGCATCCTGGATCTTGGAGGTGCATTCCTTCACCGGCTGCCCCCCAATCTCCACCATCCTCTGGCTGGCGGCCGCCGCCTTGAAGGCCCGCCGCCGCTCCTCCGGGATGCTCTCCCACCACCGCTGGCGGGCGACGCTATAGCCCCCGTCCCAACCGCTGTAGGAGCGGGAGTCCTCCTCCACCAGGGGCGGGATGTTCCCCACATGGATGTAGTTCCCCGGCACCTCCGGCGGGACATTGGTCAGATCATATCGCCCCTGCCAGAACAAAAAGTCCAGGCAGAAGGGCTTTAACCCGGCCAGTCCCCCTGGGGACAGGGGCTTTTCTCCGGTCCAATCCAGGATGAGGACCACCACCCCTTTCTCCTTCACCTTGGTGACCTGGCAGGCGGTGTACTGCTCCAGGGCGCGGTTATAGACACAGAAAACATCGCCGGGCTGGGGCTTCATGGCAGCTCCTCCTTTTTTCTGTCATACTCCCGTAAGGTCAAAGGGCGGGGTGTACTCCTCCCTGGCGGAGCTGCGCTCCTGGCCGAAGCCGGAAAAGCCAAGCCCCTGGGCGATGTCCCGCACCCAGTTGTACTCGAAGGTGGAAAGGCGGCGGTTCAGGGCTTTTCTCTCCATAGGGCGGCAGGGGGTGTACTGGCTCATAAGACTGAGGAAGATATCTTCCACCGGGACTGCCTGCGCCAGCCACCGCAGCAGCCGCTCCGAATCCCTCCGCTCCCCTGGCAGCACCAAATGCCGGACGATGACCCCCCGGCGGAGCATCCCATCCTCCCCCATTTGCAGTGAGCCGGTTTGGCGGACCATCTCCAGGATGGCGGCGGAGGCCACCGCAAAATAATCCGGGGCGTCGGCGCAGTCTGTTCCAAGGGCAGGGTCCATAAACTTCAGGTCCGGAAGGTAGATATCCACATACCCTTCCAGGAGGCGCAGGGATTCCACCTTCTCGTACCCGCCGGAATTGTAAACCACCGGAATCCCCAGCCGCCCCCGGACCAGGTCCAGGGCCTCAACAACTTGTGGGAGATACTGGGCGGCGCTTACCAGGTTCAGGTTCCAGGCCCCCTGCTCCTGAAGCTCCAGGAAAATCTCCCCCAGGCGGGAAACCGTGACCTCCCGCCCGAAGTTTTCCAGGCTGATAGGGGCATTCTGGCAGAAGCGGCATCCCAGGGGACAGCCGGAAAAGAACACCGTCCCGGAGCCCCGCTCCGACTCGCTGCCGCTGATGCAGGGCTCCTCCCACCGGTGGAGGGCCGCCCTGGCCAGCCTGGGCAGCATCCCGGCTCCGCAGCGGCCCTGCTTTTGGGTGCGGTCCGCCCCGCATTCCCGCGGACAGAGGGTGCAATGGGTAAGATCCACCGCCATGGCGAAAAGCTCCTTTCCTGGGGATTTTCTGGTATTATTATAAACCACCGGGGATGAGATTGCAAACGAACAGCAGAAAAACCGCCCCGTTGGAGCGGTTTTTACTTTCATGTAATTAGTTTCTGCAACTGTCTTTCATGCAGCCCTCCAACGGGCGCAAGTTCCCTGTCCCTTAATCGGTAGCCAGGATGAACTGCTCCACCAGGCGCTTCAGGCTTTCCGCCTCGGCGGAAAGCTCCTCGCTGGCGGCGGCGCTCTCCTGGGCGGTGGCGGAGTTGGTCTGCACCACCGAGGAAATCTGGTCGATGCCATCGGTAACCTGGGAGATAGCCAAGGTCTGGTTCTCCACTGCCGACACCACAATGTTCATCTGGGTGACGACGCTTCCGGCGTAGACGCTGGTCTGCTCCAGGGAAGCGGTGACCTTTTCCACCACCTGGCTGCCCTCGGTGACGGCGGCAATGGAGCCTTCAATCAGGTCCTTGGTGGACTTGGCCGCTTCATCCGACTTGGATGCCAGGTTGCGGACCTCATCGGCTACAACGGCGAAGCCCTTGCCGGCAGCTCCGGCTCTGGCGGCCTCCACCGCGGCGTTGAGGGCCAGAATGTTGGTTTGGAAAGCGATATTTTCAATGGCAGCGATGATTTTGGAAATTTCCTCGGAGGAGCGCAGGATTTTCTCCATCGCGGCGTTCAAATCCTTCACATAGCTCACGCTGGTACTAAGCTGCGTATCCGCCTGGCCGACAAATTCCCCCGCCCCCTTGGCGGCGGCAGCGGTCTGCTTCGCGCTGTTGGAGATATCGGCGATGGTAGCCGCCAGCTCCTCCACCGAGCTGGCCTGCTCCATGGAGCCTCCGCTCAAGCTCTGGGCGCCGGAGGAAACCTGGCCGCTGGCGGAGGAGACCTCCCCGGCGGAGGAGTTTATCTGCCGCATGGTGCCGCTCAGCTTTCGCTTCAGGGTGCGCATCGAGGTAAGGATGCTTTGGAAATCACCTATATAGGCTTCGCGGTTTGCCGAACGGACATCCAAATTCTGATTGGCTATTTCGGTAAGGACGTGGGCGATGTCGTTGATGATGGCGTTCAGGCCCTGTATCATCTCCGCCGTGGAGCGGGTCAATTCCGCCGTCTCATCCCGGCCGGTGGCCTGGGGAACGGGAGAGGACAAATCCCCTTCCACCAGCAGCTTCATGCGCTCGGCGCAGGCCCGCATAGGAATGCTGATGTTGTTGGATAGCTTTACCGCCACTATAATCGAGGCCAGGCTGGCCCCAATTATAACCAGCACATTCAGAAACATCCCAACGTATGTATCGGTTAGATAATCCTTCTTCATGGCGGTAATGGCAACGCTCCAGCCATCTGTGCCGGCTACCGGGGCATAGGCCGTATACCGGGGGCCTTCGGAAGTGTTATAATCGTCAAAACCGCTCTTCCCCTGGCGCATCTCGGCGTGGATGGCAGCCAGTTTGCTGAGGGACGCGTCTGCCTGCGCCTCCCGCTCAATATTCTGGGTCGTGATTGTTTCCAGGGTGGTGTCGGCGATGGTATCACCAGACTTGTTGATCATGTAAGCCCGGCAGTTTTCGCTGACCTGGATGGAGGAGACAATATCATTGAGGAAGGTCTCCGGAGGGACAAAATAGACAACCCCTGCAATTCGCCCGTTCTGGCTGCCGCCGGCGTAGATAGGCGCAGCCACCATGATGGACAGCTCTCCCGTCACCTTGCTGACCAAGGGCTCGGACACATAGACATTGCCCTTCATCGCCTGCTGGACGTATTCCCGGCTGGAGTAGTCGTTGCCGTCAAAAATGCTGATGCCGTTGGCGCCGACGATGTTGCCCCGCTGGAAGCCGTGCATCCGGATGCGCTCATCCATTATGGCGCGTTTTTCCTCCACCGGCACAGTGGAGTCGGACAACTGCGGAACGTAGCCCGTGTCCATGGCTACATTCTTGTAGGCCGTCAGCTCCTGGCTGATGCGCGCCGCCGCCAAAACAGCGGTTTCGCTTAACATGCGGTCCACTGTGGAAACCGTGTTTTTGTAGTTAAGCGTAATACTGACCGTGCCTACCAAGACCAGGGCGGTAACAACGGTTGCCATCAGGCATACGGTGATTTTCTTGCGGATACTCTTCATCTCTCTGCACCTCAAAATCTTTTTTACAGCTGTGCAACTGAATTGTGCCCCTTGCCACAAAGGACGGCCACCACTATACTATCACTAGTATAGTGGATAAACCGCCTTTTTGTCAATGATTTCCACATTTCTTGGCAAGTTTATATTGCGGCGGGCCGTTTTATCCCTGCCTGTATCTTTTCAAGCAAACTCTGTGCAGGCCTTTTGGGAAAATATTGCCCATAGAGGCTCCCCCGGCAAAGCCAGAAGAAGACACAAAAAGACCCAAAGGAGAGCGGACCAGCCGCTGTACCCTTTGGGTCTCTTTTCATATGTAGATAGTTGGAGGTCCCTCTTCCCAAAATCCCTATGCCGGAATCTTCGGCAGGGGCAGTAGCCGGGGGCGCAGGTCGCCGCACTCGTTAAGGCGGCCCTGGTAAACCAGCTGGGCGCCGGCAATTTGGACAAAGTCCTGGGGGCGGGCCAGGGAGATGTCCTTCTCCAGGCTCCAAATGCCGCTTTCCCACAGGACATAGGCCACAAACTGGGAGCAGACAAAGTGATGGCGGCGGTGGAAGGGAATCCCCGCCATCATGGTGAAGAGCCCCAGGAAATTGTACCGGTAGGCCCATTCCTCCTCTTCAAAGCGGTGAATGGAATCCCCCAGGAGGCGGTACTGCTCCTCGCTTACCCGCACCCGGTAGACAGCGCACTGCGTGTCCTTATAGCGGCGGTAGATTCCCCGGCCTGGGGTCTCCCGCACAAAGCCGCTGGCAATGGGCATCCAAAGGCACTGGCGGCCAAAGCTGTACAGCTCCCGGAGCTCCCCATCCAGAGCGATGGAGGCGTGGTTATAGGGGGTGCGGTTAAAGAGGTGCAAAAACCGGGAAAACCTTGTTCCCGTCTGGCTGGTGACGATGTAAATATCCCGCATGAAGAGCCCCTCCCTTCCTGTAATTTCTTCTCTGCATAATAGTACGACGAAAGGGAGGGAATTACTTCACATCCCGACAAAAAATTTTCTTTTCTGCCCTGTCAGTCGCTCAAAAGGCTGAGGGTGATGTCATACTTGGAGTCGCTGGCCCTTTGGAGCTTCGCCTCCTTGGCGTATTTCACCACCGTGGCGGAGGATTTATTGATGGGCTGAAGGGTTCCGGCTCCGGCCACGCACCCGCCGGGGCAGGCCATCCCCTCCAGGAGGTAGCCGTTGTACTTTCCGGCCCTGGCCATTGCCAGCAGCTTTTTGCACTCCGCCAGGCCCTGGGCGCTGGCGATTTTCACCTCCCGCTCCGGGTCCATTTCGTGGATGACGTCGGCCACCGCCTTGGCTACCCCGCCTCCAACGGCGAAGCCCCGTCCGGCGCCGGTGCCCTCCTCCAGGGGCTTTTCCTCTGTGATGAGGCTGAAGTCCACTTCCTTGGCCTCAAACATCCCCATCAGCTCCTCAAAGGTGAGGACAAAGTCCACGTCGCTGCGGATGGTGCGGCGGCTGGCCTCCAGCTTTTTGGAGGCGCAGGGGCCGATAAAGGCAATTTTGCAGCCCTTGTGCTCCTTCTTCTGGAGCCGGGCGGTGAGGACCATGGGGGTCATGGCCATGGAGATGCAGTGGGAGATGGTGGGGAACAGCTTTTTCGCCATCACCGACCAGGAGGGGCAGCAGGAGGTCGCCATAAAGGGCTGCTCCTCCGGCACCGCCCGCAGGAAGTCCTTGGCCTCCTCGATGGTGCAAAGGTCAGCGCCGATGGCCACCTCCACCACACTGTCAAAGCCCAGCTGCTTCATGGCGGCCTCAAACTTTTCCGGCGGGAGAGCGGGGCCAAACTGGCCGATGAAGGCGGGGGCCACAATGGCGATGACCCGGTCCCCCCGCTTGATGGACTGGATGAGCTGGAAAATCTGTCCCTTATCCGAGATGGCGCCAAAGGGGCAATTCACCAGGCACATTCCGCAGGAGACGCACTTATCCTGGTCGATAGACGCCTTCCCCTGCTCGTCGGTGCCGATGGCATCCATACCGCAGGCGGCGGCGCAGGGGCGCTCCATCTTAATGATGGCCCCATAGGGGCAGGCGGCGGCGCACCGGCCGCAGCGGATGCACTTTTCCGGGTCGATAACCGACTGGCCGCTGCGGTGGACCTGGATGGCATCCTTGGGGCAGCTTTCGCTGCAGGGGTGGGCAAGACAGCCCTGGCAGCAATCGGTAACCCGGTACTGCTTTTCCGGGCAGCCGTGGCAGGCAAACTTGATGAGATTGATAAGAGGCGGCTCGTAGTATTTTTCCGCAATGGCGCTTTCGTTCACCCCCATGGAAAGGGGGGCGTGCTCGTCCATGGGGCGCAGCGGCAGACCCATAGCCAGGCGCAGCCGCTCCCCCACAATGGCGCGCTCCAGGAAGATGGATTCCCGGTATTGGGCCACCTCCCCTGGGACAATCTTATAGGGCAGCTCCTCGATGCGGGAATAATCCCCGCCCTCATAGCCCATCCTAGCCACCTCGGTAAAAATCCGGCGGCGAATATCCTGTACCGATGTTTGCATCCCACGCATATCCATTTCTCCTTCCTGGGGTAAACGTCCAAAATGGCGGACTGCCTTTCTCTCTTCTAATTATTCCGGGAAGATAAGAATTTGTCAATCCCCTGGAAAAAATTTTTCCGCCGGCCACTTCGGAGAAGCGACCCTTAATACAAGCGGAAAACCATGGGGTTGCGCAGCTCCTCCAGGGTAAATTTCTTCTTCCCCTGGCGGAGGAAGTACACAACGGCCTCGCCCCGGAGCGGGTCAGCCTGTTCCAGCGCTCCCACCCCGTAGAAGGCGTGGGCCACCCGCAGGCCGGGGACCAGGGGCACCCCATCCAGCTCCGGGACATCCGCCCCGCTGACGCTGTACAAAAAACGGGCCGGCAGGAGGGATTGCCCCAGGCAGGTGGCGGGGGCAAAGATGGTAAGGCGCTCCCGCGCCCTGGTCATAGCGGTGTAAAAGAGCCGCCGCTCCTCCTCCAGGGGCCGGGGGTCCCCGGCGGCATGGAAGCTGAGGGCGTCCGCCATGGGGAACACCCCCTCGATGGCGTCGGCGATTATCACCTGGTCAAACTCCTGCCCCTTGGCGGAATGGACCGATGAAAGGATGATATTTCTCCGCTGGGGACTGTCCAGCACCCGCTCCGCCCCCTGGAGGCTTTCCAGAAAGGCGGCGGTATCCGGGGCGGCCTTTGCAAAGTCCCGCAGCACCGAGAGCTTTTGGAGGTAGCTGCCCCGGTCGTAGTTGTTTTGGCAGCGGTGGTCCAGCACCTGGAGATACTCCAGTTCCTCCAGGATGGTCTCCAGCTGCCGTAGGGGCGGCTGCCCCGCCATCCGGGCCAGCACCCGCTGGACCCAGACAATCCGGCCAGTGTTCCTTCCGGTAAATTCCTCCTCCAGCACCTCCCGGAGAAGATCCCGCGGCTGGGCGGCCAGGGCCCGCTCCACCGCCTTTTTGGAAATCCGGCATGGCAGGAGAAACCAACTGCGGCGGAATGCCTCCTGGTCCCCCGGATTTTGTGCAAGGCGAAGGAGGTTCGTCACCTCCCGCGTGATGGTGTCGGAGCGGTAGCCCAAGCGGCTCTCGCGGGAAAAGAAGGGGATGCCCCGGCGGCGCAGCGTCCACCCCAGGCCGATGCCGGTGTAGCCGGTGCGGTAGAGGACGGCGCAGGTGCGCTCCGGCGGCACCCGCTCCAGCAGCTCCGCAATGCGGCTGTATTCCTCCCCGTGGTCCAGCTCCCGGAGGATGTGCACCGGCTCCCCTTCCGGACGGCGGGTAAAAACCGTCTTGGAATACCGCTGGCGGTTTTGGGCAATAAGGCGGCTGGCGGCGCACACCACCGCGCCGGTGCTGCGGTAGTTTTCCTCCAGCTTCAGAAGCCGTCCCTGGGGCCGCTCCTCAAAGAACCGGAGGAGGCCCTGGGGCCACGCCCCCCGGAAGCCGTAGATGCTTTGGTCCTCGTCCCCCACCATAAAGAGATTCTCCCGCTCCAGCCTGTGCAGAATGCTGTGCTGGAGGCGGGAGGTATCCTGGGCCTCATCCACCAGGATGTAGTCGTACCGCCCGGCGGCCCGCTCCCGAAGGAGGGGGCTCCGTTCCAGGGCGGTATAGGCGAAGAGCAGCATATCGTCAAAGTCCATCAGCTGCTCCTCCCGCTTGCGGGCGGTGTAGCGCTCCAGCAGGCGGGCCAGGTGGGGAACCCCCTCCGGAATTCCCTCCTCCCGGCCGGTGAGGCGCATATTGACGCAGTAGCCAACCGCGTTGGCCGCCCGGCTCAGGACCTCGTCCGAGGCGTACTCCCCGGTGATTTCCCGGTACACCTCCCCCAGCAGCCTTTCCTTCCTGCCCCGCTGCGCTCCACCCTCTAAAAGCTCCGGCAGGCGGCTCCCCCGCCCCGCCGCGTACTCCTCCAGCAGCCGCAGGCAAAAGCTGTGGATGGTGGAAAAGGCCGGGCCACGGGGAAAAAGGCCCCCAAAAAGCCGCTCCCACCGCCGGGCCATGTCCCTGGCTCCCTCCCGGCTAAAGGTGAGGGTAAGGATTCTGCGGGGATCCGCGCCGTGGTTTGCCAAAAGGTTCGCGATACGCGCCGTCAGGACGGTGGTCTTCCCCGCCCCAGGCACCGCCAGCAGAAGAACGTCGCCGGAGACCGCCTCCATAGCCGCCCTTTGCTGCTGGGAAAGGGTGATGCCGTGGTTTTCCTGCATATACCGGGGAATATCCATGGCGTTACGGGATGGGGTGCTGGTCGGAGGCGTAGTCCCGCGCGTCGGTGGACATCCCCTTCCGGCGCAGCAGGCCGTTGACGATGCTCCGCAAAACGCCGAACATCACCGCCAGCAGGGGCACCCCGATGAGCATCCCCACAAAGCCGTACAGCCCGCCGAAAAGGAGGATGGCAAACACCACCCACATGGCGGAAAGCCCGGTGGACTGCCCCAGAATGGCGGGACCCAGGATGTTGCCGTCAAACTGCTGGAGGCCCAGAATAAAGACCCCAAAGAGGATGGCCTGGGTAATATCCCCGCCGATGAGAACCAGTATCACCCCCGGCACCGCCCCGATAAAGGGGCCAAAGTAGGGGATGACGTTGGTGATGCCTACAATGAGGCTAACCAGCGCCACAAAGGGCATCTTGAAGAAGAGCATCCCCAGGGCGCAGATAATGCCGATAATTGTGGAATCAATAATCTTGCCGGTGATAAAGCCGCTGAACTTCTGGTTGCTGTCGTGGGCTACCCGCAGCACCTCGTCCATCACCCGCTTGGGGAGGAAGGCCGAAAGTATTTTTTTCAGCTGGGCGATGAGCTTTTCCTTATCCGAAAGCATATAGACGGAGATAATCACCCCCATCACCACCTCGATGACCGAGCTGGCAATCTTGGTGGCCACCGACACCACCTGGGTGAGGAAGGTGGCGATAAACTCGTACAGAAGGTTAAAGACCTGGGTGAGGGCGGTCTGCACCTCTTTGGAAAGGGTCTCGTCGGGGATATAGGTGATCAGCTGGTTAATCAGCTCGTTGAGGCGCTCGGTGTAAAACCGAACGTTCCCCACCAGCTGGGCGGCGCTTTCCACCAGCACCGGCAGCACCACCATCCCGAAAATGCTCAGGGCCGCCGCCACCAGCAGATAGCTCCCCGCCATTGCCAGGCCGCGGCAGGCTTTTAGGGAAAGGCGCCCGCTCTTCCGCAGGGGGGCCTCCATCCGCCGCACCAGGGGGGAGAGGATATAGGCCAGAACAAAGCCGTAGATAAACGGCAGCAAATACCTTACGATGGTGCGGAAGAATTCCCATATTACGTCAAACTGATCTACCGCGGCGTAAAACAGCAGGCAGGCCGCTACCACCAAAAAGACGTAGACGGCGATGGTTGTATATTTGTTGTTCCAATCAATCTTCTTCAACGATGGCTCATCTCCTCTTTTTCGTTCGTATGGGGGTGTTTTATGCCGGGGCCTATTCCTCCGAAAGCTCCAGCCAGCGGTCCTCCGCCTTGCTGAGGGCGTCCCGCTTTTCCTCCGCCTGGGCGCAGAGCTCCTGGAGGAGGAGGTAGTCCGCCGCCGCTTCCGGGGAGGCGATCTGCTGCTCCAGGCTCCACACCTCCCGCTCCAGCTGGGTCACCAGCTTTTCCACCTCGGCGTATTCCCGGCGGCGCTGGGCGTCGGCCCGGCGCTGCTCCTTCCCCTTGGTGTAGGCGCTTTCCTGGCTCTTTTTCTCCGCCTTTTCCTCCCGCTGGGGCTGGGGGTTTTTGGCCGACTGGCGCAGATAATCGCTGTACCGGCCCTTGTACTGGCGCAGCGCCCCTCCCTCCAGTTCTATGACGCGGGTGGGGATGCGGTCCAAAAGATACCGGTCGTGGGAGACCATAATCAGGGTGCCGGTGAACTCCAGCAGGGCCTTTTCCAGCACCTCCTTGGTGCCCAGGTCCAGGTGGTTGGTGGGCTCGTCCAGGATGAGGACGTTGGACTTTGCAAGGCAGATGACTGCCAGCTTCAGCCGGGCCTTTTCCCCGCCGGAAAGCTGGCTTACCCGCTTGAAGACATCCTCCCCCTTAAGGCCCATGGCCCCCAGCATATTCCGCAGCGGGGTCTCGTAGCTGCGGGGATATGCCTCCCAAAGGGTATCCAGCACCGTCAGGTTTCCATCCAGATGCTCGCTCCCCTGGTCGTAGTAGGAGGCCTTCACCCCCCGGCCCCAGGTGACGCGGGCCTTTGGCTCCACCGGCAGCTTGCCCAGCAGGCATTTTAAAAGGGTGCTCTTGCCGGTGCCGTTGCCGCCGATAATGGCAATCTTGTCCCCACGCTCCACTGCCAGCTCCACCCCCTGGAGGAGGGTCCTTCGCTTCTCCCCTTCCCCCACCGATACATCTAAATCCTCCACCAGGAGGACGTCCTTCACCGGCTCGGCGGCCTTGAGTACGGCCAGGTCCGGGCCCGGCTCTTCCGCCGCGTAGACGATGGTGCAGGGCACCGCCCGGCTGGTGTCCAGCCCGGTGGACGAGTTATAGGAATAGTCGTCCAGCAGGATATACATGGCGGTGACCGTGTTCTGATAGACCACGCTGGGGTTTCCCTCGGCATCCACCTCCAATATGCCCACATGGTCGGATACCACGTGGCGGTTGGTCACAAAAGTATCGGTGGGCTGGCCGGCCTTGCCCACGCCGAAGGCCGTGCCTGTGCCGCCCAAGATCCCCTCCCTGGAAGCGATCTGCCCGGTGATCTGGCCGTCCTCCACCGCATAGATGTCCATGCGCACCATCTGGGCTACCCGCACCACGCCGCGCTGGGCCTGTTCCACGGTGAACCGCCTGGAGCCGCAGCCGGACAGCGTCCCGGCCAGCAAAATCAACCCGGCAAGAAGCGCCAATGTCCTTCGTTTCATCTTGACTTCCTCCTTTATGGCATATTTCTGTTTGCCTCTACCCATAAGGACGCAAACGGGAGGCAAATGTTCCGCGGAGCAGGAAAAATTTCTTCTCTCAGCGGCCGCGGCCTCCCAGCCGCAGTTGGCTGGGAGG
>OFGD01001337.1_pt1 | contig 12541 bp, 14 predicted proteins | sample 1521671 | NCBI WGS metagenome assembly OFGD01 (sample SAMEA3504114, study PRJEB24116) | mouse gut metagenome | biome: mouse gut; feature: mouse-associated habitat; material: faeces | place: Denmark | collected 2011 | reverse complement strand
TGCAGTATCAGAACGAGAAGTTCCAGACCCGCTTCAAGACCTTTACCGGCTGGACGGCCCAGATCATCCAGCATGAGATCAACCACTGCGATGGCATCATCATTTAGCACACCTGTGGAGCTTGGCCTGACCATCCCTCTCCAGCGGCATCTTGGCATCAAACCCCTGCCTTACGGCGAGGAGCCGGATCGCCCCTTCTGCTGGGATCTCCACGTCATCCTCCTGCGGGGGTGGTCCTCCCTGCTGGCAGTCCACTGTCATAGCCGGTATGCCTTCGTACTTTACGGTCTAAGCTGTCTGGATTGGGAGCGTCTGCCGGACGTTTTCCGGGAAGGCTTGGAACGCAGCCTGTCCGCCGCCGGGTTCCCGGCTGAAGCGGCAGAGCTGCTGTGCGGCAACCATCAACCGCTATTCACCAGGACCCACGGCCGCCGAGAGGTAGCCTTCTTGAACCGGGCCTGGGACGACGTGATGGCCGCCGAGCTGGCCTTGGACGAGAACACCCAAAGCCAGCCCCTGTTGGATCGGATCGTCAACGCCAAGCCCAGCCGGTGTGCGGGTTTTAACGGTCTGAGTATGGCGGTAGAACGACTTTCAGCAGTTCTTCGGGAGTTGTCCTAACTTGTTGTATGCGTCTTGTTGATATAGTTCCTCCTCAGATTTTGGGGTGGGGCGCTCTTATAAATCAAGCTATCATTTTTTATCAAGAGAGTATCGCATTTTTTGAGATCCAGGAGGGGTTGCAGATTTTTGTGGCCACATTGTGCCTACAAGTATTGACTTCTCAGTTTGGGTATGCTACTATGGAAAAAAGGAGGCATTGCCATGGATATCGCATCTTCCACTAAAACGGATATGTTCCGTATGCGTATTAATCCAGAGATCCGGCAAAATTTAGAAGCTGTCTACGCTAAAAATGGGCTGACACTTACGGATGCCGTCAATGTTTTTTTCCAGCAGTCGTTGAATGCAGGCGGGTTCCCCTTCTCTGTGACGGCCGATAATGCGGAGTTGATTCGGGTTAAGGCATTGAATCATCTCATGAAGGAGCTGGATGTCGGCGTTGCCGACACCGTGTCCTACCCAGAGAATGAAGTGTACCGTACGCTTGGGATATAAAAATGAGGATCGAATACAAGCGCACCGCCCTGCTTGACCTCCAGCGGACACGAGATTATATTGCAGACACACTGAAAAATAAATCTGCGGCGCAGAAGCTGGTGGAAGCTGTGCTTCACAGCGTATCGCTGTTGTCAGACCATCCCATGATGGGTACCGCACTCAACAGCAGGTATGATGTAGACTCTGATATTCGCTTCCTCGTTGTGTCTAAGCAGCTTGTCTTTTACAAAATTGTCGATGACAACCTGATTACCGTTATTCGGATTTTAGACGGCCGACAGGACTATATGTCCATCCTGTTCTGAGCTGGAGAATATCTTATGAAATAGTCACCATTCCTTCCGATGCCCACGGACTGCCCCGCCGGGTAGAACTGGGTTTGTTCCCCCCTTTAACGGCGTCCGCGCGTCAAGACTCTGCCCTGCGGCAAATAGCCAAGCCGCTGTTTCTGCCGGGATTTCCACGCCATTTCCCCGCAGGGATGATCTTCCTGCTGACTGTCCGCTACTACAGCCGTTATGCCTTTGTGTATTACCATTTGAACTTTTTGAATGTTGGAACTCATAGTGTGCTTACCACCATTGACCGGTGCAAGGCATGCTTGACCCAGACGCCGACCCAGACGACGAAACGAGCGGATGGAAACAGTGGACGGAATAGCCTTGGAGAGCATCCACCATCCGGCCAAACAGCACAGAATGGACACAAAACGGCCCTAAAAAGTTTCCGAGGGCAACTGGGGGTCAAGAGGCCGTGGGTTCAAATCCCGCCACTCGGACCACAAGAAATCCTCGCATTCTTCAAGAATACGAGGATTTTTCTTTGTTTTAGCCATGTTTCGCCTGAAAAAGTTTCTGTTCTAAGAACTCGTATTTCAGTTTACCCCAGCAAATACCCCTTACAGGATTTTTTCTGTTTTGGGGTATGTTGATGCGGATTTACAGTTCAGAGCAAAAGCCTTGCACCCATATAAGGGTACAAGGCTTTTAATCTTTAACCACTTTTCTTAATCCTGTCGATGTAGTCCTGCATCCGGTCAGCACTGGCACGTTTCATCTGGTCGGTGACATGACCGTACTTGTCCAAGGTGAACGAGGCCGTAGCATGGCCGAGGTTGCCCTGGACCGTCTTAATATCATCCCCGGACCGGATGGCAGCCACAGCATATGAATGTCTGAGGTCGTGGAAACGTGCGTTCGGAATACCGATAGACGCCACAATCTTCTTGAAATTGTGATAGACCGTGTGGGGCATCAGATGCACACCCAACTCGTTTGTGAATACTAGGCCGCTGTTTTCCCAAAGCTGTCCGGCCTTCAACTGCCATTCGGCCTGCTTGCGCTTCTGACCGCGAAGCAGCTTTATGACATATGCGGCGGGCGTGATAGTCCGCCCCTTGCTGTTCTTCGTGGGAACCAGATGGTAGACGCTGCCGCCTCCAGTCTCCTTCTGAATCTGCTTATTGATAGTGATGATTCCGCTGTCCAGGTCCACACAGTCCCAGGTGAGGCCCAGGACTTCGCCCTGACGCATTCCGGTGAACAATGTGACCAGGAACACGGTTTCGTATGGATGGCCCTTGATGGCCTCCAGAAAGCTCGCTGTGGCATCCTCGTCCAGCGGTTTGATGTCCTTCTGGACGATTCGCGGCAGCGTACAGGCATCGGCAGGGTTCGAGCGGATGTAGCCAATCATGACCGCCTGGCTCAACGCCTTGTGCAGCACACCATGAATGTTCTTGATGGTCTTGGCAGAAAGAGCTGGCTTGCCGTCTCTCTCCTTGCCAAGATTGTTGTAAAACTTCTGGATGGTATGAGCATCAAGCATATCCAGCTTGATGGCTCCCATCGCGGGGTTGATGTGGTTCTTGATATGCTGGGTGTAGTTGAGGACGGTGTACGGTTTCACACCGCCCAGGTACTCTTTTGACCATATATCCATCCACTGACTGATGGTCATTTTGGATGGCTCTTTGTAGTCATCCTTGTCCAGAGCGGCCACGGCCTCGGTCATTTTCTTTCGTACTTCCCGCTGGGTCTTAGCATAAACGCTCTTGCGGATTTCCTTCCCGGTTCCAGGGTCGATGCCGGTGACAAACCGGGCCTCCCAGGTTCCGTCTTTCCGCTGGCGGATACTGCCCTCGCCACGGGCGCGGCGCTTTTTTTCAGCCATGGTGAAAACTCCTTTACTGTAAATTGACACCAGGCATGTCTCATGATAAAATGGCCCATGCTGCGATGTCTGTGTGTTTTGCCCCTCCACTACAGATTAGACGTTTTGGGAGAGAACTTTCACAATCACACCCGTATCCGCTTGCGGATACTGCCTGTCCAGTGTGTGGAGCCGTGGAGCTGGCCCACACACTGGATAGCAGACGACTTGGAATTACAGATTAGGGATTTCCGTATGGCTTGCTGCCTGTTCGTTCAGCCAGGCTTCAAACTTTTCGCGGGGGACGATGTAGCGGTGCCCGACCCGTAGAGCTGGAATCTTTCCAGCTTTCGCCAATTCGTACAGGCGATTTTTCCCGATGCCGGTGCGTTTGGCCGCCTCGGGAATCGTCATAGTCAGTTCAGCCATGACATTGGACCTCCTTTCCTAGATTCATGTCCGTATCGTTCAAGTAAGATACTTGACGAAGGACCTGCGTACCAGTCCCCGATAGCCATCATTGAGCTTGGGGCAATATAGAGCCTGTTGATTCGCGCCGTTTATCCAGCCTGTCAGATTGTATTCACCAATCAGAGGTTCTGGACCTGGCATAAGATGAATGCCGTGCGATTTAATCTGCGTTGGAATTTTCCTGCTTTTATCCAGACATATCCACTCGGGATTGTCACAGGCAATTTTAATCAATTCCTTGATGAACGTATTGCGCCCCACTGGAGCACCAGAAGGCTGGTTGATACGAAGCCATGCCTTGTACAAGTCATAGAGGAATGTAAAAGGGAGTAAATGCCATCTGCAAAGCGGGAGAATTTCCGCTGTAAACTGCCGCAGAGGGTCATTGTATTCCTTGTACTCTGCTTGCAAATCCAAACATGCTTTAGGAACAGTGAACGTGTCATAGTTCGATTCGAGAACCAGCTTCAACACGTATTCCAGTACGTCCGGTCTATGGAGGTATTCCTGCTTGATATACTTGCGCTCGTGACCTGTAAAGCATTTCGGCATTGGAACCATCAGCATCCGACGATAAAAGGAATCAGATTTATCCTTGATGCGGGGAAGTTCGTTGATACACTGGACAACCAATCCGAAAAAGCGATACGCAATCGGATTCATGTACTTGCGATTGATTTGGATTACATCATGCGTAACAATCGCTTTCAGAATTGCTGCTTTGTCGATGTATGTACCCACATCGTTTTCGTCCACGATGACCGCCGTAGCGTGGGTCAGTGGTTCCAACATGAAGTCCTTTCCCATGTCCGATAAGGGAATACTGGCATAAGTTCCTTCGCCGCAAAGCTGGCGAAGGAGTTCACAGAGAGTTCCCTTGCCGTTGGAACCGGATTCTGAGTAGAGGAGAATAAACTTATCCCAGCTGACGAACGGCCGGATGATTGCTCCAACAATTTGCCAAAGCAGCAGAACAACCTGCGGGTCATCCGAAAGAGAGTTCATCCAGGATACTACATCCCAATCGGTGCCGTCTGTGTCATTATGAATCAGGACGTTCCAGGCATTTGGATTGTAGTTGATACGGCATTTTGAAAGCAGGACTACATCAGGACTAAACGCATGGAATTGCTTGCTTCGATAATCGAAAATGCCATTGTTCACCGGAATGTAATCTGGATTAACGCAACGGGACATTCTAGGTGCGAGGTCACGCAAATGCACCTGGACTTCCTCGAAGTCCCGCTTTGTGATGTCAAAACGAAACAGCCGGATTGTTCTCCGAAGTGTGGCATCATCAGTGGCGTAGAGGCCCATATTGGGTTCATCGGTTTGATAGACCCCCAGCAGGTCTCGGGATTCATCCGTGCTTTCCCCTGCGCAAGAAATCCTGACTACCTTGAAGTACACAGGAACAAGCATAGCAACTTGAACAAGGGAAAGGTTTCTGGGGACAGGGAATTTCTGGCTCCTAACCTTTACGGAATTTTCCAGTTCAATTTCATCGACCGTGCGCGACATCAATTCACTTGCAGCGTCTCTCGGGGACGGTAACTGGTTGGTTGGAAGGGATTTGAGGTGTTCAATATATTCCTCGGTTGCGTCAAGGACGACCTGAGAATAAGAGCGATTAGACATAATCCATCGCCCCATTTCCCAGGCCACCCGTATTGGGTGGATGCGTTTGCCAGATAAAGGTATGGACAAACATGTTAAAGCTCCTTTCAAAAAGAATCTGATTCTGGAGGAAACATAACAATCTCCAAGAGGCTTTATACGCCTTTGTTGATACCGCTTCGTCCTTCATCTGGCGCAAGTTTATCATAGCAGCCAGGAGTTGTCCAGGAAATGTCCAAGCGATTTGTTTGTAAATTTATATATTTTATATCTAAATAGCTGAAAAATATTGCATGAAAATTTGCACTGTTTTTTCGCGTCCAACTTTCTCGGGAAGAAGCGGTCCGATGTCCAATTTCACTATGAGGCACCATTTACTATGTCCAGAAGAAATTTTTTTGAGGGAGTTTGAAATATGATTGACGATGTATCATTAGTACCATTAGAAGAAATTCACTTGAATGGAGACTCATATTCCCCGACGGAAATTGTTGACGAAATAATCAAGTATTGGAGCATTTCGCTAATAAAGACTGACAAAGAAGATAAGAAAAAGTTTGATTCACTCCGCAGGTATATTGAGAGAGCATTTAAGCGTAAAGGAATATCTCCAGTAGAACCATCTAAAGGTGGCATAAAAAGATATGATAGGAAGAACGTTGAAGCCATTCTTAACAGCACACCCGTCCGAAATCACATCTTGAAAATAAAAAAGGATTGGTATAGTGAACAACTCCGGCGCTTAAATGATTCCAAATCCCCAACAGCTAAGACTATTCAGGAGAATTTGAAAAAGGCTGATTCCGAAAAGCAGGCCATACCTTGTGCGGAGGCTGCCGCAGAAGCGTATTCGGAACATATGTGTAAACTAATCGCTAGTACATATGATGAAGAAATTGCGGAAGCTATTGATGCAGAAATAGATGAAAACGAAAAAATCAAGAGGGCGAAGCAGGAGATTTTGTCACAAGTCCTTGAAGACTTTATTTTTAGAGAAGTTATAAAATTTGACGAGGAAGCATACAAAGCCGACTTGAAAAAAGTACCAGATGCCTCCGATTTATACCCTTCCTTATACCAAGCCTATGCAAATGAACGCCTTTTGGATTTACGTAATTATTATAAATACAGAAACGATGGTGCTTTTGGCGAAACTGCCCTCTCTCAAATGATAAAGCCCATATTAGCAGAGCTGCGCAAGGATATCAACGATGATATCCGAAAAGCGTTAAAAGAAGCGTTTATGTAAAATTATCCGGGATGCCCAGAGACCGGGTTAAAGCTCCCAAAATTAAAAAGGTGGTAGAGCACGACGGTAAACGCCGTACTCCACCACCTTAGTGTCTGCTTGTTCTTATTTGCTAATTCCTTACCAGCCTGTCAACTTTCCGTTCAAAAAATCTGTTCATGCTGGCCGTATCGTTAATATCCGTATTTCCAGATTCCACGTATTCTTTCGCCCAGTCATATGCATGCCGCATAATACAATCCACCGGAACATCAGAAAAACGGGAGTTTTCACGTTTTAAGGAGGCAGCTACTTTTTGGGAAAATTTGTAGAATGCAATCTCCCTGATTTTCTCCTGTTCCCTTGCGGCCTCTCGTTGGGCATTGCTCCGATTGGCTTCTCTGTTCATGAGGGAAATAATGTGCGACATTTCGGGGATGTCTACGCGAATTTCATCCGTGCTATGCGCCTCAGCATTTTCGTTTATGACTATTTTGGAAAAACCATGTTTCTTGCACAGTTCATTCGGCACGAACCGAATAAATTCTCCGTAATCCAGGGTAGTTATACTGGAATCAGGTTGTTCCTGATACTTGTTATAACAGTATTCCACCATTGCGTCATGGATGCTCTGCCGGAGGTCATGTCCTTCCGATATACAGTACATCACATATATGTCCGTTATTCCGTTTGCAGTATTACACGGAACACAATGTAGCTCCCACATGACAATCTCACTCCTTCGTGGTAATATTTGAATAACTTTTCCTGGGATTATTATACCAAAATAAAATGAGATGTCAAATTTTCGCCCAAAACTCAGAACTTTTTGAGATATTTAGAGCATATTCATAAACGAGGAAATTCGATACCTTCTGTTTTAAGGTGCTCCACTCACGAAAAAATTTTTTGAGAAAATCGTAACGAAGTTGCAGCAAACGGGCCTGCCCCCACATCGAGGCAGGCCCGTTCTGTCGCTTTAAATTTGGTGTGATTTCAGAGGTTTATTTCCCTTGGCTGCGATAGAGGAATGTCACGGTCTGTCCACGGGTGACAGTATCGGCGGGGCTGAACGTGTTCGCTCCGGTGCCAGAGGTAATGCTGTTCTCGACGGCCCACAGCACGGCGTCATAGTAATAGGTGCCGGACTGAACATCCGTGAACGGGTTGCTGCTGGCCGCAGGCTTCGGAGAACCGGCAGAGCGCCAGAGGAAGGTCACGGTCTGCGCACGGGTACAGGAGTCATTGGGGCTGAACGTATCCGCGCTGGTGCCAGAAGTGATACCCTTCTCCACGGCCCAGAGGACAGCATCGTAGTAGTACGCTCCCGCCTGGACGTCTTTGAACGGATTCGTGGTAGTCGTGGACTTCGGAGAGCCGGAGGCGCGCCAGAGGAACGTCACGATCTGCGCACGGGTACACGGGTCATTGGGGCTGAACGTCGTGGCGCTGGTCCCGGAGGTCACTCCGTTCTCAACCGCCCACAGCACAGCATCGTAATAGTAGGCGCTGGAGGCTACATCGGTAAAGGGATTCGTTCCGGTGGGCTTGGTGGGCTGTGTAGTGCTGACGTTGGGAACTGTCCCCGCCAGAACAGAGCTGTCAGAGCTTTTCCCGTCTACTTTCAAGGTTCCCTTGGTGTCCAGGTTAGTCCCATACAGCTTGCCGGAGATTTGCGCAACAGCGGTTGTCTCCGCAGAGGTCGTACCGGTCAGGGTGACTTCCTTGTAGCCCTGGTCCAGCGTTGAGGAAAGCGTAATGTCATAGCTCTTGCCCGCACCGTCCACCTGGACGCTGTTGGTGGCCTTGCTGTCGTCCACCAGGAAGGTGACGCTGGAGGCGGCGGTGCTGACGGTAGCGGATTGGTCCACGTTGACCATGGTGACACCCAATGTTCCAGTACCAGTGTTAGATACGGTATAGGTGCCCGTGGGCAGCCACATAGCGGTGCTGGAATTTGCGGCAGTCTCTCCATCCGATGTAGGAGCGATGTTTAGGAGCGGGAAAACCTCAGAACTTACGACGGTTATTTCTCCATTTTTCACAGTAGCGACCGTATTCCCGGCGCTATCCGTAATCGTTGCATTGGATGTTTTCAGACTCAAAAAGTTCATGGCATCTGTATTTGCGCTCGTACTGGATTGCCTCCCTGCCCAAATTCTGTTGATGTCAGATGCGGAGATATAGCTGATAAAGTAGTTATATTCGGTTCCATAATCTATGGAATCATTCATAAGGTAGTGCCAGCTATATATAGCATTTCCGCCTTTGACGGTTTTCGTAAATGGAATATAACGCTCTGTGTTGGGGAAGTTGGGGTCATAAATCATCAGGCGGGTTTCCGTGCTGCTCTCTACTACATCGTAAGCCACAACAGCATGGCCGCCATACGTTACGTTGTGTAGCATGGAAACGACTACTGGCCCCTTTTTGACTGCGTTAAACAGGTCGTCTATTTTATCTTTGTTCCTCCAAGTCGCTTGACTTCCAATGGGGGTGTTCTGGGCTACCTGCATGGCTTCAATGAACTCCGTCAGGGTAAACTGGCTGCTGGCATCTGTCGGATGCAAGTCAAACGGTACCTTCGCGCCAGAACGATAAGAGCCGGTGGAAACATTACCCTCAAAAAACATCACGGAAGTGCTGGACATGCCAAAACAACTACCGCCCCAGGTTCCTCTACTGTTATACAATTCCGTGGCGCGTGTAGTTTCACCAAACATCAGTTGATAGCGCTCCAGAGGAATTTGATAGTTTTCATCGTATCTAAACGAGCCGCTGCTATTGGGAAAATAATAGGTCAAGCCATTTAAGGTTTCATCGGTTGGTATCCCGGACCAGAAAGCATATAGGGTGATATCTTCTGTTACTGTATCCCCATCTACCCATATACGGGCATTTTTCAATATGCCATTATCAACATCACCGGACATCCAATATAAAAATGTATGTCCACTCCAAGTGGGAGCATCTGGCAAAACGGGGGCGCTGCCTTTGGCAACCTTGATAGACTGCATTGTACCAGGAGCGCCATTGAGTTGAAACCGAATCGTACAGTCCCCAGTAGTCCAAACAGCATACAAAGTAACATCTTCCGTCACTTTGTCGCCGTTGCGCCACTGGACAGCATCGGTCAGTTCATTGCCCTTGATAGTGCCAGAGAACCAGCCCTGGAATACATACCCGCTCCGCGTCGGGTCCTTCTCCGGCAACGTGATAGCTCCGTCCTTGGGGACTTTCAGCGGCTCCGGGGTAGTTCCCGACCCGCCATTCAGATTGAAGGTAACCGTGTAGGTATCAACAGCCTTAGTCCACTTGGCAACAAAATTTGTGTACTGGGTATAAGCCGTAGAAAGGCTCGCTTTCGGGTAGCTCCCGAACTCGGTCATAAATTCCGGCTCTGCGTTCATATCCGCAGATTGCGGAATCTGGTTCGCGGGTACGACATACCAGCCGTCAAAGGAGTAGCCGTCCCGTGTAACAGTGGGGAAGCAGGGCAGCTTGCCGCTGGTATCGGCGTACACCATTCCGGCCTTGCTGGTCAGTTCAATCCCAACGCCAAGATTGGTAACGCTCAATGCGTCGCCCAAAAGCTGGCTGCGACTGTGACCGTCAATTTCCGTGACCATGCCGCCGTTGGGGTAGAACATCATCATGTTGCCCCGTTCGGGCTGCTTTGTCCAGTGTGCCCAGAGGTTGACCAAATCCGTCCTGGATTCCGCTCCCGCATTACCCAGATAGGGGTTCAGAACCGTGGTCGTTGTAATCCTCTCGCCGCCTGTCTCGGCGGTATACCAGCCATCAAACGTATACTCCGAACGGGTGACCTGCGGAAGTGTTGTAGCTATGCCAGCGTTATCGGACAATAGCTGATAGAATTTGCCTCCGTAGTCTCCCTCGAAGCCCTCCAGGCCCTGCGAACTGGCAAGCATTCCGCCGTTATAATAGAACCTGACTTCAAAATTGGTAATCTGCTGCGGCTCCTGGGTCCAGTGGGCCCAGAGAAAAACTTGACTGCTACCTGTATCGTAGAGGGACAAGTCCGTATCTGAGGATACCTTTGTCCCGCCAGTCTGGGCGGTATACCAGCCATCGAAGGTATAGCCGTCACGAATGGCATCGGGGAACACGGGTAATTTGTTGGTGCTTTGGAGCAGAGTTTCTACTGTAAATCCGTCCCAGTCTTTATCGAAATACTCATAGTTGGCGGGTTTGACTGCGGTTCCGCCGTTGGGGTTGAACCAGATTTCACAGACGTAACTACTCAAATCTGGTTCGTTTTCTGCCGCCAGGGCAACACCCGGCAGCAAGCTCAGGCACATCGCCAGTGCCAGCAGCAGCGCCAGGATACGCTGGCGGGATTGTGTTTGTTTCATCGTACTATGGTTCCTTTCCGATATTTTTAATAAAGCACTTGGAAACATGAATATTCAATACGTGGATGCATTGTAGACAGCATGGCTCACCTGAGCGGCGGCAGCTCTGGTTTCAACCTGTGTTTGCATTTGGGCCGCCAGATTTGCGGCACTGAGAGCATTTGCATACTCCATCAGTTGTATCATCCGCTGCTGGTTGTACACAGCCTGCCTTGCCAGATTGATTAGCTCCTGTTGACCATTGAGCATCTGCTGGCGGAAATTGTTCTCTTCATAGAGGTCAATCAAATGTCGGTAATCATCCGCACGGTCATTTCGGAGGCCATGAATGAAAAAGCGTACAGCATTTAAGCACACATAATCCGGTGGAAAATGGATGGTCTGAACAGTTTTTGCTATCTCTCCCTGGAGAACACGAACTTCTTGCGTGAGCGCATGGCACTGGTTCACAAGCGCCTCGTTATGTGTCTGACGTTGAGCATTTCTTAGCGAAATTCTGTTGTTTTCGCTCTCTGCTGCATAGTTCGCTTCAGTTGCCAACTTCCTTGCGGAACGTGCAACGATAAAATACGCAACAACGAGAAGCGCCCATTTCAAATAGGGGATGTGCAAAAAATTCCAGTCCACGTTATAACGTTCGATAAGCAAGGGTATAACACAAGACAGCACCACAAAAGCGCCGAGCACTGCTGCTATCCGTAGCAACTTGGAGTTTGTACGCTTCCTCGCTATGATATATGCGAGGATTAAGAATCCGTATATAAATGAGATAATGCCCCCGAGAAACAGCAGGAACAAAATCCATATACCGAACACTTTACACCACAAGGAGAAGCTGCGGTCCGACAGCTTTGAAATATTCCATGACAGAGGTGGTATATATTGATACGATTCTTCTTGTTGGACTGCGTTATTCAGCGCAGCCATCTGGTTCATTTTTTGGGCAAGCTGTTCCAATTGACGGCCCAAATAGCAGGTGTTATTAAGCAATTCTGCCTGATTCATTCGCCGCACCTCCCCTCAATACCGAACAAGTAGGCAAGCATGGCCCCATTATGGACCTTGCTGCCGCTGTCTCCGGAGGCAAGCGCCGGAAACAGCGGCGGTGCAAGCGAAGGAAAAGATAAAAAGCGCCTCATTTTGTAACCTCCTTGCCGTTTTGAGCGGCCATCCTGTAATCTCGCGGTACTCGCCGTTGGGGGTGGTACTTCCATTCCCGGCCCCCGCAGGCTTTCCCTAGCGAGACAACAAAAGCGGCGCAGGGCGAATAATCCCTACACCGCTGGAAGCTACACACACAATCCCCACTTGCTAAATGCTATGTAAAAGGGTATAATGGGGCCGTGGCGCAGTAATCTGCTGTGTGGGAGGTCGAGTCTCCTGCATAGGGGTGTGGGGGACTGGTACTCCCTCACACCCTGCCTTTTGCTTCTGTGTCTCGCAGTTATTTTACAACAAAACGGAACGGATTGCAATAGGACTTAACACGGTTTCGACGCAATTTAGCGTTGGGGCCGTGTTTACTTTTGCCTCCGTCCATCTGTTGCGCTGCATCACTCGGGGCGGCTCCGCCGCC
>OFGD01001328.1_pt1 | contig 12635 bp, 10 predicted proteins | sample 1521671 | NCBI WGS metagenome assembly OFGD01 (sample SAMEA3504114, study PRJEB24116) | mouse gut metagenome | biome: mouse gut; feature: mouse-associated habitat; material: faeces | place: Denmark | collected 2011 | reverse complement strand
GGGGCTGCGGCTCTCCGCCGGCTGCGCCGGATTCGCCGCGGCCCTGGCGGAGATCCTGGACCTGCGGGGCGCGCCTCCGGTGCTGCCGGACCTGGTGCCCGCTCTGTTTGTGGCCTGCGGCAGCGTAAATCCCGTGACGCTGCGGCAGATGGCGGAGGCGGAGGCCCACGGCTTCCCCCACGTCCACCTGAGTCCCCCCCAGAAGCTGGACCCGGCCTGGCTGAAGAGCGCGGACTGCGCCGCCGCGGTGGGGAGATGGCTGGAGACCGCGGAGAGGGAAAAGCGATTCATTCTGGATGTCAACGACCCCGGCGGCTGTGACGGCACGGACCGCTACGCCAAGGAGCGGGGGCTGACCACGGAGGACCTGCGCCGGGGCATCTCCGCCCAGCTGGGCCGGCTGGTGCGGCTGCTGCTGGACGGCGGGCTGGACGCCACCATCCTCTGCACCGGCGGCGACACACTGCTGGCCCTGATGGGCGCTGTGGATGTGGCGGAGCTGATTCCGGTGTGCGAGCTGGACGCCGGCGCGGTGCTGACTGACTTTGTGTACAAGGGCAAGACCCACCATATTATTTCAAAGTCCGGCGGCTTCGGAGAGCCGGACCTGTTTTACAGGCTGGCGCTGTCCATGGGCGCCGGGGATCAAGAGGAGGATGTCATATGCTGACCAAGTACGAATTGAAGATGCCCCACGCCGTGTACAGCGGCGAGGACGCCCTGGGCCGGATTCCGGAGATCTTTGCCGCCAACGGCGTCAAGCGCCTGGTGGTGTTCACCGACAGGGGCGCCCCCTTTGCCGCCGTGGACGGCTTCTCCCTCCAGATGGACCGGGGGGAGGTCGTGGGCATCGTGGGCGAGTCCGGCTCGGGCAAGTCCATGACCGCCCATGCCCTGATGGGCCTCATCCGCCGCAGCCAGGTGTCGGTGGCGGGCCGGGCCCTCTTTGAGGGGATCGACCTGCTCTCCCTGTCCCGGGAGGAGCTGCGGTACTACCAGGGCCGGGAGCTGTCCATCATCTTCCAGGAGCCCATGACCAGCCTGAACCCCACCATGCGCATCGGCAGGCAGGTGGAGGAATCGCTGCGCATCCACGAAAAGGGGCTGTCCCCGGCCCAGCGCCGCGCCCGCGCGCTGGACGCCATGGCCCTGGCCGGCCTGTCCGACCCCGAGGGGCTGTACCGGCAGTACCCCCACCAGCTGTCCGGTGGACAGCGGCAGAGAGTGGCATTTGCCAGGGCTCTTGCTCCCAATCCACAGCTTCTTCTGTTAGATGAACCCTTCGCGGCAATTGACGCAAAGGTGCGTCGGGAGCTGCGAAGCTGGCTTCGTAAGATGATCAGGCAGGTAGGGATTACCAGCATCTTTGTAACTCATGACCAAGAGGAGGCTATGGAGGTCGCAGATACGATCATCATAACCAATGATGGGAGCATAGAGCAGATTGGAATTCCAGAAGATATCTGCCGAAATCCTAAGACAGTATTTGTGAAGGATTTTGTTGATACAAAGAGATATGAGGCATGGAAGCGAATCAGAGAGTCAGAAGTATGATGTGGGTGGGAGAAAATAATGATATATGCTACAGGTCTATTATCTAATATATTAAGCAAAAAAGAGAAAAATATATACTGTTTTGGGGCAGGAAGGGTATTTGAAGCTTTTTTGAAGGAATTTGAAGGCTATAATCTTGAAGAGAGTATCAAAGCAGTTGTTGATAACAATCCAGATGTCGTCAAAACTTCGGTAAAAGTAGTAAATGGCGTTTCTATTGCTCTTATATCATTCAGAGAAATGGTGGAAAGCATAGAAAGCAGTGACAAGATTTTAATAACAACGGAATCGTTTGAAGAAATCATACAGCAGATAGAAAAATCAAATGTGTCAGGTGATATCAATTATTATATTTATCCCGTTTTAAGAATTGAACAATACGATTATGACCGATTACACATTAAAATGCCATCCCAATTATCAGCCTGCGACAGTATCCAGATTCCCAAAACAATTCACTATTGTTGGTTTGGAAAGAAAGAGATGCCGGTTCACTATAAGAGATGGATGAAAAGCTGGAAAGAGTATTGTCCAGATTATGAAATTATTGAATGGAATGAAAAGAATTATGACGTATATAAGACTCCATATATCAGCCAGGCATACGAAATGGAGCAATGGGCTTTTGTATCCGATTATGCCAGGATAGACATTATAAATGAACATGGCGGAATATATTTGGATATTGATGTTGAATTAACAAAAAATATCGATGAATTGTTGATGAATCAAGCGTTTTGCGGTTTTGAAAGCAGCGAATATGTAAATTATGGACTGGGATTCGGCTCCCAAAAACATAATCCGATTTTGCATGAAATCCGGGAGTATTACGATAATCTGGATTTCGTGCAGGATGATGGAACATGGAATCGCACAAGCTGTCCCGTAATACAGACAAAGATTATGAAAAGACATGGATTGGAATGTAATGGAAAATTTCAAATTATAAATGGTATGGCGGTATACCCGTCACGTGTTTTATGCGGAATGAGCCCGTATAGTTTTCGGGTGGAGCGAAGTCCAATACATACTTATGCAATCCACCATTTTTCAGGCTCATGGATGGAAGATAAACGTGAAAAAAATATGTTAATTTCAGCTATGAAGAAATGGAGCAGAAATGATAACTATATTTACCCCAGTTTATAATCGTGCTTATATCATAGAAAATCTATACGTTTCCTTATTGCGCCAGACCTGTTATGCGTTTGAATGGCTGATTGTTGATGATGGCTCAACAGATGATGTGATTTCACTCGTGGAGCGTTGGAGGAAGAATACACAGGAATTTCAGATAAGGATTTATCGGCAGGAAAACAGAGGAAAACACAGTGCAATTAATTATGGAGTGAAACTGGCAGAGTATGAGGCTTTTTTTATCGTAGACAGCGATGATTATTTGGAGGACGATGCGGTAGAAACCGTCTTAGAATATTGGTCAGGGATTCATTCTGACTGTCAGTTTGCGGGTATATCAGGGCTTAGAAGGAATAAGCATGGAAAAATGATTGGAGGCACGCCTTGCTTTCGGGAGTATATCGACGCCACGAATCTGGAACGGGAAAAATTCGGTTTAGAAGGTGATAAGGCTGAGGTTTTGAAAACAGAGATTTTACGCAGATTTCCGTTTCCAGAGTATACAGGTGAAACATTTATTACGGAAGCTGTCGTATGGGACAGGATTGCATATGAAGGATATAAGATTAGATGGATTAACAAAAGCTTTAAGATATGTGATTATCTCGAAGATGGATTAACGGCTATGGGAGATCGGATATTTATGGACAACCCCAAAGGATGGGCACATTATATACGAACTGAGTCACTGTATAGACCGTTAGAGAAAGGTATTCAATTAAAGAAATGCTATTACTATTATGAGTGTGAATGTACAATGTTTACAAATGATGAGATACAGAAGTTATTGAATTTGAATAGCGCCGATTTTGAAGCGGTTACAAATCAATACCACCGTTTTAAGCAAAAATTAGCCAGCATTTGTGATGGTAAGGACGTTTGTATTTATGGTTATGGTCAATGGGGAAGAAGAATAAAGAAGTATCTGGATGATTTAAAAATCGCCATAAAGTATGTGATTGATCAAAAATATAAAGAAATCGTTGACGTTACCTCATACTCGATTGAGATGGATCTGCCTGGAACGGACCTCATTTTTATTGCATTAAATATGGAAGCAGAAGAAGTAGCGGAAACCGTAAAAAATAAGATGCAAGAAACAGATGTAATTCTCTGTAAAGATATCATTCCTGCGCTTTGGTAATAAGAACGGATGGAGATATTGTAATGAAATTGACGGTAATTGTGCCAGTATATAACAACAGAAAATATCTAAAGCAATGTATTCAGAGTATAAGTAACCAGGTGTACAAAGATATGGAAATAATTCTCGTAGATGATGGTTCTACGGATGGTTCCGGTGAAATATGTGATGAATATGAAAAAGCAGACAGCCGGATACGTGTGATACACCAAAACAATATGGGCTGTATGGAAGCCAGATGGCATGGTCTTAAAAGCAGTAAAGGGGAGTATATCGGTTTTGTGGATAGCGACGACTGGATTGCTCATGATATGTATCAGGATCTGATGTCTGTAGCAGAAGATAAGAAGTGCGACATTGTTTCAATGGGGTATACGGCTGTATTTGGACAGACAAAAACAGAGATTGATGATAACACATTGTATGGCTCTTATGATAGAGGAGTAAACTTAGATATCTTTTTATCTAATATGATGCATGACGCAGCGAAAGGGCAAAGAGGAGCACAGCCGTCTTTGTGTACAAAAATCATGAAACGAAAGCTCTTACTGGGAGCATTTGAAAGAGCGGACAGAAAGATTACAATGGGAGAAGATGCTGCTATTTTCTATCCCTGTTGCCTGGATATAAATCGCATTTATATTATAAAGAAATATCAATATTTTTATAGAATTCATGAAGAGTCTATGTGCCGGAATATGAATATCAATACGATTTGTGAAATCCAGTCTTTTTATCAATATATGCAGAAGCGCTTTTTTAAATACCAAAGCCAGTACCATTTACAGAAACAATTAAAAAACTATGTCTGGCTTCTTCTGGAACAAGGGTTACAGCAGATATTTCATATTCGGTTTAAGAGGACATTTCTATTTCCCTATACAATAATAGAAAAAGGCAGCGATATTATCCTGTATGGCGCTGGAGAGGTAGGGCAGTCTTATTATCATCAGATTGTGGATAATCATTATTGTAATATAGCCGCATGGGTTGATAAAAATACCTGTGACGGCAGAAAAATTATACATCCTGCCCGGATTGTGAGTTTAGATTATATAAAAATACTCATCGCAGTCAAGAACAGAGAGATGGCAGATGAGATTATGGACGAGTTATCTTCATTAGGGATTCATAGAGAACGAATGCTCTGGGTTCGTCCACAGGAAATCCCGATTGTATAAGTGATTTATCAGAGGTGAAAAAGCGTTGGTATCAGTAAGCGTAGTTGTTCCGGTTTATCAAGGAATACCGTACATAGAGAGGATGATTCATCAAATCGAAGCCTGTGCAGAAGTTACAGGCGCAAAGACAGAATTATTGTTTGTCAATGATGACCCTCTGACGCCTATCAAAATAGATATATATTCGTATACGGTTGATATCAGGATTTTGAACACAGAGTTTAACCGAGGTATCCATGGAGCAAGAGTTCATGGATTAAATGAGGCGAAGGGGGAATATGTATTATTTCTGGATCAGGATGATCGGATTTTCCCTTTATATCTTAAAAGTCAGTTGGACCGAATCAAAGATGGGGATGCAGTGGTTTGTCGATTAGTAGACGGAGGCAAAATTTACTATGATGAGCAGAGATTCTTTCAGAATGCGGTTGACAGAAATTATGTCATTAGAAACGGGAATACAATTGTGTCTCCAGGACAGGTACTTATCAGGAAGAATTCAATTTCAGATATCTGGAAGAAAAATATTCTGCATCATAATGGGGCAGACGACTGGCTGCTATGGCTCTGTATGTTGAGCGAAGGAAAACAGTTTGTATTAAATGATGACATTTTATTTGAACATGTTATGGATGGAAATAATGCATCTCTTCAAACGGTAAAGATGATTCAGTCTGAACAGGAAGTTGTAGAGATTGTGAGAAAAATTAAACTGCTTTCTGATGCGGAAATGTCTGATTTGCAGCAGGCTTTTTGGAAAGAAGTATTCGGGAAAATACAGCTTCTCGATAAGTTCAGGAACATGGTAACTTTGTATGATGACTGGCTGAAGCAGGAAAACAGAGGGATAAGGATTTGGGATATCATAAAAAAAAGAGGTTTTCACAAGGTAGCAATATATGGAAACGGAACTATTGGAAAACAGATTGAGAATTCATTAAAAGAGGCGGGTATATCGGTCTGTTACTTTATAGACAGAAGCATACCGTATTTAAAACCAACCATACCAATATACACACCAAAAGAAACATTGCCTGGTGTGGATTTGGTAATTATATCTCTAGTGGAACATGAAGAGGATGTTAGGAAAATATTAAGTCAAAAGCTAAATGCAAAAATATGGACCATAGGAGAATTGATAAGAGGTATGCATGAAAATGGATAGGGAGTGTACTGTGGAGAAAATAAATATTGTAATGTCAACCGATGAAAATTACGTCATACCGACACTTGTGACGTTATCTTCTATTTTAACATCTTCAAAGAAAGGTACATGCTTTCATGTATATATTCTATGTGACCGGAATTTTAATTATGCTTGCCGGGATATGCTGAAGAAACTGGAAAAAAAGGACGGCAGGATTGAGTTTACCTTTAAGGAGATTCATGATTCAAGGCTAGATAAGGCAGTCGCAACAGCCCATATTTCGGTTGCGTCCTATTACAGGCTATATATTAGCCAGATGATAGAGGAAGAACGATGCCTGTTTATTGACGGGGATATGATAATCAGGGATGACTTATCGGAAGTTTATAACACTGATATGGAGAATGATTATGTGGCTGCGGTGAAGGATTTGGGGGTTCAGAGCCATATGTCAGAGTATAAGGAATATGCCGACATCTTGCATATTCCATCCATGGACGATTATGTGAATGTTGGCTTTATGCTTCTTAATCTTAACAAAATCAGGGAAGACCATGTGGAGCATAGAATGATCGAAGCCATAGGCTCAGGCTGCAAATATATGGATCAGGATATTATCAATAAATGCTGTTATGGAAAAATAAAAATACTTCCTTTAAAATATGATTTTTTTACAGAATATTATGGAAGTATAGCCGAGAAACCACCGGACGGCTATTCAGAGGAAGAGTTGTCTCATATTGAAGAGAGAGCCTGTGTGCTGCATTTTACAGGTTATTTTAAACCATGGATCTGTACAAGGCTTAAAGTGAATACACTGTGGTGGAACGAGGCAGGCAGAGTGTTGGACGAGTCGGTTTACCGCAATATTTGGGAAGCAGCTTTGGAAGCTGAACGGAAAAGTGACTGGTCATATATACGTGGGATGGCAGAGAAGGCAGAGCAAGTTGTCGTATTTGGATTCTCTGAAATCGGGAAGAAAGTTGCAGACCATTTGCTTCGGTCAAATGTAAAATCCATTGCAGCATTTGCCGATAATGATAAGGCAAAACAGGGTATGACATATCGGGGGATTCCGGTTATTTCGGCAGCGCGGCTTGAGGACGAATATCCGAATGCTTTTTATATCATCAGCAGCCAGAACGGGTTTATTCCAATAAAAAAACAGTTAAATCAGATGGAAATCAATGATTGCAGGATAATCAGATATATCCATAAAGACAATACGTATTATGCAAGGCTGGATGAAAAATATATGGAATATGAGAAAAAGATGCAAGGATGAGACGTAAGTATGTGGAGGAAAAGTGTATGCAGCCTGACGAATTCATACAGGGGTTAAAAGATGTTTATGAAATGCTTGAGGATCAGTTATCAAAAGAACTATATCTTGACCGTCTAAACTGGCTTGTGACTGGAAACTTTGGATATGTGGAGCATATGGCTAAAAAGTCGCATCCGGATATTCCAGTATGGAACGGATGTGATGAAAAAGATTTCATTAAGACACTGCCTGAGGGGATAAAGATTACGTTCTATGGGACAGGCAGTTTTTCGGAACGTCTGATACCGTATCTGAAAGAATGTAACCTGGAAATTGAGTTTTGTGACAGTGATATTCAGAAGCAAAAAAAGGATTTTTATGGATACAGGGTAATATCGCCAATGGAGCTCTTCGGGAGGAGAGAGCAAAAAAAGATTGTCATATGTACAACAAAATATATGAAGGAAGTGAAAGAATATCTGATTAATCATGGCGTTGAAGAAAGGGAACTCATGGATATTCGGTCATTTTTTAAATGCGGAACAGGCGATGATTATTTTTATGAGGACTTTTTACATTACTTGGATGAGGAGATTTTTGTGGACGCAGGATGCTATGACTTGGGTACGACCTATGATTTTGCAAAACTTTGCGGCGGTCTGAAGAAGGTATATGCATTTGAGCCGGATCCCAAGAATTATGAAAATTGTCTGAAAAGGCTTGAGAGAGAAAAGGAGTCTTTTCCTGAAATATCACTATTTCCCTATGGGACATGGAGCTGCAGTTCCAAATTGCCTTTTGCTTCAACAGCAGATGGATGTGCGCATATTGGAGAAGGAAAATGCACGATAAAAACAGCAGCTATTGATGATGTTGTGGATGTACACGACAAGATTACATTTATCAAGATGGATGTTGAAGGAGCAGAACTAGAGTCATTAAAGGGAGCAGAAAAGATAATAAAAAGAGATAAGCCAAAGCTTGCAATCTGTATTTACCATAAACCGGAGGATATTGTTACGCTGCCGCTCTATATGAAAGCTTTAGTTTCTGAGTACAAGTTTTACCTCCGAAGCTATAGCAATGCAGATAATGAGATGGTTCTGTATGCCATACCTTAAAATGCAAAGGAGTGGGGATGAGATTTTTACTGTTTGGCACAGGCGAATATTATAATCGATATAAGATTTGGTTTGAGAAAAAAGATGTGGTTGCTCTGATTGATAATTCAAAAGAGAAACAGGGTTATTATATAGATGATATTCTTGTGATTGCACCAGAAAATGTCCTGCAATATGAGTTTGATGCGATTATTATTTTGAGCTTTTACGTGAAAATGATGAGGGTCCAGTTGCTTGATTTGGGGGTAAGTGAAGAGAAGATATATCATTTTTTTGACTTACATGATTTGATTGGTACACCCTCTAAAAAGTGTCGAAGAGTGTGTGTCGATAACGCCGGGAATCTCAGAGTTAATAAGAAGATTCTGTTGTTGAGCCATGATTTGACGTTGGGAGGTCCTGCCATCGCCTTATATCATGCGGCACAAGCACTGATTAAAAAAGGATACCATGTGGTATATGTATCTATGCTGGATGGCCCTCTGCGTGATATTTTAACCAGGGAAGGGATACCGGCAGTCATAGACGAAAATCTGATGATTGCGACAATGAAAGAATCGGATTGGGTCAGGGAGTATAATTTTATCATCTGCAATACGATGAATTTTCATGTATTTCTTTCGGAGAGAGAACCAGAGATACCAGTTGCATGGTGGCTTCACGACGCCCCCTTTTTTTATGATGGAGTCCGTCAGGAAACGATGGATAAGCTAGTGTCACATAATATGAAGATATGGAGCGTAGGACCTATACCGGAGAAAGCCTTGAAGATATTCAGACCGGATTTTCATGTGGAATATTTACTTTATGGTGTTACGGATCAATTTAGAAGAGTAGGTAAAATAGTGCAGTCAGGAAGACATCATAACAAGATGTGTTTTACTGTCATTGGATATATCGAATATAGAAAAGGCCAGGACATTCTGTTGAAAGCCATTCAAAGGTTAAATCCAGAGATCAGAAAGAGAGCACGGTTCATCTTTGTCGGCGAAAATACATCTCTGCTGGCAAAGGAGATCATGGAGTCTGCAAAAGATATTTCTGAGATTATCATTTCAGGGCCTGTGGGAAGAAACGAAATAAACTGCATTCTGGAACAGACAGATATCTTAGTGTGTCCTTCCAGAGAAGATCCGATGCCTACCGTAGCTGCAGAAGCGATGATGCACAGCATTCCTTGTCTGATTTCAGATACTGCAGGCACGGCAGAATACATAAGGGACGGAATCGATGGAATTATATTTCCAAGCGAGAATGTAAACCGGCTTAGGTCAGCGTTGGAGGACTGTATCGTGGGGAAATTTGATTTGCAAATAATGGGTAATAATGCCCGCAGAGTTTATGAAAAATATTTTTCTATGGATGCTTTTGAAGAGAGACTTATGAGTTTGATATTCAATCATTAAATACAATAAGGAAGTGACAAAAATGTCTGGGATAAATGAACCATTTCAAAAATATATCGGGGAAAAAACTGCCCTGTATGGTCTTGGTACGGAGACAAAAGGAGCACTTCTTTCGTTGGAGGACAGATTTGAAATCCTTGGTCTGTTGGACAGCTTCCGTGAAGAGGGGGAACTGTACGGCAAAAAAATTGTATCTCTGTCTTATGTGGTTGAAGCAGGTGTGAAGCTTATTATTGTCGTTGCACGTCCGGGTTCCTGCAAAGCGATTGCCGGGAAAATCGGGGATATCTGTTCAGAATGCGGAATTGCTCTTATGGACATTAGGGGGAAAAATCTTCTGGAAAGAGAAAGCATTACATATAGCTTTATGCATATGAAGGGAGAGACGAAAGATGAGCTATATAAAAAGATAGACAAAGCAGAAGTGATCAGCTTTGATCTTTTTGATACTCTTATTTTGCGTGAAGTATTATTTTCGTCTGATATCATTAAACTCATGGATAGTGCGCTAAAGATGAAAGATATCTACATTGACCAGTTTCCTTCTAAGCGTCTGGAAGCAGAAAAGAGGCTGTCGGATGAAGGGGCTCCGACGCTTGAGCGATTATATAAGGAGGTCTTGAAATGTACACAGGGGGTTTGTGTTTCGGCCGGCGAATTAGCAGAACTGGAGTGGGAGATTGATTGCAGGACGCTTTTAAGAAGAGAGGCAGTTTGTGAGGCGTACAAATATTGTATTCAGAAAAAGAAGGCTGTCTATATCGTGACTGATACCTATTACACAAAGACACAGATAGAACAGATATTGAGGGAATGTCTGTTGACAGGATATACGGGTCTTTTGGTATCCTGCGAGTATAACACAGGGAAAAGACAACATCTTTTCGATAAGTTATTGGAACTTGAAGGAGAAAAACAATATCTGCATATTGGCGACGATCTTATCACAGATATGGAGATGGCGTTAAAAAAAGGAATGGATACATATCGTATATTTAGCAAAGAGGATTTGCTGGATGCGGTTGGAAACATGGGATTGGAAATGGATTCAGACAGTTTAGCAGAGCGATTGAAGGTGGGAATGTTTTCAGCAAAACTGTTTAATGATCCCTTTCAGTTCGAGACAGCCAAAAAGAAAATCGAGGTATCTGATGCTTATGATATCGGTTATTTACTCTGCGCACCAATCATCACGGATTTTGTGTTCTGGTTTCGGGAAAGAGTGCAGCATTATGGATTGCATAATATCTGGTTTAGCGCAAGGGACGGATATCTTCTGCAGAAGATGTACCAGATGCTGGATAAAAATGCAGATACCGTGTATTTTCTGACTTCAAGGATGGCGGCAGTTCGGGCAGGTATGATGAACGAGGAAGATATTGTTTACGTGGATAGTATGAGATTCAGCGGTACATTGGAAGAAAATCTGAAAGCGCGGTTTGGATTAGAGTGTGGAAGGACTGAAAAGAAGGGTGGGAATGCCAAGCGGTGGGACAAGAAGGAGACTGACCTGCTTAGATATAAGGATGATATTTTAAGACAAGCCGTGAATGAGCGGGAAAAATATATGAAATATATAGAGAAATTGGCTCTAAAAGGCGGAGATGTGGCTTTTTTTGATTTTGTGGCAAAGGGGACGACACAGATGTATGTAGAGAGATTTGCTGCGCATCGTCTGAAAGGTATGTATTTTTTGCAGCTTGAAGCATACTTCATGAAGGATAGGGGGCTTGATATAGAGTCTTTTTATGATATAGATGAGACGGATGGAAGCAGTATTTATGATAATTATTATGTTCTGGAGACAGTTTTGACTGCCCCACATCCATGTGTATGGGGATTTGATGACAGGGGAAATCCAGTGTTTGTGAAAGAAACTCGGAAAGAAAAAGATATCAGATGTGTTATGCAGGCGCAGGCAGGAATCCTGGATTATTTTGGCAGATATCTAAAACTTTTGCCTGCAAATATGGAAAGCCGAAGTAAGCGGTTAGATGAGACGTTTCTAGGATTAATTCATAATCTAAAGATTTCGGACAAAGATTTTCAGGAATTGATTGTAGAGGACCCTTTTTTTAATCGGATGACAGATATAAAAGAACTTATTTAAGGAACATTAGGCTCCAAGCGAAAGGAAAGGAATGGATATATATGCAGTTTGAATTAATGGCATCTATGATGTGTGCCAATTATGGAAATTTGGAGAAAGAAGTTAAGAACCTGGAAAGCGGCGGTATCGATTCTTTCCATATAGATATCATGGATGGACGTTACGTACCGAATTTTGCGATGTCTATAAATGATATGTCTTACATTGCATCAGCTACTAAAACTCCGCTGGATGTCCATCTAATGATAGAACACCCTAATAACAACATTGAGATTTTCCTGAGAAAGCTGCGCAAGAAAGATACTGTCTATATTCACCCGGAGGCGGAATATCATCCATCTACCACTCTCCAGAAAATTACCAATGCAGGTATGTTTCCGGGCATTGCGATAAACCCCGGAACTAGCATTGAGAATGTCTATGAAATGCTTCGGATTGTAAAGAAGGTGCTTGTAATGTCAGTAAATCCTGGCAATGCAGGGCAGATGTATCTCCCCTTCGTGGGTGAAAAGATTACGACGCTTCTGAAAATGAAGGATGAAATGAATTAGATCGGAAGAGCACACGTCTG